>Ga0180217_1000229_pt1 | contig 106351 bp, 35 predicted proteins | sample eDN3rd37CBELigOP_FD_128521 | JGI IMG/M metagenome (GOLD analysis project Ga0180217, IMG submission 128521) | Enriched Organic Plus compost microbial communities from Emeryville, California, USA - eDNA 3rd pass 37_C BE-Lig OP (version 2) (version 2) ... | reverse complement strand
GAGATGACCGTTTGGTTCACAGCTGGGGTCTGTTCCAGGGACGAAGTTGAGTCTCCTGCGATGAGCTTCATCAGAGGCAGAAGCAGCAAGGGCTGCTGATGTAGTCAGAAACTTTCTAAGGCGGCGCCCAAGGCGGCGGTCGTTCGCTGAGGCCAGGTGCGACTTTTTGTGTCATCGCTCGAGATCAACGCCAGAGTTCGGGAGGCTGGATTAGGCGAATAGCATGGTGTGAAGCAGGGGCAGAAATAATCTACTGAAGGTATTGTATTTGAAGTTAAGGCCGGCTTATTCAATGATAGCGGAGTTACACAGTTCAACTATGTTACATCTTGGGAAACATTCCAGACTAGGAACAGATCGAAGTCTTGAGGTACCGCAATGAAGTTGACATACCATGGGGTCTCACTTCGCATTAACATCTGCTGACTGCTTGCGTGACCCATTGTTTGCGCCAACGGATGGTGTAGCAGATGCCACGACCTCTTCCAAGTGACTTAGAATCGCCTTCTCCAGCATCTGCGCGCCCGTCCATTCTTCAGCAATTTGCTCAAATAGACGATCTTCGTCCGCTTTCGCTTGCTCAAGTGCACGTCGAGCACTTTCCAATACATCTTCCACTGCGCTAGAAGCACCAAGGTTGCTCTCCTCAGAATCTGGGTGACGTGCGCCTTTGATCCACCCTTTAGGTCTAACACTCGCTCCGAGCTCTTCGATTTCGTTCTCGTCGAATAATCTCTTAGCTCGTACAGGCGATGCTGGTGTTTCGATGCCAAGCATTCTTGCACTACGTCTGGCTGCTGCATATGAGTGCGCGAGTGGAGAAGAGGCGAGAGCAGCAAACGCAGTTAGGTTCCTGGTTGCATCGACACCTCCCATGGGAGATGCAACCTGTATCGATGCATCAGCGCTTCCGTCTTGATGCAGCTTCGCTCGCTTGAAAGCACCTCTTTCTCCAACATCGTTGAATTGTTGGGGTGAGCTTGTTCCTTCTCTGTTATCCGGATATGTTTCAGCCTGGTGGCTTGATTTCATGAAAAGACTGCGCTTTGCGAAGAGCGATGCGTTAGAGTCAACGTCGGGTGCTCTTGCCACCAGGGGTTGCGGAGGGAGCAGGATGACATATCGCGACGCGATTTCGTCTTCAATCACATCACCCAGTCCTGATATGGCCCTGCCTGCATGGGAGACACAGAAGCCAACTGCACGTTGAATAACGACTTGCGGAAGGAAGGGTGCAATGCGTGACCTTGCTAGTTGCAGGATTTCACTATCCTCGGTTTCGTTGGCGAATGCATCATCGTAACTAAGCTCGGAGGGGTCCCGGGTCGTTTCTGGGTCATTTATCGTTCCTTCCGGATAACCATTTCTGTTACCTGAGCCGCGACTCGCTAGTGTTTCCTGCACTCGTGGTGGGAACCTCCATCTAGGTAGCACACGATTCACCACTGGAGTTGGTGCCACAGGTAAAATACGCACCTTGGAAGCGAAAACTCGTCCAAAGTTAGGCACGGACATTTTCACAAGAAGGGTGAGGAACCTTTCGACGATATCAATATACTGAGGGTCAGCGACCGGAGCGGAAATTGCTGCATCCGAGGTCAGATCTGAGATCGCAGTTCGGAGCCAGCAAGGCGCGACCGGATATAGTATCACCAACATTGGTTGGGCTCGTGCGAACTCTGCAGTACTTCCATTAGGGTTTCCTCGTAACGCATTGCCAGCCAGTGTCTGCAGGCGAAGCATATCCGCCGAGAAGCGATTCAACCAAACATTGAAAAGAGGAGGAATAGCTTGCGTCGGGTTGGATTCTACCGATGCGACAGTGGGCAGCATGCTGACAATGGTCGTTACATCTTTTGCCGTGATAGCACTGGATAACACGAAGAGATTCGCTGAAAGAGTCGCATGCTTACCGTTACGCGAGATAGATGCGAGATCACCGAAAACGATTGGCGTTTCGTCAGCCCCGTGCTGTTGCATGATAGGAGGACTATACTGCTGGAGAATTTCGTTCGCAGTTTGCAGTCGAAGTGAGGGTGTTGCATTGAGATCGAGTGCAACTCCCACATTGATGTCCAGCTTTGCACTATGCGATGTAGGACCCTCAAGGTCAGCACGAAGACGAGCTTGAAAGTCGTCAACAGGAGCGTAGCAGTCCGGCTGATAATATAATAAGGCCTGCGCAGAATGGAAGGCCAGCCAATCGGCTTGACTAACCCCAAGCATTAGCGCTTTCTGCGCGAGAAGAAGTGCAGACTTTCGTTGCTCAGCTTTCTCTCGCTGATGATTCTCATGGCTTCCTTGGGATTCAGGATGAGTTACGAACGAGCTGGCTGAGACTAATCCCAGTGGATCGCTATTGAGAGGATCAACAAATGCCTTGGATAACTCTGCTCCTGCCTCGAGAAGGTCGTCAAGCTGCACAGGGGCCACACCCAGTGATGCAACGATATCACGTGAGAGAGCTTGGCCAAGCGCTAAGCGCCAGGCTTCAAGTGGCGTCGAAGGAATTGCTTGCTCCTGCTTGTTCATGACGCGGCGAGTGGTCTCGGTATAAACTGGGAATGCAGTGTTGAACAGGGCCTCCTCGGAGAAAGTGAGGGCATGATAGGCGGCAGCGCAAGGCAGTGGTAGAATTGTCGAGAGAAGTGCTGATGCAGGGACGGATACTGCCAACTTGATGTCAATGTGGGTAATCACGGTTGGCCATGCGGTTGGGATGATCGAAACAGGAAGAGGCTTTGGCTTTGGCATACTCTTTGGCAAAGGCGCGCTTACGGAAGACTGCAAGATGAATGAGATCACACTAGCCATATTGAGAATCGCATATGCACAGCTGCGAATCGAAACCGCAAACCGTTGGACATCATAGTGAGTTGGACTAACCAAGGTTCCAGTTTGACGCCCGTCGGCGGCGCTCGCGGGTCCCTCGGACGCCAGTTCCTCATAATCGGGATACTCATCGGTGTCTGACATGACTGCAAGATAAGTTGGCTGCTTTCGGGTCTCGAATTCTGGAGCGCTCGTCATTCTATCCGCCTCTTTCACACCCTTCGTCTGGATACTATTGGCGACAAAGGTTCGGGCGAGTCGAAGTGCCAAAGAACCGAGTCCCGATACAACTCCTCGCGGTTGTTGGTGCTGCTGGTGTTGTTGGTGCTGCTGAGCCGTCGCGTTCAGTCCGCTCTGAGAGCCCACAACTCGTGCATCGAAGATCTTACCGTATTGTGGTGAGAGGGAACCACGTAATTCTAAGTCTAGAGCGATCTTGAGCGCATCTCGGACCGCCTCCGGCGGGTGAGTGACCCAACTGCCCGGTAGGACTCCTGTTTCGCCATGAGCGGAATCGCTCATGTTTACATCAATGCTCGAAACCAGACGGGGTGCTTGAAGCAAGACAGCCAATGGTGCCTGCAGTGCATCAGCAGCGGCCAGAGAGATGGATTTAGCAGACCTGCCAGCTAGCGCTGCATTTACATGCACAGTGCGGGATTGTGTGTGGTTAACGGTGACAAGCGCGTGACTGCGCGCTCCTACGTCGAGGTCCATGTCTTCTGGTACTGGCTGCGCGAAGTAGTCCAGGGCCATTCGATCGGAATCACGCATTTGCATGAGCCTTGAGTTGATTTTAGAGAGTGTGTCTGTAGCGGGTACATGGGGAGCGACTTGGGGACCAGGATGCGAAAAGCTCATTGGAGTTGTTTCTAGGATATCATTCCAATTTTCAATGCGGAAGTCGGCCTCATGCACTCGCTTCGTGGCACCAGCTTGAAGTAGGTCCAGCAGCAAGGCAACACCGAGAGATCTCGCAGCCATTGACCTTCGGCTACGGCTCTTCCATGTAGCCAACACGTAGCTCATGACGGTGCGCGCTCGATGCTCATCTGCAACAGCTTGTCCAATCTTGGTCCATTGTAAATGCTCCTTTAGTTTGCGGACAGCGCGTGCCTGACGGAACCGGTTCATGTGACGAATTGCATCCTCTTCACGTGCTTGCCATGCGAGCTCAAGTGCACGCTCTTCGGCTGCCAGACGTTCCCTTAGTAATTCGGCGCGCCGTCTTCTGAGTTCTTCCAATGCGAGCCTCTCGGCCTCAGCCTCAGCCGCCGCCTGAGCTGCACGCTCTTCTGCTCGTTCTCTCTCACGTGCTGCAAATAGTCGTGCAAGAGCATCCTTCATCGCCTGCTCCAACCGGTCTGCATCCGTCAATGGACGAGGGGGCTGAGGTGGAGGAACAGGAAGTTGTGGTGCTGCAGTGCTAGCTTGTTTTTCGGACTTGCCAACCAGTTGCGCTGATTGCGATGCTGAAGACCCCGCCTTCGGCGTCGCCACGGTTTGCGCACTTGACGTAGTCTCCTTCGACATCCCAGCTTCTGGCTTTGCGCCTGCAGGTAAAACAGTTGTTGTGGTCGCTGACGCCGTGGCTGGAGTCGTCGTAGTAGCTGAGGTTGTGATCGCTGTTCCCGCTGTGGATAGTCGCTTCAGACCTAGTGAACGCGTTCCAGAAACCACCTTGCCACTTGTCAGTTCTGGTAGCTCGACAGGAGCACTAGGTGCACTGGATGGAGCGGTAATCGATGGTTTGGTCACTGGAGCAAGCTGTTGAACAGGTTTCGAGATCGGTGCGGTTGCCTGCGGGACATCGTAAGAGGATTTCACTGTCGTCTTCTCTCGATTTAGCGCCTCTCGCTGCCTGACAAGATCACGCGAGGATTCTCGGGTTGCGTACTTCGCCTCTTTCATTGCAGCTACACAAGCTGCTGTGATCAGCGAGCTTGATACGCCATACGAAATCGAACACTTCTGTGCCAACATCCCGAAGTCAATGCGTTTAGGTGCGAGCTTGTGGATTCCATCACCACCGGGAGGGAGTTGCACCGGTGCTCGCAGAATTACATCACTTCGGTTTACGAGCTGACCTCGTAGTGGCTCCTTATTCTGTGCAACCTTTAGCTTGAACTCGATGAGCCGTTGCGAGACCCGAGTCCTGGGCGGTGCCAATGGCCCTGATAGCAATGGCCGCGATTTTTCGCCCTTAAACCATATCAGTGTGTCATCAGCATGCAGTGATTGCGAGCTTGGTCCTGCCTCAAGCGCCAAGTCCCATCGGGCGACATACTCAAATGCAGCGTCATTCGAGTCAAAGAACATACGTTCGCGAAGTACCGTGATTGGGATATTGTGGTAGGATTTGTACAGCGATACCAGAATATTGGTACGAATGAACTCAAAGAGCGGGAAAAGCACACAGGCCTGCAAATAGGTGGCCTCGTCTCGAACCAGCTTAAAGAACCTCGAGTAGTTGCCATTTTGAAACGCTGAATATACTTTGAGTACAAAGGCGAATTCAGGAGTAGCGCGAAGCCACCTAGGAGATTGATAATACGTCTCATTGAACCTTTCTTTCTTGTCAATCAGGTAGAGGAGGGAATACGCGCGCATCTCTGGCTCGCAGGACGAATAAACACCATCATCATACAACTGTCCCAGTGTGGTTAGCGTGGCAGTGGCCTGTCGCTGGTTTTGGGTCGCCTCAAATCGATCAATGGGTTCATCGCATGCCCAGTATGCTGAGGCTATGTGATAGCGAGCGATCACTTCAAGCGCTGTGCAATACTCTTCTGTTCTGAAACCCTGGCAATCAAAGTCCGAACGAATCGCACGGAAGCGGTCACCGACAAACAAGAAGCTTTCCGTGAAAGGGACAACCGATATTGGTGTATCCACAATTTCTTCCACAATATAGCGCATGGTGCGTAGCAATGTGGCGTGTGTGCGGACTTCTTCAGGCTTAATTTGCTTATCTGCAGCTGAGCGCTGGAACTTCTTGACAGCACGGCTGTAGTCGACATGGGGTAGCTCTCGACCGACGCCGGTGCCGGGGATGATCTCACAGAAAGCCAAGCCACGACTCGCCTGGCGATAGTCTGCGTCAGCTTTGGGACACATTACTGTGCATGTACCAACAATAGAACCACCTGCACCCATAGTTGGTGTTGGTTCGATTGCCTTGCTGGTGAGAGATGAATCAGGCGGGGCGACGGATGACAACGATCGTTGCTGTTGCTGTTGCTGTGATTGATGCTGCGAGCTAGATGGCGGGGCATGGGTTAGTTGCTTTGTAATCGTGATTGATTTAGACGCCGAATGAACCGAGTTTGGTGTGGCAGCAATTCCTGTCTTACTTTGAGCCACTTCTTCGGTTTCTGCGTCTTCATCTTCGTCTTCATCCTCGTCCACATCCTCGTCCTCATCTCCTTCGAGATCCTCGTCTTCGTCTTCGTCTTCATCGTCGCTATACTGCCCATAGTGTCCATAAGGAGCATCTTCAAGGTAGCCATCCGCGTCTTCGTCAAGGTCCTCATCTTCGTCAAGATCTTCATCTTCGTCCTCGTCCTCGTCAAGGTCTTCTAGATCTGAGCCGAGCGCTGTGCCGTACCTACCTGCAAGATACTGGGGTCCGTCGCCATCTTCATCTTCGTCTTCATCCGCATCCAGGTCAACGTCGTCCTCGTCTTCGTTCCCTTCTAGTTCGTCCTCATCTTCTTCCAAATCCATGTCTTCTTCGGCTTGCTCTTCTTCTTCTTCTTCGTCGTCGTCTCGGCCCGGCTGGCTCCCTACACTGCGCGGTACTTGGCTTCCTCCGCGGCCTTGTTGGTGTGAAGTCGAGCCTCCTCGTGGCTGCCTCTGTTGCTGCTGCTGAGGTCTCTGGTTTGGGCTAAAGTTCGGCTGTCGTTGCCATTTCTGTGCAGGCGGGCTCGTCGCTTGGCTCGTCGGTGTTGCTGGTACCTGTGCTGCACCCTCAGGCTTGATAATGCTAAGGATTTTCCGAGCCGGTGAGGTTCCAGTAGCAGTGCCGCTTCCGCGGCCGGCTGTGCCGCCTCCTCGCTGACTCATACGAGAGCGAGACTACGTCGGCAAGGCTGCTATGAATCGGTGAGGTCTTTATGACCTTCACTTTGCCGAAGCACTGCCACGAAAGGAGTGTCGCACAAGGCCAAACCTGACCCACTTGCGAGAGATCCAGGTCGAATTATCAGAGCCCCCGGAGGGGTGTTAGACAGCGTAAGCGGCTCACGTGTGTGATTCCACAGCGTGCTATGAATGACCTCGCGCAGGGGACTAGATGCGAAGCGGGATGCCGGAATCGACGTACAAATGGGGGAGGTAAGTGGGGGTTGAGCAGAGCGAAGAGAATTGGGCGCAGTATAGATACGATCAGAGCGAGGTCCGAGATCAGATAAGGAAAACCGGGCATGCCATCACCACAGCGACTTTGCCATCAAATTATTTCCACGCTGCTCATGTCAGATCTTCGCCATCGAGTATCCTAATAAATCACAAATTTGAACCCAGTGAGCCCTCCCAGGCCGTACTCCTGGAGCGATCGCTGAGCTTTCCTAGTAAAGACCATCAGGCGCGACTTAAACATGTATAAAATATCATTTCTGACTTATCCCAGTGATCTCAAGAGAGAACCTATGCCATATCCTCCGAGGAACCCCCGAAACCTCGCCTGCATTGAGTGACTGAATCTCAATTTCACATTTTGCATATCTCGCGTGTAGGATGAACAACGAAGACAAAACACCCGAGAATCGCATTCGAGACTTAATCCTGCAGTATTGCAAGGAGCAGGGACTCGAACAAACCTACTACGCCCTCAAACGGGAGACGTACGTAATGGCTCACTGAGACCACCATTTCCAGACTAGTGAGGTTTGCGCAGTCTGTGTGGTTCAGCGGATAGCTCACCATTGAATCCAACGCCCTAATCGCTTGTAGCAACATTCTGACCGAGAATGACAACTCGTTTGACGAACCCGACGACAGTGAGGACCGCTATGCGCTGCGCATTGCCGTTGACTTGTTCGATGCCATGAAAGCGGCGGAGAAGAGCATGCCCGTTCGTAGGTTTGATGAGTACATCCGACAGCTTCTAGTAAGTATTCCGACCTGACATGAATGTATATGCGGTAGGCAACGCTTGCACAGCCGCTTCAAGCCTCGTGCGCGGCAAAATCACGTCCTTTTTCAGCTCGTGAGTGAGCACTCCTGCATCTGGTCAACCTGTCTCATCGTGGCGTCGTTTTCTGCAGGTCCGCTTAACAGCACTGCTTGAATTCACATATTCCTTCTAACACTCCCAACTTTATAGACCAAAGGCGAGACGAAGTACCGAACAGAGGCCAAGCAACCAGTTAAGATTCGCCGACAAGACACTCATAACTACCTACACAAGAGCAACATTCTCGTTGTTGCATCACATCCGACAATTCCTCATGTCGTAGCGACCACCGCGGCAGACAAGTACATTTGTATCTCGAACTTGCGTACCCGTCAAGTCCTGTGCAGAGTGTCTCCCACTGACGATCGTAGAATGCCTTCTGTCGCGCTCTCTCTCGACTTTAACCCGGCCAACCCCGAGCTACTTCTGGTAAGCTATATTAATGGAACCATTTCGCTGTTTAGGGTCCCTACTGCGTATCTCACAGGATCGAGCGCCGCCGGAGAAGACCTCAACGAAGATGGTACAAGAAACATCCCAGAGGCCGAACTCCTCCAGACCTGGAAGATGCATGAGAAGTTTGCAATTGCCGCTCAGTTCACGCTTGATGGTTTCGGCTTCATTTCAGGAGCCCATGACAACAAGGTTGCAATCTTCAAAACGCAAATGCAATCCACTACAGGGGATGAAAAGGCACTTCCAAAGTATGAGTGCGTTAAGGAAATCGTCTTCAATGGTCAAGTTGAGGCCCTCACAAGACTTCATCCTAAAAACGGCAGCGCAACAGACACACCAGAAGGCAAGGACGACGCGGACGTGCTTGATCTTCCGCCACGCACCTTCGTCCTAAGCGTTCGAGGCGAGAATAACCTTCTGTTCCTCGACTTGGATACGGCGGACGTTGTTGGTCAAATGAATATGAACGCGAATGGTGATGATCATGTTTCGTTTACCGCATTATCCCTGGCATGCTCCCCACGCGGCCACTTGCTCCTTGTGGCCACCGATACACATCGTGTGATCATGTTTCACATTCCCACGCGTTCCATTGTCCGAAATTTCTACGGCGCGACGAATGGAGACATGTCCTCGCCTCGCGTCTGCTGGGCTCCTCGAGGTGACATGACTCGCATCTTGTGTACTGCGCAGGATAATTCGATCCACGTGTGGGATGCAAACTCCCAACGCCACTTGGGTGTTAGTCACGAGAACCATTCGAAGCGCTTACGCGACTTCACATGCTCTGCCACAGGAGATGGACTTTATTCAGTGTCGTTTGATCAGACTCTCATCGAATGGCAGATTGTCGAGGAATAAGCAACTGTAAAGTGTACCTATATCCACAACATCCCCATGCATACAATGTAATTCACGCTTACTTTTCCTTTTTCCTTTCCTTTCCTTTCCTTTTCCTATTTACAGTCATCATGGTGGTTCGCAAGTGGCGCCATTATCGGAATCGAATCTGTCCAATTCCCTGTGCAGCAGCCTTATATGCGTGTGGGTTGGCCCACTCGCTGTTCAAGTAGCTATCTTCGTCAGCCTCTTCAAGTCGCTTGAGTTCTTCCTGACGCTTGTACCACTGCGCCATGAGCTTCTTCTGCGTTTCTGCGTCAATAGCGGGCTCCCGTGCAGGCGCGGTTGTGACGCGTTCGGACGTAATTTTGACCTTGATCGAGACTTTTTCCGTGCTTCCCGAGAATTTGCTCAAGGGCTGGTCGCGTGTCATTTTCTTACCGGCGAACCACAACACGCAAGTCTTGGGGTCAAAGTAGTCCCGTGCGAGGTGGGTACCTTCAATGATTTCCGTGTCGTTGAGCGCCATGTGAACGGTGTCATATTCTGGCAAGCCCATGGGATATGCCATCATGACGGCGCCGCGACAGATCTCGATGGCGGCCTGAACCTTCTCCTCGTTAATGGCCGTTCGCGTGCCTATACTATTGGTAGAAGCAACGAGGCGTTCGACGTCCGCGGCCGCAGATCGTAGAGTCTCAGCAAGCTTTTCCTCGACCGGAATGCCCACACGCATGCCATGAGGATCCGCGTCGGTTGTGTTGATGTCGCCTTCGCCCTTCTGTTCGACGAGGTGTCGGACCTGCTCGACAGACAAACCGCGTTGCTCTTCGGGTCGCATAGGGCCGTACAGAGCGAGTTCCCGCATGCCACCAGCAAGGCGCTTGACTCGATTGCGCAGGTTGTGGATGCGAGCCACTCGAGTCGCGACCTCGTCGACTGATTCGGTGGACTTTGCCTCGACGTAGTATTCGTCGCCTGGGTTGTTTGTGACCTGGATAAGCACCATGGTATAGTTTGTGTGTCGAAGGAGGGATCCCTAGAGATCACTCGCTATACAAGGTGTGATGGGGCACACTAAATGTAGCAAAGCACTTGTGTGCTTGTTGGCGTCGTGGGCTGCGAAGCTGAAGTCGGAGGACGGCGGCAACCAGGTGGGGGTAGTTCATAACGGAGGAGGGTGAGTCACACTTGATACCATGAAAATTCGAGCGTGCCATCGGACCACACATGGAATACAAATGGAGGCAGCACATGGTCCTGCCAATTATAGGCTGTCCAGTGTTGGTCGAGAGCCTTGGAAGAGGCCCTTTACAGTTGCCCACACGCAGCTTTTGCCTTACATCCACTCTAGCTCTGCTGGCCGTGCCACATCGAGGCCTAATTCTTGGGCTCTTGAGTATCCAATGGGCCTAGCCGCCTCTGCCAAATTCAAAATGCATTCGAGCGAGGCAGTATCGAAAGGCCTTGAAAATCTCGTCTGTGACAGATCCAGTGGCTTAGAAAATTGGTAGCGCATGAGCTGTGCCTGTTATCTACGCAGTGATGTGCTTTCTAGAATCCAGTTGCGATCCCAAGTCTCGGTTTTCGATCCCAAACACTGTGCCAGCACGAGCCGTTTTTTCCATTCTACTTCGCTCCAGTCAGTGAGTCGCATTGAATTTTTGGGTCGGCGCAAATTTCGCCTGCGTGGCGGTCTGGCTGGCTGGGTGAAAAATTGTGCCATGCGCATCGCAGAACGGAACGATTCCGGGCCAGGACACTTGGGGGGGACATATGTGTGGTCCAGAGCGGTTTGGCGTTGGAAAACTGCTCTTTGGTCGCATCGGGGTAGGATAACGCGCAGATCAAGACCGGGATTAATATTATACTGAGTCAACACGGTAGGAATACTACGAAACTCTGCCGATTTCACACCGCGCATGCTCGAAAACGCCGTACAACGTCGAAACTGAAGGAAGAAAACTGATTGAATATTAACCTGTATATTGCAATATCACGCGTGTGATTGTTAGATATACACTTAAAGTCTGATCTGCGGCAACTTGGTATATACAGCTACCGTGGATTTCCACCCGAGTCATCTCAGCGCCACTGCGAAAGATCGACTTTTCCACCTTTCCACCTTTTTCCAGCCGTCTTTGATCGAGCACGCGACTTTGGGGAGCTGCTTTTGGGCTAGCGCGGGGCTGTTCGAGTTCTGACAGAAGTGTTTTCAGCCGTGCATTGTGTTGAATAAGGATCGCACCAACCGCGCAAGCACGTTTCTGTGTATTACTTCGGCGAATCCGTCCGCGAGTCAGTACGTTGGCTGGAGAGAGTGAGTGAAAGTCGAAAGTTCGCATCGCGTGGAATCGCTGCGTGGAGCCACTCGGTGCTAGATTATTGTTGATTCGCCTGCAAAGGGCTTCGCGTTATCGGCTGTACTGTGCCGTGTTGTCTTGTGCGCGTCTTTGTTGCTGCCGTTGCTGATTGATCCTCTTCATCGGTCTCATCGCACTCCGTGTACCATACCACACCGTACTACCATGCATTCCACCACCGTGCTTGTTCCGCGACAACAGGTTCCAGCAGATGCTTTATTTGACACGCAAGAGTCAAAGGAAAGTTTATATGCGACCACCCAACCAATCCGACGCAATCAACGAGTATCCATTTCAGAGAAGCATTTGCCACACCCTCAGGTGACACCTACCTTTATTAAGAAAGAAGCCAGTCGTTCGCGAGAGCTTTTTCACAAAGACAAACGCGCACTTCGTGTTCGCAATCATATCCGCTTTACCACAGAGAACGATCCTTCCAAGTCCATCGACAGTCATTCAGAAGAGACCCTGACTCAACATCTAGACTGTATGCGAAATTTGAATCGACCTGCTATTCACTTGAGTTTGAAGAAATCCACTCCCGCACCTTCGTCGACAGACTCCATCGAGTCGGCCCAGACTAGGCCATTTGGCTCGGTCTCGGCTCCACTTGCCCCAACTCCTGCCTTGAGACTCAGAGCACAGAGCAAGGGACAGCGTTCTGTCCCATTAGCTGGTGCCAAGAGTCAAGGTAAGTCTGCTACAGCTGCCAACCCTGCTGCAACATCACGGGCAACACCAGTAGCAGCAGTTGTCGCTGTTGAGTCTGCTTCATCGCATGATACTTCCCAGAAGCAGTCTTTGCAGCGCGGTCATCACAGGCGAGCTCACCATCACCATCACCACCACCACCATCACCAGCAGCAGCATCAGCTTCCAAATCAGCACCAACAGCGCGTTGGCAAAGATGTTCATGCTCAGGCACAAACAGAGCAGGTGAGGTCCGCTGTGGGCCGTCCGACGAAGCATCTTTACATCACCACAACGGCCGAGCATTTCAGACGTCTTGAGAGCCTTCGAACTGATCCGGCTGACGCAGCGGTAACTCTGCCTCAGCGTCGTTCGCGTGGTTCGTATGAGGCGTTTCGCGAGGCTGCTGGCGTTGAAGCAAGCCATCCCCAGGAGATCCCATCTGTAAATGAAGTGTATCCTAATCGTCCGGCCTCTGAAGTCCGGAAGCGAATCAAAGTCGAGACGGTCTCTCAGTTACTCGCTCGCCGATTGGCAGCTGAGAGTAACAGTACTGATGCAGTACACGCTCATCTCGACACTGTGACCGACACCTACCGATGTGTGCATGGTGGTAGCATTCGATCGCTTTCCATTTCAGCCAATCCCCGTCCGCTGTTTCACCCTGGTCCAAATCATAGCAAACCCGCGCGCAATCCAGGTTCGTACCAGCGAAATAAGCGTAGGCATAATGTGCAAGGATCAGAGCGTGCTCAGGCCGACAGGCATAGGCACGCAGCAAGCCATGAGCAAAAGCGATCCGGCCTTCCTACGCATCGCCCGATGATCATCACACTCGTGCGATCTAAGGGTGCGACAAGTCCAGCTAACCGACCAAAGACCCCTCCCACGTTCCTTCAATCGGCCGATCCCTTGACGAATGCCGACCTGGGTCCATCTGATTTTGACCTGGGCCAGTCTCAGCGAAACGGCCTACAGTCCCCGAACCTCCCTCATCCAGCAATATGTACGCAGTGCTCTGAGGGTCACGACCACTCGCAGCACTCAAAGGAACATCATGAATTGCCGTTAACGGATCGACAGGTTCCACAATCGCCTGTGGTCGCAGCAACGCTTGCCGTCTCGACCCCAGGTCGGGCCTCCAGTGGTAAGACCTTCGCAACAAGTGGGAGTCGTGCACGGTATTACCTTTGCTCCACCGATTGTGTCAAGTGTTGGGCACGTTATAACTTCCGTTATTCGTTCTACCACCACCGAGAAGACAACACTCTGGCCGCCCATATGGACATGTGCCACAATGGAGAAGACGACTCATCAGCACCTTTTAACTTTGTCGAAGACTTCGACCACTTGTATGACGACGAGGCAGACACCGACCGTATAAATGTGATGGAAATTGATCTGAGCTCAGGAGATGAGCAGATCGAGATGGAGCTCGTTACTGCCGATGAAGACGAAGATTCCGAGTTCCCCTCAGATGAAGATAGCGATCACATGCGTGTCGAATGCACGAGCGCATCTGCCTCCTGCAGTGACAGTGAGTGCGAATCCAGCTTACCCTGTATGATGCATTCTAGTGTGCATCTTCATGAAGACATTCATGCCTGCCCCGTTCAGCCTTAACTAACATCATGGCTGCTGCCCAATTGTTTATTCGTGGCTGCAGCCACTGTACAGCGACTTCATTTCAATCTGTTCCCGTTCATGTACATAACAAACCAGCGGTTCTTAGAGAATCGTTCATGCATTGCGAACTGCATCGACAAATCCTGCTCAGCTGACGTTTCCTGTTCAGCCGCTTTGATAGCTTTGCGCTTGCAACCCATACACTTCTTAATTGGTCAATTACATGTGCTGATTTTATTGATTAGATTACAAACTAGAGTAGTTCTGATACTAGCGTTACAGGGATAATCGAGTAACGCTTAGACTAGCTTGGTATAATGAGTACGGCTTTAGGTGTCACGAAGCTACGAAGTAGTTTGGAGCGTTGCCCGCGGGAGATCTAGTCTAACATGTGCTCACAATGCAGTTCGCCTCGTGGCGCGTTGAGTCTCAGGCTAGTTTACATGAAGTATGAGATGAATCGTGCGAAGAGGTTGCTGCTAGTGCCCTGGCGACCAGTGAGGCCCGCTCGTGCGAAGACAGACTGGTAGGCGTTGATGTTTGGAATCACCTGGAACTCGGGCGCAGAGCGCTGGAGTGTAATGCCGAGCTGGGCGGCCGAGGCAAGATTCGAGATGCCCTGTCGCTGTTTGTGCTTGGGGTTGCTGGGGCACCTAACGTAAAGGCGGCCATGTCGTCGAACAAACTGGCAGGCCTGGCAGATGAGCTTGGGAGTTGACTTCGTCTTCATCTTTCGGCCACTAGAATGGGTATAGGTCAGGAAGTGCACAAGTCGGATAAGTACCAACGCTTGCAGGTACACATAGCAGGCCCAGCCAAGCCCACCCAATGAGGGCCCACCTAATAAGGGCCTACCCAATGAGGAACTTTGGACCGATAGACTTCGTCAGAGAACAATAAAAAAACCGCTTCCATCGCAGCTTCCAAGGATTATGCAGCAGGATGTGATCCTTCCGCTGGTGCCAATGGGGGATAGCATATCCGACTCAATTTCATCCAGGGCGGCGCGTCGTATCGGTCAAAATGCCGCGCAATACACCAACTCCGACATTTTCGATCTGCGCCACTTAGGACCTAACTCAAAACACCTGCGCTGGCCAAGCCTCCTTGCGAAATTTCCGGGTCATATAGCTATCGCTCAAGACACACTTCAGTTTTCATACAACAGCACTCCAAACACTCCACACCACCTGTCTCATTCAGTACAGCCTTCAAGGTAACAACCTTTGACATGTTTATTCCAGCACCCCCGCCCGCAACTTACCGCCACAACAGGGGGTGATGGAATAACGGTCCTGCCTTCATAGTCACGAAAAGCTGAGGAAAACTGTCAATGTTTGGGGTGTGATTCAGCGTGAGGGCGAGACTATTATTGCATTTCTGTCAATGTGTTGTGTAGAGCTAAGCGCATCCAACGTTCTCCTACGGATTATAACCATATGCACTCTTGGGATGAAGACGAAAATCTATGCCAAACTCGCATTTGCGTGTTTTTCCCCTCCCTCGATCGTATATTCTGCCCGATTCGTTGGCAAACCAGACTGCATGACCGTGTGACCTACCCTCGTGTAATAGCCCTGCCACATCTGTGTTCATTGCGCCAAACAGCGTCCACCGTTGATCTGCGCCGGGCCACCCAGGCCGCGACAAGATCGTCGGCTTTCGTACACTTCTGAGTGTTCGCGTTGGGGTGTTAGTGGAGGAACGGGCCCGGTGAGGCCGCCAGGGTGTGACGCCGGTGTAGGGCCGGAGAGATGAACTCCGGCGCCATCTGACACTGTGGCTACGATAAATTTCTCCGGGCTGGCTCCGGGTCAGTTTGAATGATGACCCTCAACATCCACTTTCAAGCACCATCGTGTTCAGTTGTGATATTCGATGGTCGGATCGGTGGTGATAGTCATGGCATCCCACGTGCCCGTGAGTGTAATTCCGCCGTGCTCCACCTGTAATTCGGATATAATGCTCCAATCTCCAGGTAGTCCTTTTCCTGCCTCACACCCGTTTCCCCTTTCTCACACCACTTCATCGGCTTCCAGCACTTTGGCATGTCAGCGAGCAACAGGAAGGTGGAGCTCGTCAAGGACGAGGCTTGGGTCCCACCTGAAGCACCTGCAAATGCATTCCGCAACTTGAATTTGCTCAACCCTCAGGACCTTGTGCGCTTCTTGCCCTACCTGCCCAAGGATGCTTCCAAGTTCGTTCACATTCTCGAACGCGAGAGGTACAACCCTAATCGTAACGAGGCCTTGGACAAAGAGGTTCAAGCGCTTTTGGCTCTCCCCAAGGGTGAACTTACCATGGAGCAGGTTGACAAGACGGTTCCTTCGAACCTCCACGACTACAAGAAGCTCTTGGATAGTCTCCCAGCTGACCAAGTGAAGGAGGTCCAGACTGTGCTCGCACGAGCAATTCAAGAGCGCCAGCGCGAGCAGATCAAGCCTCTTCGTCACACAATTGATGGTACCTTCATTGAGAACCTCTTCCCCAAGAATCCCTCTGCTGCAGCTGAGGCTGAGTTCAAGAGTGCCCATGTTGGTCGTCGTCAGCGATGGCTTGATCTCTCGCTGTTCCACCTCGCACAGCGCTACTCTGCAGGTATGATCGACTCGCTTAAGCAGTGCCTCGAAACTGAGCACGTTGCTCAGCCCTTCCCCGTCGTTCGACAGCCATGCGAAGGCCTTAGCAAGGGTATTGAGGGTGTTCATAAGCACATCGAGTTGGCATTCCGTGGTCCTTGCGAATACCAGGGCAAGTGGTATGCTCAGAGCATGATCGAGGGCAAGTCCCTCCAGAAGGCCGGCGAGGAGTGGCGCAACCTGGTCACTTGCCTTGATGACGAGTTCATTAACCTCAAGGCTAAGGCAGCGATTCGAACTCGTCCCAAGACTGAGCTCGACACCCTCTTGTACGAAGTCACTGTCCCCAAGAAGCACGAGTAAGCGTATTGGTTTCATCATATGGAAGGTACAGACCACCGGATCTTATTCGTCAGGACCAAATGTGGCGGCATTTGCAGCCACAAAGAAGCGACTGGTTAAACTAGGAGAAATAGGAAGGAAATTACGGACCACATCGAAAACCTCTACCCAGATTGACAAGGCCCACAAGACTGTGTTGATAGCATCACTCTGCGCACAGTGATGGGCACCAATCCCACGATGTTCACTCGCATTGTGAGAATGAGGGTGAGGGATCCTCAGCACGAAAGAGCTATTTCATGACAGCAATTGTAATGACAGCAATGGTAATCTGAGGAGCAAGTAAGAGCATACCGACAGACTTTGTTCGAGTCCCGGTTCGAAACAGTGCAAGCGAGGTTCTTTGAACTCGTTTTGCACGACTGACACATTAGTACAAATATTAGCGTCATTATTTTTGCAAAGTTCTATTCATTCATCATAAAGGAGCTATTCCAACAGCTATACCAACAGCTATATGTGGATTGTATTGTGCTCAGCAACATTACCGTCTTGCAAACTCAACCTCCTGCCAGTGGTTGAGTTGGCGTCCTAGGTCGTAAAGCAGATCTCCTCCTTCAACTACATGCGTGGATGCGAGGAGGTACTTCACACCTCCATCGTCGTCATCATGTGGATCCCAAATACTCTGCTCAGACGTGATTGCCGTTGACTCCTCAGGCTCATCGAAGAAGTTGAAGTCATGGCTGGCCTGAGTAGGGGAGCGAGTTGCTACGACCCTGCTCTCACGTTGCTTCCGTCGACGGCGTCGAATGCAGTTGACAGTTTCTTGGAACACCCTGACTTCTTCTGAACAAACGCCTCCAAGCACGAAGAATAAGACAGTACGATTGGATGTTAAAGCGCACTTTAATGCATTACCGTTGGATAGTGACTCAACCTTAGTTTGGTAATCTTCTTCACCTGTCGTGGTCGTTTGAGCAGTCGATGCAAGCGAGGATGCAACAAACTGTGTAATGCCTTTTACAATCGAGCCCGCGTCTGGAGCCTTCGAGATGATACTCACCGCTGCCGAAGGTAAAAGATTCTGCTCATACGAAGGCGGCATCTCAGAAGTATGATGGAGAGAAGCACCTATGGTACCGAATCGCAACTCCTTCCACCTCTCAAGCCACACCTGCTGCGTAGGGTCAGCACGTTGACGTTCTTCAACTGCAGCGAACCAGAGTAGCGCTCTTGTGATGAACAATTCAGTTGGTGAGATCTGACGTAGTGTAGCGGCTTGTACGGGACTACACAGTGCAGTAAACTGACCAGTTGCGTTGACTGTTTCCTCTGCGATTTCACGTATGTGTCCCTGAAGTCCGGTTGTATCTCCCATGGGTAATGTCCCGAGCGCATCCGCTCGTGCCATATCTAACTCTGCGAGCCGCGACACGGAAGCCACGCCGACAAGATAGGTTGTCAGGGAATGGGAAACATATCGCGCTAATGGGTTGGAGTCTGCTGTGGCTATCAGGGCCTCAACTGAGGTGTGGGCGATGTACTGCTGAACGGCTTGGAAAAACTTAGCCGATGAACCAGTGATATCTTCTGACCCCGTCAAGCCATGAGCAGCAGTCTGCAAGGGAGGTACAAAGCTCAATACCAGGATTGACCAGCGAACAGACTTGTTCGGGTGCATAATAGAGAGCCATTGTTCTGCCCAATACGGGAGATACGAGTCAGCGAACGGGCTGGATGCAGACGGGAGCCACAGTGGGAGCCACGTAAGTGCTGTATGCTGCTCCGTTAGATTCCGCGCTGCACGGGTTGTCTCTATTGCGAGGGCGGATGCGAATATGAGTCGTGTGAATGCTCGTTCCAAGGCCTGTTCCTGCTCCAGCAGGAAGCCTTTCGGTCCCGCAATGCTGTAAGCATAGACAGCGAGTCGAATCGCTGATGCAAGGTCTAGCTTCGCAGGAGATCCAGATGTTTGAGTCGACCTCACTTCGTCTGAATGTTGGAGGTCTACGACAGGTAACGCTTCGTACAGACACGTCAGGACGGAGTGCGAAGACTCATCTATCAGTTCGCTCAGGTATTGGAGGGCTTGTAAGTCTAATAGCATATCATCACCAAGCCAACCCTGCTCATATTGATATTTCAAAATTACGGCTTGAGCGATTGTCTTCTGAGCACTGAGACGGAACGACGCAATGTCAGCAAAGAGAAGTGCAGTTGAGGCTTCATGGACCACCGCATATGCACGCACTAAAGGACGAGTTATCGCGTCTCTGAAGTGAGCTTCAGCTGCGCCGAGACTACTCATAACCTGAGTTAGTTTGTGGAGCACGATGATTTGTGCTGCGGCCAAGTGGCCAGGCGAACAATGCTGCGAGTGCACATACAGGTCTCCCTGAGATAGGTTTGCAGGGACAGCCTCGGCCAGAATCGTGGGAATACTGAGGGAAGATGGCGCTAATAGTCGATGTAACAACTTAAAAGTCGTCGCCTCGTCCGCGTCAGGCACGGTGCATTGAATGACCAGGCCCAACATCGTAATAAACAATCTCAAGAACCCGGCCAGTTGGACCGGCCAGGGCAGTGCCATCTGCGAAGCGAAACTTGCGATCGAGTTGAGGCGAAGGATTAAATCAGTGAATTTTGCAGCGACCTCCGGTCCAGAATCCTTTACAAATGAGGGAAGATAAACTGCGGTGGGGGAGGGGGCAGTGGCTGAAAAGTATGGCAGTGTGCTACTGCGCTCAAGACCTTCCGGAAGATGAGGCTTCCACAAAGATAGCAGCTCGGCGAGGGACTCGTGCGCATTTGGAGCTCTCGAACTCGCTGAGTCATTTCGACGCAGGCTTTCAACAATCGAGTTCACGAATACAGGGGCCCTGGAATGGTTCTCAGATTGTCGAGGGACAGTAGTCGTCGGTGAAGGACCTTGATCAGCCTCGACATCCACCCAGTCAGCGTCCCAGTCCCATCCATCTCCATTCTGTGTAGTTGTGGAACCGACACTTCGATGGTCCCTACTCGACAAGGATCCACCGTCTGTACACTTCAGTCCAATGCTACTTCCTGAATGCAGGAGAGGATCAATAAATACCTCTGGAATCCCGGGCAGATTCAGCAGCCCACTAGAGTCATTCATCGTCACCGATCTGCGCTTGGGAGAGACTGCAAGGAGGCGAGTTCTCACCTCCGCGAAGCGCACAATTGAACGTGGACTTACTTGCATGTTCACTTGGTGCGCCCAATCATCCTCCTGAAAGCCACGGCGTGCCTCTTCCATCAACACGCTGGCCAGATCGGACGCACGTTCGAGAATGACAATCGTCATTGGAGCAAACGATGCATCATAGGCTCCGCCTCTTCGCTCCTGCAGCTTGTGCTCACTTATTACGTCTCGATAGAAGCGCTGGATATGATACGCCACAGCTTCCGCCGACGATGCAGCTTCAACAGCGGCCTGAGTCGAGCTAGGCGAGGGATTTGCTTGCTGCGCTGCTAGATAGCCCTCAGCGAGTGATCGAGCGAGAGTGTTGGTATTTCGAGATGCCGGTGTCGTAGTAAGTGACGGCGATGAAGCTGCAGGTCCTCCCGAATTTATGCCAAGAAGGCCGTTCTCGCGCGGTCCAGCATGGAAAAAGATGTCTGGTTTCGCCTTGAGTTGGAGACATAACGAAGCGAGTCGTAGGGCCACATCGACATCGGATGGCATTGCCGAATAGAGCCGTGCGTCAGGGGTGTCGCCGTTCAACGCACTAATCTTAGGCACAATGGGCCACGTGGTTGGACATGTGTTGGGGAGCCGCAGAGGGGCCAGATCAATCTGGATTCCTGGACCAAAGTCATAACTCGCCATGCCGGTATGTGTTGACTTCGTTAGAGTCGTGTACGGTGAGGGAAGCAACACTGTGTGGACATTCTGGCTATGCGCCAGAGCCGATGAAATAGGTGGGGCTAGCGGATACATTACGAACGGAACGTAGTTCACCCGCCATGCATCCGTGAGTGTGCCATTTCCAAACCAGGAAGAAAGGAAACGGGTTAGCGTGGCTAAGGTAGGGAGGGGTGTCACATGTAATATACTTAGCAGACGTCGGAATCTCATGGCAGCGACATGGAGGGTAACAGCTGCAACGGCAAGCGGTAGGCTACTTTCGGACATACATGCCGCCATGAGACGGATCTCGCGAAGGTCAGAACTGGCCTGATGCTTTACATCAGACGTGTCGGCTCCAATCCCGTCACACTCGTATTGTGGTACCGCTGCAGTTGACGAGACGAGGATAGACGTGAACGGAAGACCGAAAACCTCAAGTAGCGCGGGCACATTCAGACACGTGAAACTCGAACTTGGGTAAATGTGCGCGATAGATACAGCAGGAATTGCATCCACAAGGCCGCGAGCATCGGTGTTTCGGGATTGTACTGCGGTGTTTGTGAGTTGTGAATGGGAGTTTTGCTCATTTCCAAACCCATCGAAGGATTCCCAAGTTTCCCAATCATCCCCTTCCTCAACGGTCTTGTCGGTCGAGCTAGCTGTTGCTGAGACCGATGTAACGCTGAGCTCATTCGGTCGCTCAGAGCATTTATCAGAGGTGTCGAGAGAGTCCAAATACAAGTACAACACTTTTGTCCACGGAAGCTGTTGAGACAGCGTACAGGCCATGCTGAGCAATGCCTGGACCGGATGCCTTTCGGCTAACATCATGGCGATGGGATACTGCTGGCTCGCTTCATGCGATGCCGACCGTTTGTCAGCAGCGCCGTTCAAGTCGTACTCCTCACGCAGGTCGTCCAGACTCGGGAATCGAAATGGAATCTTGCTCGACTCAGTAAGATAGAGACCAGCACCTCCATCTATTGATTTGCCCATGAGCTCTGCTATTATTCTGTCAGAATTAGCGACCTCATTGCACTGCGCGTTGGTCATCACATCGTACTGCCACGGTACGATTTCCACCGCTTCAAGCTCGTCCAGTAGAACGCCACGAGTTTGTGTCTGATCGAGAAGGGCATGGGCGAGTGGGTCAACAAACACCCTAGCGCCTGCAAAGACATGCGAGAACTGGCCCAGATGCGTGGCCGGCCCTAGTCTAATGTCGACGATTGATCCTTGGGGACCGTCCCCCCTTGTGCCGCGCATACTCGCTCGAGATGCTGAATCAGATCAACGAGCAAGTACGGAAACTGGTCTGAATGGGTGGATCTGGTATGAGATGGATCCAAAGAGTTTGACCCGACGAATAAACGCTCGTGTATAGCTGGAACCGACAGCCAGCTACCACACACACGACTGGCAGATACTGGAATTCACACTCGTGACAGCGTTGTTTAGTTTTGTTTCAGCAGACCATCGCTCGGAGAATATTGCACTTAGGTGCGGGCCTTGATCGGAACAAACCCTACCAAGCGCGATGAGTAAGCACGAGTTGTTGTCTTCACTCGTCCAGGACCTCCTTAATAGCTTCCCTGAGGGAGAAAACCACAAAATTGATCTTTTCCGAAAGCGCGTACTTTCATCCCGATGTTTGTATGAGGGTGGTCGGGAGGCCGCGGCGTCTAAGAGTTCGCCAGTTAGTGACGCAAGCAGTGCCACCCAACTTCCTAGGCGCATTCGAAATGTCTCCTCTGAGCACATGCGCGTCGTTGACCTGATGAGTAGGTTGCTTCAGACCCTGCTCACCTCAGACCAGTGTGGAGTGCTACCATTCCATTCGGAGGCGGGCGAGGAGACAATTCCGGCACGCAGCGTAGCCGAACTGCTCGTCTCAGGCGAACAGACTGACGCCACCACACAGAAGACAGCATCCAGAGACACACTGACCAAGGCAACCGACTTTCAAGTCACGCACAACAACAAGCAAGGCTTTGTGGTGTTCGGCTGTCCAATTGTCTTCCGTTTATTGACCGCGCTGCGTCGACACCGCCGAGCCCAGGGTGTGGGGTGCACAGATCAGTCCGCGAACCCAGCCAGCAGCCCAAGCGGAGCACAGCCTGAGCAGAAAAGTGGGAGCTTGCCGGTCCAGCCGATGGCGACGGATGCATCTATGTCGCAAGTGAGGGCGGACAAGTCGCTCGAGTTGGAGTGGGCCAAAAGGCTGGTCAACGCTGTCGAGACATGGATTGTCAAGTTTTCTGCTGCACTTAGTGATATGTCTATTTCCGATTCCTCATTCAAAGCGTACGAAGAGTTCACCCCAATTGTCTCGGAGCGTGTTCGATTGTCTGTGAACCAAGATATGGCGCCATGGGAGAAGACAGGCAGAGATGATTCACGCGACGGCTACTTGACTCACTCCGATTCTGCAATGGGTGCTGGCGATAACGAAGGAATGCCTTCGCAGAGTCCCGAGCTGAACAGACAAGCCAGTTCTACACAATCAGGTGGGAGCACGAGAGCAAGTGCGACACCCGGGTTCATTTATTTGTGGATCCAACGAGACTATCAATCTGAAGAAGGGGACGGGAGGGAGACAAAGAGTGAGCGCGTTCGCAAGGAGGCTGATTTGCAACGTTCAGCTCAACAACAAGTGAAGCGCATTTGTCGTGCGCAAGATGCGAGCTCGAGCCTAACTTCAATCCCACATCAGATCACACCACAGCATTCAAGAAGGCAGCACAAGCACCCTTTCAAGGGCGCAAAAGACCGATACGAGGAGAATGATGAGCAGGATGAAGATGAAGGTGAGAAGGGCGACGACCAAGAGTCTAAGGGGCACATCTGCCGGCACAGCCTGACACCCTTCGCCATGCAGCGTGGTGAGCTCGAAGAATTCCGGTTCGAGACGTTGGGATATGTGGACTCATGCTTTAAGCACAAGTATGGTGCACCAAGGCAAGGTGCTGTCGTCCCCAGCAGTAAGGCTGCCATCGTTCTGCGTCACGATCTGCACACCGATGCACTCCTCGGACTCGAGCAATATAGCCACGTCTGGCTAGTCTTCGTATTCAATTCAAATGACCAGAAAAAGTATCTGCCTAAGATCAAACCACCGCGGCTAGGTGGTGAGAAGATGGGGTGGCTCGCCACGCGATCTCCACATCGATGGAATGATATCGGATTGAGTGTCGTGAAGCTCGACAAGGTGGAAACAGCGTCACGTAAGACTGGGCTGTTCAAGTGTGGCGTTAGTGGCATCGAGGGCTGCGGCAGATTACTGCTCTCGGGCGTTGATCTTGTTGATGGAACTCCTATCCTTGACATTAAGCCTTATCATCCATCGGACCTTGTCTCCTCCAATGTCTTGCGCATCCCTAAATGGCTCTCGAGTCTTCCTCATGCTTCGTTGTGGGTCAGCTTTTCGCAAGGCGCGCTTCGTCAGTTGGCCTCAATTTTCGAGACGCACAAGCAGCCACTGCAATTCTATGATACGATGGATGAAGTCAAGACCGCCATTGAACAAGTGCTTAGTATGGATCCGCGACCTAATTGCACGAAAACCCGTCACACGGATGGTATCTATGGGTTCGTCTTTGATAGACTAAACGTTGTGTATCAAATGAAGGCACCTAAAGTCGCAGTGGTGGAGCTTATCCAATACCGAGGTGCTCCGACTGCTCCTTCAGGTGTGTTACTACCCGCTACCGCGACTTCTGACAAAATGAACAAGTCTGAGTGGTTGGAGGTCGTCAAACTTGAAATTGCGAAGCTTAGGCTTGAAAAACAGACACATCAGGAGGCGACTATGCGAGCCGCCATGTCTCAGTTGCCACCGACACCAGACGCAGAAGCACCAACATGTAGCGAATCAGGATCTGCATCTGGGTTGCCATAAAAGCTATACTAGTTTGCTCTAGAGTTGTTGTAATTATTCGATGATGGTTTCTTATGTTGTTTATGCCATTGCGTCCTCTAGGATCAACTACAAGCCATCATTTCGAATACCATCATGATCTCTAACCATTAACAATGAGCAGAAATCTAGGGAAAGTACTATGACGTAGAGCGGATGGCACTAATCGTTTGATGGTACATACATATGGAGTGTGTGCTGAATAGGATGGTCAATCGTGCAGGTTCTGTCGCTGTTGCTGTCGACGATGATCGAAGCAGTGATTGAGGAACTCAATGAGATGAGAAGTTTCGGCTATTAACTATACAAAAGTACAGCTCCGGATGGTCTTACGTGCCCATTGAGCTGTGCCTTGCGTACTTGAGGTAGCAGTAGACGGTTCTACTGAAGCGAGCTTTCTACTCGCAACGCAAAAGCTCAATCGCGCCTAGCCTCTAGTCCTATGAGAATTGTTGTTGGTGCTCCATTGGACGGGGTTGAACAACACATCCTTCGGGAGGAACCTGTAGGCGAACGAATTTGGGAGTTATTGGAGCGTGCTGGTGGTGGTGGGAAAATAAATCTGTGTTGCGTGGGTATTCGTGTTGCGTGAGGATTCGTGTTGCGGACTCGAAATCCACCAAGATATTGGAGCGTTCCGAATAGGCCACACGATAAGCATATGAATAAGGATAGTAACCGAAGATCGCCTAGTGAATGGGAGCTAGGAGTTGTTGGAAGATGAAGAAAAAGCGGGACGAAACTAAAGGAGCAGGTGTTTTTGCATCCACAATTGGGTTGCAAGTTGGAGGAATTGACGTGAGTCTAGGGGTCTACATGCACCAAGCATGCCTAGAAACAATCACATTCTGAGGGCTCTGCCAGAGACGGCGGGAGCGACAGGTTAAGGTTCTAACAACTCCACTTGGACGAACGCAGAGGCGGGGATAAGAGCAACAATCGGCAGCCAGTACTGGGCCATACTTATGAGGGCATCAGTCGTTTGGACGGGGGAGATGGACGAGGCAACAAGAAGGAACTACGTGGTCAGGATAGTTGGAACAGAAAAGCACAAGTTTACCAAACCGAACCAAACCTAGCGCCAGATTGCCATGGCACACCCATCTGCCAATGCTGTGTAGGTTGAAATTGTAGGGTGATATAGTTGGGTAAGTGTGCTGTTACCAAACAAACAGAGAACGTGTAAGACAAGCATTCTTTCTTTTGTTATCGATCGTACGTAGTCAAGAGAAGCCGAGGCCACGATTGCACCTACTGTGCTGAGTGGCATAACAAGTACAAGATGTGCCGAACTGTTGTTGACACACCAAATGAGAAATGAAAGAGGCTCAGCCTAGCGTCATGGCAGCAGAATACCATCAGGATGCCGCGCAAACCAGCTAAGCCCGTAAACAAAATTCAATGAACCAAAACGTGATAGACCTTAGACGTTAAATAGAATAAGATGACATGAAACTGAGGGAAGATGTACGACGAGTTCAGTTCATCAGCGTGACTGGTATGGCTGCATGATGGAACGTCGACGCTCGTCATCTTGCTCGATTCTCTTGAGTTCAGCCTGAAGCTGGAGGATTTCTTGGTCATCCTCTTCTTCAGGACGTGTCTGTCTGAACATACCTGCGTTAGGGCGCAGACCCTGTGACCTCTGGTAGAGTTCGTCGATTGTTTGCTGGTCAGCATCGACCTGCTGCTGACGAGGCGAATCTTGGTAGTGCGCATCCACGGCGGTTGCCCCATAGCCAGCAGATGTTGCCGTTGCTGCTGCAGCAGTAGCAGCAGCAGGAATCACGGGCTCAGGCACAGCCATGTGCGCTCGTGCATTTCCAATTTGTCGATTCATCTCTCGGATTTCACGCTCTGTGGGATCCTCCTCACCTTCCAGCGGCGGCCTTGCTACGACGCGAGCACTGCTGCTATTCATAAGGTTGATGGAATAATCCTGGAGAGTTTTGTAACCATTGGTATCTGGACCAGCCTTTGCAATCATTCGTTCTGCCTGAGAACGCAGGAACGCATCGAGTTGGTTCTCAGCAAGTGCGGCAAAGTAGTCTCGTGAGAAGGATGCGATGTCCTCGGGCTGGTACCGCAGCACCTCCTTCAGATATCCCTGTAGGATCTGCTTGAAGCCATCAGGTACCTTGAAACTATTAGGATCGATTTCGCGAGTCGACATCTTGTCTCTTTGGGTGTGTTGGTGCTGTGCTTGCTTGGGGTGACGAAAGGTCTAAGTTGTTCGCTAGTGACTGGAACTGCTATCGACTGTAGGAACAGAGCCGTGCTCGCTACAGAGTCAGTAACTGCAAATTTTCGTTCGAATTCAGGCGTATAAGCACTCGAGGGGGCTTTGCCGCGCGGATCGAAGCTAGATTATAGGGGGAAGTCGAAGAGGATTCATACACCTGACGTCAGTTGTGGGGTCGGAAGGGCAGATTCCGCAAGGTCCATGACAAAAAGATGTGCTCAAACGGCAGTACAAGCCAGCAACAACCGAAGAGGATCGCTTTGCGGCAGAATACGACGCGTACCAGCCAGACGCGGTATCAAAGCGGAGCGTCTTCAAACGAGCGAACCAGGCCAATCGGTAATTATTGTCAATACACATCATTTACTGAGCTGCCGCAGGGATTCCGGTTCTAAGAAGAGGACTTCAGCATCGGGCCAATGCACATATGATGATTCCAGAGCCAGTGCAGCGGTGGAATGTACCCTTTCAGATCACACAAGAATGCTGTTTGTGTCCTGATGATCGACCGTTTTCTCGCACGGACGGCCGTTATCCGTCCTGGCCTGGATTTTGAAACTCCATCACCCAAACGATAGACCTTTTATATTTCGTCACCCCTGACCTCGGACGTGTTGACGAAGCACATCTTCATCCACCCGATTCGATCCGATTTACAAATCATCCACAGTGCTTGGCAGTTGAAACTAGCGCATTGGAGTGCTTGCATTATATTGAAAATCAGACATCCAAATTGTCCCAGCTCAGTTACCTATGCTAGCAAAGTTATTTCATATCCAACTCGTGTGGTAGCTTGAGATTCTTCAAATTTCCTTCAACTAGCCATTGGCGAGACTCTACGGCTCTCCAGTTTACTTCCAGTAGCGGGACTCACAGACTGTGCATACGCTAGCTGTGCTGCACACAGATAGCCCCCATGGAGCCCCAGCTGATCCTGGCCTGCCGAATGTAGAGACTCGCTTTACCCCTCAAACTGATGCTCGGAGCACAGTTCCTCATCCTTTGATTCGCTCAACCATTTGCACGCCCTGTAGACATCCCAGGCTCACCACGTGCCTCGTCTGACATTGGTCTCTCATCCAGGTGGCCACTGTAGCTGGTGCTTACTTCCACGGCATCGCCACATACAGAAAGGTGAAGGGTGAGACAATTCCGATCAGCGACGGATCTAACGAGGGCTTTCTCTCTTGATAGTTCAGGTCGGTTCATTGTATAGGCACTAAGGTGATACGTACTTCTATATTATTGTGTTAGCAGGGGACCCAGATTGGGCAGAGTCTGGGACCCCGTTAGAAATGTACCATCATGCCTCGTCCCCACACACCTCGCATGATGCAGAAACAAGCAGCTCAGCGATGAGCACGAATAACAGCATCAGCAGCAGCAACGTTAGCACAAGCCCCACAAGCTTGAGTGCATCTACTTTTGCGACAACTACTGTTGCCTCGTCACTTGATGGCAGTTCTGCGCTCAGTATATCGACATCGACATCAGGATCCGGAGAACAGCAGCAATGGACCGAGGCAACCGCAATAGCGCCAGCGTCGCCCTTCAACTCATCCCAGCCCAGCAAGATGGCCAAAGTAATCGGGCTTTTATCGACTCGCCTAAGGCCTGAGAACCTTTTCGATCTCGTTAGAGGGGTGGTCTCAGAGCCTGAGTGCAACGTTAACGAGACAACCCCGGATGGCGCCAGTGCATTGCACTGGGCGTGCTACGCCGGCGACTATGCCGTCACGGAATTGCTACTGGATTGTAGGGCGGATCCAAATCTGCGGAACCAAGTTGGGCAAACCCCTTTGCATTGGGCCAGCATGAATGGACGTGTTCCCGCGATTCGAATGGTATTGTTAGCCGGCGCGAACCCTCTCCTTCAGTGCCAGGCAGGGTACACAGCGCTTCACTATGCTGCGCGTTATGGGCATAGCTTCGCTGTGGACTATTTGTGGGCATCCGGAGCCCCGCTCGATGCTGTTGACGCAGAGGGCCGCACACCGCTTCATCTCGCTGTCGAACATGATCAATCATTGTCTGCAAAAGTCCTTATTGAGCGTGGGGCAAGCCTTGGTGCGACGGATATTTACGGGGCTACGCCCATTCATTTGGGCGCTGCTGCGGGACATGACGAGCTTGTGCGTAGCTTGGTCCGATTCTATGGCGGATATCGTTTTCTTCATGCAAAGGCCTCTCTACCAGCATTTCGGAACGTCCCAGGCAACGAGAACGGGTATTGTCCTCACGAGGTTGCCCAACTGGCGCAGAGGAACAAATTATCGAGGTTCCTTAGATCTCGAACGGAGAAAGACTTCAAGACGAACCTTGAGCTGATCATGTGCCGCGATGATGCAGGAAAAGATGCTTCCATGTGGTGGATTGGGCGGTGGTTAGTTGCATGGCTCATCATCTGGCAGCTGCACTTTCTCTTCGTGGTTCGACCTGAAGGTAACATATCTACGATTGAAACGGTTGTTTTCCACATTCTGGCAACCGTTGCTGTGATTACCTGGATCGTCTGTCATCTGTCGGACCCAGGTTACATATTGCCGGCACCACCTCCAGCCTTTTCAGTCAGTCCCTGGGAATTACTTGCAAACCTTAATCGTATGAGAGCTGCAGCTAGCGGTGAACCGAAGGCAAACGACGGTGCAAATCCCGAAGAGGTTGTCGGCGCTATTACGGGTGAGTCAGGAAACCCGGCGGGTGATGATGCCATCCCGCCTTCAATTACATTACTTTCTCATTCAACGCATGGATTGGCGCTGGCCCATAAGCATATTCGAGATTATGAGGCTGCTCAAGTCCATGCAATCGGAACTCTCCCCCGTGCACATGCGGAAAAGTTATCTAACTTGCGCTCCCTCCTGGCATACGCAGTAAGCAGGGCGCAACTCTTCCGCCTCGTACTGCTTCGCTCACTTCCCTCTCGCCCCGCGCTCTCTCTTGGCGTTGCGATTCGCAAAGCCATGGGATGGTGGACCGTAGATCAACAACGCGCACTCGCAGTGCGCCTCCGACGTGACGCCAAGCTCGCTGTCGAAGCGGTGGCAAACTTTGCTGCTCTAAGCAAGGAGTCAAATATTGACGTGGAAGGCAAGCTCACGGATAAGCAAGGCTCAATCTTGGGTGATTCTGATTCAGATTTCGATCTTGATGACGATGACGATGACGCTCGAAGTACTTGGTCTACCCGACGTTGGAAGCGCCAGCGTAGAGCTGCAGTGTCTGCGGCACTTGCGGCAGCTGCCGCAGATACTGACTTCGCTTCGTGGGTTAGCAAGTATATTGCGTTCATTGATCCATTGAACGGAAAGTTCGCACAGCCTCACCTCTATGGTAACCTCCTAAGGTTGGCTGCTCTGGAGAGGAAACACGTTGCTGTCAAGGTGGTCGCATTGTCCGCAGCACATCAGCAGCGATTGGAGGCTGAACGACGCCAAAGCGGTGGGGATTCCAAGGACGAAGCGGAAAGCCAACCACAACCTGAGGCAATTGAAATGAGCGTGCTTCACCATGCGTTAGATGAAGGGACAGACGAGAGAGCCAACATCTGCCCGCTTGGAAACTCTGCGGACGCAGATGAGGGTACTTCGGCTCGTCGAAGGACTTCGAACTCTGGACCTAACACCCTTACGCCCAATCCTCAGACTCTTCCTAACTCTGATGATGAGCGTGAGCATGAGCGTGAGCGCAGGGCTGTGCTCGGAGGAGTTCAACACTCCGACGACATTCGAATTCAAATGGACTCAACCGAGCACTTTGGACGTCCAATTATCTCCGCAACACGACCGACCACCCAATCCAATGGAGATAGTAGTGTTGCTGGATCAGGCCACACGCTTGCACCGAGGCGTGACCACTCGAACAATGCGCGAGCAAGCACACCGATAGCGACCGACTTTGATGCTAAGGGCACAAATGAGGTGAACGAGTGGATGCAAGCCATGCAAGTCATGGCTCCATTTGATCTTGACGTGGAGGCACGTATCTCCGCCGCGAAATGGCGATGTCGTCACGCAGCACGCCAACTGGGGCAATCGAAGAATGTCGTACAAGACGTAGCTCCAGTGATGACCACACATTCAGACGGACAAGAGGTATCAATCGATTTAAGTGAATCAAAGGAGACGCGTACTCGTGACGTTACAGGACAGGAGCTCGAGACACGTCTGGGCTTTGACGCCACTCGCGGTATTTTTGCGGGTCCGCTTGCATTGCTTAAAATTGTCGATCATATGGCGACACTCAACGCCAAAGCGCACGATTTATCATTAGAGTACGATCCACCAGATGTTTCTGCTTCAGCCATCGAAGACGATTTCAATGATGTGGGGTCGATACGCGAACGAATCCGCGCTCCGCGTTTTGTCTCGCGCATGACCATGACCCGACCTTACTTAACGTTTGCGCAGATCGAAGCGATTGCTCAAGAGTTTAAGACTCCTACGAAGTCTACATCCAGCAAGCTCTTTGCGCCCGTCTTTGCCCCGCCTCCTTCATCTCAGCTCCCGAGCGTACTCTCAACCGATGCGGCTCTGGATAGTGAGGAGGTTCCACACGGCGGGGAGTTTCTGGGATGCGACTTTACTCCTGTCTGCGATGGTCACTGCCTCGAGCCAGTACCTGGCAAAGGCGGTTGTTGTAACTTTAGTTGCTGCGCAGGAGAGGAAGTTCAGGCCTTTGATGAAGCCGGAGCATGTGCGGGCTGTTTGGGCACGGCGCGCATCCAGGCTCGCGAGGCAACGCGAGTTGTCCTTGATACACTTGTCCGAGAGCGACAAGCCATTGTGGCAGTAGTGAAGCGTTCACATAAGTACGCAGCCAACATGGCAGCTCGAATGCGGGAGAGAATGCTGTCATCACCTCTTGAGCAGCATGCTGGCTTTCAGTCGCATGCTAGCAGACACGATGGCCAGAGCACAGCAGAAGAGGGTGACATGAAGCGACTGCTGATTCAGGCTGAGGACCGTGAACGTGCAGCAGCCGAAGTTGCGGCTTTGACGGTGGAATCAACGCTGAGAAACACGCTACTACCGCTTGGCTATGGAATCACTCCACTTTCGACTGCTCGAAGTCAGAGCGTGCAGATACAGCAGCACCCAGTGAGTTCCCCATTGGCAAGCACTTCGCCACCTCCTTTGCAGCTCGTCATGCATCCAGTCGGTGTGGCGTCACACATGGAACACAGATTTAGAGGTGGCCTTGATTGCAGGGGCAGCCAATACTTGCTTCCCCGTCTGTTCTGTCGAGCCTTATCCACTCTTTGCTGTACTCTTCCACGCCAGTGTGGAACAAGGCCGTTCGCCTATGCTGGTATCGGGATTGCACCGGACATTCCCTTTGATGCAATGGAAGAGGTAGCACGTCAGGCTAACGGTGCGTGCTCCTGCTCTGCATCGCCTTCTGGTGGAGTGGGGGTATGCGGTTCGCTCTGCTCGGCGCTTGATTGTTCACAGAGCTCTGGAAGCGCCGCTTCCCACGCCCAAATCAAACCAACGAACACCAAGGTGCCTCCAACTGTCTGTGAGTTTGAATTCGCAGGTGCTAGCGTTGCAGCGATCGCCACCCGCGCGATCGAGGTCGAGGCGGATGAGGTTGAAGGAGGCTTTGGAACTACAGGTCATGAGGAGTCAGATGTCATCATGGTGTCCAAGAAGGGTAAAACGTCATCTCATGCACACAAACCCCGCCACGCTTCTTCAACCGAGCAGATGCAGCGAGAAGATAGCTTCTCACTGGATTCCATTTCAGACTGGTATGGAAACGGACCGCACGGCTCGTCAATGTTGGGCTCTTCTGCACATCATGCGGCGTCTGCAGAGGCGCATCGACATTGTTCTGAACCCGACTGCTCAGGATGTTATATCTGTGAGCCTTCACTTCCTCATCCACCGAATGCAGCGCTGGCGGGCCTACGCTATCACGCCATGGTCGCACTAGGCGCGGGATCAGCCCACACCTTGTGTAGCGTTTGTCGAGTGGCCAAGCCGTTCAGGTCAATGCACTGCAAGCGCTGCAACCGTTGCGTCTATCGTATGGATCACCACTGTCCCTGGATGGACAATTGCATTGGAGCAAATAATTACCGTTCTTTTATGCTTTTTATCACGCTAGGATCTGTACTCTCTCTCTGGTACACCACTCGCACATTTGGAGCGATATCCTTTGAGACTTTCACGACTTCCGGTCTTGTTTCGCTGTTCTTTGGCTTCCATGCTGCTCTTATGGCTCTGTTTGTGATTATGCTGTGGTGTTCTCATATGTATTTAGTATCGATCAATATGAGCACCCAAGAACACATCTCGAGCGAGTCATTGGCGTCGCGACGTGCAGCGAACAGTGCTATCCGCGAGACAAGTGGAGGAAGTCGTTTTGACTACGGTTTCATCAATAACTGGCGTCAGTTCTTCCGAGGTTATGCTAGGGAGCCACTTTATTTTCCCAATGAGCACATTCCAGTAGCGGTTCAGGAGGCTGCCCTCCGGGAGGTCGAAAACAACTCGAATCTCACAGCCGCGCTAGGTGCAGCCATTCCAGTTGACATCGTCGTTCCAGAAAGAGGGATGAGATCCACTGCCATGGAGAGAAGGAGCGGACAAGGCTCTCCTTTGAGCGAGTCGCCCGACGTGCAGGCACAGGCCACAAGGCAGGTCAGCGCATCGAAGTCACGTGCTGTCCACGAACGTGCAGCTAGGTTCGCCGATAGCTTGTTGGCTACAATTAAAACATCTAATGACGCTCTCAACGCAACCGCTGCGGCGACCGTGAATGCAGCAATTCGCCAGGTTACGAAGGCGAGATCAGGTCATTTCGACGTCGATGACGATGATGATGATGATGATAATGACGAGATCAATGCGACTAAAGTCACGCAACGCGCTGACTAAAATGGTTGGGTGTAGCCAGGTTGGTACAGGCCTCGATTTAACAAGTGTTGCTTGTGACCCAATCAGAATTCCAGCTGTTTCATCCGTTGTACAAGAAAAGAACCTGGTAGTATAGTGTATTAGAGATCCTTCAATAAATAAGAAGTGTAAAATCAACGCTTAGTCTAGATTAACACGGTAACCAATAGACTGCCCAACCTCTACAAGAGTTTCGATTCCACGCATGGAGTTGTTCAAGACATCATCGTCAAAGATGACAGTATCGGCTGGCATTAATAGTAAGACCGTAGATCCACCAAACGCGAATTTGCCAAAGGTGTCAGCCTTGTTTGCGATGCTACCTTCAACAACGTCAATGATGCAGGCACCGACCATGGTGGCAGCAACCATGATATATGCCATATCACCACGCGAAACTCCAGAAGCAGAGTTCAGCTTTGAGCCGGGTGCACAGGTGCCGTACAGGTGGGTCACAGTGCGGTGATTTGCAGTAAACACCGGGTGAGTGCTTCGCACTGCCAGTGGGTTGACAGACAGATAGGCACCAGCGATATCACTGGTTGGTCCGACGACGCAGTCAATTGGAATATGAGTCTTGTGATAGTCCTGAGGGGCCAATCGTGCAATAACTAATGCCCACTGGGTGCCTTTTAGGAGCTTGTTTGCGGGTAAAGAGTTGCTCGGAGCCGATGAGGCTTCAATTGGAACTTTTGCATTCTTCTCACCGCGAGGCTGCTGACCATAGGAGTCGATTTTTGTGCGGATTGCTTCAGAGGTCGCGGGATCGAGTTGGGATGTTTCGCCCCAGAGCTTGTTGAACCAGGAGCAGTATTCCTTACCTAGAACCTCTTCCAATGTGAAACCCGTGCCCTTTACCCAAATACGTTGTGCAATATCTAACGAAGGGAAGACAGTCAGGCGACAATCTGCGGGGGACACGATGGCTCGAGGGTCTCGCTGAAGCCTTGGTGGAACGAGGCGTAGACCAGGCTTCAGAGAGCGATAGAAGAACGAGTTGAAGTTGGGATACCCACCGCTTGGAACGATGAATTGATTCATATCAAGGTGATGGAGCTTAATAAATGATGGAATGCTCTTGACCGAGGCCGGTGAGTCCATTTTAACACCCGATTGACGAGTCATTCGCTCGAAGAGCAATGTCCGAGAAGAAGACATGACGCGGGTTGCAGCACCACCTATGCTATTTTGATACATCACACTGATTGCCTTCTTGATGTAGTAGGGAATGCGCTCGCACTCCACCTCTCCAGTCGCACGGTTTTGAACAAGCAAGAGACTGACTTGCGATGCGACATAGCGACTGAGAGTAACTCCACCATCACGATCCGCCCGTAAGCGAATTGCAAGGCCCGTAGCGCGGGGCAAGCGCGCTACTGACGGCGCAATAAATCCAGGCAGGGGACGCGGTATGACCAACGATGCTGCAGAAGTTAGTGAGCGGAGGCAGACAAAGATGTGCGCAGCAGCAGAATAAGCAAGGTGGTAGGGAGGGGTGCCTCCGGAGCTGTTTAGGTTCGCAGCAGCCACAGACGCTGCGGAGTGACCCACTGGATTCGATGCTGACTCTTCGACAGCTGCATCAAACAGCATAGCTGCCTCAGCAACACCTGAGCTCAACTTCGTTGGCGACGGGAGTGGCTCGTTGGCCAATGCGTCAAGGGGTGTCGGCTCTAGAGTTTGCATTCGCTGCTTCAAACGAGGTGACTTGGGCGTGCTCGGCGGCATGGCTCCCTGTGATATTGCTGGAGTAGCGTTGTGACCTCCACCTGAGCTCAACAGGTGTGCGAAAGCGGGGTTGACAAGGAAAGGAATATGGCATAAAGGGCACCTGAGAGGAGACAGGTGTGAGAGTGAATCCAGGCTGATCGATGCCACATCCTTCTTGGCGTCTACGGCACAGTTTGGCGCGTTACTCTTCGTCTCCACGCTCTCCATGCTCGAAGCCGGTTGTGGATTTGAAGTCAGAGCGAGGGATGCCGCGGTTTCCAAACGCTGAAGCAGTCTCATCGCGCCCGAAAGTGTGACGTATAGGACGCGTTTAGTTACATTCGAAGCTGGTGACGTAGATGGACGAGAGTCATGCTTCGGGTCGGTATCCATCGATACTTGAGGCGAAGCGACTTGGCTGGCTGGCTTGTCTAGTACCACAGTCGATGTTGTGGATGTGGGCTGCACCTTGGCGCGACGACGGGTCAGGGTTGGGCTGGATGCACCTGCGTTGGCGAGGTTCGTGGACAGATCAGTCACATCTCGCGTCAGCTCTTCGTCATCAAATCGAGTCATTTCCATCGTCAGTTCCTGCTGCTCCTCAGAAACAGCACCATTCGCGTCGGTCTCGTAGGGGTCGCCGAGTTCTGTAAAATCATTCGCTGTGGATCGGTCCAGACCACTTTGCTCATTCAACAAGGCCTCAGCAGCCTCTGTTACTGTAGCGTCCTCTTCTGGATCATCTGCAGGACCAGCGGCTTGGTCGACGGCCAAAACCTTCGGGGCTTCACTAGCAGTACTTGAAGGTCCACCGACAGAAATAGTCTCCTTGAGCTTTTCTGCAACCATAGTGTCAGCTTCCCACACCCCCAATTCCTTCCAGAGCTCCTCTCGCAGTCGAGTAACGTCTTGGTTCGAATCACAGGATTTATCTCCTCCAGTAAGAATCCTGACGGCTGCGCTTGCCGGACCATACGTCAGTCGTGCAAAGATTCGTTCCAAAAATGCCACGGGTGCGACACTAAGGTCATCAGCCAGCGCTGAGTGTGCAACTTTCTCAATGTCCGATTCCAAGTTCGATACTGAGGTTTGAGTACCCTTGGAGGAGGCGATTACAGTTGAAACAATCTGAGACGCCCATTTCATATAAAGTCGGCGCAGGTCAAAGCTTCGGATTAACTCTCCCAAGTCCTTGATCCGAATCGCTGCCTGGTAGCCACCGGTGATGTCAGCGTCAACATCGCATTGAGAGTACTCTGGGTTAACGAACCGACCGCTTGGAGTGAGGTGTTGAGATTTGAAGTTGTTCCAGAACTCTGACGTCCCGACTCCTTGTTTTTGCGGCAGCGCTCCGCAGTCGAGAGCGCTGACTGCTCCAGCACATAGTTCTTTGGCGGTTAAATCGAACAAATCACGATTACCACGTCGAGCCTCTCGGTAAGCGTCGGTAATAAGCTTGGCTCGAATACGAACACGCTCATCATAAGCGTAAGCCTTCAGGGCCATTACACGGAGGATATCAAGAAGCATGCCATGAGACACCGCATGGCTGTCACGGACGTTGGTAAGACTCATGTCTTTCAAAATCTCTTTGGAGATCTCAGTACGCTCGTCCGATTCTTGCTTGACCGCCGAGTTCTGTTCATTCATTAACGTTAGCGCGCTTTCAGCGTGGGCAGGGAGAGATATCAAAACGGATTTCGGCAGCGTTGAGAATGCAGTCACATACGGTGCAATGGGAGTGAAGCTAACTGCAAGCGTTACGTAGCCACACACTTTTGCGGAAGTCACCAGTCGCCTGGCACCCTCGGCTGCGGTTCCTGGAAGTCTTGGCAGGTCATACATGCTCGCACAGGCTTCGTTGGTATCTCGTGGCGCCGGTCCCAGGAGTGGCGCAGGGCCAGTCTGTGGTTGGGTCAGGGGAACACATACGTAAACGACTGGCACAGATTTTGCTGTGAAGTTGCCGGATATATATGGGTTTGCCTTGCCCAATGGTGACTTGGATGCACTTGAGGACTCAGTCTCGCTCTTAGGGGACACAAAATACGACTCGTCGTCGGACGCTGACTTGCTTCGACCCTTTAGTTGTTGTTGAGCTGCAGCAATCCCAGACTCAAGGTTTTGATCCAGGTCAGGGTATAACCAATCAAAAACAAGGTCCAGAGGAAGATTACACTCACCTAGACAGGCTAGTCCTCCACGCCAACGATCACGCCCAACCCAAATCTTTAAAGGCCAACGCTTCGCAGCAGGTGACGGAACGCTGGAGAACACCGCAGCCGAAGAAACAGCTCCGGGGGTGTTCGGAGGTGCAAAAATATTTGCCAGATGCGGAGGCATATGGCCAGATTCCAATGGGAAGTGCATGATCTGAGGATGCGAATCCAGATCTACCCGAGCTGACTTGCTTGGGTAGCCTAAGAATGCTTCCGCGGGACCTCTGGGGGCAGTTGTGGCGACTGGGAAAGCATCATCTCCGGGAACGTAGCGTGTGGTAAACTCGAACTCGACGCGGTCATTTGATTCCTGAGCATGGTACGAGGGAGCTGAGGATGCCTCTTGGTTCGGGGAATCTGGGTTGTCCACTGAAGGTGAAAGCGACGGTGCGGGCGAAGGCGCTGACACTGGCAGCGAGTTGAGGTGCATAGAATTGCAGCGGTACACGGTAGAGCCGAGTGAGACAACTGAGTAGAGCTGCCGAGCACCTGGAATGGGTGTCGGCGAAGTACTGGAGTCCTGATCCATAGTTCCAGTCGGGTCAAAGATTGTGGGTGTTTGAGTCAAATCCGTGATCCTCACCGAGAGAATACCCTGGCCGAAGCTTCGGCGTAAGAAGGCATCTTGCTCATGTACGGTCTGTCCCTGAGCCGCGAGCGCGACGTTTAGGAGAGTTGATGCAGTGTTTGCATCGTAGTTGTCACTCAATGTCGCATAGGAAGCTGCTGTAGACAGCTTCGAGGCCAGAGAGGGGGCACTCGCGGAGTTACTTGCATTGCCCGAAGTTGTTGAACTCGGTGAATTAACAACTGCATCGGTCGCGACGTTGGCTCCGGCAACGGTTCCTGAAGCTACCTCGGAAGCGTGAGACTGATCGAACTTGCGGGCACCGTACCGAAATGAGATCCATGAGGCGACATATCCGAGTGCACTTTGCGGTGCAGATGAGCCATATTGTCGGCCCGCCTTTACCAGGGAGCGAACCTGAGCACGCAGCGCCTGTAGTCGCGCGGCCACAATCTCCGCACGGCCCAAGGGCTCGGTTGCTCGGTAGCGTCGATAGTATAGGACTAGTAGGAGAATAAGGGTGACAATAGCGAGGTAGACAGCAGTTGTTACATCAACAATCCACGTTCGAGACGTGATTAGGCCTATACCAAGCCCAAATCCTAGTGCGGAGGGCGTCGACGGTGTGCTATCGGTTGGAGCGGGCGCGTCATCAATACTGCGATGTGGTGCTCCGTCAATCGACCCAGTGCTGTCTATTGCTGTTGCAGCGGTTGCAGCAACACTTACAGCTGCCGTAGCGAATGCTACGAAGGCTGGACGCATCAATCTAGGGGCAATCCTTGCCAGCGATCTGCTACTAGAGCCGCCACCAAATCGAAATGGTCTTTTCCTAGAAGGGATCCGAGTGCGTGCTGAAACCAAAAAACTCGAAACTACACTTGACGAGGAGCTAGCACACACACAGGAACTGGTACACCTGCTCAGCTGGATCGTTCTCCTGTGTATGCGGGAGCGCGGCTCCGAGTTCCAAAGTAACCGGTCCTAGACATGGGATATGAGTCGGGGTGCGGTGAGTGAGGCAAAAGCAATCGTAATGTGCATTCGTGGGGAGTGGAAGTACATTGATGGTTACCTGCCAGCAAGAGATCAGCCCACACATTGACCTCATTCACGTGCCATCGTGATGACGCAGTGAGATGTTCGGCTCTTGTTGAAAAAATAGTGTTTTAAGGGTGCTGCACTTGAACTAAAAGGTTTGCGAAGGATATAATACATCCACTACGAGTGCCAATTCGGGGTGCGCAGTGCTGCGTAGATTAAACCTGAGCTTCTCCACGGATATGCCTCCAAATTGGGTCCCATAACCTCGTATCACTTCTCGGGTTTGGGCTATATTTCCGCCCCCCTCATTGAGACACGGACCAGTCGACGCTGCAATTCGAGGATTTCGTCACCACTGGCGAGTGACTGGATTTGGTGCCCGTTTATCGTTAAAGAGGCTAGATCTACTGGTTTCGTGCTAGGAGCTGCTTTGCATAGTCATAGCATGCTTCTAATGAATTTTCTGGCTGCCCCACTGACTCCTATCCCACGCGTCGGCACCGCATGACAAATCTCTTGATTGAGTTGCAGCCTCTGCCAACCAGCTTGTCGGAGTTCGTGTCACACTGGAGAGGACCCTGTGGATCCACCTGCAAGAGGCTTCTTCCAAGTTCCTGTGACCTTTAGTTTTATAATCAAGGGAAGATTTGTTACGTGCGTTACCAGATCCTTGCCTTTATTACACCGAGCTCACTTGTACTCAACAGGCGGAGGTCTGGTACGACCTGATCACAGCCACAACCAGCTTATCTTGCTGGGCTCTCCCAGTGCGGAGTTTGGCGCATAGTTTTACAATCAACAGCGCGTCTGTGACAGGATTGACAACCCTGCCAGGTCCGTGATGCCCACTCAGGAGCCTAGGCACTGCCCCGATGAAGCCGCAGAGCTTGATGGCGGACCTCGAGTGCGATCTGCGGCACGGTCTCAAGGACCTGCGCTAAGCTCACGCGCCGAACATGACCATGCGGATAGCGAAAAGGCACTGGACAAACACAGACAAGAGCATGAGGCGTTCCTCAGATCGCTCCGACTTCAAGGACGTGTTGCGGCAGTTCTTATCGCAGTTCTTCTGTGCGTGTACTTTGCGTGGACGTTCACAACGGCCAAGTACTACCACGAGTACCTTCCGAGACCAGAGTCCGAGGATGCGCCCCTGTGGAAGTTCAGCGAGGGTCGGGCGAGGAAGCACATGGAACTTCTATGCGACCTCGGGCCTCGTCACACTGGCAACTTGGCAAACGAGGTGTTCACGCCTCTTTATATCCTGCGCCAACTTGCAGAAATTAAGGCGAACGTTGGTAAGCATATACAACTGGAAATCTCGATCCAGCGTCCTTCTGGTGCATTCGATCTGGATTTTGTGAGCGGTTTTACATCCATGTACGACCACATCTTGAACATTGTGGTTCGTATCTCGGACACCCGATTTCATGTCTTCAACCCAGCCACTGCGAGAAAAGAACCCGGTCCGGCGGTGATGATTTCTGCCCACTATGACTCGGCCATTGGGACACCTGCAGCATCAGACAATGTCGCAAACGTTGCGACTGTTCTTGAACTCATTCGGCTGTTTGCAACACAACCCGACGCCTATTACTCCGACCTGGTTGACCAAATCGATACCTATCGAGTACCCGACAGCAATCGTCTGCACAACCCTGTAATCTTTGTCTTAGGCGGGGGTGAAGAAACCATTTTACAGGCTGCGCATGGTTTGATTACGCAACACCCTTGGGGAACTACAATCCGAACTTTCGTTAATCTTGATGCCGCCGGAGGCGGTGGACGAGAGCTTGTTTTCCAAACAGGGCCTCGATGTCCAACGCTCGCCTATGCGTATATGAGATCAGTTCCATACCCACATGCGAATACCATTGCGCAAGATCTGTTCCAAACTGGAGCCGTGCCTTCGGATACAGACTTCCGAATCTACAAGGATTTCGGAGGTCTGCCAGGTCTTGACATGGCGTATATTTCAAATGGATACATTTATCATACTTCCCTAGATACGCCCGATCGCGTTCCAGCAGGTGCTTTACAGCGTACGGGTGATAACCTCAGATCTCTGCTGCGTGCGCTAGATACTGCCACAGACCTCTTCGAACCGTCGCCCGATTCCGATTCGATTTATCAGGGCTCAGCTGTGCTTCCCAAGGTTGGGGCATATGATGACCCCGAACGCATGGCAAGCGACAACACAATGGATGCCACTGTATCTTTCACAAAGTTTGCTAGCACACCCCTTTTTACTCCACCTATTGTTAATGGAGATCCTATCTTCTTCGACTTCTTGGGAATTGTTGGAATCATTTATTCACCGATCACAGCATTTTTACTTCATGGTGCGGTTATCATGCTTGCTTGTATTTATGTCTTCGTGCCGATTTCGTTCACGCATGGTCCCCTCATTGAATACTTGCAGTTGAGCCAGAAGGAGTTCGCGGATGGGCTAGGAGCAATTCCTTCAGAAGATTCGCGAGCCCAGGTTCAGATTTCACGGGGGCTTCAGCGTCAAGATCTCGAGGAAAAATTCCTTGCTCACCTGCCTGAGGCATTCAGGGCTAATCCTAAGGTGCACAGGTGTCTAGCGACCGTTATGGACTTTCCATTATCGTTCGCGGTAATCACTATGCTGTTCGCTGTATTCCTCTGTTTCAGCATTGCGATTCCGGTTCTCTTTATCCCCGAGCCCACGCTACTCCACTATTTTGTTATTCCATGTACTGTTCTATCAAGCTACTTTTGGTTTGTATACTTGCTCTCAACTCGTCCCCAGGTTCTGACACGCTTCATCCGAGTCCTGACACCGAACTTCAAAGTCTTCCAAGTTCACATCTTGACCCAATGCGTAGGTCTCGGATGGGCATTGTTGTCATGCGTTCTGGCCATTATCGCGTGTGCCTTAGTGGCTGCTTTCCTTTGGATAATCAACGTGCGGATGGTATGGTTCGCCGATCAGCGATACCTCTTCGCCCTCTACGTTCCCACGGCTCTCGCAACGATTTTATGGATTCGCGTACCAGCTCGAATTTTGCCAAAGTTGGACAGCCAGTATCTCATCTCTAGGGCTGTTAGGGAGAACGACCTGTTTGGTTCCAATATTGCTCGTGATGTGGGATATGCAGCCGCGGAGGATATCAGCTTCTCCGGCGGCATTTCACTTTGGCTCGCCCTCCTCACAGCCGCGTGGATCTTCGGTGCAGGTTCAGCGTTCTTCCCTGCAATGTGGCTGACGTGTGCTCTTGTTGGCAAGGTCTTCCTGGCAGACTCATTGCTTCCTTGGGTTGTTGGGGACGGGGAAGAACCATCCAACATCGCATTGCCACACATTCGACCAGATTCCGTTGCCGCCAGAGCATACCAGCGCTCGCTCACCTGCGTGCGCATTCGCCCATGGAAGCCACTTTTGAGAGCCCTCCTTATTTGGCTCGCGTGTATCCCCGCGGTGCTTATGACCAACCAGTTCGCCATGACGTTACTAGGATTTTTCATCCCCATCAGTGGACGAGCTGGACAGGTTATTCCCACTGATATCGTTGTGGGAGTTCTGACAGCAGTTCTTACTGCGGTTGGGTTTGCCATTCCAATCGCGCCCGTACTTTCCCTCTCTAAGCGCAGTCGCAAGGTACTCCTTCGTATCTTGCTCGTTGTTTTGAGCCTGGGGCTGCTTAGTGCCATTCTGATGGGTTCGCCATATTCCTACGAGCGTCCGAAACGCATGATAGCACAGCATGTCTATAGGGTGCTGCAAACTCCAAGGATGCTGAGGATTCCAAGCCCACCACATTCAATTTCCTCACTTGGCGATGAGACTCACAGTGGCCACACCCATATCCATCGCCAACACGAACTCCACATTGCGAATTACTACGAAGACTCAAGCTCGCGCACCATCTCGCGATCTGCTGTCGATCCCGAGCATCATTCACTTCTACTGAGTAGCTCCACGAGTAGCAAGCTGATCCGTCTGGTTGGTGAAGACGAACAGATCCAACTCGGTTGGGACAGCATCCGAACTGGGTTCATGAGCAGAGGAGGCAGTCTACCGGCAAAACCACATTTACAGCATGCTGTCTCGTATTCCGATTCTGGCATTGTCATTTACGCACTGGACAACACTCAGCTTCGCTCACTTACAAGGGTCTATTTGCCACGACTTGATGCATCCGTAGTGGAGGACCTCAGACTAACAGGCCCATATTACAGTTCCGCAGTGGCAGATATGATTCAAACTGAGACAGGAGGCTTCTATGGCGATATGCCCGTCTATTTGCCGTGTATTGAGTTCGTTCCTCGTTATCTTTTCCTGCCGACTCCGCGCCCACTCGTTGGGATATCGCCGTTCGAGGCCCGCCGCCTGGCAGTACGACCCCAGCGACACTTTACAGAAGTTCTGCGAGACGGCGATATCACCCCTCCCGCACTGCTCAACTCTTCTGAAACTCAGTACTCATTTGCGCTAAGAGCTACAGCGCTGCCCAGTTACAAGGATGCGGTTCGTGTCCAGAACGGAGAGACTGGCAAGCGCGAGCAGGATGGTCGGGACCGTTCAATCGCGACAAAGCTTCTCACAGAATGGCAGAACAAAGAGGTCTTCTCAACAGATCTCAATTTGGCGACTTTGGAAGCGAACAAGATCTATGAAGATCTTCTGCGAGAAGCTGGACTTTCAGCGAAGCTTGTGCAGTCAGCTACACAGAGGTTCTTTGAGTTGCAGCGACCCTCGTCGGTCTCAATCGAGTTATTATCCTCGAAATGGGTCGCAGGATGCTCGCCACACCTCGAAGCGTATTTCCCCGGAAGGCAAGCACCTTCTCCAAGGCTTCGCCTTTATTTCAGGGTTCAAGGTCCCGCGCAGATGACGATGTATTTTTCATCAGCACCGGAGACGGTAGAGCCATCGAAGCTTCCATCAACCCGAGATGGCAAACTTGTAATAGCGCCTCTGGATATCACAGATTGGTCACTAGCAAGCAAACACTCCATCGCAGCGTTTGAGCGTAACGCAGCAATCCGACGAGGCACACTTAAGAGTCTCTCTGATGACCATGATGATGGCAGCATGAAGGATGCTCTCGAGGGTCAGTCTAAACCTCCTCATGAGCAGCTTACGAAATCGCCAGGTTATTCAATCGGCCAGCTGACCATTGATAAAACAGAGCTGTTTGTGTTGTTTGCCTCTGGTTTGCGGGTCAACGAACGCGAGGCTTTGCCAGACTCATTCGAGACATACTTCTACATTGATGTGTCAACCCCTCAGATCGGCAATAGCGGGATACTACCAGGCGCCAATGGAGATACACCGTCGACGACGGATCACACTAAAGGTGATGAGAAGCTAGCTGAGTTGTATGCATCACAAACCGGCAATTCGGGTCGGATTCTGAACCGACGCAAGAATACTCGTTACCCAAGATATCCATGGTGTGATCCAAAATCCATCTACCACTTGAAGATCGCTATAGGTGGACACAACTATGATATGATCACTCCACATCTGGTACAGTTGCGTCGAAGCCTGCCTGACTGGATAGCCCCGACTACATGGACAAGCTCCTACTTGCAGCAGGATTATTATATCCAATGTGATGAGGAGAATGAGGAAAGTGTAATCAGTAATAATGTACAATAGAACCATCAAGCAAGAGCACGGTCTATTCTATCACTTGAGTGGTGTATTATTATGTGAACAAGAAATACAATCAATCAGAGGAATCTAAGAGTAGCTTCACTTCAAAGCTTGACGGATCGTGCGGACAACTGTGAATGACGCATGAGAGCGGCACTGTAGTTTACACTCGCACGCGACCGCAGGGTATCGACTGCGCATATTTGCTCAGGTGATGCTAGGGTGATATCCGGAGGAAGGCCGAACTCTTTTGATGTTTTCAAATCATTCAAAGCCGAGTCTGGTGCGGTGGCGATCCTTTGGTAGTACCGTGCGACGATTAGCCATAGGTCAGGGTGTAGAGGCGCAAGCGAATATGCTCGTGCAAGCGCCTGCTGAGCCTTGAGGAATTGATTCAAGCCCACATACATCTTAGCGACAGCTCTATGTACATTACTGACATGCACATGGCGTTTAGCGAAGTCTTCGAGAGCTGACAGCGCATTCTCGCAGACCGATTTGCTTTCAGGGGTATCGCCGTAACCTTCTGCAATTGTGGTCCTTGCCATAGCGAGGGTATAGAGTGCCTCTTCATTTAGTGGTACAGGTGAGAGGTAGAGTGCTGCCCATCGGTGATATGTTGTCAGCACGTACTCTGCGGCGTGGTAGTCATTTGCTGCAAAGATGGCACGTCCAAGCTCAGCGACAACTGGAAGAATAAGCTTCAACTTAACGAGGACGGGCACAGGTGATGGTAATGGGTCTGCCAGAGGTAGTACATCCAGCGCCCACTTCACTGCATCACCCGCTTGCCTCTTATCAACGATTTCATGTAGCATTCCGACTGATGTGGCCGCGGCTGCGAAACAGCGCTGAGCGAGCTGTAGGCTCTCAAAGCGCTCCGCCCTAGAAACATTGGCGAGTGTGACATAGAACCTTCCAAGCTGCACGAGGAAGTCCTTGCCAATAACTCGATTTTCGGTTCGAGCCGGATCTGCCCGCTCACGAGTCGGAGGAGCGGGTGGAATCGAGAGCAGAGAACAACCTGATGCTGCTAGCGCATGGGATAGTGCTACGTGCGCCAGCGGAAGCAGTCTGTTACAAATGAAGTAATCTGCGGTTTGAGTGAATAGCGCCGCGTAAACCGACGGGGTGACCATCGATAGACAATCATAAGTGTCAGGGACAGAGCCTGTGGGTTTAGGCCCTGGAAGTGGGAGTGCTCCTGTGAATGGAACTGGGAGGCGATACAAGGCAGAGTTCTCTCTGGTAAACAAGACAAGGGCGGCAGCAAGCGCGTCCTTAGCTTCAAGAGTACGACCAACTCCCTTGAGTGTCAGATATCTCAAGGCCATAAGTACTGAGGGTCGAAGCGAAGATGGAGGAACCGAGCTCAGATCATGCTGGAGGACTTGTCCGCGGTCAGGATCGTCGAGGGCGTAGGCCAGTAAGTCATTCGCAGCACGAGTTTGACCGGTACACAAGTACACTCCTGCCAACAATGCAGTCGCTAGGATATGCTCAGGATCTAATGAGAGAGCCTGCTTCAGCGCATACTCAGCGTAAGCTAGTCCAATTCGTCGGTTCGCTCGTGCACGTCTGACGGGCAGGAGTGGGATAGGGTAAGATACAGTAGCATTAAGACTATGGTTCTGAATCAGATGTGTCACGTCTTCAAAATCGTGATCGGGTGCGTCCGTATCAGACTCCAAAGCGCCATCAGTCGTCGCACGGAGATAGAACTCACCAAGATGGAGCCAATGATCTGCTGATGCTTCAGCAGAATATAGCGCAAAGTCAATACCTTGTTTGGTAGTTGCGGTGTTGATCTCCCTCGATGTGTGACTAGGAGGCGCATATGTAGCTGGGACGGCAACAAGACGCCAATACAATTGACATGCCACTTCCCAGTCTTTCTCATACTTCTCTCGGTCCTGCGCCTGCGCAAGAAGTTCGGCAGGGGTGAGAGGTTCGACATACTGCACCATCGAATAGCTGTTTGATAGAGAGGCAGATGGGATTTGGGTGGCCATCGCAACGAGGTCCTTGGCCAATGTTGTCTGTGACACTGCAGATGCTGCCCTGATTTGGTTAATCTTCTCCGCAATGCCTTTCATTAGTGAAGAAAATAAAGCTGCGACCGCCGCTATTGACGGTGCTTCTGCGGCCGTTTCGTTCTTCTTTGTTCCTAATGCGTTACCTCTAGCCAATCGTCCGTGCTCCATCTCACTGACGATGCGGCGGTATAAGCGGGCAAGAGCTGGGCGGACACGTTCTTTGAATAGCTGGAAATTGCCTGTTGCGTTCCAGGCCTGGATCATTGTCTGTTCAAAGATAGCCTCAACGGCTCCGTTGTTCAGTGAAGTGCCTCTCGCCTCCAACTTTTTGTGGGCTCTCAACATGGCAGATGAGGCTTCTTCAGGTGGGGAGTCGAACATTTCTGCTAATGCTGAGAGCGCGAGTCGAACCTCGCGATCAATGTGCTCTTCGGGCATGATCGTAGGAATTGACGTCAGGCCGTATTTGATCGAGGCTCGAGTCCCCGGTCGCGGTAAAACGGGCACGTTGCGAGAGCGAAGCACAGCCTCTGCGGTCCTCAAGCCACTTTGGTAACCTGTTGACGACTTGACCACCTTTACACTGACTGAGAGTTTCGATCCTGACTGAATAAACACATCCCATTCACTGTGGGTGGACAAGAGTTCAACTAGAGCCTGGAACTGTGCTTGTGGCTCCGAATGCTTTGAGAGTACCTCGTCGCATTTGGCAACAGTAGATGGGTCTCCAATGCCCAACACAGAGAGACACTTGCGGAGGGTGGTCTCTCGAGCAGCCTTTCGAACGATAGCGAGTTGTTTCAAGGGGTGAAGCAAGATAAATCCAGGATCGTTGGGATCTTCTGACTCGACCAAAGGGGTGGTAGCTGCAGCCGATGAATTAGCTGCCTGCTGCGCCGAGGATTGAGGATGACCTGCAAGGGTATGTCGATCTGCCCCAAGTAGCGTGGACGTTGAGGGCGAGGTCATCAAACCGGGGCCGAGGCGTCGTTTGCTTGCAGGCCCTGCTACAGCCCCTGACGTTGCTGCTGCACCGACGCTGGCACCTGAAGCAAGAGCCGATCGTTCAGAAGGCGCCGAGTTGCTGCTATACTGTGTCGGCTGCGACCCAGCGGCAGCATTTAGACGCTCGACTTCACGCTGTGCGAACTCATTGATCTCAGTGCACCGCTTTTGAAGCGCCTCGATTTCTGCCTCAGTCACTTGAGCCAATAAAACATGTGCAATACACTTCTTGTCGAGTTCCACTGGCAAGGAAAGGGTGAAGACATCCGGTGAGCCATCCTTGTCCTGATCTTCTAGAGACGTCAAAAGAAGATTGGCAAGATGCAGTTTTGCAACTCCTCGAACCCTTGCCTGCTCAGGGAATTGATTCAACGCTGTCGTTTTCTGAATTCCAACTGTAGCTGGATCACTTAGCACCGATGCATTTGACAGAACTGGCAAGTAGTGTGGGGTGGGGAGGCCAGCCTTAGGCGGCCATACAGTCTGTGACAAGTCAGGTGGGGAGACGGAGAAGAAGGGAATCGCAAGTGCACATTCAGTACTGGTACCAGACAGACTGACAAGATGTGGCACCGACGTAGGAGGGTTGGTACTTGCAGTCAAAGCCTGGTCCGTACTAGATGACGTAGGCATTGCAGGAGTGACGGTGACTGTGGGGACGCTTAGTGGCAATGGGAAGGCGAATGCAGCATTTCGTGAATGGGACCGAGCAATGCCGGCAGGAATACCATCTACGGTTTCATTCAGAATTCCCACGGCCGATGCAGCCAGTATCGCGGTAGGACTTAGTGGTGACGAAATAGAAGGAGCTGTTAAAGAGGAACACATATTCACTCCAGTTCCGGTTCCAGCTGCAGTGCTAGTCGCATCGAAGGTGAAGTGTCCACCTGCCGTCGGACTCTGTACTGGCATCGCTGCTGATGAGTTCGTCGGAGTCGGCGCGGTTGTGCTGGTGCTTGGGGTGTTCGACACCAAACTCATCGAGGCTGTTTGGATGGAGTTGCACAGAGATTTCACGAGCGCAATTGGCATCGGGGAGCTCCAGATCTGAAAGTCAATTGCATTCGAGACAGGGTTCTCCCCCTCACTCGAGCTGAGCAAGGCCTGAAGTGTCAGCGGTGTTAGAAAGGCGCGCCTCGTTGAGTTCCATGCAACGTAACGTTGTGCAGCTTGTTGCTGTTGGGCATACTGTTGTTGCTGCTGGAGCCACGCAAACTTCTTTGCATCCAAATCGTTGGCTTGAGCCTGGCTGGTATGCCCCCCATCGTCACTCGTGGGATTGGAGTTGACAGCCTTTGAGGCGCGACGGCGGGTTGAAGCTGGTGCGGCGGTTGACGCTGCCGTGGGCGACGCATTCGGGTCTGTCGACTCAATCGATGATGTCGGTGGCACTACAGCAGAATTGGCTGGCATTGAAGCGAAATCCGGCGTCGCCGGGAGCGCAGGGAGCGGTGGTGTCACAAGGTATGTTGCACAATGCTTCACTGGAAGGCTTGCCGAAGCCGTCAGAGGTAAGGCATACGCAACTGAAAATACGTTTTGAGCCTGTAAGCCCGAAGACATTTCGTCAATTGTCGCATTGATCTGCTGTTGTCCGTGAGCTGGTGCCTGCTGAGCGTTCTGCTGTTGCTGCTGGCTGCTGACTGGTCCATTCTTCGTGTTCATTCCACGTCGAACACCTCCAGCCTGAGCACCAGGGCCACCAGCAATTGGCAGCGATGCAGAAGGCAATACAGTGCCTGCCGTTCCGGTGGCATTGCTCACCTGAGCATTTAGGGCAGATGCGCCTGGATTGCGTCGTGCTGACATAAGGGACCGTCCTGTCGAAGGACCGGAAGGTACGTTGGGGGCTTCAGAGCCAGTTGAATCCTCGTCACTACCAGTGTGACCAACCCTGGCACGGATAGAGTTTGGAAGAGAGGCCAGAGCCGCAGCGACATCCTCACTTGAGAGTCGGAAGCCACTAGGTCTTCTTCCTCCTTGCTTCTCTACCAGCTTGAAATAGTTCTGAGCCAAGGTAAGGGCAGGTCCAGCCTGAGCTACGAGTTGATTCGTCTCTTTTTCGTACTTTGTGGAAGCTGCACCCAACCACACATCACCAGAATTGTAGCCCGAAGCTGGTATTGCATCCAGAGGGCCATCTGGCGCGAGCCATTTCGATGGGAGGGATTGCAAGTCATTCACAGAAAATTCCAGAATCGTTAAGGACTTTCGTTCCTCCTCGGTTACCAGGGGGCTAGACAAACTTACTCGCACGCGCATTCTGGGATTGGATTTGACCACACAGACAGTTGCTGGGTCAAGGGCTGCAGAATGAGGAGGTTGAGGTGCAGCATCTGTTGTGAGTACACTTCCAGGTGCGGTGTTACTGGCACTTGAGTGACTCCCCGCACCTGAGCTCCCTCGAGCTGATGCTGGCACGAGCGAACTACCAGCGGGTATACCTTTAAGCATTGCCTTGGCACCTTGGCCCGTACTTTGCATTGTCATGCTAATCCTTCTGGGCTCAGCTGCTGTTGTACTAGATCCTGCTCCAGGAACATGCAGCTGCTGCTGAGACGACGAATTTACTGTCTGCTTTGTCGCACCTTCGTGCCCATGCGTGACGGCAAGCGCCGCTGGGTGCGTAGACTGAACGGCTAGCGCAGCGGCCTGGGTCATATCGGCATGGACCGCAGCACGCCGGCCCAGGGGAGACAACTTCAGAGGACACCATTGCTCGATTGTGGTCACGCCCTGCGTCACAAATGGAAAAAGGTCAATTTGTGCAACTGCAGTAACTAGACCAATACTCGGTTCCTCTGGTTGTTGCCCCTTGGAGTGACTGCGCTTGGTGCTGTCCACTATTGCACCACCCTCGCCCATCGCTTGCAAAAGCTTGTCACCAAGAGCTTCTTTGATGAATATATGCAACGGTTTGCCACATAGCTCAGCCAGCGTCGCCTCGTTACGCGGCAATTGAATAGACTTCTCCCAGTTGTATCGCGGGTTGGCGGTGCTCAGAGCGATGTGTGATTCCGCGACTGGCTCTTCTGGGTCGAACCACCTCAGGGCGACATAGGTATTTGGGGCAGCTCCCGGATCTCGAATGGAGGGGATGTCCGTACATTCTAGAACCTCCAGCTTGAAGGTGATGCCGTCGGAGAAGATCGGAGCCAGATACTTTGTGAGAGTATCGAGCTCACTCGACGCCACCTTGCGAGAGCCGGGAATGCTTGAGGTGACCTGTCCGAATGCGTCCGACATGGTCCACCTACTAGACAGGACGAGAGTGGGAGCGATCGAGGCGATATGGTAGGGAAGTTGGTGTGTACAGTGGTGAGAAACCAACGTCTAGGAAGATGAGTGTGAAGACATAGGTTTGCCCTCAATCTATTATGTCATCGCAGTGTGCATCCAGAATGACATTGACGGGTTTGGTAACGGTAGAACGTAACGAAGGGGCAGAATTGGAGTAGTTGGGGCAGCCTATTAATAATACACCGAGATTCGATTGGAAAATGTGCTCACACAGAACCCAGCTCATGTGCCTCGTGCAGAACGACACACCGATCAACCAAACGCAGGAAAAACGGTCGGGTGATCAAACTGCAAAGCTTTCCATACAGCTACGCAAGGAGACGCGGGATACAAAGCTAAATATTTCCCGAGCAGGCGGTACAGACTTCGGTGATATCACCAGACCCATCGTGTACCCGAGCCAACCCGCCCATCTAGCTCACTTGCGACCTCTGCTCTCAGTTAAATTCTATTCCCGTCCACCACTTCATGGAAATTCGGTCCTTCTGTGACCATGGTCACACGTCGTGTAGGAGGTCGGCTGTGACCATGGTCACCAGTTTGCTGAGACATCTCTAGTACGCGATGTTTCCAGCGGTTACAGCGAGGTGAGACCACGATCAATAGGATAGTATTGATAGTAGCAGTGAATTACGCGTAGGTCTAGCTGGAAGCTGCGTTTGTCAAGGTCTACCCGTACTCCAGGTCACTCTTGGAACAATGCGAGACAGGACAGGTCGACACAAATTAGTTACGAGTACAATCACGGGAGAACGCCTGGACGTCGACTGGTGGATATGATATTTAGGTGTAGAGGCATGCGGGCTTTATAAACCTCTGATGTGGACACCGATCACTCTCGATCCCTCTTGAAATCGACTTGTTTTCTATTGGATACGGGTCCCCGACCATGCAACTGATCATATGCTCGCCTCGGTGGGGTGCATGGATGTTTTGAGTGACATATCAGCAGATCATGTATTCCCTTGCCTTGTGTTTTAGATTGCGTGCCAGTGACTGCGATGATGCTCTCCCCCGAAGTGAGCACGACCGGTTTACACTTCGGTGAAATCTCGGTTGACCCCAGCCTCCCGTCTCCTTCCCAGCCTCTTTCGAGTGTTGCAGAGAGGCCTCTGCGTTACCTGTGTATTGAGTCGATGTGCTGATTCATAACACGTCATAATCATTGCCCGCTCTGTGGGTACTGCTGTGGGTCTGGAGTCTGAGCTTGCAGTCGCACTACAACCTGAATCCTCGTTCACCACACTCACCTCCCGATACCTTTCCTGCCAGACGCTATCACACTGTGTCGCATTACTCCAGTGGATATATTACTGGGGTTGCTGCCAGACGCTAATTCTCAATATCAGCGGTGCGACTGCTACGAAGATTGTCACCTGTCACTAAAGCAGCATTCCGAACGACCCAGATTAGAACATCCTTAGTCAACCAAACTTGGATCAAGCTGATAGACCCATTGTTCCACGCTTCCTTGTGGGTCCACTTCTGCACGAATCAGCAAGAGGCTACTTACGCTATTGCACAGACCCTTTACGAGTTTTGCCGGATCATTTGTCTTGTGCTGACTCAAGCTTCAAGTCTCGTTGGCAGCATTGCCAAACGAGTTGCGTACCCTAGATGAGCGCTCCTGCAGTTGGGGTTGGGGCCAGTGCAGCTGGCAACTTGCACCTTCCGCAACCAGGAGTGACTTCATTCGCAGCACTTGATCCTGGGTCTCAACATGATGCGGTGGATGAGTCTTCGATCGGTCTGCTCAAGGCACTCATGTTTCCGTCCCCCACTCTACCGACGCGACCGCTTGAAGGTGTCATTTCCCCTTGGTATGCTGGGTACCCATCCCCTTCTTGGGCAAACCCCGCTCCTGCGAACAACGGAGCGCTGCCGGCTACTGCATCGCTGCATCATGCGTCAGCTAAGCTGAGCGACTTAACTGGAGCTCCCATGTCTGACTTCAACTTACTGAACACTCGAGGAGGACCCTCAGGCCAAACTCGGGGGGCTGGCAACTTAATGGGTCTGACATCGCAAGCGATGCTGCAAGCCCCGGGAATCGCTCAGGCAGCAGCTGCGTTGTCCGCTCCGGCGCTCCGGACTCAGAGGATAAAACGTACTTCTGGGATTTCTGACGATGCCGCAGGCGAGTCAGCGTCTGAACTTTTCGTCTCATCGAGGCACCAGGTATTACGATCAGAGACGGATGATTACATCTCTATATTAGGGGATCCGCGCCCGCCTTTGCTACCACATCGTGTTCCTTCCCGAGCGCGCACGTATGGATTTTTGCTTTTGCTGTGCATGAACCTCGAGGTTCCACCTCCATCAAATGCAAAGCCCACGAATAGTCTTCCTCTCGAAGCATGGGTCGATGTCAGTCTCGATCGACATAGCTCCTCCGCAGTCGCAGCGAACGCGGTTGGTCTGTCCCTCCAGGATGCTTATGCTCAGTGGCATCCAAAGGCAAGGTTCCGAATCAGTGTAGATCCCGTATTAGAGTCGTTCACGAAAGTTTGCAAGGCCTTCCGTCGAGGAGCAAAACGCGATCGAATCATTGTGCATTACAATGGCCATGGTGTCCCCCTTACCACAACATTAGGCGAAATTTGGGTTTTCAACAAGGGTCATACCGAATATCTTCCAATTCAACCGCACGTCCTGCAGAGTTGGATTGGCGGACCAGCAATGTATGTACTAGACACAGCCCGAAGTGAGTACATTATAAAAGGGCTTGTCCAAGGCGCGCTTACGGCCCTACGTGAAGCTGGAGACGATCCCGCCAAACTCGCCCATGCCGAGGACCTGGCAAGTTTCTTCGCAATCGGTGCAACCTCAGAAAATGACTACTGTGCGCAATCTCCGTCCCTACCCGCAGATCTCTTTACGTGCTGTATCACATCTCCAGTGAAGACAGCGTTGCTCTGGTATCTTTCAAGATCATCTCTGTTCTCGCATATCCACATTCCATCTCTTATCGCCCGACAGCAAGCCCAAAACATGCAGAATGATGAGTTTCGAGATCGAAACACTCCTCTTGGCGAGTTAAGTCATATCTTCACAGCGGTTACAGATGCAATCGCATGGAGCTGCACTCCACCCATCTTATTCCAACGACTCTTCCGTCAAGAGCTTGTTGTCGCGTCGTTGTTCCGAAATTTCTTGTTTGCATGCCGAGTATCCCATGATTTGGGTGTCAAACCGGTATCCTACCCGCCTTTGCCAGATGTACATTTCCATCCCCTGTGGCATTGTCTAGATCGAGCTCTGGAGGATTGCGCACTGCAACTTGTCACACGATTGGCATTAGCTGATGCTAGGAAGCTTCCCGCGTTAGCAACGCTCGCTCAAACCTCCGCCGGTGCTACTGCCCTCCTGTTATCACGCGGTATGGCGAACCTGCCGCTTCAAGTGCAGGAACTGTTGGCACACCATCAACAAAAGATGCTAGATCAGGAACTCTCCTCGAATCCGGGCCTGCGCGCAAAGGTTGCGCAAATGGCCTCGGTTCTCAGCTCAACACTCGGTGCAACATCCAATTCTCCTACCTCTAGCGATCCGATGCAGTTGCCATTTGCGCCTTCTCCATTCTTCCAGGACCACTTAGCTGCGCTTGAGACATGGATCTCCCTTCCAGACTGCCAGCAATCACCGCCCGTCTCCCTCCCGGTGATACTTCAACTGTTGCTCGCGCCGGAATTCAGGCTCAAGGCATTCCAGCTGTTAGCGAAAATTCTTGCTCAGGGTGCGTGGGGTGTGAATCTCGCATTGTCGATCGGAGTTCTACCTTATCTTCGAAGGCAATTGCAATTGGATCTGCCCGAGCTGCGAGATCTGACGGTGGCTGTGTGGGCATCCGCAGTGCTCGCGGATGCTTCATCCGCTCCATCTTCCTCTGCCTGGCCTTTTACCGAAGCACAGCAACAGCAGCTACAACAGAGCCAGATGCAGCAACTTCAACGAATGCAGCAACAGCAGCTTCAGGCAATGGCACCTCTTCAACAGGTCCTGGCCCGACAGACAGGGCCGTCAATTGCCACGTCACCACTTCGAGACGAGATCGTGCGGGATGGTCAGGTGTCATTCTTCCTAAACTATGTCTTCTCTGCCTTGCCGACTGAGACTCAAGCGTGGCTATGTGAACTCCAGAGTCAGCAAGCGTTGCATGACAAAATAACTTCGCAAGATAGGCCTTGGACGGAAGCGGACCTGGCGGCCGTGTTGCTGGGTCCCTACGCAGATGCAAACTCAGACCCCAGAGCAATCGCCAAGAACCTCGGTGCTGGTCCTCACGGTCTTTACAGGTGTAGTTGCGCGGAAGGCAGCGCATTTTGTTTGCTCCGAGAAAAGTCGGGGCTTTCACACCAGATGCATCATCCAAGTGCACGGGAAACACAAGTGAAGATGGGCTCCCGTGCCGAAGGGACAGATGTGGGGGCTGATTCGTCTCTGCAGCAGGACGATAGGGCAAGCCAGAAAGCGTCTCCTGTCGCGATTGTTGGTCTCAACACAGCGATGCTACCAAGCAGTCATCACCTCTCAGGAGCGGATGGAGCAGGACGTACGTTTCCTGAGTCTACTCCGTCCTCAGCTGCTGGGACAGCTGCCAACACACCCAATCTTGTCGGATCCACAAGCCACATCCCACCATCTCCCGGTGGCTCCCTCCAGCCACAAACTGGTGCGGACGCAATGAAGGTCCAAGGAAAGCTTGGTACAGGAACCATGGTTCGCAGCAGCAGTAGCAGTGCAGAGCTTTCTGCAGAAGCTGGGACTAGCAGGCTAGTGCCTGACCATGAGTGGGATAGAAGAACTACTTCCATTCAGCAGCATCGTCGCCAGCACTCCAACCTACGCCTTGCAGCCCCACCTGAGGGTGCTGCGTATACTGCTGACGGAAGCGCATTGATCGATTCGAGTCCGACGCTCATCTCACGTTCAGCGTCTGCAGGAAACTTCCTAGCTCGGCCCGGGAGCGTTGCCAGGTTTGCATCTGGAGAAACTGATACCATTGTTCCGAGCGACTCACGAGCACTCAACACAAGAATGGGAGTGAGAGGCACACTGCATGGTTCCTGTCAACCAGGAGCCGGACCTAGCGATTTCCAGGAAGGAAATGTGACAGCAGGGAGACTTGTCCACAAGCAATCGAAACTGCCCTTGGTGCGGGTTCCATTGAGACCAGCAATGCTCTTCCCATCAGCAACCTTTTCAGCGAGTTTTATTGCCCAATCTCTACTGACGTTGTTTCATCGCTCGTATCTCTCTGCAGCGGAGATTGCACCGGCTGATGTGGCCTTTACTGCACGGGCGCTCTATGGACACTTTGGTGATCCGGCTGTCGCATTTCCTGCGGCTGGAATGCCTCTCCCATCCATGGGTCTCGCAGGAAACCTAACTGGGACTCGGGAACGCGATGGAACTACGACACCAGATCACATTGCCCCAGATCATGTCCTCAAGCTGTTGACTAAAATTGCCTCGGTACATGGGTCTTCACAGGCAGGTTATAGCTTGAGTATGAGCCCGAGAAATGTCCCAGCTTTCCCCATCAGTGCAGCCTCCGCTCACAACTTAAACAACTTGTCCGATCCTTCCGCGCAAGGATCGTTCTCAAGTAAGCTTCCCATTGGCGCTGTGTTAGCGTCGGCTGCGTCGTTCCATTCCGCGCCGACACCAACTGCACTCTCCGAGATTCTAGCGCAAACGAATGAGTCCTCAACCGCAGCAAATGTTCACCGAAACCCATATCTTCAAGGGTTGCCAAATCTTGCTGGTGCGGCAAAGGCTACAGATACTGAACCTTACACCACACTTGACAGTGGAAATATGCTTGTATCACCCAATTATCCTGAGTTCCAGTCATCTCCACAGGAGTCCCTGATCGCCCCATCGCCGCATGCTTCCTCCATGCACACGGCATCGGGTCTTGGTTATCTTGGCGGTAAGGCTCTGACCCTACTTTCGCCCGAGGACGCGACAGTTCTTGCCACTCAAACCGGTGTCGCGCCAAAACACGCGAAATCCCAACTAGTTATGCCAGATACTGTGCCTACAGCAGCACTTGACGCTCAATCGATGGCCGCCATGGGCATATCAACGCCTTCATTGAGCGTCAATCTACATGGGGTAGGGTCCTCATTAACTGCTGTTGAATCTGCCCCCGCACACTTCATCTTCCCAGCTGTGTCGGTGTCCGCTCAAGTAGGGTCAGGAAAGGGCCCGGCATCGGTACCCTTCGGTACCGCAGGAGCGCTTGCAGGTCAGATGTCCCCCCTTTCGCCCGAGACACCTAGCTCGACCTCATCATTAACCTCTGCTTTATTCTCTCCTACAAGCGGCTCGGCAGCCGCGATTGCTGCCTCGCTCAATGCATCAAGCCAGCCATCACAGCCAGGGCAAGGCTCGGGAACTGTCCAGGGACGACTGCCACCGTACTCAATTCGCCTGAACACACCTGCAACAGCTGCAAAGGAACAACCATTCTACGAGGTCACTCCTGCGTCCGCAGGTACGGCACCTGCTCACTCTGCATTACACTCCATGTATAGCTCCATTCCTGGACTGGTGGCGCAGACAACCTCAGGAAGCGCCAATTTCTCACCACTATTCGAAAACGGACCCGCCACAAACCTTGCTGGTCAGGCGGAATCGCTAGCTAACATGGCAAAAGGGTTGGCGCGGGTGGCTTTATCCAGAGTGCAAGAGGCAAGTGGTGGTAGTGGTGGTGGTGGTGGTACTGGTGGATCCCGTGGCGCTGACTTGCAGTCAGACATGTTCTCGACTTATATGTTACGCAAACTGGAGGTGAACGAGCTCGGTCGAGTTTTCTCCGAGGCGGGCGGTTCGCTATTGATATCGGATCCTACGGCTGGCTCCCGAACAGTTATTCACACTGCGCCGCACCCACGGTACACGCGTGCACTTGCGCGTCTGCCTGCCCTATCTGCATGGACCAGAGCTGAAATCGAAGAAGGGCGTGAGTTGACCCCAATGGACAAGCTTAATGCGCTTGTAAGGGCACGTCTGGCGCAATATGAACGAATTAAGTGGATGCAAGAGCTAGCTAGAGGTGATAAGCCGGTGCATCATCGTCCGCGAAGCTACGATGCGGACCCTACTTACATCAGCTGGGGTCACTTTGGTGGCCGTTCGGAACCAGGTTTTTCTTCAACAATGTCGCAGGTCTCAACGTCGACCACCAGCACCTACGAAAGGAAAGACGGTCCAAAGAGAGGAATGGTAGGGCGCGATGATCCCAAGAGCTTGTTAGGTCGGCCTGCATCAAGCCCAAGCGTCAGCATTGCGGCAGCAGCCGCAGCAAGTGCCGCGAGTCCTAGACTGCCAACATCTCCCCTTCTCCTAACACTCGCTTGTAGCATGCTTGCAAGCTTATCGGACAGCTCGTTGGACCCTCTGGCAGCTCACAAAGCTGCTACCGCAAGCACCGCCACATCTGTAGCGTCTGCTGCTAGTGTATCTACTAGCGCCAAAACGGTAGCTTCTGAGAAGAAAAAATCCAAGCCGGCACCTTCGGGGGCAACCTCAGATGACGTAAAACCCTCAGCACCACCGAACGATATGACGCCGAGTGTTCAGGTTTCGTGTCGGGCGGCTGCAGAGGATCAATCGGAAGCGGCATCTGGGATCGATGACGCGAAGCCTCGCGAAAGCAGCTCCGTGTTGCCGATGGATGTGGAGAAGCCTGAACCTACTCGAGCGTATCTTATTGAGGCAGGCGCGATACCGATTCTTGCCGAGCTGCTGGCGCTCAACACGTCGCCGGATGCAAACCCCGTCCTAGCAATGTGGCTTGCGATCACTTTGGGTAGGCTTTGGAGGCTACACCCATTGGCAAAGACCCAAGGAATGCGTCACGAAGCCCCCGCTTCAATTCAACTCCTCCTTAATAATCCGCAGCCAGAGGTTCGCGCCGCTGCCGCGTACGCCATTGGTATGTTCATGGCTGGGAATCCGGACATTGATATCACAGCCGTCACGCAGTATCACATCAACGTGTTAAAATTGATCCAGTACCACCGTCAACAATGCGAATGGCTTCTAGCTAGTAGGTCGGCAAGTACCTCCATACCACTGGCAGCCTCTGTACCGTTGTCCTCGCCTGCACCACAGGAAATCCTCGGAGACGAGCATACTCGCACCTCGGGTACCATGCAAATTGACACACGCCAGGAAGTGTGTGAAGGCACTTTGCCTTCACCCGTTTCGCTTTCACAAACCCCGGAGGCTTCGTCTTCACCACAGCGAATAGATGCACCGTTGACTGGTATCAAGCCATGTGCATTATTCGGTCCCTCAGAAGTATCACCTGCAGCCCCGACTCCTCTCACAGGTGACAGCGCTCATATGCTCTTACCTAGGGCAGCAGATAACTCAGGCGGTGACGCATACTCAAATGCATTACCTGTAGAGTACCCTCGGCCTCCCACAATCCAACGAGCTCGGATTCATGCGCTAGCAGAGCTGTGCTTGGCACATGACTTGAGTTGTCATGCTGTGGATGGATCAACGATGGTTCGAATGGAGATTCTTTCCGCACTTGCATTGCACTTCTACACCCAACAGGGTGCTTATGCGCCATTCATCGTACATGGCCCGGCTGCCCTCCCACCAGCCCCTGCCCACGTATGGGGTGCGCATATGAAGCATTTCCCGATGCCTGCTCATGTAGAACGCAGGTTTGCGAGCGAGCAAGCGTGCATGAAGCACTCCCAGCGCCACAGATACTCTGCAGGAGTTAAAGAACATCTTGGAGGAGCTCATGAGAGGATCGTTAAGGGTGAATTGCCATCCGACGCCTTCCCTGACGTAGAGGCGTCAGAATTTGGAGTTCCATCCAAGGTGAATACGCTGGGTGCAACTCGCCAACGCAATGATCACATGGCTCATCCACCACTTCCTCCAAGCCAACTCATTCGTCAAAAACCCCGAGTTCATCCAAAGAGTGAGCATCCCTCGCCCTCGACAACTGCGACGCCGGCAGCTGCCCTACCCCAACTTTCACCGCGTTTCTCACCAAGTATGCGGTCCCATCCTCAAGTGAACCAACCCAGTGATGTCGACACGCTCCACATCAGCGTGTCCCCAACTCTGTTGCCGATCAGCGAGCATCAGGTCCAAAACGGTACCCATGTATGGAACGCCGAGACGCAACCAAATCATGCAGGCTCTTCGACTGAGATCATTGATGATTTACTGCATTGTGATCTTAGGAGCGAAGGAATTGATGATGACTCCACGTGTGGTGAGTCGATCCTACCGGACTACTCAAGGGCCCTTCCTCTCCACTTAGACCCAAAACGTTTCTGGGAGATGCAGAAGCAGCTGCATGAACGAAATATTGAGGAACTAAACGAGGAGCATGCGTATGACATCGGAGTAATGAGACTCAACGTGTGGACCAGTGTACTGACCCTCTGTTCGGATCCATATCCTCCCGTTGCTCGTGCTGCCCGCGCATTGCGTGATGCTGTCGTTGCGCGATCGCGTTGGATCGAGCTCGCTTTACAGCCACCATTTGTTCCCGCACCTACAGTCAAGAACGTTCCTATTGTGACCATGAACTCAGCAGCACCTCTTTCGCCAAACGATGCTCGCGCATCATCGAGCGCTAACCCCCAGAACTCCGGGAATTATCCATCCGTATCGGCGACGTCTGTGCCAACAGAGCAGAACTCGGGCTCCGGACAGTGGCCTGCTGTGAACTCGCAGATCCTAAGCTCCCTCGCAGGGTCTCTTTCTGTATCTAGGCCACGAACGCTGCCAAGTTCGGGATTGTCTAGCGCTGAGCAAACAAGCACCCTACCTAGCGTTGCCTCTGACACCGGAAACGATGCGGACTCGATAGCCGAAAAGGATCCATCAGGCTCAGCACTGCGCCCAACACCACTTAGTCGGTTCTCAAGCGGGGCCTCGAGCGCACCCGCGGCCAACCGCAGCTTAGGCACAGGTGCATTACATCCATATTTGTTTGTTCATACTGTCCACATCATCGCTTTCCGTGCCGCAGCGTCAGGTCTGAATATCCCTAACATCCCTGCGTTCTTAGCACCTTCTGGGCATCGAATGACGCTAGCACATGGTCCTGAGAGTAGTGGTCAGGATGGATACAAGCGAGTCATTTCTATGACTGATCTAATTCCCTTAGTTCCTCATTCGTTAGCCACAGCTGCTTCAGATGCTATCAGCACCCCTGCCGGTAGTGGAAACCCAACAATCTCACCATCAGCATCACCAACTGCCCAGCCGTCTGCTGTTCCCACGCCAGAGCCGTCCAGCGCGTTCATGAGCGCTAAGGTACGTAAGTTCTTTGGCTCGGAAACCAGCGGTGCAGCAGCACCCTCATCGTCGCATCCAACGAAACAGACCCAAACCCAAGGACTCGCTATCACACCGGGTCATTCACGTTCAGCGTCTGGAGGAATGTTTGGCCAGTCCCGCCTCGGAAGCGGCACATTTGGCGTGCCAATGACACCCCCTGCTCAGGGCCTCCCTCCCCTCGCAAGCCACCCACAGCCCGCACAATCGGCAACAGGGGTGCTCTCTGTTCCTGCCGTGTCCGCCGGGGTGTTTAAACTCGCGGCGGAGCAGGCTCATCGCACAGCAATCGTTGGACCATTGCTCAGTGGGAACGCTACCTCAGCTACTCTTCTTGGTGGCAATTCATTTGTCGGCCCGTTGCCTATTGGAGCGTATCTCTCTCCGGTAACCTCGCCGCATATGCAGGCCTACCATCTTGAGGTCGTACGAGCCGAAGATCAAGATACAACATCACGTAGGATGCTTTATCTTTCGGTACACGAAAGTTCAACCACAGGAAATCCGTATGTCTTAACTACCATGGACCAAGCCATTGTGGTGCCTAATCCCGTTGTACAGTTACTCCTCGCTTCACTTCATCCCCGAGCACCCGTTGAAGCTGCTGCGCTAGCAAGCGGTCCCTACCCTCGCGTACCGCCAAGTACCAAGTCAATCATTGTGCAGTTTGCAACCGATGTCATTCGTCAGCGAGACTTCTTGGCTGGACTCCATCCACCTCCTGGAACTACAACTGTCATAATTGACCCTTACCACAAGCTGCATGCAGAACTTGCCGCACGAGATGCGGCACTTCAAATTGAGATCGACAAGCTCGCAGAAGCCGCATGGCTTAAGCTTCATGAAGACGACATTAGCTCAGGTAGTAGGACCCAGTTACAGCCTGATGGACATGCCAAGGGTGAGGGTCGTCTATCCTCCATGGCTTCTGACGACAGCGGCTATTATGGACGGCACAGAGGAGCGGCTTCATCTTCCGCACCTAGTCCAGGAGTATCACTACTAGGCGCATCACAAACGTGGGACTCTCGACTTATCACAAAGCAATCACGCGCCGTCGTTGCGCGACGGATTGCTACAATCGCCAAACTCCGACAGGTTGCATCAGCCATTTGGTCCTGCCGCTCAACTTTGCCGCATCCGGTGATAGCACCACCCGTATTTGCTGGTGCCTGTGCTGACGTGTACACGACGGTACCATTTACTGTTCGGCTTCGAGCACGCAGCCTGAGGGATCGGATTTTGTCGGTGATGGAGACCAAGTCTTTCGCTGACTTCACGGACAAGCTCCTTGCAAAGGATCAAACACTGATCTCACTCCTAACGAAAGAAAGTGAGCTCAGGTTTAGCGTGCAAGATCCTACAGAGCAAGCGGCCTCTGTAGAGAGAGACTTGGCATTTGCATTATCACTGACTATCGACTTGGCCACTGGTGCAGTACAACAGTGCAACGTCTTGGAGTCAAAGGAATCCAAGGATTCATCCCTTTTCGGTTCGACAACCGCACCCATGTTGCTATTCCCAGCTCTAAAACATGCGCCAGACTGTGCATCAGCACCTTCGACAAAGCCTGCTTCTAGTAGCATTTTGGGCTCTGCTCAGACAGCGTCTCATGCTGAGGCTACGCATCGCTCAGCAGCAGCTTTGTGCGCTATTGCAGATGCGGCTGTGGCTCTGCATGCGACATCATGTATTTTGATGCTGGTTCAAACTCCACCTGACTCGGACAGCACAAACTCAAAGCCTCAGCACTGGGCGCTGAATCTGCCTTATGCATTTGCACAAGTCAGCGGATTGCGTGCACGCCGTGCCCAAAAACTTGAAGCACAGAAGGCAGAAGCGCAGCAACAGCAACAGAAACAGCAGCAACAACAACAGCAGCAACAACAACAACAGCAGCAGCAATCACAATCGACTGGCCACGTTGCTTCTTCGCAAGCGGCAGGGGCCGGCTCAACATCAGCGCACCCGGGCCCACAAGCTGCGTCTCACCCAGTTCAATTTGCTAATGGTATGGCATACGTCGAATGCGAGTATGGGACAGCCTTTGTATTGCCACCTACAACTCTGGCGGCGCATATTTTAGATCACGCTACATTCGCGCGAAACTTGTTGACTCGAATGTCCCCTCAAGTTAACGAGAGCTACCTCGCGTCTTATGCAATTCCAGATATCGCTCCAGTAAGTATCCAACCCCTTGCAGCCTCTGCATCGCAGGAGCGCGATCGAAGCACATCAAGTTCTCCGTCGACCTCGCCAGCTCTTGGCCCTGGGACACCGCCTCAAGAGGCCAAGCCAACTGCTAGTACAGGGGTGATAAATGAGGTACCACTCGCAACACCAGGCACCAGTTCCTCCAGCAAGTCTACAATCCAGTTCCCGTATTTGCTACCAACCTCATCGCAAAAATTTGTCTCAGGAGGCACTTCGCTTGTTCAAGTCGATACAAGTCGAATCGAACTAAACCCATCGGCGCCCCTTGCGCCCTACCTCGCCCCGGCCATATCGGCTTACCCAGTCTTCAGACAACTCCTAGCATGCACGCCTATTTCCGTGTTCGCGCGCGTTGACATGCCGGGAGGAACGATTGAATCGTTTATAGCCCCCATGCCAATTGCGGCTATGTCAACAATCCCACGTGCTGTTGTATCAATGGCGACTTCAGCATCACCGTACGCTCGCATCTCGTTACAGTCTGCAGCCCTGGCCCTGGCTCTGCGAAATGCAGCATCCAGCGAATATAGACGGCGGCGTGCTGATGCTTTGCAGGCTCGGATAGGGTCTTTGATTATGGAGCGGAGATCTGCTGCCTTCAGCCGCATTCACCCTAACGTTAATCCCTATCTGCATGTGCCGAGTGGTGCAGCGACTGCAGGGGCGTTTGGGTTCGGCCACAACACAGGTTTCTTCGCGACCATCTCGAACTACGTGGCTGCAGCGGCTGCCTCCGCTGCAGCCACTGTTGCAACTTCACATTCTGCAGCGGCGGCCGCTGCGAGTGCTCGCACTGTTTACGATCTTAACATTACATTGTTCGGTGAACCAGCCCAAACAGGCACGACGACTGGTGATTGGTTACGTGACATTCCTCTGGAGAAGCGGTACTCTGCGTTGTTCAACGTCGCAGAAGCTGCAGTAAGTTTGACTCAAGCACGTTTAGGTCACAGGGTTCGATACGGGAGTGGTGGCGCTGGCGCCGCTGGTGCGGATGTTGTGGGGGGGCCTACCAAGGGTCCTCGCGGCCTTGTTCTTGCGGAGGACTTGTCATCATTCCAGCCCCTTTCACCCATTCCTATGCCCACAGTCGTCCAAATTAGTCCTGCACTCGACGTGACTGCTGATGAGGATGTACAGGAAAACAGTATGAATGGTTCCGAGTCGGTTGGCCCGAAATCGCCACCACAACCTAAATCACCTCGATTACCGGGTATTCAGGACTCTTTTGAAGAATGCTCAGCAGATTCGAACTCGAGCGATGAGGACCGCGCACCGTCGCAAGCAAGGGCTTGTAGTAGACCCTCACGCTCAACCAGACCACCGAGTATCCCAGGCACAACTGTGCAGCAGAGCATTCGGGCAGAAGAGGCGGGTCAATCACCCCCATTGCCACCACCTATGCCTAGAAAGTCCACTGCCTCAGTTTCGCTTTCTTCTCCTCCGTCGCGACTTAGCACTTCGTCCCAGCGGAGCCGTCCGCCAGTACAACCTGGTCTGAAGACGGACGCCAGCGTCTCCACAAGTGGAACCGCGGCAATTGAGTATGCAGACGCCGAGAGCAGTTCAGACACTGCCACAGATGTTAGTGTCAGTGATGTAGAAGTTGATGCGGAGGTATGGGAGGAAGCAACAACTGAGAAGCCCAAGCAAGCACAACCAGAGCAGGCAGCAGACAAGGCATCGACTACGAAGCGCGTGCTGCAAGAGCCTACGCCACCGATCGCTAGCTCTCTTGTGCCATCCGTCGCAACGGCAACACCTCTGATTCCACATTCACCTCCACCCATCAACTTAGTCACACTTGGTGAAAATCATGCGACCCAGTTAAAGGTGGCAGAAGAGCTTTGTGACACGTATGGTGTGTTATGGTCATTGCCCGAAGTTCATGCGGGCCAGGCGCTGAAAAACGCACTCGATAACGCGAAGCCGAACGGAGTCGCGAGCGCGCTGCAACAGTTTGCGCCGAATGTATTTGTAAAGCGCAGGTGGGAGGACTTTGTGAGGCTCCCAACGGGATTGACAAATATTGGTCGAATTGCCCCTCATCACATTGAGCCAATCTTGGCAGTTTCGGATGGTCGACGCAACGTCGCGATTATCGATATCGGCGAGTGCTATTCCGGAGCTCCTCAGGTGAAGGGAAGCGAGCTTTCCCCTGAGAAGATCACCGTCAGTCGTTTCAATATTGATTACATGAACGCGGTTGGTGCAAATCTTGGAGCACTTTATGGTGTTGGTGGCGGAACTAACGCAGCCTCAACGGGACAAACATCTAGTGCACCAAGCGGTTTTGGACCTACGCCACCAACTCAAATTACTCATCTTGAGTGGATCAACAAGCGTGATCACTCTTTACTTCTAACTGCAACATCAGATGGTTCGGTCAAGATATGGCGATCGCCACACGATGAAGCATCACGACAGTGTGTCTCTGCCTTCGTTGCCGTTCGCGGAACGGCGCTTTACCTCGCGTCTGCTGCTGCGGGCCCATCGGCACAGTGGCTTAAAACGTTCTCTGCGCAGTATGTAAATGCCTGCGCTTCAGCACAATACCCTTGGTTGTCGCCCAATCCATTGAGCTTTGTGCAGAGCGGTCCTGCAACCTTGGCCAGCTTGTCTGCCAATACGGCGAATGCCAGCGGGTCGGCGCAAGTCCAGTCGACAGCAGGTGTTGGCGTAAGCTCGTCGACCTCGCCTGTACCAACGACACCAAATCGGATGGTTGGAAGTAATCCAAATGTTCTTGCTTTCGCTGCGAGTGGTTTAGGCTTTGGTGCGAGCTCTCCCCCACCACTACCTCCCCAATCGCAGCAACAGCAAGCCCAATTGCCTTCGCAACAAGGCCATCCATCTTCGCAAGCGATGCCGGCCGCTTCGCCGACCGCGGTACACTCTGGTCAAGCCCCACTGCGTACTATAGCCGGAAGCTTCGCCATGGGTGGCCTCCCTACATCCATGCCAACTAGCATCGGCTCATTCCCCACAGCGATGCAGCAACAGGTTACGGGTGGATTGGGCTCTACCCTAGGCTCTGTTGGTGTCCCGGGGTTGGTGACAGGCGCGTCTGCGTTGGGCGCGTTACACGCTGCTCAAGGTGTCGGAGCGTCACCTAGCGGATACCACGCCCTCATTCACCAAAGCTCTGCGGGAGCGCACTCGAACGAGAAACAAGGCGCATCCGGTATTGCATCTGCCTTAGCCAATCGGGCAGCTCCAGTGAACGCAAGCACAAGTTCGAGCGCAACTTTGCATGCATCCAGCGCGCCTGCGCAAGTCATCATCCCACCTCGGGTCGCCTCAATCGCTCAAGTCGCAGCACTCAACCCCTTGCTAGTCGGCACAACTGCGCTTACGGGACCGGTCCCCGCCACAACGTCACCCGCTGTGGTCCAGGCGCCATCACGACAGTTATCTCTAAGTCTATTAGATTCAAAGGGCACTATGGTTGCAGCCATGGGAGGGCCGAACGCGAATGTCTGGGATCTACACGCCGAAAAATGCATTAGGCAACTGAACCTTGGTGAGCCCCTGAGCTCTCAACCCGCAACGCTCCGCCGTGGTATCACATGTCTGCAACAATTCGCCCACGACGATCTAGTGGTTGCTGGCTGCTCGGATGGCTCCATTGCTCTATTCGATCTGCGAGTCCCGGGCGGCGGCGGAGCACCAGGAGCAGGTGGTGATCGTCCCGCAGGACTTGTTGCGCTCGCAGCAGGTGTCCATTCCAAGTCGATCACCGCCTTGCGACTCCAGCGCCGTGGAGAACATGCGGGACGACTGGTCTCCATTGATAGTTCTGGACAGGTCAATGTAATGGACCCACGGTTGCTGTTCTTCTCACCGATCGCAGTTACGCTCCCCAACGATGCGTTTAAGCTCCCTACGGAGCAACTTGCTCATCAAATGCGGTCGCAGCCGAACTTGAAGAGATCTCTTTCCATTTTCGTACCCGGGCATGACTCCTACCATGAGCTCTCGACTGACTCTATGGATGATCAACTGCCACCATCTCAAGCCCAGTCTCGTAGTCTGAGCGTGGGAGAGTCTGAGGGCAGTGGCGGTCTCTCCTCTCCTTATCAGGCTGCTGTGGCAGTAGGCGGACAAACACCCCACACCGGAGCTTCGGTTCCACCGGCCGCACTCGGGACGCCTCCAACGCTCCGACTTGAAGACTCCGCTGCAACAACGCCGGACCGTGGGTACATGCCGTTTTTCAACGACTTCGAGTCCAACCCACTTGAGCTAACACTAGGAGCCAACGCCATTGCTTCGTGGATGATGCAGGAGCAGACGACGTACCTGGCGACCCAGCAGAACCTGGCGTTATATAACCACCCCTTTGTGGCTTATTTTAGCAAGTCTTTGGGCGTCATCCGGCACCCATACCTTCACGAACAGTTAATGCGCCTGCCCGTTTATGTTGCGTCTGCTTGCCCATCGGCTCCTTACGACTCGCTGACTGCAGCGGCAGCCGTCATCGGTGGTGCATTAGCAGCCCCCTACAACGGAGGCATGGATTGGGTGAACTCGTATATCCTGGGTTGGGATCCCTCAGCTTCCGCACTACCCATCGGCACTACATCGCGTGGACCGACGTTTATTAATCTGCCCAAGCCCTCCTCAATGGTGTCAAGAAGTTTTGCCACCGTCGAACCTGGCGACCCTGCGGGTTCTTCCGGAGCATGGCCTGGTATTTATACCCCAGGTTCGCGACATGCTATGGCAGTTCATGATATTCAGCCACTAGTGGCAGTAAGTGCAAGGTCCTCACGTCAGTTTAGCCTGTACGACCTCGCAGGTAATTTAATTGACACTCTTAAAGTTCCTAGGCTCCCAATGCCGTCAAGGCAATTTGGACCTATCTCCACGATGGCTTTCCATCCGACAGATTCACTCTTATTCGTAGCAAATGGTTCAGACATTACGGTAGTGCAGCCGAATTCCATCTGATCTGGATATAAAGACATAACTTGGGACCTCTCCTCTTAAAGGGCTGCTATAGAACAGCTTTGGACTCGAACATGACCGTGAATAATCTTCTGGACGATAGACAACCAGCTCATTGATGTAAATGTATGAAAACATTGTTGGATGGTCAACTGCCCGTGAGTTGTCATCCACATTGGCACAATGCACTGGAGAAAGGTGAAGTCTGTCTCGGTGAAAAGGTCCAGAAGCTCTGCCTCTTCGCTGAAGGCGGGTTCATGTTTATTTGTATGTTCATTCAAGTCTACATTAGTATGGATCTGACCATAACCTTAGACAACCTACGCCATGGTTGTTGGCCAACTCAGCAATACACCCTTCATTGGTACAGTAATTGATATTCACACGATTGTGTGGTCAGCCCTCGCTCAGTCGTTCTACAGACGAACTTTCATCATGTCTAGTTGTCAGATCGTGGACGATTCATAGCATGCTGCATTCGCATATTGTTATGAATCGTCCACGATGTGGAGCTTTTCAATCTTCGCTTGGAGCTGTGCCATCCGCTTCTCGGCAGCGGATAGCTTAGTCCCCTCAGTACCATCACCACCCTTCCGAGAGACCTGTGCTTTACGCACTTCCTTTTTCAGCTTCTCGCGCTCTTCTCGCTCCTGTTTACGTTTTTCTTTCTCCTCAGGTGTCTTCGGCTTCTTCGCCGGCTCTTCTGCATTCTTGGCGAAGGATTTCCTTGGGCCAGCGAATCCCCGGGGCTGGATGTCGCTTTTGTCTTTGCGAAGAACATATGTCGAAGTAAAGAGGTTTCGTGAGCGCTGTGTGCCACTCCAGCCCAGGGCTCTGAGCGTAGTAACTCGCTCCGGTCGCTGTGCGTCGGAGTTCCGTGCTGGATTCAAGGAATTCCGGTTGTAAGCAATTGCGATAGCAGATGGTGCACGCCTCCCAGAAGGATTCTGAAGTGCGATACCACTCGAGGTATGTACATGCTTTGTTTGTGTGGATACCAGGCGTGAGACAAGTGGACTAGCTTGCGAACTGAAGCCTAAAAACGGCTCCCCACGAAGTCCGCTCGAGCAGAGTAGTGAACTGCGTTGGAATATGCGGTGCATTGCTGACTTGGAGAGTATGACGAGAAAGCACAATCTAACAGGTGTGACTGGGATCGGTTCTCTTGGGTTCTTAGCCTTGGACTCTGCTCACCACGCCAACAGTAGAAATAGTGATCAGTGGACTCAGGAAGGCGACTCGAATTTTTGGCTCACTTGGTAAACCACCCCGATCAGTGAACCCGGAGGCTGAGCTCGAGCTCAGCTGGGGCTCGGCCAGGGGTGGTAGGCTTAGTGAGTGTTGGCATGATGAGCCTGATCAGGAGCCATTGTGGTCTGCCTCGTCATTCTCACACCAGGCGGTCAACGCAAGGACCAGTAACTTCAGGCCGCAACCACTGGTGAGACCGCGCTACTTGAAAAGTCAAGACGTGCTTCAATTAGCCGACACGAGATAAAATGCTCTAGTTGTGATGAGTTTATTAATAAACACCTACGATAGAAGACCACGCATTACCCTCCTACAACTCTATGAATACACTCTGCGGGCTTTCAGTGGACGTAACACACGCCAGCTGCGATGTCTAGACGAGTTCAATTGGGACGAAAGCACGGGAGGAATTAGTCAATGTCAGCTACGGCAGATGATTGGTGTGACAGCGTGCCGAAAACACTCACAACTTGGAGTATAGGACTGCGTTGCTGAAGCAGCCCGACCGCGATAGGCCTCAAGTGCGCGCGACCGCGCAAAATGCGACCAAACGTCCGGTAGGCAGGAACGCAAACAGCGCAGAATTTACGCCCCAATACATTAGAGATTACTGAGAAACCTAGCACTGTGTCAGATAGATCCGTAACATGTTTTTAATCATGGTTATATCATGCGAACGAGATTGTGTTTTGTCATCATGTAAAGGACTAGGTTTTCTCAGTAAATTCGTGACTGCGGAAGTAAAATAATCCGTAAAAGCGATTTGTAAACGTACCTTGTATCCAACTAAAATCAATAGATAACGATTCACTGCGGTATATATGACGAATTGGGACTCCTTCAGCATTGCTTCGGTCTTCGCATTTTCTCTGCTCTGAAAGCTTTTCAGCACCCCAGTCCTTGGCAGGCAGGCCTTTCATGAGAGGATCGGAAACAGCCTAGCTAAGAAGAGGTAGACAGCATAATAGAAACGGCTACCGTTTGGATTTAGTCCTCGTCTGTGACCGGTAATGATAGCAGTCGCTCCATTGCGTCCTTGATGCTAAGACCCTCATGTACAGTCTCACAGATAGTCTATAAGGACCAGAGCGAACAGAGCGAAGAAAGAACACATGGAGGAATTAAAGGTAAGCAATCCGTCAAATCAGACTAGATCGATGCTAGATTAAGTCAACGACAGAACACCCTCAACCACAACGTGGCAATCCTACGTACAACCAGAAGGGGAACTCGGTCGAGCATACCAAGCTTTTCGGCCAAGCGTCGTGCAGCAAGAAGCGTTGGTACACCTTCGGCGACCTCTCGCATAGAAGCAGTAATATCAGACAATTTCTCACCTCTTCCAATCCGAACACCCACGGTACGGTTACGTGACGCTGGGCCAAAGCATGTAAGCATAAGATCTCCAATTCCGCTCAACCCTGACAAGGTTTCGCTTCTTGCACCTAAACAAACCGCAAGCTTCTTCATCTCGCTGCAGCCTCGTGTTACTAGCATAGCAGTTGGATTGTATCCGAAACCTGCGCCTTCAACAATACCAGCGCCAATGGCATAGATGTTCTTTAAGGCGCCCCCCACCTCAACCCCAATTACATCCGTGGTCGTCCAGACACGAACCCTAAACCAGGAAGGGAACACAAGCAGAATGTGTGAGACCATGCATAATCGTATAATAAGGCATGCAAGGGATGAATTGAGCTCGCACGCCGAGACCATCATTCAGAAGCGTACCGCTTATCATTTGCAATCAGGAGTGCAATACGACGGGCAACGGCGTCATCGGAGGAGGCAACAACGAATCCAGTAGGTTGTCCCTGTAGAATTTCGCGCGCAAACGAAGGTCCGGACAGGAAAGCGCACTGCTGGTCGTCACCAAAGACCTCAGCGATGATGTCATTCATGAATTGCAGCGTCTCACAATGGATACCTTTAGACATCGAGATCACAGGGGTTGTTTTCTAGAGTGAAAGACATGCAAGATCACTCGAAGGTGTTGGTTTGAGTAAGCGACAGTAATAGAATGTCATGAGGGTGGCCAGCTATAGAACACCCAGAAATGGGGACGATGAAGCAGTTCGGCGACAGGGATAGTGGGACTCAGGCTAGAGTGGGGCACTTACCTTGATGTACTTTTTAAAACTTGCGAGGTAATCGCGTGAAGCCTGAATTGGAATTGCGTGGAAAACGTAGGTGCAGCCTTTAAACGCAACTTCAGGGTCCACGGTAGCTTGCAGCAGCTCAGGGAGTGGGCTATCAGACATGTAATCTGGATTACGATGCAAATTGTTGATATGATCCACGCGATCTTGTCGTGTAGGTCGGTCAAGAACCGTAACACGGTGCCCGTTACGCGCGAACATCGCTCCAATAGCCGTGCCAAAGCTCCCTGCCCCCAAAACTGTGATGTGCTCGTCTACTGTCTCCGGACCCTTCACTCCTGCAGCTGGTCTCGCACTCAAATCTGGACCTGATTTGGCTACGGAGGCGCCCGCGACTTGGGATTCTGGGGGTTTCTGATGCTGCTGCAACTTAGCCTCTCGAGAATCACTTAGGTTCATTGCGCTAGACTCGTCATCTGTCGTCTTGGCATGAGAAACGCCTGCTGATGTCGCAGGCTTATTTTCATCAGCGTCGGATTGCATCATAGACATGGTGTCAGAAAATTTACAGGTCGGTACGAGTTATACGCAAGTTGACCCGGTGAATGAATTATCCCACGAACTTGATCGCGTTGGAATTTCGAAGAAAACAGCCCTGTGACAAGCGAGATATTTTGCTGATTTCGTCCTGTGACCCGATTCTGGAAAACTCCTATTGTTAACAGTGTTGTTGACTGGTGGATGGAACTGCAACAATGCGCTTCCCTTTTTGTCCGAATAGGCGCACAGGGCCTAGAGGGCAGGGCCATAATGCAAGGCACGATTGAATCCACGCGGCTTATCTCTCCGTGCTGCTTACAAGGCGTCCAGCTCCCTGATGCACCGCCCTCATTACATCCGACCCAGGTTGTGGATGCAGCAAATTCACCCAACTTGCTGTTACTGTGCGAGTACTGCGGAAGCCAGCACGAATCCCATAAGTTCACAACGAATGTGATACGCCTAGCTGCGCAAGGTTATGCTGGTGCACTCTACCAACTGGGATGTATGCACGCTCTGGGTTTTCATGCACCTGTGGATATGAACCGAGCCATCGCACTTTGGTATCAGGCCATGGAAACGGATCGTGTCTTGCCTGCAGCCGAACAACTCGAAGTATACGAATGGCTCCTGACACCCACCATGCTCCGGAATGTGAAAGCGTTTGCAAACACCTTTAATCAAGAGGTAGTTCTCTATCACTCTATCTTTACCGAGCTGCTTGAGATGGACGAGTCCTCACCACGCTATGTTGAGAACCTGATTACGTTGTATTATGGTGCCAAAATACCGTATCCTGCTTGGCTTGAAGAGTCTGTAGATATAACAGAGATTGTCGAAAGGTATCCTATCCTGGCGCAAAATGCAGACCCGCAAGGCAGCTCGACCCCAATGTCAGACCCAGAAGTCCGTACAATGATGCTCGCACGGTCACTACTGCTACTTTGGGCCTCACACACACACAACCTCGAGACATTGGTTTGTATTCTGCTAGCCGAACTAGGCATCAAGCAAAGTGACATCCAGGATGTCGACGCGATCGTAGCGGGCAAAAAGCCCTTCCCAATACCGACACGATTCATGTCACTGCATATCGTGAATGCGTACGTGATTTCCCTGGTAGGGTTGGGTTCCAAGGCATGTCGCCCACGCGACATCCAACTACTTGAGTATATAATGATTCGTCAGGGCCTCACCCGTGGTAGTGCTGCAGCCAATTTCTTATTCGCTGAGGCCAAGTTACTTGGACGCTACCGAGCTCTCTCAAAAATCGCTGCGCAAACAACTTCTCTAGCCTTACCGCAGTCATCATCACCTATTGGAGGACAGGATGTCTCAGCGGCGGTAAAAACCCTATTGAGTTTACTCTCAAACCAGAGCGCTACTGTTCCACTCCGCTTGAGGAGTGCAATTCTACATCGCCTAGCAGGGGGAGTAATCTATCTGCGAATCAAGGAATGGCAGGCCCGTCCACTCCGAAAGAGCACACTTTCCTTTATAGGTCACCATGCCAGCGAGAGACACCCGTCCACAGCTGCGGAAGCGGAGAGATTCGATCGCATCAGGGCACACATTCTCTTTGGACTTTGCCATCCGGAAGTAGACGAAATGCTGCATGAGGAAGATGGTTGGTTGCTCACAATACGAGAGGCATGTAAGGATAGCAGGGTTTCGATATCTGGAAGATCCGACGAAGTTCGTGATGCAATGACGCTGGCGAAAGCTGTGCAACTGCTCAGCATGGCATGCAAGCGCCCTCTTGACGCAGCACTGGGGGCAAGAGGATCCGAGCCGGGTCCTCCCCTGGAGATTCCGTTACAGGCACTTGATGCGCTGGCTTTTACGCTATCACTGGGATGTCCTGAGATTGGCCTCTTCCCCCGCCCAGAGCTTGCTAAGAAACTCGTCAAATCATTCCTCGCTTCCGCGTCTCGTGCAAGAGACAGCGAAGACCTCCCATCCGAGGCTACAGATCGATCCGGGGTGTCCCTTTTTGAGACGGAAGAGGTCTCTTCGCTCCACAGCGGAGCCATTCGGGAGCTGGGTGTACTTGCCGAACTGGCGTTATCACAGCTAGAGAGTGAGGTCTCAACGGGATCAGAAGCTCAAGTGGTGCTAGAACGTATTTTACGTGATGCCGTTCGTACCTCGTGCATTAGCCAAGAAACTGAGCTCAATACGACGCAGAACCATTTAAAATTATCACCATTCGCAAGAGGATACGTTGCGATTCTATATGCGAACCTGGTGACGGCATCGCTTGTCGAAGCCAGGGACGCATTGCCTCTTTCATCATTGTGGGCGCAAGGCGAAGTGAACTCAGCAATGCGCCTGTTAGATTCGGATTTATTAGCTGCAACTCACTCCGGCAACGTTCCAAACCACACCTGGCATTCCACTGTCGCAGCTTTAGAAGGGTTGCGAGCCATGATGGAGAACCCACTTCAGCCATTCAACAGTGAGCTTCGCACTGGAGAGAAGGGCATTTGGACAAAGTATCGTATAACACCCGGAAACAGTATCGCAAAAGCTTGGAACCTAGAAGTTGCCGGCCAGCTTTTGCGAGATCTGGCTCTCTCACCGGGCGCTCATCCACTCACATGCCTTGCGTGGGTCCGAGTCTCGCTGCCAGCGGCAGTTGAAGAAGCCAAGATCGTTAGCCAGAGAGTCACACGGAAACGTCGTGGACTCTCGGATGGCAAAGCCTACGTGCTCACACCAGCGGAGCTCAACACTTTCCAGAGGCTCGCAGATCTCGAGCTCGTGCTACTTCGGCTCGTAGGAGCCACTGCACCTCGAGAGATTCTTGAAGCAATTTCTGCGTTTGGGCAAGGGAGTCCCGCTCACAAAGATGGTGCAATATTAGATGCCATTTTGGCGTCCCCGTGCCTGGAAAGTATCGTTCCTTCATTGGCCTGGTCCTGTGCACGACAAGTACCAAACGGCTCGGACGGGTCTCAACAGCAATATCTGTCTATCTTCGATGAATGGCTCGCACCCCAGGATCGACCTGAAGATAAACCACTTCGAATCGATGAACTTGTACACAGTGCAGTGTATTCTGAGGCATTGCGAATGTTGGCACAGCTTTATTCTCACCCAGCTCTGGAAGCCAGATCTGCGTTATGGGGGACTGATGCGTGGCTACCAGATAGAGTGGCAGAATTGTTAGGCAGCGACTATGAACCTGCCGAACAAGACGATCTGGAAGAAAGCGAATGTGGACTTGGCCGTGCCTCTGAATTCAACAGCATTGCCAACGTCGTCAGATGTCTGCAATTAAAGCGTCGAGAAGGTACCGCCGCAGAGAAAACTCCCCGCGGGTCCGAATGGGCGCGACGCATGGTTCGAATACCACTAGCGACTTCCTGCCTATCAGGCTTGCAAGTGCTGGCCCAAAATGATTGTCAGTCGTTAGCTGAGTGCTTCACCCCTGCCGCGGAGGAGTATGGCGAATCCTTAATTGGGAAACTCGGATTGGTATCAGAACCTATGCGAGTAATTCTAGGACTACCTCTAGCGAAAGCTGCCCCAGGCTCGCTCAAAAGTGTTCTGAAAAACGGAGCCCCAGAAGAGCACTACGCGCAGCGGATGCCCTACGAGGAATTGAAGATTGGTCAGCAAGTTATATTATACCTTGCAGAGACCATTCACATGCCACAGCTGCTGGTCAGCGCAACGCAGGGCTCTTTCCTTTCTAGTATCTTGCTCGGTCACGCGAGCGAGCACGGTCCAAACTCGGTTGTTTCTCGGCAAAGCTTGGTAAGTTCGGGCTCTGCCGATGACACGTCAGCTCCATCCTTGCAATCGACTGCTTCCCTGGCAAGCTGGACCAATATTCTGAGCACCCTGACACAGACAAGCAGTTCAGCCACATTTGCTCAGCAGGCTGATATCGCTTTGAAGTATGTAGCGACCTCAGAACAGGAATGTACAATGCTTCAGCTTGCTCAGCTTTACCTATCGCGTGAAGCTTGGGGCGAGGCCCAAGTGTCTACAGTGCTCAACCAAAGTGATGATACCGATGGCGATATACACCAGGCAGCCGAGTTTGAGGATCTTGCATTGCGTCTCATTCAACGTTCAATGTTACTTCGTAACATACTGAACTCATCTAAAGATGTGTTCGAAGCCCCAAATAGTGAGACGAATGCGTTTGCTCCTCTAGTTACTATCCTTTCACCAATCTCAGTCTCATGCGCCGCCTGCGTAGGATTTCAGCACTTGAGCAGCCGTAGCGGCGCGAACCCCATTCCAATTCTGAACTCATTGTTACTTGGAAAGGGACACCCAAATGCATTATTAAATGGCGATGTGAATCTACTGCGCGTGGTGACTCGCGTCGCCGCACCGCCTGCCCCGAGTCTCTACCTCACCCTTGCGAAGGCACTCCTTACTGGAGTTGGCGACAACCCGCCTGATCCTAGTATTGCTCTCGCGTACATGAAACAAGGAGCAAGCATGGGGAATGTTGAGTCCATGCTTCTGGCGGCTACAACGGTCCTTCGAGAACGCAATGCGACAGAAGTGCAGGTGAAACCGGACGAGACTACCGAAGCGGTCAACTTGCTTTGGAAAGCAGCTCGTGTGCGTCGCTCGCCTGAGGCCGTGTTAGCACTCGTGCAGCATTATAAAATGGACACAACCGAACTCCTAGGAGGATTGGCGGACGGTAACCAGGGTGTGGATACTGCTTCGCACCTTTCTGACAGATCGAAGAGAGAACTAGTTCATATTCTGAAGGCGCATCTGAACCGCCGCGAACCTGCGGTCAAACTCTACATCGCTTTGCACGCTCTCAACAAATGGAAAGGTAAGATGTCAACCTCGCAGCCTTCAAAGGCGGAGATCATCGGCGTCATCCGCCTGCTTCAAGATGTGGTGCGAATCGGATCAGACTCGAGTCGCGTTAGGGCAGCCAGAGCGTTGGCGAGTAAATACGTCAGTGACCTCATTACGAGAGCCGATACCGATTTGGACGTGACGTCAGAGCTCTTGTCTGCAGTCGTGTCTCATGAGCTACCTGTAGGCGTCATGCTGCGTTGCCTGAGAACCCGTGTGCTGGAGGCCTTGCTGAAGTTTGGCGAGCAAGTCTCCACAAAGCCACCAAGAGAAGCTGAAGATGTATGGAAACTCCTTGAACTCCACCGTAGCCGGCCTCACTTGGAAGCTGTACTCTCGCTAGCTCTAGCGGTACTAGAGAGTGGGGTAGCGCCAAATAGCACAGTCACCGAAAGTCAGATCACAGCTCCCCTACTTGCGGTCCCTGGAGCCGAGACAACTATTCAGACGGAGAGCCAACGCTTGCAGCTTTTTAACGAGAATCGGATAGCGGCTGCGGCGCATCTGAATCTATGCCTAAAGGCTTTGAACGCTGACGATGGAAGGAAAAAGTTAGCCGTTCAACTACCTGATATCAACCCAAAGTTCATTGATCAAGAACTTCGACGACTTGAGTTCCTGCTTCGAGTTGATTCAGTGTTAGCAGCAAGCACGACCACAAGAAACGTCCTCCGGACGCATTCAATGGGCCCCTATAATGCGAGGGAAGCTATGACGACGGGAAAACAAACACATTGTCAGCTCAGTGGCAGCTTAGATTTGAAACAGCTCCTGAGCCGATCGTACCATTCCATGACTCAGATGCAACTCCAGGTAAAGACCGCGAGACCTCTGTCACTGTCACTTCCAAGCCTGTCTTCGAGCCCACACCTGGGCGCCAATCACTCATTGAGCAAGTATCAGTCGGGCTTCCCTCGGCTCAGGCGACTGAGTCCCTTCAAGAAGGTCTCCGGATCTGCATCGATGGCGAAGGCATTGGGGGTGGCGATTCTGCTAGCGAAGGTGTTTCACCTGGGCACACGCAAGAAATGACCGAGGTCGGTTACACGCGCAGTCCTCAGGAATCATCAAAGGGAGCCTGTATTACGTTCATAAAGCAATGCAGCATATACAGGTATGTCAGTTCGTAAACTTGACACATTACAGTATCTAGTGACGTTCAGCGACCGCCGTATCTTCTGGGATACCGAGTAATGCTTGGGAGTAGGTTCGACGGTGTGGCCGGGGGCGTGGCTCTGCCCCAGGTGAGATTAGACTCTGAACACATCCAGAAGCCTGATTCGCCATGGATGTGCCATCAGAAGAGTGAGGGTGCGAAAAAAACCGCGAATAAGACGCTCTGGAGTGAGAGGAAGACTCTATAACGGAGGCACTACTGTCAGAAATAGCCGGCAAGGTTGTGATCGAGCGGCTCCGATTATGGGAAAATCGTCTACGATGCTGAGGCTTGGACTCTGTTTGTGGCGAACTTGAGGCGCTTTCGACATTCTGCGATGACCGATTTGTGATATCTGCCTTTCCGAACGAGGTCACTCGCTTATGGGAAGGAGTCACAGAATTCGGTGCGCTTGCCGCGGCTGCCACAACAGCTGCATAGGAAAATACCGAAGTTACTCTTCGGTGCTGCAGGGCCTCAAGGACCTTGTCTGTCAACGAAGCAGGCTTTGGGGTAGGACTTTGCTTAACACCACTCGCTTTGCGGTGCTCTGAAAGATGAGCCGGAGTATTATCATGCAAATGGTCTTGACGACCCGCAACAGGTAACGTTTCCTTCGGAACGTGTAAGTGGCGGAAGGAAGGCTTAAAGAAGCGCATCGAGGACCTGCGACGATGATGACGTGGAGGCTGCGAGTTCGATGGGACGGCCAATGTGGTGGGCAACGCTGCGTCGCCTTGAGACTCGGGTAACTCCTGAACGTTGGAGCGAAATACCGAAAGCTCAGTTGTACTAATGATGGTATCGTCAGGACGCGCGCGGGGTGTCTTGCCACGCAGACTTGCCTGCCTTCGATGGTTGCCCGGCCTTGACACGACATGCCAAGGTTCTTCCTTTATCTCTGAGTCCTTATTTTCACATGCTGGAGTCATAGGTCGTGGTGATGCACGAGGCAAAACCGAGGGTGTCATCGGATTTAATTGAGGGGCAGGTGTACGAGACTTCGAAGGGCTGAACAGTCCAGTCAGGAACTGTTTGAATCGACCTGGGGTTTGTGCTGGATGTGCTGGAGTGGGGCACGTTCGCTGTGCCTCGCGTTGCATCCGAAGCCTTCGTCGTGCTTCCTCTCTCGCCAGCCTCTCATTGCGCTCCTCAATGAGAACCTCACTATGGAGTTTGATGATTTTCTTCACGATGGATGCAATCGGATGCAACTTGAATGCGAGGGCTTGCAGCCTGTGGGCATCACATACATATGTACCAGCATTCTGAACAATTTCTGAGATTTTCAAAGTTTTTGCACCACCAAAGGCCGTACTAAGCCCATCTAGCGGTACATCATCGACCTGAGTGTCAGCTCGATGACCAGCGATTTGTGAAGCATTGCAGGCACGATCAATACGGATCTGGATATCCTCCAATAAACCGAGCCCAAAGCTGCAAAGCACGGCGCAGACTCGGAAGTAGATAGGAGAATGCGCGCAGTCAACCAAGTCACGTTCAGTCTCGGGAGATTGGAAAACGGATCCAGCTGGGTTGGTGAAGGACTGATATTCGGAGCCCACTGGGGACATGGACGAGCGGATAGGGGAACCAGAAGGCTTCTTTGATCCAGAGGTTGCGTGCTTCTCAAGGCGCAATGCCCAGTTCTCTTGCTCAATCCGAATAAAGGCACTTAGTGGAGGGGCGGAATAGGACGGTCGTCTGAAAGCGAGCACTTCAGGAGACGGCGTAACTAAATCGTCCTCAAAATCGTTGTGAACCACATCGAAAGACGCGTCTAAATCGTGTGGCTGCGTTTCAGCGTTCATGGTCGAGGCTTGAGAAGCGCGCATGAGCTTGGTTCGCGCAATCTCAGCATGCATAAACATCACGTCCCAGCAGTTGACGACTGTTTCAGGCGGCAAGTACGTAAAGAATAAGCAGAGGAACCATGACACTGACTTGAAACCTAGGTCAACGCCACTATCAGACAGCTGCTTATGAAGCCGTGGCATGTCAGACTCCACAAGCTTCGAGAATATGGTCATGAGGGTGCGAAGACCGCGCATTTTTTGCGTATAATGTTCTGGAAGTAAGTCTTCTACAATTGCCGCCAACAGCCAGAAAACGTCTTCCTCTCTATCTGGACCGAGCACGGCCAGTCCTAGAGCCACTAAAAAGTTCATGGATTGTAAATAGCCTAGCCCTGGGTTTCGATAGGCGTATGCGGTCAGAATGCGCTGGAGTGCCGCGTGCGCCATAGGAGTAACGAAGAATGGGTGGTTACACGTTGTACGTGGCAAATCGCGATCAATTTGCTCGAGGATACTGTGCATATGATTGAATATCTCAGGTGTTGGGAGGAAACGGGAAATGTTCTGGCGGTGCTCTGAGTCGGCGCCAAATATTACAGCGGACTCACCCTGCTTCCATGCCTTAACAGACTCCAGCGTCGGCACCGCTGGCCTTGAAAGAGGCTTGCCATCCTCGTCAACGAGTCCACAGCCGGAGGTTTCAGCGGCACCACGCCGTGCGATTTCGCACGAAATAGCTACAACACGGTCCTTGTCTGTTACATCCGTACACCCTGTTTCCGCCTTGAGAACTTTGGCAATCGCTGCAAAATGTGACGCACTAGCAACTTCTCGACTATATCGGGGGCGTCTCAGAAGTTGTCCGTAGGTCAGCAAATGCAAAGGAGTGTCGATTCCATCAAGCAGCTGATCGAGTTCTGGATTCCCAGTAGGTTGACAAGTTGCGGCTACAGCCAGCAATTCTTCGATATTACTATCGTCAAAGCCTTGCTGTGCGCACCTTAATTTGAAGTGTGCTTCGGCTTGCGCCTTGAGTAGAACCGCCCCAGACCAGTGGAACCAAGCCTCCGCACGGAGTCGAGGATCAAGCCCAACCTTTTCCACGAGTGAAACCAACGTAGGTGAGTCGAACGGTGACGGTAGATTGGCAAACGCTTGCGCAGATGGAGTCGAAATGGGTGCAGGTGTGGGTGGCGCAGCTGGAACTTTGGCTGCCGGCGATTGGAGTGTCTTAACCCCTGGAGTGCTGGATAGGTGGTGCGACATCCTGGCTTGCTCGTCGAAGGCGAACGGAGTTGTCGGACGATTCCTGCTGACAAGTGCAGAACCGAGAGCCTGGGAGGGTGTGGTCGTAGGCCTCACCTTGGGTGTCAATGGTTGTGATGGACCGAAAGGATGCAAGGGATTGATTTCAAGTAGAGACGGTCGCCTCGAAGGAGTAGCGCTGCATGATAGACGTCGTGTAGCTGGGGAGTTGAAACAGTGTGTCGCAGGTGTCAAGATACGGGGTCGAGGAGGAGACTGCAAATTCGGTCTTTCTGGCGTAGTAGGTGCGGGAGGGGACGGGGCGAGATCGCACTTGGTCATATGCGAAGTTATCGACGTCCTATTGGACGCCGTTGTCGAGAATGTAGCAGTCGAGGACGCGAGAGAGGCTGTTGATGAGTGGTCAGGTGAATTTGTCGCGAAAGGGTTGTTTCCCACATACGAATCGCTGAGCTCGTCGTCTGTTGAGGAACCTAATGCAACTGACTGCCGATTTGGAAGTTGAAACATATCATTAATGGATTCCGGTGGATTCATCGTCAGATCATTTGATTGGGCGTTGGCTCCCGGGCTGGGTCTTGGCCTAGTGCCACGCTCTCGTAAGATGCGAGGGGCGGGAGTATTGGGAGCAGACGGCGCACGCATCCCCAAGGGGCTCTTTGGGGCTAGATCGGACGCACGACCAAGGTGAGCACGTAATTTCAGTCGTGCAGCACGAACGGTTTCTAGAGTCGTTGCGTGGTACTCATCCCACATCTTTAACGCTCGAGCGATTTGGACTTCACGACACGGCTTCCCTCGTTCTCGTCGTTTCGCGAATCGTTCAAATTCTTGTGCTGATGAACCGCCGTTAAAGGTTGTTTCCTTGACAACTAGGGTTGGTTCAGGGGCACCAGGCTCTGTATCTGTTGCAGATTGCAACTGAGGATCGCTTTGTGGTCCGTTCGCTTCGGGTAACTGCACTGGGTCTTGTTGCTTCGCCTCTTGCTGCTTCAATTGAGCCCGCAAATGCTCCCGTAACCGTGCAGGATCCTTACGGCGTGAAGTTTGCGAGCTGCCTCGGGAACGAACCAGTGTCGTATTACCGTTGGCGCATGTTAGTGCTGTGACTCCGCCGCAAAGAACGAATCCAAATGAGTCAATCACACCTTCGAATTCAGGGGCAATTGCGGGCTTTGAACTAGAGTGCGACTGGGAGGCAAATTGATCCGCCTGCTGATCGGGTGAAGTTAGGAAGGGGTCATCAGTCGCCTTTGGCCTTGACGGGCCACTCGTCAGCGACAAAGGAGCACCTTCTACAAGGGTATTGAGATCCTCATCCTCCTCAGCGCAGGCGAACAGACCCTTGCCAACCGTGACCCGAAGAAATGTTCCCTTGTCAGCAAGGGGCGTTGAGCTGCAGGTGTCTTGTTTAGGGTGTGGAGGCACACCTACATTCGCTTGGCTGCTAAGCGCTGATTGTGAGAGTCCGCTGAGTGGCCTTGGTTTCCGTGGACGTTCTTCTCCGTAAGGAGAGAGGACGTGTAGGTCGCAGTTGTCATCCCCCATGCGACTGCTTTCGGTGCCAATGCGAGGTGTAGTTGAGCCCCACGTGAGTGAGCCTTGTCGCTGATGCCCCTTGTTGTTGAGACTCCTGGACTTTGAGCGGCGGTGACGTTGAAGCCGCCTGCGACGATGGGAGTCTCTGTCGCGATCGTCGGGCCGAACAAAGGGAAGATGCAGAGGGCCGTCATTTGCGCTGCCGAACAGCGGGTGGGCATCCTCCCCCAGCACAGGGTCTGTGCCATCAGCCAATAGGCAGGAGGGTAGTCGTCTATGTGTGTTCCCACTAGACATTTTGTCCCTTGTCCAACTAGAACTAGGAGATCCAGTATAAGGGTTAAATTTAATCCAAGTCGATCTTGCCAATGATTATGGCTGCAATACTTGACAGCGTGATAGTGTCGCTAGGCAGGTGGCTCGACTAGTCTTTCCGAAAATCTGTCTAACGGCTCGACGTTACAAATTTTAACAACCATATCCGGCTAAAATTTTTTACCCGCCAGCCGTTGCTCAGCATTTTAAATATATCTAGGGAGGGTGTAGCTCTAGATTGGAACCGCACGATAATTACGACCGCGCATGATCCACAAGCATTAGGACTTGCCTGATGCATGTGAACGTTGAGCCGGTACCGAGAAGCCGCCTTAGGCCTTGGACAGAAAATGTCGCCACGTATGATGGCGGCTTCCGGAAACGTTCCGGGAGGTCAGGCTGAGCGGGTAGTAGCTGATGCTTTCGTGCCTAGAAAGCCTGGAGAGACCGTGTGCGAGTGAAATATAGACACTGACCCATATTTATGATGAAAACTTCCTCCGGAGCCATATACAACATTGGTATGCGAGCTCAGTCTTGAGCTGAGAGTAGCTACACGACCGTCAGAAGAGTATACACACAAGTATACCGCCGGCTTGCTTCGAGTATCTCAGCAAGACGTGAGCCATAAAGAATGTATGATGAGCGTGAGGTACGTATCTGTTGCTTCGCAAGCAGAGCGGGAGGGCCATCGTGCCCTGTGACTCCACGTTGAAAGTCACTCACTCTCCTTTACCTAACCGAAGTCATCTAAGCACGTAAATGCCCAGAGCGACTCTGGCTAGGGTGGCGCGGTACTGATGAAAGGATCGAGGGTACGACCGAAGTACAGACTCACGCTTGCGAATGTGAGCAAGTCCATCGGAGGAACCCAAACAACAGTGATGTTGATGGAGCGAGCGGGATTGGTGTCTGTGTTCAGAGGATGCAAAAAGAAAGAGTGGTAGCTGTTGTTGAAGCGGAAAATGCATGCGGATTCACATGAGGGAGACGGCCAAGCACAACCTAGTAAGTAACTTGAGGTATTATAGTTTGACACGAATGTTTGGTATATCAAAACCAATCCTGAAATCCCGATTACTGAACCTGAGATATACTACGATATCACGCAAGTCCATAATGACGTTACCGCGTAGCAACCGCGCTCCCAATCTGAGGCACAGGTCAAAATCGCTCACCGTCATCCGGAAACTTGAAGTGCTACCTGGCTCCTGGTTGACAATGATAGTAGCCTTCGTAACATAGGCAGGGTCCTGGAGTGGTCCGAAGAAGGGTCGTAATCCATCGTCATCGTGCATATAAACCTTGGCCGTGGCGTTAACAGGCATTAAGTTGAAGTAGCGCATCTTATGTATCTCGGCCGACACATCGATGTGGATTGCACACTGCTGCGTTAATGGGTTAAGCGAGCCAATGGAGGGCCTGACCTTGAGGTTACGGAAGATATCCAAGAAGTAGTTATGGCCGCCCAAAGAGAGGCTAACGTTGCTTAAGTCGACTTTACCAATGTAGTCTGCCTCGAAGACTCCGCCCAACTTCACCGTAACATCCTCTCCTACCAAGAAATTCTTGAGGAATTTAGCAGAAGAGCGCGTTGGGAAGTATGACAGCTTCAGCTTGAGCTTATCCTCGGTGGTCGATAATGTGAATGGGTCAACACGGCCGTCGGCCATGATCGTCCACTCACCTGTGGGCGAGACCACTTCATCGCTTGATGCACTAGACTCGAAGTTTGTGTTCAGTGGCTCCTCACTCAGCGGTCCAGGATAGTCAGTATTAGCCTCACTGCCGTTTTCGCTCGAGCCACCTCCTGAACTGGGAGAATGATGAGCACTTCGTACGGCGGACGTGAGATTGTTGAATGTGGGAGGGGTTAATGCTACGAGTGATGGAATGGGATTTGGAAGGTCCTCAATTGGGGGCAGCAATCCCTCGTTAGCGCCACTAGTAGGATCATTGTTCGTAACTGAGCTGTTCGCGCCTTCGGTATCTGATGTGGGTAAACCAGGAATAATCACAGAGGGGGGCCCAATCGGAAGCGCTCCAAAAGTTTCCGCATGCCTGTCAGTACCCGCACTTGCCGAAGCTTGCCCACGCGAGTAGCGTTGGGCGGCATACGCAAGAAGAAGCTCTCTTAGCTTTTGATCATTAAACAGCAAATCCTCGGGATAACCCTCAGGGAGTCGAACAGAGCTAGAGGGAACAAATCCGGTAGCCATTCGTCCATGGGTGTGATCGAAGGCAAAATTTTGGGCGGGGGTCTCCCCTCCAACGGAAGAGGCCGTTGTTGGATGCCGATACCCGCACCAAGAGTTCGTGCGAGGGCCGCTCGCGCACTGCTCGAGATTTACATGGTCACCGCTGGTCATCAAATGGGTAGAGGTGAATGATTCGCCACCTGATGCGAAGATGTCAGTCATTGATGCCGCTGTGCCGAACAGTAGTGTGGGTAAGTCAATAATGCCTTCGAGAATCAGTGCGTCTACGGGCAGTAATTCGATCAAATTGTTGACGATGGTGCAAAGCGTAAATCGTGATGTTGCAGGTGCGGGATCCAGGGGTGGCTTACTCGTATCAACGACACCTAGACTGAAGTATGCGCCCCTGACCTTCCATTTGAAGTTCAAGGGGTTCTTCACGGGCATTGTTATCGTCAACGCTAACTCGTCTCCTTTGTCCTCGACACTTGTTTCAAGCTGATCGCCATACCGGACAAAGGCATGCCGAACGAATTTAGCAGCATAGAGCACAGCACGCTCGACTAAATTGGCAACGAGCGCAGTAGTGGAGCTTGAGCCCTTCGGAGCGCGAATCACAATGCCAGGACTACCAGAGTGACCGAACAGGCTCTCCACGAATCTAAAGCTGAGGTCAATTGATCGCGACCATTCAAGGAGGAGTCGCAAATCGTATGATGTGATATTCGGTGATACATGGAAGGATGGCAGGGTGAACCGTCCGACTAAGTCATTGTAACGATACACCTCGATAAAACTTAATGGAACGTTGGCGTTGGGTAGCATCGGAGTGTTGATCGAAAAGTTTGTCTGTGCCATGAGGCGCACTACTCGGGTGGAATCGAACTCACTCAGTGTGACGACATCCGTTGTGTGCGTAATGGGGGAACCGTTGGCATCGTACTCCACTGTGACATAGGACGTTGGTGGTGGGATCGCTGAGGAGATAGTAGGGGAGGAGTCGGAGTCAGATGCGCTGTCGCCGCCGTTGTTGTTCGTATTACTGCTACTACCTGGTAAGGTGACTCCGCCAACGATGTCACCGGGATTTGGAATCGGGATGAGCGAAGTGTTATCGCTACCACCAGTCACGTTGTTGTAGAAGTCATTCGCAATGTCCGCAATGGGAGGAAGAGTAAGATTACCAATTGGGTTTGCAGATGGATTTAAATCTGGTACCAAGCCCGAGAGGTCCATGACACTGGCTTCTCGCACAGCGCCTTTTGCTTGGATAGCATTGATGTCTAAGTACTTCGGCTCTGAATCATCACTAAACAGATCGCTACTAGCCACGGAGTTTGAGACCGTTGAAAGGATGTTGAGTGCGAGTTTGTGGAGCTCAAACAATGGCGTGCCTGGGCCTGCTGAGGGTACCTCAACCGGCAAAACAGTTCGATCAATCAGGCTCTGAAGGTAGCAACTTCCGCCCAACTGTGATAGATCGGAGTCGAAACTTGTGTCATCGCCCTGTAGATCCTGATTGTCAAAGGTCGTGAACCCTGCACTCTTCCGGAGCTTACCTTTCTTTCTGAGGTTGTCCCAAACGCTTAAAGCTTGTGCCCACTTTGCCGGGCGGCGCCCTCGCTTCGAAGCGTAGACACCTCGTGCTGCGGTTGCGATGGCTTCACGCAGTTGCTCTTTGTGTTGCTTACGTAGGGCCAGAATTTGCCGTGCAGGTTCTGGGTTGCCGCGTCGAGCCTCTTTCAGCGCTCGATAAACTGCAATCTGCGAAACTGCTCGGGCAACGTTTACATCATCGAAGCCGAATGAAGCCTGGGGTGGTTTCACTCGGAGCCGGTTGTTAGGGATGGCTCGTGTAGTGACCCCATCTCTTGAGGCTTCGCCGTGTGCAGATGACTCATCTGCGCTGAAGGTTTTCCTTTCACGTCGACGAATGCCTCGATTCATTACCTTGTGAATGTGATCCGCAGCGGTAAAGCCCGTCGAATTCATAATGACTGAAGAAGTATCAATTGCCCAGAACGGGACGGCACCGCCAACAGCAATGGTGGGTGCGTTGTTGTAGTAAATGTTGCGCGCCAGATGTTTTAGGCGCTCAATACCATCTTCAAGCACCCAAATGCTCGCATTGAGATGGGTATACATTTCATTTTTCCCCACATTGCCCAATGTCACTGGATCGATCTCCACGAACAAAGCTGGATCAATCATCTGCAAGCGCCAGAGAGCGTACTCAACGGTAATTAATGACTGCTGGAATAGATCAACGGGGGAGAGGTCTACAATATAGCCATTTAGACCGCTATAGATATCGTTGGATATACCATTACCATCCACAATAACTGCTGTACCATTGATGATGGCCACACTAGGGGAAGAAAGTAGAGCACCTCCTGGGTTGGGGCCATTCGTCGCACCATAATTAGGGAGGCGAGGGGTGGTTATATCAAAGGTATTCATTGCGATGGAGCTAAGGCTTGAAGAGACAATGATTGGTGAGTCAGATGCCGATGTCTGAGGGAATGGCTCGAGCTTGTCCATCTTGAAATAGAGCTCCTCGATCGTCTCTTCCTTGGTACTTAGCTCAGGCATGGCATCTAGGCCATGCTCGGGAGAGCCCAGCTCCCACAATGCAATCCGCAGTCGAGGAAGCCTGAGCGAAAAAGTACCAGCAGGCATAGTTAAGCCGATGGATGCCCATGCACTCCAGGAGATCGACTTAGAACTGCTGTTGAAGACATTGGCACCACTCTCTACAGATGCTGTCCCCTCGGCAGCAGCATCTTCGTTCCCCCCGGTATCGTCGTTGGGAGGAAGCGTCGCTGGATCAACCGGCAACGGCGCTTCTGGATCAAGATCGAACGTTCCCATCCGAGTGAATGGCAAGAGCCGACTCAAGACATCTGCGAACGTAGAAACACTCGCAGGCTCTGCGTCGGTGCCACGATAGCTATAACGAACCGGCATGCCTTGCGTACCATCGTACAGCACAGACTCTCGGATTTGATTGCCACGAACGGACTGGGCCTGAACAGTGTGGACTCGCATTGCTGCGGCATCGGCCAGGCTCTGGGTTGTCTCTGTCAACAGGTGGCCAAACGTATGAGACTCAAGGATTGATCCTGTCAAGGTCGTTGTGTAGGGAACATCAAAGAGGCCGAAATGGATGTTAGCATCAACATAGATCTTGTAGTTAACATTAGGGATTTCGTGAGAGACAGAAACATTTTGTACGAAGGCCACGATTGCATCGTCGCTAATAACATTGAGGACCCGATCGTGGAACGCAAACGTGTTTGTTCCGGAGCCTAGATCCATACTCTCCAGAGTAGTATTGGCGATTAAGGTCTCGCTGGAACCTCCGGCAACCGAAGCAAAAAGCGAGGTCTCTGAAGCATCGATGGTCATCTCAACTACCGGTTTCTTCACCTTAACACCGAATGCGGATGGATTCGAAAGGGTGATCTCCGTGTCGAACATCATTGCCATGGGAGCGCATGTCTCCTTCACAGCTATTTTCAACTTGGCTACGCGAATTTTGGTAAGTTCAAGGAGTTGGAAAGCAATAATGAATGCAGCAACTGTGATAAGAGTTGCAATTGTTGCGATTACCAGCTTTTTCCGTCTGGTGCAGACAATTCCAAAACATGTGAACGTTGAAGGATCTGCGTCGGACGTGACACCGACAACGGGGATAGTTCCATCTGTTTCTGCGGACGAATCCACAGCACCATTTGATCTTGCAGTTTCGTGAGAATGTGAACTCCTCCGTCCGCCACGATGATTGTTCTGAGGGGATCTGCTCATTGAAGAGTTGTTTTCGATGCCTCCTTGAACGGCTGTGTCCTCAAGCGCAGTGTAGTGGATCAGACTTGCAGCAAGGCCGAACTGATTCCCTAGCAAGTAGGGATCCGTCGAGAGCGGGAGGTAGGAGATGCTCTGAGAAGGAGTAGACCTACCGGGTTGGATCCTTCGACTAGTAAGGAGTGGACCGCTACGGCTTGTCGTCGAAGTAAGATCTACACTTGACTGCGTTGACTTTGCCTCGGATTCTTGTGTGGAAAGGTTGCTGGATGGGCGGAATTGGGGACTAACGTAAGTGGGGACTGGAGAGGCGACGGGAGTTGGGTTAGTTTCAGTAACCCTAGCCTCTTGAGAAGTAGAGGTGGTTTGCTCTGTACTACCCGAAGTTGATGATAACCCTGGTAGGTACTCAAGGACAGTGAAGAGTGCTTGCGGAAGGAGGTTCGTCCAAGTCGATGGTTCAGAGACGAATTGTGCAGGAGCAGACGGTGCTTCCGATGCCTGTTGTTGTGACTCAGTGACCTGAGGAGCTGCGTCACTCGAGTTGGACTCGGTAGACGACGGGTTCGGCCCCTCCCAGTTCGGAGAGCTAGAGGTCACTGACGTGATAGATTTCTGAGTAGTCTCTTCGATTGCAGTTGATGCGATCGAGCGGGCACGTTCAGGGCTAACTAGACTGGCGCAAACGTAGCCTTCCCAGGATGATGAATCAAGATCTGGACCAGCTTCCGATGGTAAGTGATCAAAGTTGGCACCAGACTCGGAATGTTCAGAGAGGCCAAATGCAGTTGAGACTGTAAGTAGATAGTCTGCCTCGTCGATGACACTCGGGGCAGCTGAACGGAATCCTGAGGAGTCTACAACTGTTGTGACCGAAGAAGACGCGCGAGGTCTTGAAGGTGTGGTCCGGCAAGAAAATGGATGCGAATGTCGATTTTCGTCGCCGGTGATGGTACGGGTTAAAGTCTCGGTGGATGATTGAACGGATACCGACTCAAGCTCTTCGAACGCGCTGCTCTTGGTCTGGATACTCTCAAATCGTGGGAGAACGGCGGGACTCAGCGAGCTAGGTGAAACGATGTCGCTATGTGGTAAGAATGGTTCCCGTACTGAAGGTCCAAGTCCTGAAGAGTACCGGAGGGGAGAACACTCGGGAGCAACGTATTCCCCGTGTGGCAACTCGTGTTTTGCGGGCTGGGTCCTCGATTCAGTGAAGAGTGGGAGTTCCTGATACTCTAGTGATGACGCACCGAGGTCGTCAATCGTGGGAAGCTCGTCAAAATTGACTTGATCAAGTAAACCGACCTTGGGCTTTGCGAACTTATTGCTAAGTCGCTTGAAGAACGATTCGCGGGCCTTGCCAGGTGGAGTTTGGAGTTGGGCCGAAACGACCGCTGCGTCCTCGTGAATGTCACTTGACTCTGATGTGACTTGGGAATGAGATCTACACCGCGTCCCTCTCTCGACTTCCTGCTCCTTAGACTCTTCGACTGACCTTTGGCAAGTGAACAAGCCGACAGAGTCCTGGGAGGAAATCTCACTGATGATATCTGTCTCGCGTTGACTCAATATTTCGCCGGAATCAACAGGGTTGTAGTACGCAGGTGGAACTTGAGCTGAAGAGGACGACGACGACGACGACGACGGGGAAGGGGTAGTAGCAGCGGTACCGTGACCCTTGTCTTTGATCTGGGACGGCTTCTTACCCAGATGGTTAGGCGACGAATTGAGCTGGATGAATTCTTCTGAGAGTGCAGCAAGGTTGCTTCTGTCACCAATCCGGTGGAAATAACTACCAGCGCTGCCGAGTAGAGGCTCTTTGAGGGTACTTGGAGATGCCTGCGAGTAAAGAGAACTCACTTGGACTCCGAACAGAAATGTTCCCGCAGTGCCGATATAATCGTCGTCGCCCTCTCGATACTGAGTTGCCTTAGTCGAGCGCAAGTGTGTTTGAGACGATGCTAACGAGGTTAAGTTCGTTGGCACCGTCCTGCTGAGACTTCTTTCCGGATCTAACCCGCTTTGAGGTGGCGTATGGGAAACGGGATCTCGATTGTGTAACTCGGACGATGACTTTGAACTTGTGTGAGCGTCACGGTGTTGATATAAGCTGTGGTCCACCCACGGCTGCACACGAACGGGCGTCTGTGCTGGACTGTCCAGAGGGCTTGGATCTAAGTCAGCGGCCGACAGGCCCTGGTTGATCCGAAGAGGACTGGGCCCGGGTCTAATCGTCGGGCTCGTGTGGGTAGAAGCGGAACCTGTATGGAATCCGGAGTATACCAGGGGGTGATAAGGTCCCCAGTTACACTCGGCGTCGGACGCGGATCTATAGTTGTGAAATGGGACATCAGACATCAAACCGGGACCGAAGGTGGTGGGTGAGAGGTCTGTCAGGATCAATCGATTGATCAAGCAACTATGTTTCAGAATATACTTGGGGATGGAAGCGCACTCAGGAACCTTTGGTGCCACCCATTACTTGCACTGCACCCTGCAGCTCCGCACGAATTACCGGTGATTCACTGGTATGGTCGTCACGGTAACAGTGGCGACGTAGACCAATGACTGGCGCCCGTGTAAGCAGCATCTATGATGAATGCGGGTCTTCATAAGGCTAGACCGAGCCCCAAGGTGCTGCGGAGACTGGCTTGCGCCGTGTTGTGATGTTGACCCCGGCGCTATTAGGCGTAGCTCCCCCAGCATCACTGATGAGACCAAGACCCAGAGTTGAGGGTCATCCTGGCATAATGCCTATCCTCGACGCATGCTGTCGATACATGCGGAGAATAAATGTATCACATGATGGGCCAGGAGCCTATGCACTTGAAGCGCACAGTTTTCAGAGATGACACGCTGGGGGTTCCCCGGAAAAGGCCGAAAGGCTCCCGGTGTCGCCACACGTCGACAATAAAAAATTCATCCACAGAGTGATGGGAGCACAGTGAACGACAACAAATCATGACCGTGATAGGATACAATACCAAGTGTGTGAAGAGTGTAGACGTACCTTTTGCGCTCCGTCATGAGTATATATACTTGAAGTTGCGTTGTACAGGAGATAGAATCGAGCAGTTCTCGAGCTTTATACAATCAAACGTCATTCTTCATCTACTTCAATTTTTTCTCACTCCGTCAGTCCGACAGCGACTCGTGCCACGAGCGAACCGTTTGATAAGTCCGAACAGACTTTGGCGACGATGATCTCGTCAGCACGCCGTGAGACACGAGTATAGGGAGCGCACACACATGCACCAGGTGCCGTAATATAAAATGTATGCATTAGTCACAACGGATATTCAGCCTTATGATGAGTATGCAATCACCAATGTCCCTACGGACCTAGTTGGATACCAAACGTAGGGATGAAATAGGAGGTCGCGCCAGGAGCAGGCAGGGAATATAGATTACACACAAGTACTGATTTGTCTGTTTGCCGACAGGTCGATCCGGCCTCGTACAGCTTTGCATCGCGTGTGGATCTGTCGTCACATGCTTTTAGCCGGATCAGGCTACTAGACTCCGGGAACCCAATCCACCTATTTCTGGCGTTTCGATTCCAGTAACGGACTGAATGTGAACACAAGTTAAATACGCAAATGGAGCGAGTGCTTCGTGGAGAGATGCATACACACCGTTTTAAATAACTCGCAATCTCTCCATTACCCAATCATATCGGCGCAGCGTGGACATGGATGCTGGGAAAACTTGCACCCTTGGTTTTGTAACGGCTGGAACGTTTAAGAGAAGGTGAGGTGAGGGACCGGAGTGGAGGCAGCATAACAGGGTGTGTTCTTGAATGGTGTGATGGATGATAGTTGTGCACCCTACTGCAATTTGCTGTCTTGTTTGTCTGTTTGTGCTGACAGCAAGCACCAGCCAGTTGAGTGATAAGTCGCTCTCCAAGTCTGAGACTGAACGATCCACTGTGCAACTCGGGGAGGCTTGGCGCGTGAGTGACGTCGATGATGAGACAACCCTGGTCATCTGGATTCGTGCTGATATCCATTTTACTCACCGGACTGCGCTTTCCCATCGCTGCCAACTCGCTCAGAAGGATTGAGCGCTGCCTTTTCGGTGGTAATCAGTCTAGGACTAGAGCTGCATCCCTAGTGGATACAGTAAGCTCAGATAGAGTCATATCAACAGCAGGAGCGGATTACTCCCTCTCCTCTGTGCCCTCGAAGCTATTCAAGTGTTTTTCATACGTTGCATTGCAGCAACCACACCTACAACCAGTCACAGCTCTACTTCACTGTTCTGCAGCCTAGCCAGACTTAGACAGCATGAGTGAACAAGGCGATGGAACGATCATGATGCCGCCCTCGGTGTCGGACTACTCTCAACCAGATCCATCCCAATACCAAGCTCCTGAAGGTGATCATCACCCAGGCTTCGGCACCCCCGAGCCGAATCAATCTCAGCCCGGTGGGCGTCCACAGTCCGCGGCCATTCGTGGCCGAGGCTCACGCCACCCTCCACAGACACCCGAGCGTAGCAATCCGATGACAGCAACAGGAACCCATATCATCACAGGCCGCTCCAGCCGAGCAGGTCGAGTTGGATCTGCCGGCTCCTCTCCCAGTAGCACATCATTCACACCCCCAAGTTCGTTTTCCCAGACAGGGAACCTTTCGACTTCATCATCGAGGTCCCGCCGACCGCCCAACTACGCACGATTGGCTGAAATTGCAAAGCCCGTCAATCGCGAATATTCGGAAATTAGCGGTTCGTTTGAAGACATTAAGCACTGCACATTCCAGCCACACCTTTCGCAAACAAGCAAGCTACGCGCAGCGATGACAACAGGAACGACATTCCTCGAGCGCTTGGAGGCTTACACAAGGCACTACCATGAAGAGCGAAACCGAACCCCTGATCCTCGCCCTGAGTGGACGTTTGCGCCACGTGTGCAGGGTCGTAGAAGAGGAAGTGATGCTTCAGGTGAGGACGTCGGTGCACGACTTGCGCGTTACAACCGAAGGGCGCTGACACCGGAGGAGATGGCTGAAGAACAAAAACGTCTGCATCCTGACTGGACGTACAAGCCAAATCTGAGCAACCCACGTACGCAGGAAATTTGGCGAACTAGTGACAAGTGCCGGCTTCCGTTTGAGGAACGTTGGGCAGTGGACTGCAGAAAGAGAATGGAGGCTCGTAACGGCAGCCAGCGTACGAACGCACCATCCAGTCCTGATGACGGCTCTGGCCGAAACAAGCGAAGTTTTGCGGTAAGTTTAGACTCTTTCGCTGAGCGTATGGATGCTGATTCTCGACATCGGCATCAAGTTCAAAAGTACGTAGGGTTGATAGATTCATGTGGGATGTTGTGTGATTGTGTTCAGGTTTCGATAACAGCTAGGTTGCCCAGATGCTCACACTTTGATTTTACGATCTGTTTGACCCCACGTCCCTCCTAACTCGTATGTAGAGAAATCAATGAAATGTTCTGTGTTGCTGATCCTAACTCAGATAATCCCTCAAAGCGACGCGTCGATCCCAATCTCAAAGACAAGGTATACGAACTCGTACATCGACGTGGTCCAAGGTGACCAACAGAATTACGTTTGTGGTAACCTCTTCTCTCCTTTTGCACCATCAGTCCTTAGCTAGCCTTCGTTTCTTTGCTCTTCTTAGAGCATTAGGCCATTTGCTGTTATTTATTTTGTCCAGTATGTATCTTCCTGTCTCTTGGCCGCCAACTTGAATAATGTTGAATACCGATTACGAACATCTTTCTTTCGTTTCTTTCTTCCTTTAGTTTTCTCTTTCCATCCCAGGGCAGCTCCAGCGAGTGAAAAGGAGCGCGTCGCTTACTCTCAATATGATTCGTCGGGTCCATGAAGGACAAGTACCCTGCTCAATTTGAATTCATTATTAACATACTACAAACGGTAGTTTCCTTCGCGGATGTATGTAGATGTCGGCGGTCGGATACGCTCTGTTCACGACAAAGTGTCCTGGCCAGAGCTGGACCAGACACTATTTAGGATAAGCGTATAGACGCGGAGTTGGAGTAAAAATTCATACACCCCGCACAATACAGAACCCTTATTTGTCAGCGTCTCCTCTTGGTAGTGACAGCGTTAGTAGCCATAACTGGAGCAATCGATCGGAAGCGCGGTGGAAGGTGGTTGGCCGTGTGGTACTCGTCTAAAGCACATGTCGTATCGTTCTAGCAAGACCAGTGGAGGGATTATCCAGGCATGGTCACCGGGAACGCAGCTGGGTGACTGATCTGCGCAATGACATTTCGCGCTGCCCTCCCCAGTCAGTTCACTAGCCTTCGCAATGCGTGCAGAAGGCCCAAGATCTTCTGAAATAGTGACTCCGCGGTCGCGCATCGAATCACTCAAAGCGAGTCCAAACGGCAAATTGGCATAGACCGTAAAGGATTGTGTTTCGAACGCCCAGCGCTGATGGAACGGCGTCCACATCGAAGATGTTCCCACCTCCTTCGCCCATTGCTCGGCAATTGTACCCGGAAGCGCAGGCTGGGAGCCGTCGCTACGGATTCGCTCATAGTACCGGACGAACTCCCGCCAGGGTTTGGGGAACATTAGTTGACCCCAGGTGCCTACTTCTTGATATAAGAACGGGTGAGGTTGACGTGGATCCGGAGGAACGTAAAGGAACTCCCCCGTGTCCGTGAGCTGCCTTCCCATTCGCTCGGATCGGTCAGGAATTGGTGTGTTGGTTTGCGCATTTAGGCCTGGCACTAAATACTGGCGCTGCAATGAAATACCAAAGAGCTTAATCGAGCTTTCAATTGTGTCTCGAGTTGGGTTTGAGTGAGACGGTGGCCCAGCTGAGCCTTGCTGACTCTTATCTTCCATAATCGAATACGGGAAGCCCAAAAAATGTGATGATGCTGGAGAGGAGGACAAGGCTTGCAATCGATGGCGGCCGCGTCTCGGTTCATTCGCTAGTCGCTTGAGAGCCTTTTCGTGGTCAACGCTGGCTTGCGCCATTAGCTCCTTCAGCCGCGTGGTGGAAATAGCATGATAAGTGGTGCCAAAAAGCGGCTCTACAACGTGTTCAGGCGGGAGACCGTAGGCATAACGAGCGACCATCATGGAGAGGTACAAGTAGAAGTCTGGAGAGACAACCAAATCATCTTCCATGAAGAAGCAATACTCATCGTCTGATGTTGGGTACCAGGCCTGCAGCCAAGCGCCTTGCGTGCCACCGTTGACAGTTCTCACGTTGATCTCCTTGTCACCGTACGGCCATTCGAACTCCTCAGCGATCCCCAGCACGTCAAAGAATTTCTGTTGTGCAGCACGTAACCATTGCTCGCGTCCCGCGTGTCCCAGATCCAGCCTTCGTAGCACGGAGGGAGGCGGGTTGAGCGGATAGTGATCAATGGAGATACGTAGTAGCACGTTCTTCTTGAGTCCAGGTGTACCGTAGTGCGCTTTTCGTAGTGAGTCCAGTGCTCTCCTGAGTGCACTGGGCCGATTATACGCCATAACAACAATGATAACTCGAAAGGGAAGTGTTGATACAGGTGCAGATACAGGAGCCATATGAGATGATGGAGCCGTCTGATCTTGTGTTAGCTGTACCGCATCTCCCTGGGTACCAGACTGTGCCTCTTCCCCACCACTGATGAAGGACAAACGCCCTATTCTCGAGGCTGAACCGCCATCGGTAGCAGAGGTTGCAGTGTCGATGCCAGTATGGTGGACAGTAGAGCGATCTGCACAGGCATCACGGGCGTGAAGGCTGCCCAGTGCGTTGGGTTGGTTGCTATGTGTGTAACGCCCTGTGAACTGCCCTAGCAGGAACGAAAGTACGAGTGCTAGTGCCACAAGAAGCGCTCTCAACGAGGTTGCGGAGCCCCTAAGACTGCCACCAAGCCTTCTCGTGAGACCCTCCAGCTCCCGAGCTTGTCCTGCATCCTTGGCGGGGGAGGCCAGTGAGTGATGCGGGTTATACAGAGTCAGCTCACTTTGGGAGCCTTCTTCGTCATCTGTGAATTGAGACATATGCATGCGCTGCGACGACGGTGGACGTGTGCTCGCAGTATGTCCTGTGGCGCGGTGCTACCTGAGTGGGATTTCCGGTGCGTGCATTGACTGTGTGCCGCGAAACACGAAGCTGGAAAACGTACGTACGAAGTTGGAAAATTTAGATTTGTTCCGATACTGTCTGATATCGACTTGATATTGGTGGAGTGATGGCAGTACGTGGCTGATGTTTAAGTTGAAGTCGTTGAGCTTCGTTGTGATATATCTCCCTATGGTTTATTTTGGTGAGTCGATGCCGACACAACCGTACTCGTATCTACCCTCACTAGGCTTGACTTGAAACGTGCTTTGGGCATTGGATCCGCAGGACTGCCGCAAGGAGGATGCATGGGCGGAGGGAGAATTCGCCCGAGGCTCCACCAGTACCTGGCTCCTGATACTAAGCTCACTCGCTAGCACTGCCATTCATCATCATATCCCTACCCTAGGTCGCTTCGAGCTGACCGACTCGCTCACGTTGGGTTCCAGTTAGCCAGTCGGAGCTCGCTCTTGAATCCTCTTCTTCTGGAACCGCTGACGAAAGAACCACTCCAATCTGAGACCAATCCAACCGAGATGTGGGCCTAGCTATATAGTTGCTTCGATGAAGAGCCCACTGATAGATCTCTGGTGGCTCTACAGTCCGGCGACCCTGCCACTGAGTAATAATGACGAGAGCAGAACTTGTCACTTCCTCACCATTGCGGCTTTGTTAGTAACGGTATGTTCGTCACTTGATTCAGCTTCGGCTAATTCGAGGACAACCCTTCCAAAGTCCGCCAAATCGTGCTCACATGCATCCGCCCCCACCTTGCAAACACGATCACAATTGTCTAGCTGTACGCATGTACCCTGATCCACGTTGTCAAATACTTGGTCAAGCTCTTGTGGCATCATAACCCAGATAAAACGATGCAGAAGATCTTCCTTATATTCCTTATCTTTAATGGAGGACTCCGTATTACATACTTTTCAGCCTGGCTTGCAGATACCAGTCACCGAAACACATGTCCATCGATCCTGCAGCGTAAAGTACACGGGAGCAGCTTCTTTAGTAATTTACCAGGTTCTTTGTACGTTACAGGGAGTTCAATCATTGTTTTCACATTCGCACGCCTCTACCACTCGGTACTCATGAACTCCACTCACATTCACAGAAGACGACTGTGGGTCATGGGCGCGGTACTCGTTACTCTGAACCTAGCCCTTTATATCTTGACGAGCGTTAACTTCGTCCATCTTGCGACCGCTTCGCCCAGCATTCCTTTGCAGGAAGCATATCTATACATCCTAACAGCTGCGGCAACCCTCGTAGCATGCTTGTTCTTGGCATACGGGTATCTGTTGTATAACAGTGTCGAACGTCTTTTGCGAAGCACATTAAGTTTCGCGTGTGAAGCGTCGCATATACATCACTCCATCGCGTCAACGGCGGCCAAGCTAGGGTCTCCACCGCACCTCGGCACCAAGACTCAACTGTCCACATCCAACCCGAAATCAGGCCAAGATTCAGGACGGATCGTTTCCGCTGCAGTCCAAACCGTAGCTGCAAACCATCCCGATCACGATGGCATACCGGATATTTTAGGAATGGGACCTACGTTATTGGACGTTTCTCTTAGTCATAACCCATCTTCAACTTCAAATCCAGACACCGGTCTTATCATGCATCCGATCTCCGATCTAGAAATCGACCTTCATACTACGATCATGTCCCAAATCTTGTCGGACGACTCAGTTCAGTCAACCAGTGGAACACGATCGTCCAGCCAATCACATCCGATGTCACCCAATCTCGGATTACTATCTCCCAAGCAAGTGCGGGAGTATCGAGGAGTTGTGGCCTCACCCTTTTCGCCAGCATTTGACTCTGTGCGTCTGCCACGGCAAGTTATTGACGCGCAAACGAACATCCCTACGCTGAAAACAAACGAGACCTCTCCGCTGGTTCTAAGTGTACCAACCTCACCACCGCTCTCAAATATGAAGTCTCCAAACGCACTCTCCCGACGCGCCTCGTTGGCCACAACACCGACCATCGTTTATCCTCTGGATTATGGATCAATTTCCGAGGTTCACACGACCACTGATCCTTTGCCCGAGCGAGCTGAGACATCTGAGAACGCAGAAGGAAATTTATCTGAAACCAGTAGTCGAGCTGCCGAGCTCACGAATCCCATGGCGAAGATTTTGAAGCTGGGTATTATTTGCGGAGTATGCATGGTCTTTCGAACGATTCTTCTAGTGGTTATGTCCGAGGCACTCTCCAATGAACAACCTTCTTTGGCAGCCCTGTACTACGTGCTATCAGAAATCCTTCCTTCCAATGCAATGCTATTGGTCCTAGATACCCCTACATCCCAGATGGAACTCGGAAAAGCAGCGATTACCACAGTGCACACCCATCTCTACACAAGCAGTGATCAGGAATTTACTTCGCTGCCTCGTACATCTGCACCCTGAGCTGCTTCGATTGAGTGTCTATCAAAGTGACTTTAGTCCCTACCTGTAAATGTTCGATAATGAAATCCTCGCCTGTCATCGCACCTCAGAGACGAGGAAGTCAACAAGCTTAGAAAACACTTTACTCTTGTGTAAGATAACGTAATACAAAGTACCGCCAAGTACGAAGTGAAAAGGTGCGATGGATTAACATGACTCGGGCTAAAGTATTTACAACTGGCCCTTTTCGAGCTGTTCCATCAACTCACGGCCAATGAGGTAGCGACGAATTTCAGATGTACCAGCGCCAATCTCGTAGAGCTTTGCGTCGCGCAAGAGACGGCCTGTGGGGAAATCGTTGATGTAACCGTTACCACCAAGGGTTTGGATGGCCTGGAGAGCGACCTGAGTAGCACGCTCCGCAGCATAGAGGATAGCACCAGCACAGTCCTTACGAAGATTGGGGTCGTTGCGGTCCATAGCGCGAGCAACGGAGTAGACATAAGCACGTGCCGTCTGAACAGCCACATACATGTCCGCCAACTTGCCCTGCATCAGCTGGAAGTTACCAATAGAGGTACCGAACTGCTTACGGTCATACGCGTAAGGGAAAGCAACATCCAACGCCGCCTGCATGATACCAATAGGACCTGCAGCCAAAACGAGACGCTCAGAATCGAGACCTGACATCAGAACCTTAGCACCCTTGTTCTCCTCGCCGAGAATGTTTTCAGCTGGAACCTCGCAGTTCTCGAAGATGAGCTCGCATGTGTTGGAGCCACGCATACCAAGCTTGTCGAATTTAGGACCTCGCGAGAAGCCCTTCATGCCCTTCTCGATCAGGAAGGTAGTGATGCCCTTGCTGCCAGCGTCAGGCTTGGTCTTGGCGTAGACAACCAAGACATCAGCATCAGGACCGTTGGTAATCCAGAACTTGTTACCGTTAAGAACGTAATAGCCGTCCTTCTTTTCAGCGCGCAGCTTCATGGAAACGACGTCAGAACCGGCTCCAGGCTCAGACATGGCAAGGGCGCCGATCTTGGTGCCCTTAATGAGATCAGGAAGGTACTTCTTCTTCTGAGCCTCATTACCATTACGAGTGATCTGGTTCACGCAGAGATTCGAGTGAGCGCCATAAGAAAGTGCAACGGAGGCAGAGGCGCGGGAGAGTTCCTCAATGATGATGACGTGCTCGAGGTAGCCCAAGCCGAGACCACCATATTCAGTAGGAGCAGTGGGGCCGAGGAGACCCATCTCACCGAGCTTAGGCCACAACTCCATGGGGAACTCGTTGGTCTTGTCAATCTCAGCAGCTCGTGGCGCGATGGTGCCCTGAGCAAACTCACGGACGAGTTGGCGAAGCTAGAGTGAAAACAGTAGCGACAAAGACACGTAAAATGAGTGATTGAATCAGATTCATGCTGTACCTGTGGGAGATCCATCTAGTATGACTAAAATACATAATTGTTCAGTTAAGAATGACGTACCTGACGTTGCTCCTCGGTGAATCCAGAGATCATATCAATGTCACGGTCCATGATCGTTGCCATGCCACGAGTGGCACCCAGGTTGAGGGTGCTCACGGGATTGACGCCTTTGGCGGTCTGCTTGGCAAGGGCAGCGGTAGTGGTGCGCACTAGTTTCGAGATGTGGCGGAACATCTAGATAAAGACAGGCTGGACACGTCACAGCATTGCAATCATAGTGGAGCGCCAATCGGAGTGAGCACAACGGTTTCAGTTCCGGTTTGACGTTGGAGGCACAGGCCATTGATCCCAGCCCTCAAGTTGAGATCGCTGCAATACTAAGTCATATCGTAGCAGATTATGGCATGGTCCCAGGCCAACCCACCAGTGAAAACATCCCAAACTCAGAAGACCTTGATCCAGACTCATCGAGCACTCTCGACCTGAGTCGGACAAGTGACTGGGGCAAGGATATGCGGGTGAAATGGATGACTACGGAGAGTCGAAGCGCAGATCTGGCTGTGGAATTATCATGATCCGAGTGTGATAACGCGGGATAACTGAGAATTATACCACACTCATAGTCATACCACGCAATGTTCACACTTGTAAAGAGTTGTATCGAGCCCTAAAAATTATCCGGTGCGGATTTTGCGGACACGCAAAAATTGCGTGCGATCGAAGCTCAGAACTCGCAAAATGTTGCAGGTAAGTAGGACATAGTCGTCTTGAACACTCATTTGTGTCCAACACAACGCCACTGCGCCACGAGCATTGCGTGGAGTGCCTGTATAAGCTATCGACAGAATAGCTTTGTGTGATCCCCTTACACTTGTTGTGTTCCTCTGAAATCACGGCAGACACTCGGGACTGGTAAGCGGACAATCATGCGATGACAACGGATCCAAGGCATCTCAGCCTGGAGGGTAGGCCACGTCGTGAGGGTGACGGCAACTCGTCCACGAATGCAGATGTAGGGGCGTCAACCAACCTGCTTGCAGCGTTGTTGCACTATGACGATACGGATGATGATGATGATGGGGAGGAGGAGGAGGAGGAGGAGGAGGAGGAACATAAGCAGCAAGGACAATGCCAAGGGCAAGGACAAGTGATTCGACCGCCTGAGGGTACACAGGAGTCTGCTGCTCTCGTTGGAAGCCATGGCGAAGTTGCAAAGCAAAGCCGGCAAGGCTGGGCCAGTTCCCAATGCGAAACTGGCACGAATGACCACGATGTAGGGGAGATTTCGCGATTGAAACGAGTTGCACTTGAAGTCAAAGCGTGTGCTGGTGATGAAGCTAGCATGCCAGAACACGGCTCTGGAAAGGCGAAAGCGCCCAAGGATGAGAAGAAGGAAAAGCGTAAGAAAGAACGAAGTGAAAGGTCGTCGGGAACCTGGCTGCCATCGATCACAGAGCTCATTGGGGGAGCAGGGCCTTTGACTGTGGACAAGACGGTACGCCCTCAGCATGAAGATACCCATCTCGGACGAAAACGAACCTTCGAACACGTAGAGGGCAACTTCGCAGTACACGTTTATATCCCCCTGATTCCTGGTGGGATGGTGTGTCATCGGCCGGACACTGAAAGTGGCCAAGCCGGGACAGAGCTTAAGAGCTTCGAGAGTCAAGTGACGGGTTACCTACAAGCCTCCATGCGTGCGCTTGACGCAGCAGCGTCGGACGTCAGTTCGCCGCTGAAAGACGTTAAGTTTGTCCCTGAGCAGGACATTCGAAACCTCCATCTCAGCCTGTCTCGCACATGGCCATTGAAGAAGTTCGAACTTGAGGGATTCTTCCGCCTAGTGGTTGGCGAACTTCGCAGTCTCATCCGAAAGTGTCCAGAAATTCTCAGTTCAGACAGCCCACGGCTTGGAGATATTGAGTTTTACCGAAATGATGAATGCACGAGGCTCTTCGCTACGTGGAGTATTCTTGATCCTGTCTCAGCAAGTGTGACTAGCGCCAGCACCAACCGCGAGGAGGGAGAGCCTGCGTGCTTTCACCACATTCGTGCGCTAATAAGGGCAATTGACCGTAAGTACATTGTGGCATGATACGCCCTAGGTGAGTGTGCGTGCTGCTAATCTTTTTTTGCTATCTGTCATATGTCAGTTGTAAACGCAACAGATTCTCACTCAAATAGCATCTCCCACTTTCATTCTAGGAGCGTGTTCGAGTTTCCGCATTCCCGTGTACTATGACAAACCGAGACCCCACGTGTCGTTTGCATGGAGTGTATCTCAGACAGCCTTGATGACGGCACCGCGAAGTAGGCGAGGCGACTTGGGCCCGAGACTTGAGCCTGATGTAACTCGAGCCGCGGTCGTAGGGGCAGGGCAACATGATCCGTGGATTCAGCTCAGTTTAAGATTCATCCAGGTCAAACTAGGTAACCGGATTCGCACAATTGATCTTATGCAGTTCGCGTAAGGAAGTTGCGTCAGAGTCTACGGGAGTTCACGGGGCATTGGAGGTTAAGCAGGGTCCTTAAACAAGGTTGTCTTTATGTCGGAGCATTGTGACAGAGAAGAGCAAACGTTTAATCCGACCACGGTAGTATTTTATCACCACCTTGCGATTGCTTAGGTGCGTCGGCGGCGCTCACTAGCAGAGAGAGGCTTACGCTCGCGAGATCGGCTTCGCGCCGCGCGACGCTCACGGCTGCTAGGGGATCGGCTACGGGAACGAGAGCGACGGCTAGCGCGGCTAGCACGGCGGTGGCCTCGTGCAGTGCGAGAGGGCTGGCGAACACTCGGCTGTCCAGGTTGTGCAGGCTGAGCCGAGATGGGTCGAATCGGCTGTGAAACGGCTGCAGAGGGAGGTGCAGTGGGCACAGCGTCAGCGTGCTGAAGCAGAACGAAAGCGATTATCGCGACGATGCCGAACACAAGGTATTTCATCTTGTGTTGTGTTTGTTGGAGTGGATTCTACATGAAATAGGATGGTAATAACAGGCATACAGATGCAATCTCCGTAAGTGATTATATGTTTCGAAGAAGTGGCCGTGATGGGCAACCACTAAACGGCATGGACACTTGTGCTGCTGCCCTCACCAAAGGATGGTCAAGCAAGCAATGAGAGGTACGGATAACCTCTGGGGGAAAGCTGGTACACTCTGCGTGACTGTGTCACGATGACCATACCCTCGGTGGTACAAGCACGAGGTTCACTAAATCAATGCCTTCAGTTTGTATTTGTGTATGAATTTTCAGTGAAAACATGAATCCTACATCCCTATAGGTAAACGACTGATGTCAATGTCACTCATCCCTGACGTGCTTGGGACGTCGTTGGGGATGCATGTGATAGATAGCAAAAGCATTGTCTTTTCACTAGGACACTCGTGAAGTTGCGCCTAGACGAGCAAATCTGTATAAATAAAATATACTACACCCTTTGTAATGCCTGTGGGTCATAACGCGCATCAGAGCTTGACTCCCTCCCCCTCCGCGATCGCAGGCGCAATCAGTCCGAGCCGGCTCAAATTTCGAGAAATTCACCTTGTGCTTGACTTGTTATAACCACATCCGACTAAACGGTTACTAGACACAGTCCGAGGAGGGTCAAAATCGATAGACCTAGACTAAAAGGTATGAAGATTACTCCCGTTTTAGCACCTAAGAGCAGCCTTCAAATATACCTAGAATCGGTATCCCTGAGCCCCCCAGCACCGGTCGAGCCAGTCTCCGAGAGTTTATTGGATACATGGACCGTAAAACGACTTTTAGGAGAGCCGACTTTACAAGCGAATGCGCCCATTTCTACGGCTCTAAGAGCAGAAAACACCTGAGTCTGCCGGTAATTGAGGTGCATGCTAACGTCTAGGTGTTTGAACACGATGTGATGATGTGGTGCATATCTTCAAGTCTTCGTTTATCCGCTAGTATACCCCGTGTGACCCGGTGCTGGTCCCCGACAACGAGTTGCGTGAGATAAACGCGAATAGACTCACTGGACACTGATTCTGGATGCGATGAGCGTTCGCATCATAGCACTTCATCAGTCAAGGCACAAGTACCGACTTCCCGGACAAGTTCTTGAAAACACATATTCAGACCTGACCAGCAGCACGATGACATTGATAGTCGCGTTCAGGGGTTCGAACCGAAGTAAAGGGGTTGATCAGTACCTCACGAAGGCCTCTGAATGATGCTCCAAGAGCGCTGCAATGGACAGCCCCACCGCGATGAATAGTCTTGGTATGTGCATGTGCATGTGCTAATACTAAGGCAAGGGCTGCAAACGAGTTTTACGGTCATGACTAGCGGGTTGTGTTGACTCCGGACTGGACAAGCCACTCCAAAAGAAGGCACGACATCGTCAGGTGTGGACTAAGAATCAACATGTCCTGGCCAATGGATGCAATTTGCGGTCTTAATGGGCTCTCTAAAGTGGATCCCCTATCGACACCTCCAGCTATCACAGCTCCCCAATGTGTCCCCAAGTCCCAAAGTCAAATTGTCGAAATCTGTCCGAGGCGACCAGGGTAAAGGATTATTTAACCCGATCAGGTTAACTTGAACTGAACAAGTACAACTGATCATACCGTTAATGAAATTCAGGCAAGAAAGGACTAGGGTTAAATGCACTAACCAGGCAGGGTTTATCTTGCATTTAATCTAACCAGGCAGGGTTTATCTCGCATTTAATCTAACCAGGCAGGGTTTATCTTGCATTTAATCATAAATCACTGGTTATCTAGTTTTCTGTGGTTTTAGCCTGTCGCAGGAGCTCCTCTCTGTGACCACAACCTTGAAGTCCTCACTCGTGGTTCTTGG
>Ga0180217_1000227_pt1 | contig 107886 bp, 89 predicted proteins | sample eDN3rd37CBELigOP_FD_128521 | JGI IMG/M metagenome (GOLD analysis project Ga0180217, IMG submission 128521) | Enriched Organic Plus compost microbial communities from Emeryville, California, USA - eDNA 3rd pass 37_C BE-Lig OP (version 2) (version 2) ... | reverse complement strand
TGCCCGACAAGGCCATCGACCTGATCGACGAGGCCGGCGCCCGCCTGCGCCTGTCGATCCTGTCGAGCCCGCCGGAGCTGCGCGAGTTCGACGAGAAGATCGCGAAGGTCCGCGAAGAGAAGGAGCACGCCAGCGAGGAGCAGGACTTCGAGAAGGCCGCCGCGCTGCGCGACGAGGAGAAGAGCCTCCTTGCGGAGCGTCTGCGCCTCGAGAAGCAGTGGCGCTCGGGTGACGTCGCCTCCCACGCGGTGGTCGACGAGGGCCTGATCGCAGAGGTGCTGGCGCAGGCCACCGGCATCCCGGTGTTCAAGCTCACCGAGGAGGAGACCAGCCGCCTCATGTTCATGGAGAAGGCGCTGCACCAGCGCGTCATCGGCCAGGAAGAGGCGATCTCGGCCCTCTCGAAGACGATCCGTCGTCAGCGAGCAGGCCTCAAGGACCCCAAGCGCCCCTCGGGCTCGTTCATCTTCGCCGGCCCCACCGGCGTCGGAAAGACCGAGCTCGCCAAGGCGCTCGCAGAGTTCCTGTTCGACGACGAGGGCGCGCTGATCTCGCTCGACATGAGCGAGTTCGGTGAGAAGCACACGGTCTCGCGTCTGTTCGGCGCCCCTCCTGGGTTCGTCGGCTTCGAAGAGGGCGGCCAGCTCACGGAGAAGGTGCGCCGCAAGCCGTTCTCGGTCGTGCTGTTCGACGAGATCGAGAAGGCGCACCCCGACATCTTCAACTCGCTGCTGCAGATCCTCGAAGAGGGTCGTCTGACCGACGGTCAGGGGCGTGTCGTCGACTTCAAGAACACGGTCATCATCATGACCACCAACCTGGGCTCGTCGGCCATCGCCGGCGGACCGGTGGGGTTCCAGGTCGAGGGCAACCCGCAGACCAGCTACCAGCGGATGAAGGGCAAGGTCGACGAGGAGCTGAAGCGTCACTTCAAGCCGGAGTTCCTCAACCGCCTCGACGACATCATCGTCTTCCCGCAGCTCAACAAGGACGAACTGCGTCAGATCGTGGGCCTGTTCACCAAACGTCTGGCCGAGCGGCTGCTCGACCGTGACATGACGGTGGAGCTCACGGATGCCGCGAAGGACCGCCTGATCGAGATCGGCTTCGACCCGACGCTCGGTGCTCGGCCGCTGCGTCGTGCGATGCAGCGCGAGGTCGAGGACCGGCTCAGCGAGCAGATCCTGCACGGTGAGCTCAACGCGGGCGACCACGTGAAGGTCGACGCCCAGAACGGCGAGTTCGTCTTCGAGCGCACGCCGCGTGGCGAGAAGGTCGCGATCGGAGTCGGCACGGCCGGTGAGATCGCCGCGACGCCGGACCACGCCGCGAGCGCCTGACACACACGCCTCCACAAGCGAAGAGCGGATGCCACACGGCATCCGCTCTTCGTCGTCTGTGCCGCGGGGAGGGCAGGGCAATTTGTTGGTAGATGCCACAAATGAGTTGCGGCATCGGAAAACGAGGGTCTAACATGACATCGAAGCGTTTCGTCGAAGCGCTTCGACTCAGCACCCCCGCAACACCCGCAGCATCCGCACCACAGCACAGGACGACGGAGTCGACATGGCGAACATCACCGAAGTGGCCAAGGCCGCTGGGGTGTCGATCAGCACCGTGTCGTACGCGCTGAGCGGCAAGCGCCCCGTGTCGCCGGACACGCGTCGCCGCATCGAAGAGGCCGTCCGCGCCCTCGGCTACAGTCCCAACGCCGGCGCTCGCATGCTCGCGGGAAGCCGCACCCAGATCTTCGCGCTCACCGAGCCGCTGCGCCGCGACTCGCACGCGCCCACCCACATGGCGTTCGTCCTGGCGACGACGGTCGCCGCTCGCCGACACGACTACGACATCCTGCTGCTCACCGACGAGCAGGCCTCCGCCGGCATGCGCCGCGTCGCTGCGACGGGCCTGGTCGACGCGATCCTCGTGCTCGACGTGGCTCCCGACGACGAGCGCGTTCCGCTCGCCCGCGAGATCGACACTCCCGCCGTGTTCATCGGCGTGCCGAACGACAGCGAGGGTCTCATGTGCGTCGACCTCGACTTCGAGGCAGCCGCGGCGATGGCGGTCGATCGGCTCGCCGATGCGGGCCACACCGTCATCGGCCTGGTCGGCCAGCCGGAGGTCGCCTACGAGAAGTCGAACTTCCCTCCGCGCCTGCGTCGCGCCTACGAAGCGCGCGCCGCTGAGCGCGGCATCCAGGCGCACTTCCGCGCGTCGGGCTCGGTCGCCACGAACGACGAGGCCACCCGCCGCGCCGTCAGCGAGCTTCTCGACGCCGGGGCGACAGCCCTGCTGCTGCACGCTGCCGACGACGTGCACCACGAAGTGCTGGCGGAACTCGCCGAACGCGGTCTCGAGGTGCCCGGCGACGTCTCGTTGATCTCGGTCGCCGCGTCGTTCGACACGCACGCGCTGCCGGTGCACATCGACGCGATCCCCCTCATCCCCGAGGCATCGTGCAGCCTCGCCGTCGAGCTGGCGCTGCGGTGCCTGTCCGACCAGCCGCCGGCCCCCACCCTTCATCTCATCCCTCCGTCGTACATCGACCGCCACTCGGTCGCCCCGCCCGGCGCGGCGCGACGGCCCGAGTGACGGCGGCGCATTCCGGCATCCAACTGAACATCGTCTTTCCCTGCGCGCCGTCGAAGCGCTTCGACCACTCGACGACGCACCACCCGAGACCAACGAAGGTCACTGCGAAAGGAGTGCCGACATGGCACGAATCACACGAAGCACCACCCGGCGCGGCCTGACCGCCGTCGGCGTCCTGACGATCGGCGCGCTCGCCCTCGCGGGCTGCGCCGGCTCGTCGGACAGCGGAGACAGCAGCGAGGGCAAGACCCTCAAGCTGTGGCACTACGAGGGCGCCGACAGCGCGATGGGCAAGGCATGGGCCGAGGCCATCGAGATCTTCGAAGAGGAGACCGGCGCGACCGTCGAGTTCGAGGAGAAGTCCTTCGAGCAGATCCAGAAGACGGCCAGCCAGGTGCTCGACACCGACGCCGCGCCCGACCTGATGGAGTTCAACAAGGGCAACGCCACCGCGGGCTTCCTCGCCAGCACGGGCCTGATCGCCGACATCTCCGACGCGGTCGACGAGTACGGCTGGGCCGACAAGCTCGCCCCCTCGCTGCAGACGACGGCCAAGTACTCCGAAGACGGAGTCATGGGCGGCGACACCTGGTACGGCATCCCGAACTACGGCGAGTTCGTCGGCGTGTACTACAACCTCGACGCGTTCGAAGAGGCCGGCCTGGAGATCCCCACCACCTACGACGAGTTCGTCGACGTGCTCGACGCGTTCGTCGCCAAGGGCATCACGCCGCTGGCCGAGGCCGGCGCCGAGTACCCGCTGGGTCAGCTCTGGTACCAGCTCGCGCTGTCGAAGGCCGACCGCTCGTTCGTCGACGCCTACCAGCTCTACACCGACGCGGTCGACTGGCAGGGTCCCGAGCTCACCTACGCCACCGAGACCCTCGCCGAGTACGTCGACAAGGGCTACATCGCCAAGGACGTCTCCTCGGTCAAGGCCGAGGACGCCGGTGTGTCGTTCATCAACGGCTCCGCTCCGATCTTCGTGTCGGGCTCGTGGTGGTACGGCCGCTTCGTGACCGAGGCCACGTCGTTCGACTGGACGCTCGAGGCCTTCCCCGGCTCGACCCTCACGCTCGGCTCGTCGGGCAACCTGTGGGTCGTTCCTGAGAACGCCTCCAACGCCGAGCTCGCGTACGAGTTCATCGACATCACGATGCGTCCCGAGATCCAGGCGATCATCGGCAACAACGGCGGTGTGCCCGTCGCTGCCAACCCCGCCGACATCACCGACGAGAAGAGCGTCGGACTCATCGAGACGTTCAACGGCGTGCTCGACAACGACGGCCTCTCGTTCTACCCCGACTGGCCGGCCCCGGGCTTCTACGACGTGATCGTGCAGGAGCTTCAGGGTCTCGTGACCGGTGTCCAGGATGCCGCGACCACCAACGCCAACCTGGGCGAGCAGTACGACGAAGGAACCGCCGAGTTCCGTTGATCCCCCGCGGGGGCGGCGTCCCGACCGACGCCGCCCCCGCGACTCCCTGGAGAGACCCATGCTTGCTGAAAAGCGAAAGGGCCGCGTGAAGCTGCCCCCTGAAGAGCCGTCGATCCCGCAGCGCAAGGGCGGCACGGGCGTCTACTGGCTCTACCTGCTGCCGGGCTTCGTGCTCCTGCTGGTGATCGTCATCGTCCCCCTCGTCTGGAACGTGTACCTCACGTTCACGAAGTGGAAGGGCGTGCGAGAGCCGGAGTTCATCGGCGTCGACAACTGGGTCAAGCTGTTCGGAGACTCCGACTTCTGGACGTCGTTCAGCAACTCCGTCTGGATGATCATCGCGATGGTGGTCGTCCCCACGATCGTCGGCCTGATCGTCGCCGCCGCGCTGTTCGACGTCGTCGGCCGCAAGTTCGGCGGCAAGGTCGCCAGCTTCCTGCGCGCCACCTACTACCTGCCTCAGATCCTCCCGATCGCCGTCGCCGGCATCGTCATCGGCTGGATCGTGCGCCCGGGCTCTGACGGCGCCCTCAACCAGGTGCTCGGCTGGTTCGGTCTCGAGCCGTACGACTGGCTGGGACAGATGCCGTCGGCGCTGATCGTGCTGATGGTGGTCATGGTCTGGGTGCAGATCGGCTACCCGATCGTCGTCTTCATGGCGGCCCTCCAGCGCGTCGACCCCGAGCTGTACGAAGCGGCCGAGCTCGACGGAGCCAACTGGTTCCAGCGCTTCAACGCGATCACGATGAGCATCATCCGTCCCGAGATCTTCGTCGTCACCCTCACGTGCACGATCGCGGCGCTCAAAGTCTTCGGTCCCGTCTACATCATCACGCGAGGTGGTCCCGCGGGCTCCACCCTCGTGCCGGCGTTCTACGCCTACCAGGAGTTCTTCACGAAGCGGAACGTCGGCTACGGCGCGACGATCGCGACCGTCCTGACGATCGTCGTCGTCATCGTCTCGATCGTCTTCATCCGCGTGCAGAACTCGATCGAGCAGAAGGAAAGGGCGGGACTGTGATGGCTGCCGGCACCGTTCTCACCACCACCGCGACAGCGCCGCAGCGTCGCAGCGACCGGCGCAGGGCCGACAAGGCGTCGCGCGGCCGTGGCGGCATGACGAAGAAGCGCGGCATCGACTGGCTGCTGCTGGCCCTCGTGATCGTGGGCGCGCTGCTCGTGATCGCGCCGTTCTACCTGGTCGTCGTCAACTCGTTCAAGTCGCCCGTCGACTACGCGACCTCCGGACCGCTCGCCCTTCCCGAGCAGCTCGACTTCACGGGACTCGTCAAGTTCTGGGAGCGCGTCAACTTCCCCGAGAAGGTCTGGAACTCCCTCTTCATCTCGGGCATCGTCGCGGTGCTCGCCGTCGGCATCTCGATGTTCAACGCGTTCGCCATCGGCATCGGCCGGGTGCGCGGCCGCGCATGGATCGTGCTGCTGTTCCTCATGGCCAACCTGCTGCCGCAGGAGGCGCTGCTCTACCCGCTGTACTACATGTTCAAAGAGGTCGGACTCTACGACAACGTGTGGTCGGTCATCATCGTCTTCACGGTGGTGCAGGCGGCGTTCGGCACCTACCTGTTGTCGTCTGTGTACGGCACGTTCCCCAAGGAGGTGCTCGAGGCTGCGTCGCTCGACGGCGCCACCCGCTGGCAGATCCTGTGGCGCGTGGTGTTCCCGATCAGCCGCCCGACCCTGTCGGTGCTGCTCATCTTCTTCTTCATCTGGACGTGGAACGAGTTCCTCATCCCGCTGACGTTCCTCGCCTCCAACGCGAACCAGACGGTTCCCGTGGCGATCAGCGTGCTGCAGGGCGACCGCCTCATGGACGTCACGACGACGAGCGCGTCGGCCCTCCTCGGCATCATCCCCACGCTCATCTTCTTCCTCATCTTCCAGCGCACCCTTACGCGCGGCATCACCGCAGGAGCAGTCAAGTAATGAAGTTCACCGATGGTTTCTGGCAGCTGCGACCGGGCGTCACGGCCCTGTATGCGCAGGAGGCCTTCGACATCGAGCAGACGGATGCCGCAGCCGACGGCGCCGGCCTGGTCGTGACGGCCCCCACCGCGGTCATCACCTCGCGCGGCGCGACCCTCAACCGGCCCGTGCTCACCGTGACCCTGTCGTCGCCGCTCGAGGGCGTGATCCGCGTGCGGATCGCCCACCACGAGGGCGGCGCCTGGCACGGCGGGTTCGCGCTCCCCGGTGCGGTCGCCGGCGGTGTCGGCATCGTGTCGGCCGATGAGGGGACGCTGACCTCCGGCGCCCTGACGGCCCGCGTCTCTCCCGGCGCGCCGTGGTCGCTCGCGTTCGAGGTCGACGGCAAGCGCATCACCGGCAGCGGCCACAAGTCGCAGGGCTACATCCGCCTGAGCCCGGGTGCCGCCGTCGACACGGGCGTCGTGGGCAACGCGCGCGCTGAGACCGGCGTGCCCGACGAGCGCACCTTCGTGCACGAGCAGCTCGACCTCGGCGTCGGCGAGACGATCTACGGACTGGGCGAGCGCTTCGGCCCGTACGTCAAGAACGGCCAGTCGGTGGAGATCTGGAACGCCGACGGCGGCACCTCCAGCGAGCAGGCGTACAAGAACGTCCCGTTCTACCTGTCGTCGGCCGGCTACGGCGTGCTGGTCAACGACCCGGGCCACGTGTCGTTCGAGGTGGGTTCGGAGGCCGTCGAGCGGGTGCAGTTCTCGGTGCCCGGCGAGGTGCTCGAGTACTTCGTCTTCGCCGGCCCCACCCCCAAGGACATTCTGGGCCGCTACACCGCCCTCACGGGCCGGGCGCCCATCGTGCCGGCGTGGTCGTACGGCCCGTGGCTGTCGACGTCGTTCACGACCGACTACGACGAGCAGACCGTCACTTCGTTCATCGAGGGGATGGCCGAGCGCGAGCTGCCCCTGTCGGTGTTCCACTTCGACTGCTTCTGGATGCGCGAGTTCAACTGGTGCGACTTCGAGTGGGACGCGCGCGTGTTCCCCGACCCCGACGGCATGCTCGCGCGCCTGCACGAGCGCGGCCTGAAGATCTCGCTGTGGATCAACCCCTACATCGGCCAGCGCTCGCCGCTGTTCGCCGAGGCGGCCGAGAAGGGCTATCTCGTCAAGCGCGCCGACGGCTCGGTGTGGCAGTGGGATCTGTGGCAGGCGGGCATGGGCCTCGTCGACTTCACGAACCCTGCCGCGACGGAGTGGTACCAGGGCCACCTGCGCCGCCTTGTCGCGCAGGGCGTCGACTGCTTCAAGACCGACTTCGGCGAGCGGATCCCCACCGACGTCGTGTGGCACGACGGCTCCGACCCGTCGCGCATGCACAACCTGTACACGCAGCTCTACAACCGCGCGGTGCACGACGTGCTCGTCGACCTGAAGGGCCAGGGCGAGGCGGTGCTGTTCGCTCGTTCGGCCACGGCCGGCGGTCAGGCGATGCCCGTGCACTGGGGCGGCGACAACACCTCGTCGTACGTGTCGATGGCCGAGAGCCTGCGCGGCGGCCTGTCGCTCGCGATGAGCGGCTTCGCCCACTGGAGCCACGACATCGGCGGCTTCGAGGGCACGCCCGACCCGGCCGTGTACAAGCGGTGGACCGCGTTCGGGATGCTGTCGACGCACACGCGCTTCCACGGCTCTGAGTCGTACCGGGTGCCGTGGGCGTTCGACGACGAGGCCGTCGAGGTCACGCGCACGTTCGCGCACCTCAAGATGCGCCTCATGCCGTATCTGTACCAGCTGGGCCTTGAGGCAGCGGCGACCGGATCGCCGGTGATGCGCCCGATGCAGTTCGAGTTCCCCGGCGATCCCGCGATCGCCTACCTCGACCGTCAGTACATGCTCGGCTCCGACCTGCTCGTGGCGCCCGTGCTGAGCGCCGACGGCACGGTGGAGTTCTACCTCCCCGAGGGCACCTGGACGAGCCTGTTCACGGGCGAGACCGTCGAGGGCGGCCGATGGGTCCGCGAGCAGCACGGCTTCGACTCGCTCCCGCTGTATGCGCGCTCCGGCGCCGTCATCCCGTGGGGAGCCCGCGTCGACCGGCCCGACTACGACTACTTCGAGGGCCTCACCCTGCGCGTCTTCGCCGGCGGCGAGGGCGAGCGCGAGGTCACCGTCACGAACCCGGACGGCCGCAGCGAGACCTTCACGGTCGACCTGTCGAACGTCACCGGCTGACCCCCCGGACGGCTGCGGGCGCCGAGATCGCCTGCTGCTGCCGAGAGAGCCCGTCATGGCATCCGCCTGGCGGGCTCTTTCGGCACTCGGGGGCGATCTCGGCGGATCGCCAGGGCGGATGCCAGGGCGGATGCCGGGGCAGCGGGTCGGGGCGGGGGGTCAGAGCGGGGCGACGTCGACCGAGACGCGCAGGGTCGACGTCTTCGCCTCCGTGAAGATGATGCCCTTCACGGGGGAGACGTCGCCGTAGTCGCGGCCCCACGCGACCGTGACGTAGCGGTCGTCGGCCCACTGGTCGTTGGTGGGGTCGATCGCGAGCCACTGATCGGTCCCCGGCAGCCACACGGCCAGCCAGGCGTGGGAGGCGTCGGCGCCGAACACGCGATCCTTGCCGGGCGGCGGCTGCGTCGCGAGGTAGCCCGACACGTAGCGGGCTGCGACGCCGTGAGACCGCAGGCAGGCGAGGGCGATGTGCGCGAAGTCCTGGCAGACTCCTGCCCGCTTGCGCATCGCTTCGGCGACCGTGCTGGTGACGGTCGTGGCGGTGGGGTCGTAGTCGAAGTCGCGGAAGATCCGCCGCATGAGGTCGGTTGCCGCTTCGCCGATGGGGCGTCCGGGGGTGAGGGATGCCGCGCCGTACTCCGCGGCATCCGGAGCGTGCGCAGCGCGGGGCGACTCGAGCGCGAACTCGGCGGCGCGCCACGCCTCCGCGGTGTCGGGATGCAGGAGCGGGCGCGCCAGCTCCCACGGTGTCGCGAGCGCGTCGGCGTCGTAGTCGGGCGTCTCGACCTCGACGTCGCTGGACGACGTGATCGTGAGCGCCGAGTGCGGATCGGTCACGTGGAAGTAGGTCGACGAGTTGCCGAAGCAGTCGACGTCGGGAGAGACGTCGCCGGGCACAGGATCGACGGTGATCTCGGATGCCGACACGGTCTGCCACGGCAGTTCGCGGGGGATCAGGTGGAACTGGCCGACGCTGTCTTCGACGGGGAGGGCATAGGAGTAGGCGGTGCGGTGCCAGACGCGGTAGCGCTTCATGCCAGCGCCCCCCGCAGCTCGGTGAGCGACAGGTCCGACAGGGGCACGGGCGGCGGGCCGCTCTCGAAGTGCAGCTGCGTGACGGCATCCGACACCTGCTCGAGCTGCGAGACGACCTCGTCGAGGAACTCCGACAGCTGCGGCCGCTTCCCGCCCGACACGGCGGCGAGCTCCGGGACGTCGGCCTGGCCCAGCTGCGTGTCGAGGTGCTCGAGGAGACGTTCGGCGCGCGTCGACCCGGTCGAGGCGGGCATCGCCGCGAGGTGGCGCCTGACCTCAGCCACGGCGAACGCGAGTGAGCGCGGGTTGTCGGCGTCGAGCAGCAGAAGATCGAGGGCGTCGGCGGTGCGCGTCGAGCCGCGGTAGCGCCTGCGGTAGGTGACCGCGCTCTCGGATGCCAGCAGCAGCGCCTCCAGCACTTCGTGGTCGGTGCGGATGTCGCGGGTCTCGGTCGCTCCCACGCGCAGCAGGCGCGCGATCTGGAGCCCGCGTTCCAGATGCCGTCCCGTCTCGATCATGCGCCAGCCGGTGTCACGGATCATGTTCGCCGTCACGCCGTACAGCGACAGCACGGCCGCGAGCATGCGGCCCGCCGACTCGGCCGTGCGGTGCGGGTGCACCGAGCCCTGGAGGGCGCGCCGGGCGCGGTCGACATTCGAGAACACGCGCCATGTGTCGCCCGACAGCTGGTCGCGCACGCCTTCCATCGCGCCGCGGAGGCGGTCGATCGAGTGAGCGGCGGAGCCCTCCCGCCCCATGTCGAGCAGCAGCGAGCGGAACTCGGCTTCGGGGTCGGTGTGGCGGGCGCCGGCGAGATCGTGCAGCGCGGCCATCAGCACGCGGGCGCTGCGGCGACCGTCCGCGTGCGACCCGGGCTGATCGAACTCGGCCTGCGTCGTGAGCACGAGACGCAGGAGGTCTTCGGCACGCTCGGCGTACCGACCCGTCCAGAACATGTCGGCCAGCGTGCGAGGAGCCAGCGCCGGGACCGTGCGGCCCGTGTCGAGCGGCGTGATCTCGGCGAGCCCCTGGTCGGCATCCGTGTCGGCGGCCTTGAGCACCCACACGTCCTTCGTGGTGGGGGCGGCGGCGGGGTGCTCCCGCACCGTCGCGAGTCCGCCCACGAGTGGCCGGTAGGCGGAGCCATAGCGGAGAGTGAAGGCGCGCAGGGTGAGCGGGCGCGAGGCGGCACGGCCCTCGGGCGTCCACGAGGGCGCCTGCGACAGGGGCAGCACCTCCTGCGCGACGAACCGGTGCGGGGCAGCGTGGACGCGGACGGCGAGCTCGTCGGGGGAGAGGCCGGTGAGCGACCGGCGCGGGGCGTCGATCGGACGCACGAGCAGGGTCGGGTCGCCACCGGCTGCGCGGTCGAGCACCTCGGCGCGGGCGTCGGGGTCTCCGCACCACCAGGTGGGCGTCGACGGGAGACGGAGCTGCTCGCCGAGCAGGCGCTCGCACACGGCAGGCAGGAACGGCATGAGTCCCGGGTTCTCGAGCACTCCGGCGCCGAGCCCGTTCACGACCCGGACGGTGCCGCGCCGCACCGCCTCCGTGAGACCCGCGACGCCCAGCCGTGAATCGGAGCGCAGCTCGAGCGGGTCGCACCACGCGGCATCCACACGGCGCACGATCACATCGATGCGCTCGACGGGCTTCTTGCCGGGCCAGCCCGACGGCTTCATCCACACCGAGCCGCCGTGAACCACGAGGTCGCTGCCCTGCACGAGCGGAAAGCCGAGCGCTCCCGCGAGGAACGCCTGGTCGAACGACGTCTCCGACATCGTCCCCGGAGACAGCACGACCACGCGCGGGTCGGTCACGCCCTCGGGTGCGTTCGACAGCAGACTCGCCCGCAGCGCCGCGAAGAAGGGCTCGAGGTGGTGGAGCGCCCCCTCCTGATGCAGATCGGGGAGCACCTGCGCGATGACGCGACGGTTCTCGGCGGCGTAGCCGAGGCCCGACGGCGCCTGCACTCGGTCGGCGAGCACGTGCCACTCGCCGCTGGCTGAGCGTCCGAGGTCGGTGGCCGACATCAGCAGCGGCTGCGTGTCCAGGGCAGAGCTGCGCGCCACGGGCCGCACGAACCCCGCGTGGGCGAAGACGACGGATGCCGGGACCACGCGCTCGCGCAGCACCGACTGCTCGCCGTACAGGTCGACCAGCAGCGCGTTGAGCAGCTCGGCGCGCTGGGCGAGGCCGACCTCGAGAGGCGTCCACGAGGCCGCGTCGATGACGAGGGGCAGCGGGTCGAGCTGCCACGGCTGCGCACCGGCATCCGACCGCACGTACGAGACGCCGTCGTCGGCGAGGAAGCGGGTGATCTCGCCGTCGACGCGGCGGACATCCTCCGAGCTCAGCGCCAGGGCGTGCGCGGCGAGGGTCTTCCAGCCCGGACGCAATGAGCCGTCGGCATCGATGACCTCGTCATACCGGCCGGTCGAGAGCGCATCGAACGGCGCAGTGAACGGCAGTGTCGGCTGCGACGCGGTCGCAGCGTAATCACGCAGCACGCTCACCCAGACTCCTCCGACTTCCAGCGTAGGGGTCGGGCGCCCGCGGTCCGCGCCGCGCAATACAGTTGAGGTGTGACCGATGCCCAGGCGCCCGCAGACGACTCCGCTCCGCACGGAGACCCCGGCGGTGCGCGGGCCGAAGCGTCCGGCGCCAGCCCGGAGTACACGGTGCGCCCGGCCCGCACGAGCGACGTCCGCGGCATCCGCTCGCTTCTCGAGCCGTGGGTCGAACGGCGCATCCTGCTGGGCAAGGAGCTCGTGACGCTCTACGAGACGGTGCAGGAGTTCGTCGTCGCGGAGAGCGGCGGACGGCTGATCGGATGCGGGGCGCTCCACGTCATGTGGGAGGACCTCGGGGAGATCCGCACCCTCATCGTCGCCGAAGACTGGCTCCACCACGGTGTGGGAGGCGCGATCGTGTCACGCCTCGAGCAGAGCGCGCAGGCACTGGGCCTCTCACGCCTGTTCTGCCTGACGTTCGAGGTGGACTTCTTCAGCCGCCGCGGCTTCGAGCCCATCGGGGAGCAGGTCGTCGACCCCGACGTGTACTCGCAGCTGCTGCGCAGCCCCGATGAAGGCGTCGCGGAGTTCCTCGACCTCGCGCACGTCAAGCCGAACACGCTCGGCAACACGCGCATGCTCAAGACGCTCACCGCCGGCTGACGAGCGGGCTCGCCGCAGCCGGGCGTGCCAGGACGGTCGCTGGCCGTGGGGCGGCTTAGCCTTGATCGGTGACCACTCCCCGCCGCCATTCCCCTGCCGTGTACCGGCGACGGCGACTCACGGTGCTGCTCGTCTTGCTGTTGATCATCGCGGGCGTCGCGCTCGCGGTGTGGCAGCCGTGGCGCGCCTCGGGCGGAACCGGCGCGACTCCTGCCGCGCCGCCGACGTCGGCCGGGGCAACGCCGGCGGGGGAGGCGACACCGTCGGGGGAGGCGACGTCGTCGGCGGAGGAGAGTCCTGAGGCCACGGCATCCGAAGACCCCGAACCGGAGAAGACGGATACCGCGAGCCCCGACCCGTCGGCGACGCTCGCCGTCTGCACGTCGCGCGATGTGATCGTGACGGCCGTGACCGACAAGCAGTCGTACGGCGCGGCGGAGAAGCCGGAGCTGTCGATCCGCATGGTCAACGAGGGCGACGTCGAATGCGTCATGAACGTGGGGACGGCGGCGCAGTCGTTCGTCGTCGCGAGCGGCAGCGACACCTGGTGGCGGTCGACTGACTGCCAGACGGCATCGAGCGACCAGCTCGTGACGCTCGAACCCGGGCGTGAGGTCACGAGCGTGCAGCCGCTCGTGTGGGACCGCACCCGTTCAGGCGCCGACACCTGCGACAAGGACCGCCCGAAGGCCGGCAGCGGGTATTACAACCTGACCGTCACGGTCGGTGGCATCGAGTCGGAGCCTCGCCAGTTCCAGCTGCGCTGACGCGCGTCGAGGCTGTCAGGCGTCGAGGGCGGCGATGATGTCGGCGGGTGTCGCCTGCATCGGGTGCGGACCGGCGAGGTCGAACATGACGGACGTGATCTCGTCGCCGTGCACACCCAGGAAGGCGCGCAGCCAGCCGGGAGAGTGGAGCCCGACGGTCGGAGGCAGCGCCGGCGGCTTGTTGGCGACGTCGCTGAACAGGAGCAGCGCGACCTGGCCCGTGCGCGGATCGCGATAGGTCCACACTTCGCCCGTGTCGAGCGGGTTGTCGCGCTGGCCGGGCCGCATCAGCGGCACGACGGTGGGGCCGTGACGGAGCGCGAACGCGACCGCAGCCATGTCCTGCGTCTGCAGTGCGTCCGCAAGCTGCGGGTTGCGGAACTCGATCGGCGGCTTGCCCTTCGCACGCTTCTTCCCGGCCATGCATCCAGCCTACGGCGCGCCCGGATGCCGGCACCGCGCACGCGAGCATGCCTGACCTCGACGAGCCCGCCGGGGGAAAGAGGTGGGCCCTCTCGATCCCCCCATTGGGGACTGGGAAACTCGAGAGGGCCCTTCGCTCACTGTGGCCGTGAACCTGACCGAGATCTCTGGGGTCGATCTCGGCAACCGATGCTGGGGACAACGGGGTCGGCCGGAGAGGAGCTATCTCTAGAGTACGCAACCGTATCGGGTTTTGTGTCCACCAATCGGGGGACAAACGATGAGAATGTTCTCAGTCGAAAAATCGCCTCTGGGGGATCCCGGAGGGCTTCCATCGGCTCCTCCGCGCGGCGTCGCGGGGCGGCCGCGGTGCCGAGTGGCGAGACGGCCGTCTCGGCACCGCGCGTGAGACCGTCCGTGGCGGTCAGCTGCTCGCCCCCTTGCGAGGCTTGATGAACGCCTCGGGCTCACGCTTTGCGCGCTTGGCGGCGCGCTTCTCCTTGAGGGACATCTGCGCGACCTTCTTGCCGCCGCGCAGCTGCGGTGTCTTGCCTGCCATCTCTCCTCGCTTCCCCTTTTCGGCTGGCGGGTGGAACCATCGACCATAGCCGAGAAACAGGGAAAGTCAATTCGCGGAAATTCCGTGTGACCGGGAAATTCCGGCGCGTCAGAATCCGGGCTCGTCGCCGGGCTCTGGGCGCTCGTGGCGGGCGATGTCGGTCAGGGCACCGGCGAGATCGCGTGACGAGGTGTCGATCATGGTGCGGTAGCCGAGGCGGTCGGCTTCGGCGCGGCGCTGGGCGTGCTGGGTGACCGCACGCACTTCGCCGGAGAGGCTCAGCTCTCCGACGGCGACGAGTCGCGCAGGGTTGGGGCGGTCGCGCACCGCCGACGCGACGGCGAGGGCGATGGCGAGGTCGGCTGCGGGCTCGGTGAGTCGCACGCCCCCGACCGTCGAGACGTAGACGTCGGACTGCGACACCGGGATGCGGGCCCGCTTCTCGAGCACCGCGAGGATCATCGCGACGCGTGCGGAGTCGACCCCGCTGACGATGCGGCGGGGGTTGGGCGCCTGTGTCTGGATGGTGAGTGCCTGCACCTCCACCGGGAGGGCGCGGCGTCCTTCGAGGGCGATCGTCACGCACGACCCGGGCTGCCGGGACCCGTGGCCGAGGAAGAGGCTGCTCGGGTCGGGCACTTCGGCGATGCCGTCGCCGGTCATGTCGAAGCAGCCGACCTCGTCGGTCGCGCCGAAGCGGTTCTTGAGTGCGCGCACGAAGCGCAGCGAGGTCTGGCGGTCGCCTTCGAAGTGGCAGACGACGTCGACGAGGTGCTCGAGGATGCGCGGGCCGGCGATCGACCCGTCTTTCGTGACGTGGCCGACGATGATCACGGGGAGGTCGCGCTCTTTCGCGACGCGGATGAGCGTGGATGCCACTTCGCGCACCTGGCTCGGGTGGCCCGCCACGCCGTCGCTGAGCGCCGACGACACCGTCTGCACGGAGTCCACGATCAGCAGCTGGGGGCGCACCTCGTCGACGTGTCCGAGGATCGTGGCGAGGTCGGTCTCGCTCGCGAGGAAGAGCTCGTCGTGGAGTGCACCCGTGCGCTCGGCGCGGAGCCGCACCTGGCCGAGTGACTCCTCGGCACTCGCGTAGAGCACGCGTCGGCCGGAACGGGCGCTCTGCGCCGCGACCTCGAGCAGCAGCGTCGATTTGCCGACGCCCGGCTCGCCCGACAGCAGGATGGCCGCGCCGGGCACGATGCCGCCGCCGAGCACGCGGTCGAACTCGCCGACACCGCTCGTGCGTCGCGGCGTCTCTGTCGTGTCGATCGAGGTGATCGGCTTCGCCGACCGTGTGGGCGTGAGCGGTGCGACGGACTGCACGATCCCCGTCTGCGTCGCGGCTTCGACGACGGTGCCCCACTGCTGGCATTCCCCGCAGCGGCCGACCCACTTCGAGGCGGTCCACCCGCATTCGGTGCAACGGAAGGCAGTCGTGGGCGGGGGTCGACGGGATGCCATGTCCTCAGCGTACGTGGGGCCTCCGACGCTGCCGGTCTCGGCGGGCGCGGGTCGCCTCAGCGTGGGGCTGCGGCATCCGTTCGGCCGGTCAGCGCAGCGTCGCGGCGACGTCGGCGAGCGCCGTGGCCGAGTGGTGCAGCAGCTCGCTCTCCTTCGCCGAGAACGCGACCTCCGGGATGGGGAAGGCGCCGGCGCTGCTGACGACCGACGGCACCGACAGTGCCACACCCGACACGCCCTGGTAGCCGTCCAGCACGGTCGAGACCGGCATCACGGCGTGCTCGTCGTTGAGGATCGCCTCGACGATGCGCGCGCTCGACAGGCCGATGGCGTAATTCGTCGCGCCTTTGCCCTGGATGACCTTGTACGCGGCGTCACGAACGTCGACCGCGATCTGGTCGAGCTCCTCAGCGGTGAACTTCGGCTGCCCGTCGAGAGGCACCCAGTCGAGGATCGGGACGGTGCCGATCGTCGCGTGCGACCACAGCGGGAACTCGGTGTCGCCGTGCTCGCCCACGATGTAGGCATGGACGCTCGAGGTCGACACTCCTGCGCGCTGCGCGATCTTCCAGCGCAGGCGTGACGTGTCGAGCACGGTGCCCGACGCGAAGATCCGCTCGGTGGGCAGGCCTGTCGCCTCCTGAGCGAGCACCGTGAGCACGTCGCACGGGTTGGTGACGATGACGTACACGGCATCCGGGGCCACGTCGAGCAGCTGCGGCATCATCGTCTTGAGGATGCCGGCGTTCACGCCCGCCAGTTCCATCCGGGTCTGTCCGGGCTTCTGCTTGGCGCCGGCGGTGATCACGACGACGTGCGACCCCTCGGCGACCGAGATGTCGGCGCCGCCGACGATGTCGCTCGAGCCGGTGAACTGTGCGCCGTGGGCGAGGTCGAGCGCCTCGGCCTCGGTCTTCTGCGCGGCGATGTCATAGAGGGCGACGTGCCGTGCGGAGCCACGGATGAGGGCGGCGTAGGCCACACTCGACCCGACCGCGCCCGCGCCGATGACGGTCAGCTTGGAGTTCTCGATCACGCTCATGCGCACAGTCTTGCAGTGCGTCGATGCCGGGGCCACAGGGGGTGGCCGTGACTGCCTCGACTGCTCCCGCCGGGACGATTGTGGAGGAACCGCGGAGCACGGACGGCCGCGCCGTAGGGCCTCGCCCGCCCCTATGGCGCCGGCGCGGGCTGAGCGGTGTCGCGCTGCGGATTGCGGATGCCGACGAGTGAGACGACTCCGCCGATCACGAGCAATGCGGCGGTGACGATCGCCGCGCGGTGGAAGCCGACGAGGTCGAGCGCGCCGCCCGTGATGGCGGCGAGCGCGGCGACCACGAGCAGACCGGCAACGCGTGCGACGGCGTTGTTGACCGCTGAGGCGATACCGGAGCGGTCGTGGTCGGCCGCGCCGAGAATCGCGGCGGTCAGCGGGGAGACGGTGATGGCGAGCCCGAGGCCGAACAGGAGCATCGAGGGCAGCACCTGCCACCAGTAGTCGAAGTCGGTCGACACGGTGAGGAGCAGGATCGCGCCGACGGCCATCACGAGCGGGCCGACGGTCATGAACAGCCTCGGGCCGAGGCGGCCTGCCATCGCGCCGGTGCGCGAGCTCAGGAGGATGACGAGGATCGTCGTCGGCAGACCGGCAAGCCCCGCGAGTGTGGCGCTCAGTCCCGCGCCCTGCTGCAGGTAGACGGCCACGACGAACACGTTGAGGGACAGCGCGGCGTAGATGAAGAGAGTCGCGATGTTGCCGGCCGAGAAGTTGCGACTGCGGAACATGTCGAGCGGCAGCACCGGATGCGACGTCGCGCGCTGACGCCACACGAACCCGATCAGCAGCAGGATGCCGACGACGAGCGGCACCCAGATGAGCGGCGACCATCCGAGGTTCGGCTGCTCGATGAGCGCATAGACGGTGGCCCCCAGCCCGAGCGTGCAGAGCACGGCGCCGAGGATGTCGACGCGCGCGTCGGGCGCGCGCTCATCCGGCATCCCGAGCCGCGCGACCAGCCAGAGCGCGATGGCGATCGGGATCACGTTGATGAAGAACACCCATCGCCACGACCACTGGTCGACGATGACGCCGCCGATGAGCGGACCGAGGATGAACGCGACGGTCGTGAGAGAGGTCCAGATGCCGATCGCGCGCGAGCGCAGGGGATCGTCCATCGTGCCCGTGATGAGCGCCAGCGAGCTCGGCACCAGGAACGCGCCCGCCGCGCCCTGCACCGCGCGCGCGATGATGAGGAACGTCGTGTCGGGCGACAGAGCGACCGCCACCGACGCGACTCCGAACCCGATGAGCCCGATCTTCAGCACCAGCTGACGGCCATACGCGTCGCTCACCGCGCCCGCGACGAGGATCAGCGCGCCCAGCGTGATGAGGTACGCATCGACCGCCCACTGCTGCGTCGCCAGACCGCCGCCGAGCTCCCGCTCGATCGCCGGCAGCGCGACGTTGACCACCGTCCCGTCGAGGAAAGCGACGAACGACCCCAGCACCGCGATCGTCAGCACCAGCCGCTGCTCCCGCGTCATCCGCTCCGCCATGCCGCACACGCTACGCCTGACCCGAGACGTCGGGCAGGGGGGCCGCCGCGGCCGCGCCGCCTGCCGCGCGCTGCCCGCCGCGCGCCGCCTGCCGCGCGCTGCCCGCCGCGCGCCGCCTGCCGCGCGCTGCCTGCTGCCGAGATCGCCGTCTGCTGCCGAGACCGCCCGTCGCTGCCGCGCACTACCCGGCAATGTCCGCAAGAAGCGGCGATCTCGCGCCGGTCTGGCCCGATTGGCGCCTGCGGGTCGCGTCACGTAAACTGGTCGATGGTGACGTGTCCGAGCGGCCGAAGGTGCAACTCTCGAAAAGTTGTGTAGGGTAACCCCCTACCGTGGGTTCAAATCCCACCGTCACCGCCACTGAAAACCCCTGCTGAGGCAGGGGTTTTCGCCTTGTCCGGGCGGGGGCTGCTGCGCGGGCGCTGCCTCTCGTCGGGCAGGGCGACCGCGCTCTCTGCCACAATGAGAGAACTCTCACACTGCTGCGAGAGTCAACCGTCCCGGACCCCCCGCCGGTCACGACAGGAGACCACGTGAGCCCGCACGATCCCCCTGCCACCTTGTCACGGTCGCGCCGAATCGCCCGACGAATCACCGCCGTGGCGGTAGCGGCAGGCCTGACCGCGGCGTCGCTCGTTGCGACTCCGAGCGCCGTCGCTGCCCCGTTCCCCGCAGGCGCTTCGATGATCTTCGTCGCGCAGGGATCGCCCACGCGGCTGTACGGCGCAGTCAACACCGGCAGCGAACTCGTCTTCAACCCCATCGGACCGGCATCGCCGCGCACCTACAACGCGCTCGGCTACCACGTGCCGAGCCGCTACCTGTACGCGATCAGCAACAGCCGTCTGTGGCGTATCGATGACAACGGTGCGATGACCGACGTCGCGGCGCTCGCCGCCGGCTCCAACGCCGGCGCCTTCGCCGGCGACATCCCCGATCGGTTCTATTACCGAGGCACCGGCACGCTTCACTGGTACAACATCGCCAACGGCAACTCGGGCCAGGTGCCCTTGTCGCAGGGGTTTGCGCCGGTCGACTTCGCATGGTCGAACGGCTACTTCTGGGGTCTGGCATTCCAGGGCACCTCGCTGACGGCGAACCCGACGATGTACCGCATGTCGACGAGCGGCACGGTCACCACTTTCCCGGTGCCCGGCATCACCCGCAACGACTTCGCCGTGCCCGCCAACGCCGCCTCATTCGGAGGCGCGTGGACGTACGGCAACGGAAACCTCGGCTTCACCAACAACTCCGGCGGCACGGTGCAGATCGCTGTTCGCAACGCCGGCGCCACGCCGCAGTTCGACGTCATCTCGTTCATGGACGGCCCGGCATCCGACAACAACGATGCCGCGGCCTCGCCGGGCGACCCGGTCGACCTCGCGATCGCCAAATCGGTCGATCTTTCGATGGCGCGCGCGGGCGAGGCGCTTGAGTACACGTTGACGGTCTCGAACCTCACGGCGGGGTCGGTGTCCTCCGGCTACACCGTGAGCGACACGCTCCCTGCCGGCGTCGCGGTCGACGAGACGACCCTGCCGGACCGTTGCACGCTCACCGGCGTGCCCGCGAGCGGGCAGACCTTCACCTGCGCCGAGGCGCCACTGTCGGCCGGTGTCACGCGCGACCTGACCTTCTCCGTGACGATCGACGCGGGCACCCCGCGCGGCACGCTCCTCACCAACGCCGCGATCGTGCTCGGCAACGAGGCCGACCCTGTCGCGTCCAACAACTCCGCGACCGCCACGACGACCGTTGCGGCCCCCAAGCTGACGCTGGCCAAGTCAGTGGCCTACTCCGACGCGAACGGCAACGGCAACCCGGATGTCGGCGAGACGCTCACGTGGACGTTCACCGTCCGCAACACCGGCGACTACGACGCCACCGATGTCTCCATCGACGACCCGCAGGTGAGCGGCATCACGCCCGCCGCGGAGGACATCGCGGTCGGCGGCACGCAAGTGTTCACGGCGACGTCGACGGTGACGCAGGGCATGGCGGATGCCGGGAGCTTCACGAACACTGCGACGGCCACTGGAACGGTGGCCGGCGCGCCGTTCGTGACACCGCCGTCGAGCTCGACCGTGACGATCCGTCAGTTCCCCTCGCTCGAGGCGGTCAAGGAAGCCCACCTCGACGACGAGAACGGCAACGGCGTCGCCGACGAGGGCGAGACGATCGACTACGAGGTCGTCGTGACGAACACAGGCAACGTGACCCTCACCGACATCTTCGTCGACGATACGATCGTGACGCTGTCGCCGGCGAACGTCGCGTCGCTCGCCCCTGGTGACGACGAGACCTTCACGGGCACGTACACCGTCACTGCTGCCGACGTCGCGGCCGGCTCGGTCGTGAACGTCGCCTCCGCGTCGGGCAGGACGCCTGGCGGCGACCCGATCGAGTCCGAAGAGACCACCACGACGACCGAGACGATCCGCACGGGGCTGACGCTCGTCAAATCGGCGGCCGATCCCGACCAGAAGATCACCATCGAGGGGCAGGTCGTCACCTACCACTTCATCGTCACGAACACCGGCAACACCGTGGTCAACGGGGCGACGGTCATCGACCCGACGATCGACCCCGGATCGCTCACGCCCGTCTTCGCCACGATCCTGCCGGGCGAGCAGGAGGAGTTCACCGCCACTCGCACCGTGAAGCAGTCCGACATCGAGTTCCCCACCGTCATAGACGGGGAGAACCGCCTCACCAACACGGCGACCGCGTCGGGAACCCCGATCGGGCGCCCGTCCATCACATCGAACTCCTCGACGGTGCTCACGCCGCTCGTGGCGCACGAGCCGGGGCTGTCGGTCGAGAAGACGGCGACGTTCGTTCTCGATGCGAATGCCAACGGGAAGGGCGACCTGGGCGACGTCATCCATTACCGGGTGACTGTCACCAATACGGGCAACGTGACCGTGTCCGGCATCGTGCTCGACGACACGATGGCGTCGACGCAGGCCATCGGATCGCTGCTTCCCGGTGAGCAGCACGTCTTCGAATACGACCACAGCGTTACGCAGATCGACGTCGACAGAGGCGAGGTCCCCAACACCGCCACCGCGTCTGGCGAGGACCCGAGCGGCGGCACGGTCGACTCGCCGCCGGCATCCACGACGACCCCGACGGCTGGTGCTCCGTTGCTCCACGCCGTGAAGTCGGCCGCCCTCGACGATGACAACAACAATGGCGTGGCCGACGAGGGTGAGGAGATCACCTACACCGTCCACGTCTGGAACCACGGCGAGGTCACCGCCAAGGGCGTGACGATCGACGACCCGTTGGTGGCGTTCCCGGCCACCCCGGTCGACATCGCTCCGGGCGCTTCGGAGTCGTTCGCGGCGTCGGTGCCGTATGTCGTGACCGCTGCCGACGTCGCAGCAGGCGCCGTCGTGAACACTGCCACCGCGAACGGCGTCGACCCGCGCGACTCGTCGACGCGGATCTCGAGCCCGCCCACGACGACGGAGACGCCAACGCCGGCGCCACAGCTGACGATCGACAAGAAGGCGGTCCTCAGCGATGCCAACGGCAACGGCCGCGCAGATGTCGGCGAGACGATCTCGTACTCGTTCGTGATCGCCAACAACGGCAACGTCACTCTCGAGGACATCTCGGTCAGCGACTCCAGGGTCACCGGGTTGACGCCTGACGAGTTCGATCTCGCACCGGGGCTTTCACTGACGGTCACGGCGGATCCGTATGTGGTCACAGATCTCGACGTGCTCGTCGGCCGCGTCGACAACTCCGCGACCGCCACCGGCACGCCGGCGGGCGGCGGCACGCCGTACACGACGACACCCTCGACGACGTCCACGCCGACGGTGACAGCTGACACGTCGTTCGATTCAGAGAAGATCGCCATCCTCGACGACGTGAACGGAAACGGGTACGCCGACGTCGACGAGACGATCAACTACCAGATCGTGGTCACCAACACCGGGACGCTGACGCTGTTCGACGTCGCTGTCGCCGACCCGATGATCGGTGTCGTGACTCCCGCGACGCAGGACATCGCGCCCGGCCAGAGCGTCGGCTTCACGGGAGAACCATACGTGGTGACCCAGGAGGACGTGGATGCCGGTGAGATCCTCAACGAGGCGACCGTCACCGGCACCGACGCCGAAGGCGACCCGCTGACGCCGCAGACACCCTCGACCAGGGTCGTCACGCCCCCGCACAAGCCGAGTCTTGCAACGACGAAGAGCTACACGCTCAACGATGCCAACCGGAACGGCTTCGCAGATGAGGACGAGACGATCGAGTTCACCGTGACGGTGCGCAACACCGGCAACGTCACCCTGACCGACGTGGCGCCGAACGACGCGATGATCCCCACGTTCACGCCGGCATCCGTCGACCTCGCCCCCGGGGCCCGCCAGGCCTTCGTCGGTGCTCCGTACACCGTCACCGCAGCAGACGTCGCAGCGGGGATCGTGTCGAACACGGCGACCGCCACCGGCACGCCCCCGAGCGGCCCGCCGATCAGCAGCCCGCCCGCGACGGTGACGGTGACCGCGTCCGACCCCGGCATCCTCATCGAGAAGTCTGCCGATCTCGACGACAGCAACAGCAACGGCGTCGCTGACGTCGGAGAGACCATCGCCTACTCCTTCACGGTGACCAACACCGGCAACGTCGACCTGTCGAAAGTGACGATCGACGACCCCAAGGTGCCGGGCATCACACCGGCCTCGGCGACGATCGCGCCAGGCGAAGTCGTGATCTTCCGGGCCGATGACTACACGGTGACCGAGGCGGACATCCTCGCGGGCGTGCTGTCGAACACGGCCACCGCGGTCGGCACGCTGCCCGGTGGCGAGACCCTCGAGAGCAACCCGTCGACCGTCACAGTGCCACCCGCCCCCGTCGCACCCGCGCTGACCATCGACAAGAAAGCAGTGCTGGAGGACAGCAACGACAACGGCAGGGCCGATGCGGGCGAGACCATCCGGTTCTCGTTCGTTGTCACCAACACGGGAAACGTGACCCTCACCGGAGCGTCGGTCGACGACGACATGGTCACGGGCCTGAGGCGCGGGCAGATCGGATCGATCGCTCCGGGACGGAGCGTGACCGTGGCTGCCGACCCTTACACGATGACCGCGGCGGATGCCGAAGCCGGCGGGGTCTACAACGTCGCGACGGCCACGGCGACCGGCCCGGGCGGTGGAGTGGTGTCCTCACGGGAAGACAGCGTGACCGTCTCCGCCGTGGATGGGAACCACTCCGAGGATGTCGACGTGCTGCCGCCGACCGGTGGACTCCCGGTGTGGCCGCTGGCACTTGGCGCGTTCACGATGATCGCGCTCGGTGTGGTGCTGTACCTCCGTCGGCGACAGTCGGCGATGCATGACATCGACTGACGCCGAGGTGACGGCCTCCTGACGCAACTGGCGACAGCCGCTTCGAACATCGGAGCGGCTGTCGCCATACGTGAGCGGGATGTCAGCGCCCGTGCTCTGCGTGAAGGCGACACCAGCCGGGGCATCGGTGACACGTTCTGCATCAATGGGTGTCACATCGACGCGGCCCGCAACAGTGCGGCGAGGGGCGGCGGCGTCCGTTCGAGGGGGACGGCGGCGGCGAGCAGGCGAGCGTAGCGGAGCTTGTTGCCGCTGCGTCCGCCGAGGAAGCGGGCGAGTTGCCGGTCGGCGGGCTGCTGTCGTTGGGCGGGCTGGCCCTGGAGCCGGCGATACGAGGCGAGTTCGCCTTCTGCGGCGATCACTGCTTCGACGCCCGCGACACCGAGCGCGCGAATCAGCTCGCCCTCGAGGTCGGGCTCGCACACGTAGATCTCGTCGGCGAGGTCTTCGAAGACGTGCCGCTCGTTGGCATCCACGAGCCCGAGAACGTCCTGGCCCTCGAGGTCATGATGGGGGCGGCGGATGCCGTGGGCGCCGCCCAGCACGATGACGGGCGGCAGTTTGATCGACATCCGTTCGCTGAGGACTTCCAGCGCAGCGCGATCGCTCTCCCCTTCGACCACGACGACCGTCATCGGACTCTCCTTTCAGGCCTCGCATCGCCCTGGCCCCGCGACGACGGGTCGCAGAGTCCGCAGTCGGTGGTGAGCTCGCTCAGCGGCGGGGTCTGGGCCGCAGCCAGCGCAGGTGCACGCCTTCCTCGTTCGGCGTTTCGACCTCGAGACCGTAGTGCTCGCCGATGCGTTCGACCAGCTGCGCTCGCCGCGCCCGCTCATAGGCGGCGTGCTCCCGCCGGAAGGCGACGACCAGGGCCCAGCAGATGAGCAGCATGACGATGCTGAACGGGAGGGCGATGATAATCGCCGCCGTCTGCAGAGCGACGAGTCCGCCTGCGATGAGCAGGGCGATCGCGAGCAGTGCCGTGATGAGGGTGAAGAGGGTCCGCACCGGCTTGGAGGGCTCCGGGTTGCCGCCGGTCGCGATCATGCCCATCACGAGCGCGCCCGAGTCGGCGGAGGTGACGAAGAAGATCGAGATGAGGAGGAGCGCCCCGATGGTGAGCACGAGCGGCGCCGGAAGATGCTCGAACAGCTGGAACAGGGCGCCTTCGATGTTGACGGACCCGTCGGCCTCGGTCATCGTTCCGGGCTCGGCCACCTCCTGGCGCACCGCCGAGCCGCCGAGCACGGCGAACCACAGGATGCCGAGCAGCGTCGGCACGATGAGCACGCCCATCACGAACTCGCGCACGGTGCGGCCTCGGCTGACGCGCGCGATGAAGATGCCGACGAACGGGGCCCACGAAATCCACCAGCCCCAGTAGAACGACGTCCACGACGCCTGCCAGTCCTGGCCGGCCTGGCCCTGGAAGGCGCTGACACTGAAGCTGAGCCCGATGTAGTTCTGCAGGTACGAGCCGATCGACTGCACCCATTCGCGCAGCAGGTAGAACGTGTCGCCGGCGAAGAGCACGAACACGAGCAGTGCGGCGGCGAGCACGAGGTTCGTCGTCGACAGCCACTTCATCCCTCGGGCAACGCCTGACAGCACCGAGAACAGGACCGCCGCCGTGATGACCGCGATGATCACGATCTGCGAGAAGAGGCTGGGCTCCTCGATGATCCCGGCGGCTTCGAGGCCCGAGCTGATCTGCAGCACGCCCAGGCCGAGGCTCGTGGCGACCCCGAAGAGCGTGCCGACGAGCGCGACCGCATCGATCGTGTTGCCCCAGCCGCCCCGCACGCGACGGCCGAGCACCGGTTCGAGCGCCCACCGGATCGACAGAGGGCGGCGACGGCGGTGGATCGCATAGGCAAGCGCGAGCCCCACGACCACGTAGATCGCCCACGCCTGAACACCCCAGTGCAGGTAGGTCTGGGTGAGCGCGGACTGTGCGAGTTGCGCCGGCGTGCCCTCGACTCCCGGCTTGGGACTGATGTAGTGACTGAGCGGTTCGCTCACGCCATAGAACACCAGACCGATGCCCATGCCGGCGGCGAACAGCAGCGAGAACCACGCCAGCATCGAGAACTCGGGTTCGTCGTCGTCCCTTCCGAGCCGGATGTCGCCGTAGCGGCTGAAGCCGAGGAAGAGGCAGAAGGCGACGAAGAACGCCGTGATCGCGACGTAGTACCAGCTGAAACCGTCGACGATCGCACCCTGGATCGCTCCGAAGAACGTCTCCGCCTGAGACGGGAAGATGATCGCGAAGGCGCTGAACACGACCGTGATGACCGCGGCGGGGCCGATCACCCATCGGCTCGGGCGGAAGCGCCGCGCGTCTGATGGACCATCGCTCATCGCGGTGTCGACGCGACCGGTGGGAGCGGCCGTCAGGAGGTCATCGGGGCCGGGTGTACTGTCGTCGGTCACGCGCGACACCATAACGCGGCTGACGCGTCGAGGGAAAGCGCTGGTGCGGCGGGGAAGACAGCGCTAGGGGTGTCCCTTCGGGCGGTGCGGGTCAGCTCTCGCAGCCGACCCCGTCTCCGTCGCGGTCGAGGTGGCTCGCGTAGCCGGGATCTCCGCGGTGCACCGGGGCGGCTCCGGCCGCCTTCGCCTCCGAGCAGTTCGCGTAGAACACCATCTCGGGCTCCTTCGGCTGCGGCTCCGGCTCCTTCGTCGGCGCCGGTTCGGGCTCTTCCTCCATCGCCATGGCGTCGGCGGCGAGCTCCGACTCGAGCAGCGGCTCGTCGGGGCACTCCGACAGGACGCGGACGATCGCGTCATACTCCGCCTGCGTCACCCACAGGGCGTAGGCGGACTTCACTGACACCTGCCGCGCGACATACGCGCAGCGGAACGCCTTGTTCTTCGGAAGCCACGTCGCGGCATCGCCGTCGGACTTCTGCGCGTTCGCGGATCCGTCGACGGCGAGCAGATTGAGCGGATCGTTGGCGAAGACCTCCCGCTGATGAGCGGTCAGCTGCTGGGCGCCCTTCTGCCACGCGTCCGACAGAGCGACGACGTGGTCGATCTGCACGTCAGCCGATGTGTCCTGCCCGCGCAGGAACGGGATGACCTGGCCGGTGAACGGGTCATCGAGGATGCCGGAGGTCACCGTGCAGCGTCCGTCCTTGATGACGTCGGCGAGGTCGCGCGCGAGGATGTCGTCGCGGGTGCCGCATCCGTTGCGATCGACGTCCTTCCACCTCTGACCGAACCGGTCACGGTCGTACCCCGTCTTGGGCGCACGGCCCTTGACGTCGAGCGCCGCCAGTGCGGCCAGCGCCGTGCCGGCTTCGGCTTCTTCGGGAGCGACCGTCGGAGTCGGAGTCGGAGTCGGAGTCGGCGTGGTCGGGGCGGTGTCCGTGACCTCGTCGGTGGCCGGAACGGTGTCGTCTTCGGCCTCGTGGGGAGGGGGCACCACGGGAGCCTCGTCGGCGGGAGCGGCGGCGATCTCCGGCTCGCGCGGGAAGGCGACGTTCGCCATCGCGCCCGACACCAGCGCCACGACGACCGCGATGACCAGTGCGCGCGACGCGCTCGCGGGACTCCTGAACCGCAGGAAGGTCGGGGTCTTCTTGCCGAGGGAGATCCCGGCGGTGATCGCGACGCCGACAGCGATCGCGCAGATGACCTGCGACAGCAGCAGCATCGCCACGATCAGCGCCACGCCGATCACGATCCACCCCAGCTTCCTGTTGCGTCGCACCTCCGGAGAAGAGCTGTCGGCAGGAGGGGGCGGGGGCGTCAGCGACGACATGGGGGGCTCCTTGCAGGGGACTCGTCCACGCGACAGCGCGCGGCGCTCGCCGGATGTCGCGGGGGCGCGCGTCGGCAGAGCGGCGGCGCCCTCGGGTCGGGCGCCTCCACGATTGTCACCTAAACCACCGACACGGAGGGGGTGCCGCCGCGTCGGCGCACCGGATATCCTCGCCGCGAAGGAGGCGCTCATGGCTTTCCGGTTCGACAACGTCGGGATCGTCGTCGAAGACCTCGACTCCGCCATCGAGTTCTTCACTGCCCTCGGCATGCAGCTCGAGGGTCGCGATCACGTCGCGGGAGAATGGGCGGGGAAGGTGACCGGCCTCGGCGCCCAGGATGTCGAGGTCGCCATGATGCGGATGCCGGACGGGCACGGACGCATCGAGCTCTCCCGCTTCATCACCCCGGAGATCGTCGAAGACCACCGGACCGCGCCCGTGAACGCGCTCGGGTACCTGCGGGTCATGTTCGAGGTCGACGACATCGATGCCGCCCTCGCCCGGCTCACCCCGCTGGGGGCCGAGCTGGTCAGCAGCGAGGTCGTCCGCTACGAGGACGTGTACCGGCTCTGCTACATCCGCGGCCCCGAGGGAATCCTCCTCGGCCTCGCACAGGCGATCTCCTGACCGTGCATCAGCGCGGTCGCGTCGCCGGCTCACGAAGGCGCCGCGTTCGAATGCTCGGCGGGACCGAACAGCACGAGCACGTCGAGCGCCTCCTCGATGTCGACGAAGCGATGCTCCTCGCCCGCGGGAACGAAGAGCACCGCGCCGGCGACGGCGGGAGCGTCGCCGTGGGGAGTGCGCAGGGTCGCCCGGCCGGCGCGGACGACATAGACCTCGTCTTCGGTGTGAGGCTGCTGAAGGTCTTCGCCGCCGGCGGGAAGCAGGTACCTGCCGACGCTGAGCGCCGGTACCCGGAGCAGCTCTTCGTAGCCCGTCGCCGAGTCGTCGGCCTCCTCTATGACGAGCGATCGCATCCGTGACTCCTCTCGCGATGTCCGATCTGCACAGTGAGACCGTTCCGTCATCCTCGCGGCCTCGACTGACCGGCTCGGTGGCCATTCTGCGGAACTGGACTGACGCGCACGATCCGGGCGTCGGCGATCACCGCCGGGCGGGCCGCGTGCGCTGGCGGTAGGCGGCGATGACGGCGGCCATGTCGTCGTTCCCGCGGCCGAGCAGGAGGGCTTCGGAGTAAAGGCGCGCGCTCTCCTCCATGAGGGGACCCGACACGCCGCGTTCGCGTGCGGCCGCCACGACGAGGTTCGCGTTCTTGAGCACGTCGGCGATCGCCGCCTGAGGCGAGAAGTCGTCGTCGACGAGCGCGGTCGCCTTGGCCCGTGACACGAAGGATGCCATGGGGCCCGCGTCGAGAACGTCGCGCAGCGTCGTGAGCGGAAGATCGAGCTCCTCCGCGAGGTGGAACGCCTCGGCGAGTCCCGTGGCGAGCGTGATCAGGAACACGTTGACGGCGAGCTTCATGCGCATCGCCTGAGGCGGGAGGCCGCATCGGAAGACGCGGGCGCACGCGGGCTGCAGAAGGGCGGCAGCCTCTTCGACGGCGGCTTCCTCTCCCGCGAGCATCGAGATCAGCCGGCCGTCGAGTGCCGGCTGACGTGAGCCCGACACGGGAGCTTCGACGAACGCCCCTCCCGCGCGAGCCACGCGGGCCGCCAGTGCTTCGGAGTAGGCGGGGGCGACGGTGCTCATCTGCACGATCGTGCGGCCACGCAGCAGGCGTTCGTCGAAAGCCAGGACATCGTCGACGGCCGCTTCGTCGGTGACCATGATGAAGACGGTGCGGCAGCGCTCGAAGACAGCCGCGGGGGAGTCCGCAGCGACGGCGCCTGCCGCGATCAACGGCTCGCACGCTGCCGGCGTGCGATTCCATACGCGCAGCGGCGCAGCGGTGAGGATGCGGCCTGCGACAGCCGAGCCCATGAGCCCCAGGCCGATGAATCCTGTCTCCGTCGTCATGCCGCTCCGCCTTCGGTCCATCAGCGTCTGCTTTCTGCCAATCCATGACGGAATCATGAAGTTCTGCATCGTCGCCAGGTCCAGTTGCGCATGCTGGATTCATGTCCGTCGCAGGCCCGCGTCTCTCTGCCCGCGCTCTGACCTCGATGACCGGTGGCCTGGGGGCCGAACCGGTCGCATATGCAGAGCTCGCCGGGCGGATCCAGGTGCTGATCGTCGACGGACGGATCCCCACGGGCACGCGTCTGCCATCGGAGCGTGAGCTGGCCGGCGCGCTCGGGCGCAGCCGCACGACCGTCGTGGCTGCGTACCAACGGCTGCGTGACACCGGCTATCTGATCAGCCGGCATGGCTCTGGCAGCCGGGCGACGCTGCCGAGTCTCGCAGACGTGTCGAAGCGGGAGAGCGGCGGCCCCGGGTTCGCGGGCGCGGTTCCCCCGCCGGTCTCCGGCCTGAGCGAGCTGATCACCGAGGTCACACGCCACCTCCCCGACATCACGCGCTTTCCCGGCTTCGACCTGCTCGGCATCGACCCGCTCCGTCAGGCCATCGCCGATCGGTACACGCGCCGGGGGCTGCCGACGTCGCGTGAGCAGATCATGGTGACCACGGGCGGCCAGCACGCCATCGCGCTCTCCTCTTACGCGCTCGTGAACCGCTTCGACGTGGCGCTGGTCGAAAGCCCCACGTACCCGCACGCGTATGAGGCCCTTCACAGGGCGGGCGCGCGTGTCGTCGCCACCCCTGTCACGGTCGACGGCTGGGACGTCCCTCACCTCATCGCCACCATTCAGCAGACCAGGCCCGCCGTCGCCTATCTCATGCCCGACTTCCACAATCCGACGGGCGCATCGCTCGCCCCTGAGGATCGGTCGAGGCTGGTTCAGGCAGCTCGCGTGGCCGGGACGGTCCTGATCGTCGACGAGGCCACCGCCGACCTGAACATCGACCGGCCGTGGGACGACGGACCCTTCGCGCGTCACGCGGCCAGGGACGGCGGACCGTCGGGCTCGGGGGTCATCACACTGGGCTCGCTGTCGAAATCGATCTGGAGCGGGCTGCGCATCGGATGGATTCGCGCCGACGAAGCCGTGATCAAGCGGCTCGTTCAGGCTCGGCCGGCCGGCGACCTCGGAACCCCGCCGATCGAGCAGCTGATCGGCGTGGAGGTCCTCCGCAGGATGGACGAGCTGGTCGCCGACCGACGGCGACTGTTGCGCGCCAACCGAGGCGTCCTCACCGCGTCGCTGCAGCGACATCTTCCGCAGTGGACCGCGCCCTCGCCCGACGGCGGGATGTCGCTGTGGGTGACGCTCGATCACGCCGGCAGCACCGCGCTCACCTCGCGTGCGCGTGCGCACGGGGTCGCGCTGGTACCGGGGCCGAAGTTCTCGGTCGACGGTTCGCTGGAACGCCACCTGCGCCTCCCGATCACCGGCCCGACCGACGAGCTGGACCGGGGCGTGCGGGTGCTCGCGCAGGTCTGGGGGCAGCTGGGCGGAGGCGAGAGCCTGACAGCGGCGCGTCAGGCGGCGTCGGCGATCTGACCCGCTCTGCCGCAGACGCGAGCCTGTCAGCTCCCGCCGCTCACCGGGAGCACGGCGCCCGACACATACGACGCGTCCGAGGTGGTGAGCCATTCGATCGCGGCGGCGATCTCCTGCGGCGTCGCGACGCGGCCGAGCGGTGTCCGCGACGCGATCCGCTCGACACGGTCGGGCTGCCCCGCTCGTGCATGGATGCCAGTCGCCGTGGTGCCGGGGCTGACGGCATTGACGCGGATCCCCAGCGGTGCGACCTCTTTGGCGAGCCCGACCGTGAAGGCCTCCACTCCGGCCTTCGACGCGGCGTACCAGACGTATTCACCGGGCGAACCGGTGCGCGCGGCGATCGATGACACGTTGACGATCGTCCGATCATCGCGCTGCGGCGAGGATCCCCACCTTCTCACCGCCTCTCGCGTGAGCCGGATGAGGGCCGTGAGGTTGACGTCGATGACCCGTCGTATCTCGTCGTCGTCTGCCGTGTGAAGAGGACCGATCCGTCCTGTCACGCCGGCGTTGTTGACGAGCACGGTGACGTCGCCGAGCGCTTCTGCGGCATCCAGGATGCGGGCGGGTGCGTCAGCGTCAGTGACGTCGCATCGCAGGTGCACGACGGACGTCTCGCGGCCGACGACGCTGATCGGCTCGTGATCGGAGCGGTGCGCCGCCAGCACGACGTGCCCGCGGCGGGCGAGCCGCTCGACGACAGCGCGACCGATGCCCCTGCTGCCTCCGGTGACGATGGCGACGGTCTTGGTCACGGTGCTGCTCCTCTGCTCCGGCGGGGCGTTCGGGGCTTCCGACGACGTTGCCGCCTCCTCGAAGGAAAGCACACTGCGGGCGGGGCGGCACGGTCCAGTCGTGAGGGCTGGACTGCCGGAAGATGTCCCGCGCGCCCGGCGCCGGAGATAATTGTCCAATGCCCCGGATCTCCGCGCCGACCGTCGTCGAGCATCGCGCTGCTCAGCGCACGGCGCTGATCTCGGCGGGGGAGAAGGTGCTCGCCGAGGCGGGGCTGGCGGGCTTCACTCCGCGGAGCGTCTGTGAGAAGGCGGGTCTGTCGCGCTCCAGCTTCTACGACTACTTCCCTTCGAAGGACGACCTGCTCGTGGCGATCGCGATGGAGGCGATCGAGCAGTGGGATGCCGAGATGGAGGCGATCCTCGCGCCCGTCGAGCCGGGTGAGGCGGAGCTGCGGGCCTTCGTCGAGGCGACGATGACGATGTCGGCGGACGGTCGCCATGCGCTCGCCTCCGTCCTGCGTGAGGCGGATCTCAGTCCGAGTCGCATGGATGACCTGATGGCGCTCCACGATGCGCTGATGCGGCCCGTCCATCGCGTGCTCGACCACCTGGGGATCGACGTGATGCCCTCGACGGCGACTCTCGTTCAGGGGGTGCTGGCGGCGGGCGTGCAGCTCGTGTCCCATGGTGTCGATCCGAAGAGCGTCTCCGACGATGTGTTCCGGATGCTGACGCGGGGTCTGCTGCTCTGATTTCTGTCTGACGCGTTTTGGTGACAGAATGTCGGTATGTTGTCGACACACTGTCGGCATCTTCCTCCCTCTCCCACCGAAAGCTGCTCATGTTCCTCGCGCTGCGCGAACTGCGGTTCGCTCGCGGCCGGTTCGCGCTGATGGGCACCGTGATCGCGCTGATCTCCGTGCTCGTCGTGCTGCTGTCCGGCCTCTCCTCCGGTCTCGTCAACGACGGCGTCTCGGGCCTCAAGTCGATGAGGGCGACCGCGTTCGCCTTCAACGAAGGCACGATGACCGACAACGCCTTCAGCCGTTCCGTCATCGACGACGATCAGCTCGGCGCCTGGCAGGATGCCGAGGGCGTCGCATCGGCGGAGCCGATGGGCGTCAACATCGTCAACGGGGTCACCGATGACGACACGCAGATCGACCTGACGCTGTTCGGGGTCGAGCCGGACGGCTTCCTCTCGCCGGCCATCTCAGACGGAGACGGCGTCGGCCGCGTCGACGGCATCGTCGTCTCGGAGACGCTGCGCGGCAACGGCGTCGAGCTGGGCACCGTCATCACCCTCGACCGCACCGAGGTCGAGCTGACCGTCGTCGGCTTCACGCAGGGACAGGCGACCTTCGGCCACGTCGACGTCGCCTACCTGCCCGTCGACACGTGGCGCCTGATGGCCGCCGGCCTCGCCGAACCGGGCGCGCCCAGCGAAGACCGCATCGCCGAGATGGACTTCCCCTACGCGAGCGTCGTGGCGATCCTCGCGGAGGACGACGCTGAGGTCGACGTCGAGGCGATGGATGCCGCGGCCGAGACGACCACCATGACCCTCACCGAGGCGTTCAACGCCTCTCCGGGATATGAGGCCGAGACGCTCACTCTGAGCATGATCCAGGTGTTCCTCTACGTCATCTGCGCCCTCGTGGTCGGTGCGTTCTTCATGGTCTGGACCATTCAGCGCGCCCACGACCTCGCAGTGCTCCGGGCGACCGGCGCCTCCAGTGCGTACCTCGTGCGCGACAGCCTCGCCCAGGCGGCGATCCTGCTCGTCGGATTCACGGCGCTCGGCGTCGCCGCCGGAGTGGCCATGGGCGCCGCCATGCCGGATGCCATGCCCTTCGACCTCGAGTTCGCGCCCATCCTCACGGCATCCGTGCTCACGATCGTGCTCGGCATGATCGGCGCGGCCGTCTCCGTGCTGCGCATCACACGCATCGACCCGCTTCGCGCCCTGGGAGGACAGCGATGAACATCAACGAAGCACCCGCCCTCGAGATCGTCGACGCGGTCCTCGAACTCGGCGACGGCGACTCGCGCGTCCGCGCGCTCGATTCGGTCTCCCTCACGGTCATGCCCCGCGAACTGGTCGCGGTCGTCGGCCCGTCGGGAGCCGGGAAGTCGTCGCTGCTGGCGGCCGCAGGCGCCCTGACGCGGCTGGACAGCGGCGTCGTGCGGGTGCACGGCACCGACCTCGCCACGCTCTCGCGTCGTGCGACGACGCGCTTCCGCCTCGAGAACATCGGCTTCGTCTTCCAGTCGGGCAACCTCCTGCCCTCGCTGACCGCCGCCGACCAGCTGCGCCTGGCGGGCCGCCTCGCCGGCCGCCGGCGCGTGGACGTCGACGGCCTGCTGCAGTCGGTGGGGATCGCGCACCGCGCATCACACCGTCCGGGACAGCTCTCCGGCGGCGAGCGTCAGCGCGTCGGCATCGCCCGCGCCCTCGTCAACGAGCCGACGCTCGTGCTCGCCGACGAGCCCACGGCCGCCCTCGACCGTCGTCGCAGCCACGAGGTCGTCGAGCTGCTGGCCGAGCGGGCCCACGAGGCGCAGGTCGCGGTCGTGATGGTGACGCACGACCACGACGTGCTCGAGCACTGCGACCGCGTGCTGGAGATGGTCGACGGACGCCTCGGCGAACCCGCCCTCGTCCACTGACCGCACCCAGCGGCCGCGCTGCCCCTGGCTAGGCTCGATGCGTGGATGACCGACTGATCTCCGCCCTCGTCGCGACGCTCGCGGGCGTGCTGGTCGGGGCTGCCCTCTTCGTTCCGTTCGTCGCGGTGAGCTACCGACGCCGCGGCGGCCTGACGGCATGGCGGTTCGTCGCGTGGGCGGCGTTCCTCGTCTACTTCTTCGCGATCTGGACGTACACCCTCCTGCCGCTGCCCGACCCTGACCTGATCCGCTGCGTCGGGGCGATCACCGATCCGATGGCGGTCGTGCGCGACCTCCAGGCGGCGTTCGCCGGGCCCGGCAACCCGATCCGCAGTCCTGAGCTGCAGCAGCTGCTCCTCAACGTCCTGCTGTTCGTGCCGCTCGGCTTCTTCGTGCGCGGGCTCCTCGGCCGGGGGCTCGTCACGACCGTCGTGATCGGCTTCGCCGTCTCGCTCTTCGTCGAGACGACTCAGCTGACGGGCGTGTGGGGCGTCTATCCGTGCGCCTACCGGTTCTTCGACGTCGGCGATCTGATGACCAACACGCTCGGCGCCCTGATCGGCGCGACCCTGTCGCTGCTGGTGCCCCGTCGACTGCGGGGGATCGCGCCGACGGCCGATGCGCGGGAGCCGCGCCCGGTCACGCGGCGTCGTCGCCTGCTCGCGGTCCTCTGCGACGTGCTGGGAGCCGGCATCGTCGCCGCCGCGGTGAGCGTGGCGACGCAGCTGGTGCTCGAATACATCGTGGGCGACCATGCCGCGGTCGTCGACGGCACGATCGCGACGCTCCTCTCGACGGGCGTCGTCGCCCTCGCGTGGCTGCTCCTCATCCTCGCGACGGGGCGCTCGGTCGGCGACTTCGCCGTCGAGCTCGAATACCGGGGCGGTCGGATGCCGCAGACCGCGGCCCGGCTCGTGAGGTTCGCCGCGGGGATCGGCGGGTATCACCTGCTGACGCTGCTCCCGGAGGACTGGTCGTGGGTCGCGTCCTGGTTCGCGCTCGTCGCCGTCGTGCTCGTGCTCACGACGCGTCGCGGCCGCGGACTCCCCGGCATCCTGACGGGTCGCGAGCTCGTCGACGCGCGGGATCGATAAGGTGCTGAAGGGATCGTCACTGGGGACGATCCGGCACTCGGAAGGTCACGCATGGGCATCGCGACGATCACGATCAGCAACCCCGCCGGCGAGGGAAACCTCCTCAACCCCGACGTCATCGCCGGACTGGTCGAGCAGCTGACGACTGCCGACGCCGATGCCGAGACGACCGGCATCGTGCTGACGGGCGACGGCGACGTCTTCTGCAGCGGGCTCGACATCCCCGCCATCCAGGCCGGAGGAGACCCCGTCGCCTTCGCGAGCGCCCTCGCCGACCTGCTGAAGCTGCTCCCGACGCTCGGCACGCCCATCGCCGCGGCCGTCAACGGCGACGCCGTGGCATCCGGGGCGTCCCTCGTCGCGGCGGTCGACTACGCCGTCGCGGTGCCGCACGCGCGCATCGGGACCCGCGAAGTGTCGGTCGGCATCTGGCCGATGGTCGCGCAGGTGCCGATCATCCACCGGATCGGGCCGCGATGGGCGATGGAGAACATCGGGTCGGGAGAGCCGTTCGACACCAAGCGAGCGCGCGAGGTCGGCCTCATCAACGCGATCGCCGAACCGGCCGATCTCACCGCGCACGTCTCGGGGTGGCTCGACAGCGCCGCGCGGGCCGGCGGCGTCGCCAGGATCGGGCGCCCTGCGTTCCACCGCTTCGCGACCATGAGCTACGACGAGGCGCTCGACGCGTCGGTCGGGCTGTTCGCTGACATGAACCGACGCTGACGACACCGCGCGTCTCGCCTGGGCGGGCCGCTTGTCCCCCGAAATGCCGACTGCGCGGCTTGCGTTCACTTGTTAGCGTCAACGCATGACCACCACTGAATCCACGGCGCTGACGCATGCCTCCAATCAGGGGCTCGGCGTCGCCGCGATCACGCTGGCGATCACCACCCCGATCGCCGCTGTCATCGGCTGGATCTGGGCCGCGGCGACCCCCGGCGCGGCGTCCCTGAGCGTGGCCGTCCTGGCCCTCGTGGCGGTGTCGATCATCGCGGCGCTGGCCGTGATCGTGGGCATCGTCTCGCTCGTGCTGTCGAAGCCCAACAGCCTCGCCAAGCTCTCCCTGATCCTCGTCGCCGCGACGGGGATCGTTCTCTTTCTGCTGGTCGCGCCCCCGTCGACCTGGAACCTCTGACGGCGGCGGGCGACAGGCCGAGCGTCAGAGCAGGCTGCCGGCCTCGGTGAGGACGCTGCGCAGGATCTGCTCGATCTCCTCGAACTCCTTCGGCCCGGTCGTCAGCGGCGGCGCGAGCTGCACGACGGGGTCGCCGCGGTCATCGGCACGGCAGTACAGTCCGGCGTCGTACAGCGCTGTCGACAGGAATCCGCGCAGCAGGCGCTCCGACTCCGCGTCGTCGAAGGTCTCCTTCGTCGTCTTGTCCTTGACGAGCTCGATGCCGAAGAAGTAGCCGTCGCCGCGCACATCGCCCACGATCGGCAGGTCGCGCAGACGCTCGAGCGTCGAACGGAAGACAGGCGAGTTCTCCCGCACGTTCTGCAGGAGCTGCTCCTCCTCGAAGAGGTCCAGGTTCGCCAGCGCGACGGCAGCCGCCACCGGGTGACCGGCGAACGTGTAGCCGTGCGGGAAGCTGACGTCGCCCTTCGAGAACGGCTCGTAGACGCGGTCGCTGACCATCGTGCCCCCGAGCGGGACGTAGCCGCTCGTGACCGCCTTGGCGAACGTGATCATGTCGGGCTGGTAGCCATACGCGTCGCACGCGAAGTACTCGCCGATGCGGCCGAAGGCGCAGATGACCTCGTCGCTGACCAGCAGCACGTCGTAGCGGTCGCAGATCTCACGCACCCGCTGGAAGTAGCCCGGAGGGGGCGGGAAGCATCCGCCGGAGTTCTGCACGGGCTCGAGGAACACGGCGGCGACCGTCTCGGGTCCCTCGAACTGGATCATCTCCTCGATGCGGTCGGCCGCCCAGACGCCGAACTCCTCGGGAGTGGTGCCGGTGAAACCCTGCTCGGCGGCGCGATAGAAGTTGGTGTTGGGCACACGGAAGCCGCCCGGAGTGACCGGCTCGAACATCGCCTTCATGCCCGGCAGGCCAGTGATCGCGAGGGCGCCCTGCGGGGTGCCGTGATACGCGATGAAACGCGAGATCACCTTGTGCTTGCCCGGCTTGCCCTGCAGCTTCCAGTAGTGCTTCGCAAGCTTGAACGCGGTCTCTACTGCTTCGCCGCCGCCCGTGGAGAAGAAGACGTGGTTGAGGTCGCCGGGAGCCAGGTCGGCGAGGCGGTCGGCGAGCTCGATCGCCGCCGGATGCGCGTACGACCAGATCGGAAAGAACGCGAGCTCCTCGGCCTGACGCGCCGCCGTCTCGGCGAGCACCCGGCGTCCGTGGCCGGCGTTGACGACGAACAGCCCCGAGAGACCGTCGATGTAGCGCTTGCCCGCGGCATCCCACACGTGATGGCCCTCGCCGCGCGTGATGATGGGCACGCCGCGCTCCATCGTCGACTGGCGGGAGAAGTGCATCCACAGGTGGTCTTTCGCCATCTGCTGGAGTTCGGCTTCGGTTCGCTGCGTGGGCATGACGCTCCTCCTCGGTCGTCTCGAACGTACCGCTCTCGAGTCTTCCGCGCGCGTCCGCGGCGTCTGAAATCGCACGAACTGCGCGGCCCGCGCTCCCGGGCGCACACTCCGTGCGGGGCCGGCGCGGGTGGGAGGATGGAGGGATGACCCGCACGCACGTCCTCACCGGTGCCGGCTCCGGCATCGGAGCCGCCCTCGCCCGTCGTCTTGCCGATCGCGGAGACCGTCTGATCCTCGTGGCGCGCGACGGCGAGCGAGCGCAGCAGCTCACCGCCGCCTACCCCGGAAGCTCGTCGATCGTCGCCGATCTCGCCGACCCCGCCTCGTTCGAGTCGGCCGTGACGGATGCCGCAGAGGCGCTGCCGGAAGCGGTCGACTCGGTCGTGCACGCGGCGGGCATCGTCGACCTCGGCACGGTGGGGGAGCTGTCGCTCGACGCGTGGACGTCGCAGGTCACCGTCAATCTCGTGGCTCCGGCCGAGCTCACTCGGCTGCTGCTCCCGCGCGTGCGCGCCGCCCGCGGCACGGTCCTGTTCGTGAACTCCGGCGCGGGACTCACGGCGCACCCCGAGTGGGGCGCCTACGCCGCCAGCAAGCACGGCCTGAAAGCGCTCGCCGACGCCCTACGCGGCGAAGAGGCACGGCACGGCGTCCGCGTGACGTCCGTCTATCCGGGCCGCACCGCGACGCCTATGCAGGCCCGCGTGCACGAGCAGGAGGGCGCCGACTACGACCCGTCGCGCTTCATCGACCCGGAGTCGGTCGTGGCGGCGATTCTCGTGGCGCTCGATGCGACGCCCGACGCGACCCTGACCGACATCACGGTGCGCCCCGGCCCCCGCTGACCCCGCGCCCACCCCTTCGTCGTGGGCGTCGGCGCCCTGCTGGTGGGCGTGGTGCTGATGGTGGTGTGGTTCTTCTTCCCGCGGGCCAAGCCGTTCTTCGACGGCCGTGCCCTCAACCGCGATACGCCGGTGATGGTGCCCGAAGAGTCCTAGGGGCGCGCGGCCGCTGTCGCGGTGCCCGGGTCCGGAGAGCGAGCGGCGCAGTGCGGCGGGCATCCGGAACGCCGTGACCGGCGTCGCGGAGCATGGCAGGGAGTGCGTCGCCCCGTGGGCGTGAGGTGGCGGCCGTGAGGCGGTCGCGCGACGCCTGGCGGCGGGGCTCGGCCTCCGGCGGCACGAGGAGCTCGTGCTCGATGTGGGCCACGCGCAGCGTGCGGATCGACGCGGCGCGGGCCGTGGCCGGACGCGTCGCCGTCAGGGAAGCGTGCACACGGGCGCCGCGACGCACGAGGTGGCGGGCGGGCGCCCCGGATGCCGAGACCTCGCACGCGGGGGCGCTCAGCTCGACGGTGTCGTCGATGGCCTCGAGGGCCTTCGCCTCAGCGGCGAGGGTGCGCACGGAGCGCTCGAGCAGGTGCACCCACGACAGCACGCCGCCGAAGGCGAGCACCTCGAAAGCGGCGAGGTTGATGATCCCCGAGACCATCAGGCCGATGCCGACCGCCAGCACGATCACGGTGGCGATCGCGTAACGGCCGAGGAAGGCGGGGAGCTCCGGCATGGTGCGGCGGCTGACGATGACCAGGCCGAGGAAGCTCAGGAGCACGCCGTTCGCGGCGCGGTCGTGGAGGAACTCATTGAGCGTGAGCGGCACGACGCCGATCAGCGCCAGCGAGAGGCCGAGCGCCACGAGGAGCGGCGGCAGCATCCGCGCCGCCCGCATGTCTGCGACGCGACCAGCGGCCACGGAGCCGGCCAGGTGGACGGCCAGCGGCACGCTGCCCGCGGCGATCACGAGACCGCTCATGACGACGCCGCCGTTGAACGTGTAGCCCGACGCGTCGGCGAACATGCCAAGGCGGCTGAAGTGCAGATGCCACCACAGCGGGTCGACGGTGCTCAGCGCGGCGATGAGGATCGCGGCGCAGAGAATCACCGCCCCCGCCATCGCTGAGGGGCGCGCGGCGCGCGCCAGGTTCGAGTATCGCCGCACCGTCGGGTGCGGGTGTAGGGCGAAGCTCGAGGACATCGGGGCCTCTTCGTCAAACGATCCGGTGCGATAGTCCCCTGCTGCTGCCTACCCCACCGAATACTCACCGGACTCGACCTCCCCCAAAGGAGAACGAGCAAGACATACTCGAATCTACGCAATTTTGTGTTTCGAGTTTGTCCCCCGAATGGGGGACATGTATTGTGATCTCAGCGCCGACCACCGGGGGGAGGTTCGGCGCCTTGTCAGGCGGTCACCCGGGGGACTGGGGCCGAAACGTCACCGCCTGAAATCGAATACGAGAAAGGTTCCCCTCAGGGGCGGACATCAGCGATGGCTCCTGAGGGGAACCTGGATCGCGGCGCCTATTGCCGTTTGGGGGAACGGCCACACGTGGAGCTGGGGGGCATCCGTGCGGGCGCGCATGCGTTCCGCGCTCAGGCTACCGCCATTTCCTGGGAATTTCATGGTTCGTCGCGCCTCGCGGCGCGTTTCCTTCCCGGCGTAGGTCCCCGATCGCGCACTGCACGCCGCCGAACGCCCGCGCGCGATCCGCGAGCGGAACCTCGCACGGAACAATGGAGTCCGTGCCATCCTCCTCTCTCCCCGTCGCGAGCGATCTCTTCGATGCAGCCCGCGCCCGCCTCGCCGGCGCACCCACAGAGGGCCTCGGCGAATGGGCTTCGGCCCGCAGGCTGCTCGGCTTCGGCCGGGCGCCGCGCATCGTCCGCGTGGGCGAGGCATGGCACGTCGGAGCCCTGCTGATCGCCGACGACGCCGTCTACGCGACCGGCGAAGTGCTCCGCGCGCGCCATGACGCCATTCGCGGCTACACGGCGCAGTCGCAGCGAGAGCGCTCCGAGCGGGCGGCCGCGGCCTTCCGCGGAGGCTTCGCCGAGGGCGAGACGGTGCACATCGGCTGGACTCCTGTCGATGTCGCCGGCGTCGACGCGGGCGGAGCGTCCGGTCCGCTCTCGGTGGTCGACGGGGTGGCCTGCATCCGGTGGAGCGCCACGGCGCAGCTCCGCCCGCTCGCCGACTACCTCGACGAGCAGCTCTCCCTCCGCTGACAGCCCCTGTCGCGGACAACCCCCTGTCGCGAGGGGTTTCCGACGGCGCGCATGGACCCCCGGATGCCACGGCGTCAACCCCCAGTCTCTCGGTGTCGCCAAAGGCGCGCACCTGCGTAGGGTGTCAGCATGCAGGCATGGCCGGGGGCGCCCTATCCGCTCGGTGCCACATTCGATGGCAGCGGGACCAACTTCGCACTCTTCAGTGAGGGCGCCGAACGGGTCGAGCTGTGCCTGTTCGACGACGACGGGAACGAGACGCGCGTCGAGCTGCGCGACGTCGATGCGTTCGTATGGCACGGCTACCTGCCGACGGTGCAGCCCGGCCAGCTCTACGGCTACCGCGTGCACGGTCCGCACGATCCGTCGAACGGCCAGCGATTCAATCCGAACAAGCTGCTGCTCGACCCGTACGCCAAGGCCGTCGACGGCGAGGTCCAGTGGGGCCAGTCGGTGTTCGGCTACGACTTCGGCGAGCCCGACTCGCGCAACGACGACGACTCAGCCGCCGCGATGATGAAGGGCGTCGTCGTCAATCCGTTCTTCGACTGGGCCGGCGACCGTCAGCCGAAGACCCCGTACGCCGAGTCGGTCATCTACGAGGCGCACGTCAAGGGCCTCACGCAGCGGCATCCCGACATCCCGGAGGACATCCGCGGCACCTACCGCGCGATCGCGCATCCCGTGATCATCGAGCACCTCAAGAAGATCGGCGTCACGGCCATCGAGCTCATGCCGGTGCACCAGTTCGTGAACGACTCGACCCTGCAGGAGCAGGGGCTGTCGAACTACTGGGGCTACAACACGATCGCGTTCTTCGCTCCGCAGAACACCTACTCGGCGCTCGGTCAGCGCGGGCAGCAGGTGCAGGAGTTCAAGGGAATGGTGCGGGCGCTCCACGCGGCGGGCATCGAGGTCATCCTCGACGTGGTCTACAACCACACCGCCGAGGGCAACCACATGGGGTCGACGCTGTCGATGAAGGGCATCGACAACGTCGCCTACTACCGCCTCGAAGAAGACGACAAGCGGTACTACACCGACTACACCGGCACGGGAAACAGCCTCAACGTCGGCAATCCGCACACGCTGCAGCTCATCATGGACTCGCTGCGCTACTGGGTCCTCGAGATGCACGTCGACGGGTTCCGGTTCGATCTGGCCGCGGCCCTCGCGCGCGAGTTCTACGAGGTCGACCGCCTCGCCACCTTCTTCGAACTCGTGCAGCAGGACCCGGTGGTCTCGCAGGTCAAACTCATCGCAGAGCCGTGGGACATCGGTCCCGGCGGCTACCAGGTCGGCAACTTCCCGCCCCAGTGGACCGAGTGGAACGGCAAGTACCGCGACACCGTGCGCGACTTCTGGCGCGGCGAGCCGTCGACGCTGGGCGAGTTCGCCTCGCGCCTGACCGGCTCCGCCGACCTGTACGAGCACTCCGGCCGGAGGCCCGTGGCATCCATCAACTTCGTCACGGCGCACGACGGGTTCACGCTGCGCGACCTCGTCTCGTACAACGAGAAGCACAACGAGGCCAACGGCGAGGACAACAACGACGGCGAATCGCACAACCGCTCGTGCAATCACGGCGTGGAGGGTCCCACCGACGACCCCGACGTGCTCACGGTGCGCGCACGACAGCAGCGGAACTTCCTCGCCACGCTGCTGCTGAGCCAGGGCGTGCCGATGATCAGCCACGGCGACGAGCTCGGACGCACGCAGGGCGGCAACAACAACGGCTATGCGCAGGACAACGAGGTCACGTGGGTGGACTGGGAGTCGGTCGACCAGCCGCTCGTCGAGTTCACCGCCGCGCTGACACGGCTGCGGCGCGAGCACCCCACCTTCCGTCGCGGACGCTTCTTCAACGGGCGGCCCGTGCGCCGCGAAGAGGGGGCGCCGGTGCCCGACATCGCGTGGGTGCGACCCGACGGAACCGAGATGCAGCCCGAGGACTGGGATGCCGGATTCGGCCGCGCGATCGGCGTGTTCTTCAACGGCGACGGCATCCGTGAGCGCGACCGCCGTGGAGAGGACATCCACGATCGCCACTTCTTCCTCCTGTTCAACGCGGGCGACGAGGAGGTGGACTTCACGGTGCCGAAGGCCGACCCGAGCCCGCGCTGGGAGGTCGTGATCGACACGTCGGGCGAGCGCGCCGACAGCCCGCCGCTCGACAGCGGCGACGTCATCGCGCTCCCCGCGAAGTCGCTCGTCGTGCTGCGCGACTACGAAGAGCCCGAGCCTGAGGTCGACCACTCGGTGGCCGCGTCGCTCGCCGCGCGCACGGGAGCGATCGACACGGTGCCGTCGCCGGCGCCGAAGAGCGAGCAGCCTTCGTGAGGATGCCGTGAAGATGCGCCGTCCTGTGTCCACATACCGGCTGCAGGTGCGGCCGTCCTTCACGCTCGACGACGCCGCGGCGCTTGTGCCGTACCTGCACGACCTGGGCGTCGACACGGTGTACCTCTCGCCGATCCTGGCGGCGGCTGCCGGATCCGACCACGGCTACGACGTCGTCGATCCTTCGCGGGTCGACCCGGCGCGCGGCGGCGAAGAGGGGCTTGCGCGGTTCGCGGCCGCGGCACGCGCGGAGGGCCTCGGCATCCTGGTCGACATCGTCCCGAACCATCAGGGCGTCGCCGTGCCGGCCGAGAACCCCTGGTGGTGGAATGTCCTGCGCCGGGGTCGTGCGTCGGCGCACGCTGCGGCGTTCGACATCGACTGGACCGCGGGCAGGGTGCGCCTGCCGATCCTCGGCTCGCCGCTCGACGACGTGCTCTCGGCCGGCGAGATCGCGGTCGAGCCGCCGTCGTCGCAGGGAGAGTCGGGCGTCGCCCGCTACTACGACACCGTGCTGCCGCTCGCCGACGGCACCGCGCCGCGCGAGCGGACGACCGATGCCGAGGCGGTGCGCGCCGTCATCGAGCAGCAGCACTGGGAGGCGGTCTACTGGCGCGACGAGGCCGCGCTTCTCAACTACCGCCGCTTCTTCACCGTCACGACCCTCGCAGGCGTGCGCGTCGAAGACCCCGCCGTGTTCGACGCCAGCCACGCCGAGGTGCTGCGTTGGTTCCGCGAAGGACTCGTCGACGGACTCCGCATCGACCATCCCGACGGCCTCGCCGACCCCGGCGGCTACCTCGACGACCTCGGGGCGGCCGTCCGCCGCACCGTGGCCGAACGCGACGGCGCCGCAGCGGAAGGCGACGCGCCGTACGTCGTGGTCGAGAAGATCCTCGAGCACGGGGAGGAGCTCGCCGGCTGGTGGGCGACCGACGGCACGACCGGCTACGACGCCATGGCGGTGATCGACCGTGTGCTGATCGATCCCGCCGGCGAGCACGGACTGACCCGCCTGGATGCCGAGCTCCGCGCCGACAGCGGCCTCGCCCCCGCGCAAGGCTGGGAAGACCTCATCCATGACACCAAGCGGGCGATCGCCGACGACGCGCAGGCCGCCGAGGTGCGGCGGCTCGTCGCGAGCCTCCCCCGCGACATCCTCGACGCGCTGGAGGCGGAAGGAGGGGACGGTGTCGAGGTCGCCCGGGACGCGCTCGCCGAGCTTCTCGCGAACTTCCCCGTCTATCGCTCCTACCTCCCCGCCGGCAGGGAGCACCTCGACCGCGCCGCGGATGCGGCATCCGCTCGCCGCCCCGACCTGGCCGACGCGATCGCGCGCCTCGTGCCCGTCATCGCCGACCCGGGCCAGGAGACGTCGCGGCGGTTCATGCAGACCACCGGCCCCGTCATGGCGAAAGGGGTCGAGGATGCCGCGTTCTACCGCGACACACGCCTGGGGACCCTGACCGAGGTCGGGGGCGACCCGTCGGTCTTCTCCGTCTCGGTTGCCGGGTTCCATGAGGCTTCGGCGCGCAGGCAGGCCGCCTGGCCCCACGCGATGACCGCGCTGTCGACCCACGACACGAAGCGCAGCGAAGACGTGCGCGCGCGGCTGTCGGTGCTCGCCGAGATCTCCGACCGCTGGGCGTCGGCGCTCGCGCGGCTGCGAGCAGTGGCCTCCACGGGTCACGGGCCGTTCGACTCGCTCGTGTGGCAGGCGATCGTCGGTGCATGGCCCGCCTCTCCCGAGCGGCTGCACGCCTACGCGGTGAAGGCGGCGCGCGAAGCCGCGGAGCGCACGACCTGGGCTTCGCCCGACGCCGACTTCGAGCAGCGCATCGACGACCTCGTCGCCGCCGCCCACGGCCGAGCCGTCGCGATCGTCAACGAGGTCGTCGCCGACATCCGGCCCGCCGGGTGGTCGAACGCACTGTCGGCGAAGCTCCTCCAGCTCGCCGGTCCCGGCGTTCCCGACGTGTACCAGGGCACCGAGCTGTGGGGCCTCTCGCTCGTCGACCCCGACAACCGCCGTCCCGTCGACTTCGCCGGTCGCCGACGCCTGCTCGCCGAGCTCGACGCCGGGTGGCTTCCGCCCGTCGACGCGACGGCGGCCGCGAAGCTGCTCGTCACATCGCGCACGCTGCGGCTGCGCCGCGACCGGCCCGACCTGTTCACGCGGTACACCCCGATGACGGTCGCGGGCCCGGCATCCGACCACGCGATCGCCTTCGACCGGGGCGGAGCGCTCGCTGTCGCCACGCGGCTGCCGATCGGGCTGGCACGGCGCGGGGGGTGGGGCGAGACGGTGCTGCTGCGACACAGCGGCCCGGCGGTCGACGTCTTCACGGGGCGCCGGTTCGAGGGTTCGCACGTGGCGCTCGCCGAGCTGCTCGACGTGTATCCCGTCGCGTTGCTGGCAGCGGAACGATGACCCGCGGAGGAGGAGCGACATGACCGACGACGAGAAGGGCGTACGAGTGTGGGCGCCCCGGGCGACCCGAGTGCGCCTGCGGCGTCCGGGCGTCGACGATGTCGAGCTCGCGGCGGCGGGCGATGGCTGGTGGCGCGCCGACGTCGAACTCGCGCACGGCGACGTGTACGGCTTCGTCCTCGGCGACGGCGACCAGGTGCGGCCCGACCCGCGGTCGCGGCGCCAGCCCCGCGGCGTGCACGACCTCTCGGCCTGGCACGACCCGGCCGTGTTCCGCTGGACCGACCACGCGTGGACGGGCCGGCAGCTGGCGGGCGGTCTCGTCTACGAGCTGCACGTCGGCACGTTCACTCCCGCCGGCACGCTCGACGCGGCGGCCGCACGCCTCGGCCACCTGGTCGATCTGGGCGTCACGCACGTCGAGCTGCTCCCCGTGAACGGCTTCAACGGCACGCACAACTGGGGCTACGACGGCGTCGCGTGGTACGCCGTGCATGAGCCGTACGGCGGCCCCGAGGCCTACGAGCGCTTCGTCGACGCGGCACACGCGGCCGGCATCGCCGTCATCCAGGACGTCGTGTACAACCACCTCGGGCCGAGCGGCAACTACCTGCCCGAGTTCGGGCCCTACTTGCGCGACGCGCATTCCAACACGTGGGGGTCGAGCGTAGATCTCGATCAGCGGGCCGTGCGCGACTTCATCATCGAGAACGCGCTCATGTGGATGCACGATCTCCACGTCGACGGGCTGCGCCTGGATGCCGTCCACGCGCTGCACGAGTCGCCCGACAGTCCCGTGCACATCCTGCGCGAGCTCGCTGAGCGCACCGACGCGCTCAGCGCCCACCTCGGACGCCCGCTGACGCTCATCGCGGAGAGCGACCTGAACGACCCCGTCATGACCCTGCCCCGCGAGGCGGGCGGTCATGGGCTCACGGCCCAGTGGTCGGACGACTGGCACCACGCCGTCCACGTCGCCGTCACGGGCGAGACCGACGGGTACTACGCCGACTTCGCCGCGCTCGACGCCCTGCCGAAGGTGTGGACGTCGGGGTTCTTCCATGACGGCACGTTCTCGTCGTTCCGCGACCGCCCGCACGGCGCGCCGCTGCCCGAAGACGTGCCGTCGTGGCGTCTCGTGACCTTCGCACAGGACCACGATCAGATCGGCAATCGCGCCGCTGGCGACCGCCTCTCGGCGACGCTCGCGCCCGAGCGGCTGGCCGTCACCGCCGTGCTCACGCTCACCGCACCCGGGACTCCCATGCTGTTCATGGGCGAGGAGTGGGGCGCCTCCACGCCGTGGCAGTTCTTCACGTCGCATCCGGAGCCCGAGCTCGCCGAGGCCACGGCCCGCGGCCGCGCGCAGGAGTTCGCCCGCATGGGCTGGGACGAGTCGCTCGTTCCCCACCCCAACGACCCCGAGACCTTCGCCCGGTCGAAGCTCGACTGGACCGAGGTCGAGCAGGGTGAGCACGCGCGGCTGCTCGAGCTCTACCGGCGGCTGGTGCGTCTGCGCCGCGAGCACCCCGAGCTCACCGACCCGCGTCGCGCGAGCGCCGGCGCCACGGCGGCTGAGGCGATCGGCGGGCGCGTGTACGAGCTCGAACGCGGCGACGCCCGCGTGCTCGTCAACCTGTCGGAGGTCCCGTGGGAGGTCACGATGCGCGACGGTGAGACCGTGTGGCTCTCGACCTCCGCGGCGCTCGCCGAGGAGGACGACCGGCTCGTCCTCCCGCCTGACTCCGCCGTCATCGTCGGGCGGTGACGGACAGCCGTCGGACGGAGTGGCCTGCGGCGGTGCGGGTTGTCAACCCCGTGCCGGCGCGGGAGGTCGCCGCTTACTGTGGCGGGCATGACCCCCGACGTTCCTCCGCGCCATGCCAGCTCCGCCCGCGTCCGTGACGACTCCCCAGGCCGTGACCTGCTGCGGCAGATCGGGGTGATCTCGGCCGTCTGCTTCATGCTGATCGCCGCACTGGTCGGCTCGGGGGTGTTCGGCGGCGAGGACGTCGACGAGACTCAGGGCGGGGCGCTCGACGCCGACTCGACCGTCCTCGCTCCCGACGGCCCCGCCTTCAGCATCTGGTCGGTCATCTACGTTCTCATGGTCGCCTACGCGATCTGGCAGGCCTTGCCTTCCCAGCGGCGTCGTGAGCGTCAGCGCCGGGTCGGGTGGTGGATCGCGGTGACCGCGGTGCTGAACGGCCTCTGGCTCGTGGCGGCGCAGTTCGTCACGCTGTTCGCGACCGTGGTGGCGATCGTGCTCCTCCTGGTCGCGCTCGCGATCACGATCCGCCTGCTCTCGAGGGACCCCGGCGACTCCCCGCTCGACGCCGTGCTGATGGATGTGACGGTGGGTCTGCACCTCGGCTGGGTCGCTCTGGCGACCGTCGCGAACGTCACGGCGTGGCTCGCGGCGGACATCGCTCCCGAGTCGTGGGGCGATGCCGCAGAGCCCGTCGGCATCGTCGTGCTGGTCGTCGTGGCGCTCATCGGCGTCGCCGCCGGCATCGGCACCCGCGGGCGGCTCGCGCCCAGCCTCGCGATGGCGTGGGGCCTGTTCTGGATCGGCGTCGGTCGCACCGTGGGGGAGCCGGAGTCACCGTCTGTCGCGATCGCCGCGTGGGTGGCGGCGGCTGCCGTGCTGGTGACGCCCGTCATCGTGCTCGCGACCGGGCGCGGGCGCGGCGAGCTCGCCCACGCGCGCTCCGGCGACCGGCTGCCGCGCGCCTCCCGCTGAGCCGGACGCCCGCACGCGCCCGGCTCAGGCTCGGAAGGACGCGGGGTCGATCAGCAGGTCGGCGAAGGCCGCCTCCGCGGCACCGATGAGGAGGCGGTCTTCGGCGAGGGCCGCCGAGCGGATCTCGAGCGTCTCGGCATTGGCGGGCATCGACTGCGAGCGCACGGCGTCGGCGAAGCCGTCGGGGTCGTGCTCGGCGAGCATCGCGAGGAATCCGCCCAGCACGACCACCGACGGGTTGAGCACGTTGACGGCGTTGGCGAGGGCGGTCGCCAGGATCCGGCGCTGGCGTCCGATCTCCTCGATGACGTCGACCGACTGCGACTGCCGCAGTGTGGCGGCGAGCGTGGGGTCGTCGGCGCTGCGGAGCTGCAGGGCCGCGAGCAGGCGGACGCGGCTCACCTCGTCTTCGAGCACGCTGCCGACACCGGCGCGCCGGTCGGATGCCGCGGCGATGCCGGGGCGGTTCTGACCGAACTCGCCTGCGTAGCCGCCGGCGCCCGTCACGGGGATGCCGTGCACGACCAGCCCGCCGCCGATGCCCGACGCGCCGCCGTTGAGGTAGACGACGTCGTCGACACCGCGAGCCGCGCCGAACAAGTGCTCGGCGTGCGCGCCGAAGCTCGCGTCGTTCCCGACGACGGTCGGGAGGCCGGTGGCGTCCTGCAGCGGCTCACGGAGAGCGACGTCGGTCCACTTCAGGTGCGGTGCGTGACGCACGAGCCCGTCGGACTGGCGCACGAGCCCCGGGACGGCGACGCCCAGGCCCACCGCGTGCGCCTGCGCGAGCTCGCTCTCGCGCCATCGCGTGAGCTGCTCGGCGACCAGACGCACCGTCTCGTCGGGGGTCAGGAGGTGGTCGATCTCGATGCGTCGCCGCAGCGAGATGCGCCGGTCGAGTCCGACGGCGGCGATCTCGAGCGCGTCGACCTCGGGATTGACCGCGATCGCGACCACGCGGGGGTCGGCGGCGACGTTGGGGGAGGGGCGGCCGACGCGCCGGCGCGGATCGGGAGCTCCCTCCACGACGAGCTCGGCGCTGACCAGTTCGGCCACGAGGTCGCCGATCGTCGATCGGTTGAGGCCCGTGGCATCCGTCAGCGCGGCCCGCGAAACGGGGCCTTCCAGATGGACGATACGAAGGATGCGAGCGAGATTGCGCTGCCGCACGCCCTCGGCCCCGATGATTTCCACCACGAAGACACTGTAGGAGATCGGATTGTGATTATTCGACTATTTGTTGGGGTTGACCACGAATAGGCCTCGCCCTAGTCTGGCGATGTCCACATCACTTTCGACAACAAGGTCGAAACTTTCGAAAGGTTCAAAGATGAACAGACGCAGCATGGGGCGCCTGTCAGCGGGAATCGCAGCGACTGGCCTGGCGATCGGCACACTCGCCGGCTGCACCGGCTCCGGCGACCCGACTCCGACGAACAGCGGAGACGCCGGCGACGTCACGATCACCTGGTGGCACAACGCGACCTCCGACCCGCTCGCGGGCCTGTGGGAGGACGTGGCTCAGGAGTTCATGGACGAGCACCCGGGCGTGAAGGTCGAAGTCACCGGCTACCAGAACGAAGAGCTCCAGCGCACCCTCATCCCGAACGCGCTGCAGAGCGGCGACGCCCCCGACCTCTTCATGGTCTGGCCCGGTGGCGAAGTCCGCGCGCAGGCGGAGGCAGGCCACCTCATGGACCTCACCGACGTCGCCGCCGACGAGATCGCGGCCCTCGGCGGCACCGTCAAGCCGTGGGAGGTCGGCGGCAAGCAGTACGCCCTGCCGTTCACCTTCGGCATCGAGGGCATGTGGTACAACACCGACCTCTTCGAGCAGGCCGGCATCTCGGCCACGCCCACGACCCTCCCCGAGCTCAACGACGCCGTCGACAAGCTCAAGGGCATCGGAGTGGCGCCGATCGCCGTCGGCGCCGGCGCGCTGTGGCCGGCCGCGCACTGGTGGTACCAATTCGCGCTCGCCGCGTGCTCGACCGACACCCTCCAGACCGACATCCCGGCGCTCGACTTCTCCGACCCGTGCTGGGTCGAAGCCGGTGAGCTGCTGCAGGACTTCATGGAGACCGAGCCGTTCCAGGACGGCTTCCTCGCCGCCGACGCCCAGCAGGGCGCCGACAGCTCCGCCGGCCTCGTCGCCAACGGCAACGCCGCCATGGAGCTCATGGGCCACTGGAACTCCGGCACGATCGGCTCGCTGACGCCCGACGGCACGGTTCCCGAGTTCCTCAGCTGGTTCCCCTTCCCGAGCGTGCCCGGCACCGCCGGCGACCCGACCATCACGATGGGCGGCGGCGACGGCTGGGGCATCCACAAGGACGCTCCCGCCGAGACGGTCGAGCTGCTGAAGTACCTCTCCAGCGCCGACGTGCAGAAGCGGTTCGCCGAGACCGGCGCCGGCATCCCGACCCACCCGGATGCCGCCGGCTCCGTCTCCGATCCGAACCTGCAGGCCATCGCGCAGGGCCTGTCCGAGTCGTCGTTCGTGCAGCTGTGGCTCGACAGCGCGCTCGGACCGGAGTTCGGCACCCCGCTGAACCAGGCGATCGTCAACCTCATGGGCGGCCAGGGCACCCCGGAGGACATCGTCAAGACGCTCGAAGACACGGCCGCGTCGCTGTAGGTCATGGCCACGAGTGTGATTCAGGCAGGGCCCGCGGATACCGCGGGCCCTGCCCCCGCCCCCGCTCCTCGCATCCGCCGTCGCACCGGCCAGGCGCGCAAGTGGTTCGAGATCGGCATCTTCGCCGGTCCCGCACTGCTGGTGTTCCTGTCGTTCGTGATCCTGCCGGTCGTGCTCGCCGCCGTGTACAGCTTCTTCAACTGGAACGGCCTGACACCGCTCGAGCGCTTCGTCGGCATCGACAACTACCTGCGCGCCCTCCAGGACCCGCTGTTCATCAAGGGCATCACGAACAACTTCACCATCCTGTTCGCGTCGATCCTCGTACAGGGTCCGATCGCGATCGCCGTCGCGCTGCTGCTGAACCGTCGCATGCGCGGTCGCGGCCTCATCCGCGCCCTCATCTTCGTGCCGTACGTCCTCGCCGAGGTCGTCGCCGGTCTGTCGTGGAAGCTGCTGCTGTCGCCCCGTGGCGGCGTCAACGCCGTGCTCGAGTCGATCGGCCTCGGCGACCTCGCCCAGCCGTGGCTCGCCACCCCCGACATCGCGCTGTGGGTGATGTTCGGCATCCTGACGTGGAAGTACGTCGGCTTCGCCATCCTGCTCATGCTCGCCGGCCTCCAGGGGGTTCCCCCGGAGCTCACCGAGGCGGCGCAGCTCGACGGCGCGAGCTGGTGGAAGATCCAATGGCACATCACGCTTCCGCTCATCGCGCCCACGATCCGCATCTGGATCTTCCTGTCGATGATCGGCTCGCTGCAGCTGTTCGACATGGTGTGGGTCACCACACGCGGCGGCCCCATCGGCGCCACCAACACGATGGCCGTCTACATGATCCAGTACGGCCAGACCCAGCCCGGCTTCGGCAGCGCCGTCGCCGTCATCCTCTTCGTCATCTCCCTGGCCGTGGCGCTGGTGTACCAGCGCTTCGCCCTCCGGCGCGACCTCGCCGGAGCGACCACGAGCGGAGTCCGCTGATGACCGCCACCGAAGTGATCACCACGCCTCCCGGCCGCGCCCCGCGCGTGCGCCGCGCCGACCGCGTCGCCGGCGCCGGCTTCGACTGGGGACAGCCGTTCGTCTACATCGTCGCGCTCATGGTCGTGATCGTGTCGGTCGTGCCCGTCGCCTACGTGTGGATCGGCGGCTTCCGGTCGACGCCCGACATCAACGCCGACCCCGCCGGCTGGCCCACGCCGTGGATCTTCGACAACTACGCGCGCGTCCTCGGCTCGACCCGGTTCTGGGGCTCGGTCTTCTCGTCGTCAGTCGTCGGCCTGGGCACGACCGCCGGTGTCGTGCTCCTCGGCGTCATGGCCGCGTTCGTCATCGCCCGCTACGACTTCCGTGGAAGAGGCGCCCTGTACTCGCTGTTCGCGGCCGGCCTGATGTTCCCGCTGACGGTCGCCGCGCTCCCGCTGACGATCCTTCTGCGCGACATCGGGCTGCAGGGCTCGTTCCTGGGCGTCATCATCCCGCAGGTCGCCTTCGCCCTCCCGACGACAGTCATCATCCTGGTGCCGTTCCTGCGGGCGATCCCGGCCGAGCTCGAGGAGGCGGCGGCCATCGACGGCGCCAGCCGCGTCGGGTTCTTCTGGCGCATCATCCTGCCGCTGTCGACGCCCGGCCTCGTGACGGTCGGCGTCCTCGCCTTCGTCGGAAGCTGGAACGCGTACCTGCTGCCGCTGCTCGTGATGGCCGCCGGCGGCATGCCGCAGGATCTGTGGACGCTCCCCCTGGGGGTGCAGCAGTTCTCGACCCAGTACTCGGCCGACACCGGATCGGTGCTCGCCTACACATCGCTCGCGATGCTCCCCGCCCTCGCGTTCTTCCTCTTCGCCGAGAAGCGCATCGTCGGCGGGCTGACGGGAGCCGTGAAGGGATGAGCAGCGAGCCCGCCACCACCGGATTCGACATCCCCCTACGAGAGAAGCAGGACGGGCACGTGCACCTGCAGGACGCCACCCCCACCACGACCACCCGCGTCGACGAGCTCATCGCCCAGATGACCGTCGAGGAGAAGATCGCCCAGCTGTACGGAGTGTGGGTCGGCGCGTCCGACAGCGGCGGCGACGTCGCACCGCACCAGCACGACGTCGAGGAGGTCGTCGATCTCGAGGCGCTCCTCCCGCGCGGGCTGGGTCAGCTCACGCGGTCGTTCGGGACGAAGCCGGTGGATGCCGCGACCGCGGCGCTGTCGCTCGCCCGCACGCAGGAGCGCATCCGGGAGGCCTCGCGCTTCGGCATCCCCGCGCTCGCGCACGAGGAGTGTCTCGCCGGCTTCGCCGCCTGGGGCGCGACCGCCTACCCCGTGCCGCTGTCGTGGGGCGCGACGTTCGACCCCGACCTCGTGCGCGAGGTGGGGGAGCGCATCGGGGCCGACATGGCATCCGTCGGCGTGCACCAGGGCCTCGCGCCCGTGCTCGACGTCGTGCGCGACGCGCGCTGGGGGCGCGTCGAGGAGACGATCGGAGAGGACCCGACGCTCGTCGGCACGATCGCGACCGCCTACGTCCAGGGCGTGGAGTCGGCGGGGGTCGTCGCGACGCTCAAGCACTTCGTCGGCTACTCGGCATCGCGCGCCGGCCGCAACCTGGCGCCGGTGTCGATCGGGCGGCGCGAGCTGAACGACGTGCTGCTGCCGCCGTTCGAGATGGCGGTGCGGGATGGCGGCGTGCGAAGCGTCATGAACTCGTACACCGACCTCGACGGCGTGCCCACGGCGGCCGACCGGACGCTGCTCACCGAACTGCTGCGCGACGAATGGGGATTCGACGGCACGGTCGTGGCGGACTACTTCTCGATCGCGTTCCTCAAACTGCTGCACGGCGTCGCCGACACGTGGGTGGATGCCGCGGCCCAGGCGCTCGAGGCCGGCATCGACGTCGAGCTCCCGACCGTGAAGACCTTCGGCGATGCCCTCGTGCGTGCGGTCGAGGAGGGTGCGGTGGCGGAGAACCTCATCGACACCGCCCTGCGCCGCGTGCTCGCTCAGAAGGACGAGCTGGGGCTCCTCGACCCCGACTGGTCGGCCGTGCCGCCCGCCCTCGCGGCGGCCGACCTGTCCGATCCCGAAGCGCTGCACGGCACGATCGACCTCGACCCGCCGCGCAACCGCGACCTCGCCCGGCGCGTGGCCGACGAGGCGATCGTCCTCGTGCGCAATGACGGCACGCTGCCGCTCGCGGCGCCCGCCTCGATCGCCGTCGTCGGCCCGAACGCCACCGACCCCTATGCGATGCTCGGCTGCTACTCGTTCCCGACGCACGTCGTGACGCAGCACCCGGGCGTCGAGATGGGCATCGAGATCCCGACGCTGCTCGACGCGATCCGCGCCGAGTTCCCCGGTGCGACCGTCGCCCACGCGGCGGGGACGACCGTCGACGGCGGGGAGACCGACGGCCTGGCCGCCGCCGCGGAGCTCGCGGCATCCGCTGACGTCGTCATCCTCGCCCTCGGCGACCGCGCGGGGCTCTTCGGCCGCGGGACGAGCGGCGAGGGATGCGACGTCGCGACCCTCACGCTCCCGGGAGCTCAACAGCAGCTCGTCGACGCCGTGCTCGACACCGGCACTCCCGCTGTGCTCGTGCTCCTCGCCGGCCGGCCCTACGCGCTCGGTCGTGCGACGCAGGAGGCGGCGGGGATCGTCGAGGCGTTCTTCGCGGGCGAGGAGGGCGCGACATCCGTCGCCGGAGTGCTCAGCGGGCGCGTGAACCCGTCGGGGCATCTCCCGGTGAGCATCCCGGCCGACCCGGGGGCCCAGCCGACGACCTACCTCGCGTCCCCGCTGGCACGCCGCACCGAGGTGTCGAACATCGACCCGTCGCCTGCATTCCCGTTCGGGCATGGACTGTCGTACTCGACGTTCTCCTGGTCGGACGCGGCGGCCTCCGCCGACCGCATCACGACCGGCGGCACCGTGGCGGTGAGCGTCACCGTCACGAACACGTCGGATCGCGCCGGCGCCGAGGTCGTGCAGCTGTATCTGAGCGATCCGCACGCCGAGGTCGCGCGCCCCGTGCAGAAGCTCATCGGCTATGCGCGCGTCGAGCTGGCGGCCGGGGCGTCGGCTGACGTCGTCTTCGACGTCCCCGCCGACCTGGCGGCGTACACCGGCCGGGCCGGGCGCCGCATCGTCGATGCGGGGGAGATCGTGCTGAGCGCGGGGCGGTCCAGCGGCGACCTCGCGTCGTCGGTGTCGGTGTGGCTCGAGGGTCCGACGCGCATCGTCGACCACACGCGTGCGCTGGTCGCCGGGGTCTCCGTGGTCCCGCGCTGATTCCTCCGCGGCCTGTGCCGGTGTCGCCCCGTGTGCCGGGGCCGCCGCGGGTGTCGGTGTCACCCCGGTGCGTTCACAACTCCGGAGAAACGGGCGCGAACGGCTGGTGCAGTCGATTGCGGCGGCGTGTGGCGTCGGTGCTTCCGGAGTTGTGAACGCGGCCGACGGCAGCACTCCTCCGATCGCACGCCTGCAGCCCCGACACGCCGCTCGGGCGACGTGTGTCGGTGTCGCCCGGGTGCGTTCACAGCTCCGGAGAATCGGGCGCGAACGGCTGGTGCAGTCGATTGCGGCGGCGTGGGGCGTCGGTGCTTCCGGAGTTGTGAACGCGGCCCGGCGGCAGCACTCCTCCGATCGCACGCCTGCAGAACTCCGCCGCCCGGGCCGTCTGCGGCTCCGGCCCCGGCTGCCTGCGGTCGCGGCATGCGTCCGGAGCGGATTTGTCGGAAAGAGAAACATTTGCGACGATGCGCGTGCGGCCGCAGATTCCGGGTGGCCGCGCGCGTAAGTTTCGAAGCGACCGCTCAGGACGCGGGCGGCGCCGTGCTTCCGCGCACGACCAGATGCGACGCGAGGTCCATGCGCAGCGTGTCGACCGTCTCGCCCTCGGCGAGGCGCAGGACGATGCGAGCCGCCTCCTCGCCCATGCGGCGCAGCGGCTGATGCACTGTCGTCAGCGGCGGCGTGAGCCAGCGCGACAGCGCGATGTCGTCGTAGCCGACGACCGAGAGATCGCGCGGCACGGTGAGACCCGCGTCCGTCGCGGCGGCGATCACTCCGAGAGCCTGCAGGTCGCTGCCGGCGAAGATCGCGGTCGGGGGGTCGGTGCGGGCGAGCAGCTCGCGGGCGTGGCGCTCGCCCCCGGTGGAGTGGAAGTCGCCGAACCGGATCCAGTCGGGGTCGATCGGAAGGGATGCCGCGTTCATCGCCGATCGGTAGCCGTCGATGCGGGCGAGGGAGCACATCATGTCCTCGGGGCCGGTGATGGCCGCGATGCGCGTGTGGCCGAGCTCGATCAGGTGCCGGGTGGCGTGCAGCCCTCCCGACCAGTTCGCCGACCCCACCGAGGGCACGTCGGGGGTCGGGTCGCCGGCCGGGTCGACGATCGCGAACGGCACGCCGCGCGAGCGGAGCTTCTCGCGGTGCGGGCGCGCGAGATCGGAGAACACGAGCACGACGCCGAGGGGACGCCGTCGCAGCACGCCGTCGATCCAGTCGGGCGAGGGGGCATGGCGGTCGCCGCTGACGGTCAGGACGACCGAGAGGCCTGCGGCCTTCGCGACCTCCTCGACGCCCTGGATGACCTCCATCGACCAGCTCGCCTCGAGCTCGTGGAACACCAGCTCGATCGTCTCGTTGCGCCGCGTCGACGAACGCCGGGTGTAGCCGTGGCGCGCGAGGTGCTCCTCGAGGCGGGCCCGGGTGGAGGCTGACACGTCGCTGCGGCCGTTGAGCACCTTCGACATCGTGGCGAGCGAGACGCCGGCTTCGGCGGCGATTTCGGCGAGGGTGACGCGGGGTGCGGGCATGGGGTCCTCGATGGGCGGTGATTGCGACAAAGGTATCGCAACTTTCGACCCGCGAAAGACACTGGACGATGCCGTTTTCGGGGTATAGGTTGTGCGTAGCAACAATTCGCGAAGGAGCACCATGCCCACCCCCACGCCTGCCGACAAGTTCACCTTCGGTCTCTGGACCGTCGGCTACAACGGCGCCGACCCGTTCGGCGGACCGACGCGTCCCGCGCTCGACGTGGTGCACGCCGTCGAGAAGCTCGCCGAGCTGGGCGCCTATGGCCTCACGTTCCACGACGACGACCTCTTCGCGTTCGGATCGTCCGATGCCGAGCGTCAGCGCCAGATCGACCGTCTCAAGGAGGCGCTCGCCGCCACCGGCCTCACCGTGCCGATGGTCACCACCAATCTCTTCAGCGCGCCGGTCTTCAAGGACGGCGGCTTCACGTCCAACGACCGTGACGTCCGCCGCTTCGCGATCCGCAAGGTCCTGCGTCAGCTCGACCTCGGCGCGGAGCTCGGCGCCAAGACCTTCGTCATGTGGGGCGGCCGCGAGGGGGCCGAGTACGACTCGGCGAAGGACATCCGCCTCGCCCTCGAGCGCTACCGCGAGGCCGTCGACTTCCTCGGGGACTACGTCGTCAGCAAGGGCTACGACATTCGCTTCGCGATCGAGCCCAAGCCCAACGAGCCCCGCGGCGACATCCTGCTGCCGACGGTCGGCCACGCCCTCGCCTTCATCGAGACGCTCGCTCGTCCCGAGCTCGTGGGCCTCAACCCCGAGGTCGGCCACGAGCAGATGGCGGGCCTGAACTTCGCCGCCGGCATCGCGCAGGCGCTGTACCACGGCAAGCTCTTCCACATCGACCTCAACGGCCAGCGCGGCATCAAGTACGACCAGGACCTCGTGTTCGGTCACGGCGACCTGCACAACGCGTTCGCGCTCGTCGATCTGCTCGAGAACGGCGGCCCGCAGGGCGGACCCGCCTACGACGGCCCGCGCCACTTCGACTACAAGCCGAGCCGCACGGAAGACGAGAAGGGCGTGTGGGAGTCGGCGTCGGCGAACATGCGCACCTACCTCCTCCTCAAGGAGCGTGCCGCGGCCTTCCGCGCCGACCCGGAGGTGCAGGAGGCGCTCGAGGCCGCCCGCGTCACCGAGCTCGCCCAGCCGACCTTCGCCCCGGGCGAGAGCTACGACGACTTCGTCGCCGACCGCTCGGCATACGAGGACTTCGACCCGTCGGTGTACTTCGGCGGCAAGGGCTTCGGCTTCGTCCGCCTGCAGCAGCTCGCCACCGAGCACCTGCTCGGCGCGCGCTGACCGGGGCCGGCCCGCTCCACCCGACCGCGAGACGACTTCTGCTCCGCAGGAGTTCGTCTCGCGGTCGAGCCGTCGGGACGGGACGGATGCGGAAGCCCGACAGAAAAGAGAGGATGCCGGCATGACGCTGGTGATGGGTGTCGATTCGTCGACGCAGTCGTGCAAGGTCGTGATCGTCGACACCGAGACGGAGCGGATCGTCCGCGAGGGACGCGCGTCGCACCCGAACGGCACGAGCGTCGACCCCGAGGCGTGGTGGACGGCGCTGCAGGAGGCGATCGCCGCGGCGGGCGGCATGGACGACGTCGCCGCCTGGTCGATCGGCGGCCAGCAGCACGGCATGGTCGCGCTGAGCGCCGACGGTCGCGTCGTCCGCGACGCGCTGCTGTGGAACGACACCCGGTCGGCGGGAGCGGCATCCGACCTGATCGAGGAGTTCGGCGCCGAGACGCTCGTCGCACGCACCGGCCTCGTGCCGGTCGCCTCGTTCACGATCACGAAGCTGCGCTGGCTGCGCGACAGCGAGCCGGACAACGCCGCACGGGTCGCGGCCGTCGCGCTTCCGCACGACTGGCTCACCTGGCGTCTCCGTGGCTTCGGGCCGGAGGGGGCGCCGCTGGGCCCGGAGCTGTCCGAGCTCGTCACCGACCGCTCCGACGCCTCGGGCACCGGCTACTGGAACCCCGCCGACGACGGCTACGACCGCGAGCTGCTCATCGCCGCCCTCGGCCATGATGCGGTTCTGCCGCGCGTCCTGGGACCGCGCGAGTCTGTGCGCGACGCGGACGGGCGCGTCGTCGGACCCGGCGCGGGCGACAACGCGGCTGCCGCGCTCGGCGTGGGCGCGGGGGTCGGCGACGTCGTCGTGTCGATCGGCACGAGCGGCACCGTCTTCGCCGTCAGCGCCGACCCGGTGCGCGACCCGAGCGGCACGGTCGCCGGCTTCGCGCACGCCGACGGCGGCTTCCTCCCACTGGTGGCGACCCTCAACGCGGCCCGCGTGCTGGACGTCGTCGCCGGTCTGCTGGGCGTCGACCACGCCGAGCTGTCGCGGCTCGCACTGGCCGCCCCCGCGGACGCCGACGGCTTGACCCTCGTGCCGTACTTCGAGGGCGAGCGAACCCCCAACCTCCCGAATGCCACGGCATCCCTCACCGGCATGACGCTCACCTCGACGACGCGCGAGAACCTCGCGCGCGCCGCCGTGGAGGGCATGCTGCGCGGACTCGGGGCGGGCTTCGACGCGCTCCGCGGGCTCGGTGTGCCGATCGGCCGGGCGCTACTGGTCGGCGGCGGCGCGCAGTCGGATGCGGTCCGGCGCATCGCCCCCGGCGTGTTCGGCGTGCCCGTCGAGGTGCCGGCGCCCGGCGAGTACGTCGCACGCGGCGCCGCGCGACAGGCGGCACGCGTCCTCGACGCGGCCTGAGCCGGCGGGCGCCCCGCAACGGCTCGCGGGAGCGTGGCGTCAGAAGCGCTGGGCGAAGGCGCGGAGGATGCGCGCCGGCTCGGTGAGCGAGGCGGCGCGCACGCGTGCCGCGATGGTCTCGTAGTCGGATGCCGCGAAGTAGCCGTCGTCGCGGTACACCGCCATGCGCTCGGTGAAGGCGCGCGCCGTCGGCTCGGGATGGAACTGCGTCGCGTAGAGACGGTCGCCGACGCGGTAGGCCTGCACGGGGCACGCCTCGTTGGTCGCGAGGAGCACGGCGCCGTCCGGCAGCCTGCTCGTGCCTTCCTTGTGCGCGGTGAGTGCCGAGAAGCTGTGGGCGAGGCCGCCGAAGATCGGGTCGGTGTCGGCGCCCTCGGTGAGCGTGACGCTGGTGGGCCCGGTGTCCTCGGGATAGGCGCGGGTCACCTCGCCGCCGAGCGTGCGACTGGCCACGCCGATGCCGTAGCAGGTGAACAGCGCTGCGGTGTCTCCTGACGCGGCGGCCGCAGCGACCCGGGCGAGGTCGGCCTCGAGGCGACGCTGCACGTCGGTCTTGGTCGACTCGGGGTCGGTGACGTTGAAGGGGCTGCCCCCGACGGCAAAGCCGCGCCAGCGCTCTATCGCGTCGGAGGGAAGGGGCTCCCGCACGAGGTCCCAGTGCTCGAGGCCGGCCTCGTCGAGGCGCATGGCCCTGCGGAACGACTCGTACTCGGCGGCGGCGGCGCCCTGCTGCGGACGGACGCAGAGGTAGACGAGCGGGCGCATGGCCCGAGTCTAGGCGGGCGGTGCGGGCAGGGCCAGGAAAGCGTCGTCGCATGACGACGCCTCGCTTCGGTGTCCGTGTATCACGTGGCCTCTGGCTCGCTCCTCCTGTTGTGGCCACAATGGGCGGTATGACTGATGCCGACCCGTCGCACGTGCGGGACGAATCGGACGACGACGGGCGTTCCTTCGGCGAGCCCACGATCTGGGACCGGGCCGCCGGCGCCTTCACGCGCTGGCGGGCGGGCGACAGCCGTGCCATGGATGAGCTCGTGCGCGTCATGACGCCCGTCCTGTGGCATGTCGTGCGTGCGTACGGGTTGGAGCGGTCGCTCGCCGAGGACGTCGTGCAGAACACGTGGATGACGCTCATCCGCCGCCACGACAGCATCGCCGACGACCGTGCCGTCGCGGGATGGCTGACCACGTGTGCCCGCCGGGAGGCGTGGCGCTCGGCGAAGGCGCACCAGCGGGTGCGTCCCGTCGGGGACATCGATCTCGAGCCGCATCTGCCCGTCGAGGTGTCGGCCGAAGCGCGCGCCGAGCTCGCCGACAGCGAGGTGCGGCTGTGGCGCGCCGTCAAGACGCTCGAAGAGCGCTGCCGCAGGCTGCTTCGCATCGTGGCGTTCGAGGAGCGCCCCGACTACGCACGCATCGCGCAGGACCTCTCGATGCCGATCGGCTCGATCGGCCCCACCAGGCAACGGTGCCTGGGCAAGCTGCGGGCTCGGCTCGCAGCAGACGGATGGACAGGAGACGCCGATGACCGTTGACACCGACGCCGCGATGTTCCAGACGCTCCGGCGCGTCTGGGAGCGCATCGATCCGATGCCGGCGGAGCTGATCGACCGCATGGTCGCGGCTGTCGCCAGCGCCGACCTGTCGCGGGAGTACGCGCTGCTGACGCTCGTGACGCAGAGCGAGCTGGCCGCCGTGCGGGGTGAGGCCGACGCCCTGACGCTGCAGTTCAGTGACGGGACGACGAGCGTGCTGGTGCACGTGGTGCCCGCCGGCTCCGGAATGCATCGCCTCGACGGCTGGGTCGACGCGCCCGCCTCGGCGATCGAGCTGGAGCAGGACGACCGGTTCTGGACGACGTCCGCCGAGCAGGGCCGCTTCTCGTTCGACGACGTCCCCTCCGGGATGACGCGCCTGCGCGTCGTGCTCGCCGAGGCTGCCGGCCCCGACGCGCCCGCCGAGCTGCGCACGCCCCGGTTCGAGGTGTGATCGCCGCCGCCTGATCTTCGGGTGTCGAGCGCTCGGTGTGAGCAGCCCGTCGGCATCCGTCCCCCGCCGCGCTCGCGGCCCGACGAGAGGATGATGCATGGTCGATGAAGTTCGTGGTTCCGACGTCCCTCAGCCGAAGGGGTGGACGTGGCGGGATCGTGCCCGCGGGTCGGTGATCTCGGCGGTCGTGCTCGACCCGGGCACAGAGCCGCTCGATGGGATCGAGGCGTTCCAGACGGCGTACGTGCCGAACCGGCTTCTGGTGAGCCTGGGCTCCGACGACGAGCTGAGCTCGGAGCGGAGCCCGCTGCGGCTCGTGCGCAGCGCCGCCGAGGAGTTCGGCTGGGGCGCCGTGCCCGAGGCTCCGGACGGCACGCTGCCGCGCGGCGACGATGCCGACAGGCTGCCGGAGCCGCGGCTGCCGGGCGCTCCCCGCGTCGTGCGGGTGCGGCTGACGACGCCAAACGAGACCGTGCGCGGCATCTCGCCGGCTCTGCCCGACGCGTGGCGCGTGCTGCAGCAGGTGCGGCGCGAGGCGCTGGCGGCGGGTGCGGTGCACCGGGAGGACGGCACGGTCGACACGGCGGCGACGATGCGCGCGGCCGGCGCCGACCGGGTCTCACTCGACCACGTGCTGACAGTCGATCCGATCGGCGTCAACCCGTATACGAAGACCAACCCCTATACGAAGACGAACCCGTTCACGAAGACGAACCCGTACACGAAGACGAACCCGTTCACGAAGACGAACCCGGTCGGCGAGTACGGAGACCACGGCTCGGGCGGGCGTCAGCCGGTCGCGTGGGTGGGGCCGGCGCCGATGCGCACGCCCGTCGCGCCCGGACGCCGGCGCGCCGTGGTCGCGGTGCTCGACACCGGCGCGGGCGTGCACGACTGGCTGCCCGACGACATCGTCGATCGCGACGTGACGCTCGACGGGAGTCCCGTCGGGCTCGACGACGACGCGAATCCCGAGATCTATCCCGACCTGTACGGGCCGCTCGACGGTCAGCTCGACGAGGTCGCGGGTCACGGCACGTTCATCGCGGGCATCGTGCGGCAGGCGGCGCCGGATGCCGACATCCTCGCGGTGCGGGTGGCCGACGCGCTCGGCATGGTCGAGGAGTCGAAGCTGCTCGAGGTGATCGAGAAGCTCGGCGTGCTCGTCCACCGGTATCGCAACGGGCTCGACGGCGGACGGCCGATCGACGTGCTGAGCCTGTCGCTGGGGTATTACCACGAGACCCCGCAGGACGGCCTGTACTCACGCACTCTGTACGACCTGCTGACCATCCTGCGCAGCCTCGGGACGACCGTCATCGTGTCGGCGGGCAACGACGCGATCGACCGTCCGACGTTCCCGGCGTCGCTGTGGGACTGGCCTGGCTCCGACAACGGCATCCTGCCCGACGACTATGCGCCCCTCATCTCGGTCGGCGCGCTCAACCCCGACCGTCGCACGACGGCGCTGTTCTCGAACGTCGGGCCGTGGGTGCGCACGTATGCGCCGGGCGCGGCGGTCGTGAGCACGCTGCCCGACTTCTATGGCGGGCTTCAGGCGTCGGCGCGCGACGATCAGTACGATCGGCAGCGTCTGACGATCGGACCCGAGGACTTCCGCGGCGGGTTCGCGGTGTGGAGCGGCACGTCGTTCGCGGCGCCGCTCATCGCCGGGCGCGTCGCGGCGCACCTGACCGACCTGCCCGACGACGAGGTGGCGCCCGAGAAGGCGGTGCCGGCCGTCTCGGAGGCCGTGAAAGCCGTCATCGCCGAAGAGCGCTGAGCCTTGACCGGCCGGCCAGGAGGGCCGGTGCGGCGCTGACTCGCGCCGACCCTCCCGGTCGCGGCATGCTGTGGGGGTGGCCCCCACTGCCGAGGATCTCTACGCGCGCGCCCGCGAGCTGAGCGATCAGCGCCGCTACGCCGAAGCGCGGGACGCGCTGGCGCAGGCGACCGCGCTCGCCGGCGATCCCGACCTCGCCGCGCGGATCGCCGGAACGCACGCCTACGTCCTGACGCAGACCGGGGCCGCCGCCGAGGGGGAGCGCATGTGCCGCGAGGCGCTCGCCGACGACCGGCTGAGCGCGCACACGCGCGGCGTGCTGGCCGGCCAGCTCGGCAGCGTCGTTCTGCACCAGGGGCGTCTCGACGAGGGGCTCGAGTGGCTGAGCCTCGCGATCGAGACGATCCCCGACGACCGGCTCGCCGTCGCCAACCTGCGCCTCAATCGCAGCGTCGTGCACATGCAGCGTCGCGATATCGCCGCCAGCACCGCCGACCTGCAGGAGGCCCTCGCCGTCTTCGAGGAGGTCGGCAGCCCGACCGACATCGCCGAGGCCCGTCATAACCTCGGCTACGCGGCCCTGCTGCGCGGCGACGTCGTGCAGGCGATGCGCGAGATGGCGCGTGCCCGGCCGATTCTCGCGTCGCAGTCGCCCGTCACCGCCGCCATCAGCGATTCGGACCGCGCCGAGGTGCTGCGTGACGCGGGGCTCGTCTCCGAGGCGGAGCGTCTGCTGGAGTCGGCCGCCGAGGCTTTCGGCGCGAACGGGATGCCGCAGGCCCGTGCACAGGCAGAGCTGCACCTCGCCTCTTCACTGCTGCGCCACGATCCGGAGCGGGCGGAGCGGACGGCGCGCACTGCCGCACATCGCTTCACGAAGGCGGGAGCGACGGCGTGGGCCGCCCGCGCCGAGGCGATCCGCCTGCGCGCGCGCCTGGCGGGCGGGCTCATCGTCCGGTCGGTGAGCGTCGTCGCGGGGTCGCGCCGTCCCGTGCGCGATGCGGATGTCGACGCGGTCGCCCGCGCGCTCGCCCGTGCCGGATTCGCGAACGACGCCGCCGCCCTGCGGCTCACGCGCGAACTGTGGCGCGCCCGCACGGGACGGCCCGCGGGCCGCATCCCCGGGCTGTCGGCGTCCGCGTCGCTCGACGTGCGCCTCCTCGTCCACGAGGTGCGCGCGCAGCGTGCGCTCACCGCCGGGCGGCTCAGGCAGGCACAGCGCCTCGCGGCTGCGGGACTCGACGAGCTCACGGCGTGGCGGTCGTCCTACGGCAGCCTCGACCTGCAGACGTCACTGGCGATGCACGGCCTGGGGCTCATGCTCATCGGGATCGACGCCGCCGTGCGGTCGGGCGGAGCCGAGGAGGCGTTCGAGTGGGCGGAACGCGCCCGTCAGCTCAGTCAGCAGGTCGTGCCGCTGCGTCCGCCGCCCGACCCGGAGCTCGCCGCCGACCTTGCAGAGCTCCGGATGCTGCGCGCCGAGCTGTCGGACGCCGACTGGCTCACCGACCCGCGCGCCGTCGCCCTCGGCGACCGCGTGCGCCAGCGGCAGTGGGCGCGCACGGGCGCGGTCGACGTGCAACCGCGCCTCGCCCTCGGCGACCTTCGCGCGCGCCTGGATTCCGGCACGGCCGTCGTCTCGTACCTTTTCGGCTCCGGCGGGCTTGCGAGCGTCGTCGTGACGTCCGACGGTGCCCGTGTGGTCGAGATCCCTGGGTGGGATGACGCGCGCCGAACGCTGCCGGGACTCCGTGCCGACCTCGACATGACGGCGACGGTGCGCAGGGGCCCGATGGTCGACGTGGTGCGATCGTCGCTCAGCCGTCGGCTGCACGCCCTGTCCCAGGCGATTCTGCAGCCGGTGCTCGCGCACGTCGGCGACCGACGGATCGTGCTGACCGCCCCCGGCATCCTTGCCGGGATCCCGTGGAGCATGCTCCCGGCCCTGACCGGCCGGACGTTCACGCTGGCGTCATCGGTGTCGCGCTGGGCACGCACGACGGTGTCGGCGCCCCGCACGGTCGGGTTCGCCGTCGGGCCGCGGGTGGTGCGCGGCGCGGAGGAGGTCGCCACGGCGGCGAAGGCCTGGGGCGACCCCGTGTGGCTCGACGGGGCCCGGGCGACCGTCGGGGCCGTGTCCGACCTTGCGGGCCGCGTCGACCTCCTGCATGTCGCGGCGCATGGTCGTCACGCCGCCGACAACCCGCTGTTCTCGGGTCTGGAGCTCGACGACGGCGTGCTGTTCGGGCACGACATCGACCGGATCGCGCGCGTGCCGCGCATCGTCATCCTGTCGGCGTGCGAAGTGGGGCGCTCGTCGGTGCGCTGGGGCGAAGAGGCCGTCGGCATGACGCGTGCATGGCTGCACGCCGGAGTCGACTGCGTCATCGCGGCGCCTGTCATCGTCGCCGACGACGACGCGTGCGTACTGCTCGGTGCCGTCCACGCTGAGCTCGCGGCCGGACGCAGTCCCGCCGACGCTCTCGCACGGGCGCAGCGGAGCACCGGCGTCGCGGCTCCATTCCAGTGCCACGGCGCCGGTTTCTGACCGCATGAGAGCCCGCTTCGAATTGCCGGAGCCGAGGTCGTCTCGAAACTCTGAGAGAAATCTCACAGGGCGTGTATCAGCCCTCACGGCACCTGCTCCTGATCCATGAACGACCACTGACGGACCGCATGGGGATGCAGACGTCGTCCCTGTGGGGGGAATCATTCACGGTCGTTCCCAAACAAGAAGTCCGGATCTGCTGGGGGGCACCGGTCTTCGGGCCGGCGGGGTCGGGGGGTTCCCGCCGGCCCCTCGTCTGTCCGGGGCGCGTGGGGAGCGCGCCGCCGGACCGACGAGGGGCTGCGCGGGCGTGCGATGCCGGCGTGGGTCAGTCGCGTGAAGAGTTGGCGGTGCGTCCGCGCACGATGCCGATGAAGGCATCGACCAGCGTCGCCTGGTCGCCCTCGAGTCCCTGCCGCCAGGCGAGCGCGACGGTCGACCCTGGGCCGTCCGCCAGAGGCCGGTACTCCGCGTCCTTGCGGTGGTGAAGCCGCGCGAGCGACATCGGCACCACCACGACGCCGACGCCCGCTGCCACCGTCGCGATCGCCTCCTCCGTCGTGCGCGGAGCGTCGAACGCCATCGGCGCCGCTCCCGGCACGGCGACATCGAGCACCGCATCACGCGGGGTGATGACGACCTCGCCGGCGAGATCGGCGATCGTCAGCTCGTCGGCGGCCGTGAGGTGCGACTCGGCAGCGCACACCACGACGGGCACCTCCTCATAGAGCGTGATCGCGTGGAGGCCCTGACGGTCGAGCGGCAGGCGCACGAGCGCCGCGTCGACGGATGCCGACAGCAGCGCGTCGCGCTGACCGGCCGTGTCGAGGAGCACCAGCTCGAGCGGCGTGCGCGGCATCCGCTCGTGCCAGATGTCGATCCACTTTCCCGGCGTCGTCCCCGCGACTGCCCCGAGACGGAACGGGCCTCGCGGCGCGGGCGGCTCCGATGGGCGAGGCTGTCGCGCTGCGGACGGGCTCGTGCGAGGCGAGGCGCTCTTCGCGCCCGTCGTGCCTTTGCCCGCACCACCTCGTGTGCCGGACGGCGCGCGCTTTCCGCTTCTCGATCCGCGTCCGGCAGGCATGCGATTCAGCGTAGTCGCGCTAGGGTCGGCGCATGGTGTCGATCATCGCCACGACCGCGGCGGCGCTTGCGGCGCTGCTGCACGTGTACATCTTCGTCATGGAGAGCATCCAGTGGACGCAGCCCCGCATCTGGCGGAGGTTCGGCGTGACCGACCAGGCGGCCGCTGACACCGTGAAGCCGATGGCCTACAACCAGGGCTTCTACAATCTGTTCCTCGCCATCGGCGTCGTGATCGGGCTCGCACTGTTCTGGGCCGGCGGCCCGGAGACGGCAGCGGAGGCGGCGGGCCGCACACTCGTCCTGTTCAGCGCCGGGTCGATGCTCGCGGCGGCGCTCGTGCTCACGACGACGGGCGCCGGGTACCTGCGTGCGGCGCTCATCCAGGGAACGCTTCCCCTCGTCGGATTCGTGCTGTTCCTGTTCGCCTGACGCCCGCTCGCCGCGCCCGGAGACGAAGACGGCGCCCGCCGAAGCGGGCGCCGTGAGTCAGTGCGGCGGATGGACGCGCCGGTCAGGCCGCGAGGTGAAGCCCTCGCTTGTCGGTGGCGATTCGCTGGCCGTCGCCGATCGACTGGTCGTCGCCGATGAGCGATCCGCCGGCGACGCGTGCGTGGGCGCCGATGAAGGCGCGGACGCCGATGCGGGCGCGCGGACCGATCGCCGCTCCCGGGCCGATGTGCGCGTGGGGAGCGATCTCGACGTCCGGCCCGATGACGGCATCCGGTTCGATCCACACTCCGCGACCGACGTGCACGCCCGCCGCGATCTGCGCTCCCGGCTCGACGTACGCTCCGGCCTCGACGAGCGCGGTCGGGTGCACCTTGGCCCCGTTCGCGACGAGGCCTCGGCCGTTGGCGTGCTTGCGGTAGCGCAGCGTCTCTCCGTTGTCGTTCTCGATGTCGACGTAGTTCTTGCCCACTGGACCTCCTATCAGTCAGAGACAACGCCCGTGACCGGGGATTCATTCCCGTGCACGCATTCGCGGCGGGCGACGATCGTTGTCAGGATGGAGCGCATGACCGCGGCTGATCCGGCGCCGGGCGCCGAGCCTGATCCCTCGACGGGCGCGACGCTCGTCTTCGACGCGAAGGCCCACGAGCACGGTGTGGTCGAAGATGTGCTGGGCGTGCTGACGGGCGCGTTCGCGGCGTCGCTGGGACTGTATCTGCTCGACGCGTCACACGCCGTCACGGGCGGCACGGCGGGACTGTCGCTGCTGCTCGGGTATGCGACGCCCTGGCCGTTCTGGGCACTGTTCGCCGTGATCAACGTGCCGTTCGCGGTGCTCGCGGTGTGGAAGAAGGGCTGGGACTTCACGATCCGAACGATCGTGTCGATCGGCCTGGTGTCGGGGTTCGCTGTCGTGCATGAGTCGCTCATGCCCCTGACGCGGATCGATCCCGTGTACGGCACACTGGCCGGCAACCTGCTGGCGGGTGTGGGTGTGCTCATCCTGTTCCGGCATCGCTCGAGCGTCGGCGGACTGCAGATCGTCGCGCTGCTGGCACAGGAGCGCACCGGCATCCGGGCCGGGTGGGTGCTCATGGGCGTCGACGTGCTCGTGATCGCGGCGGCGCTGCTCGTCGTGCCGTGGCAGAACGTGCTCCTGAGCGCGGCGGGCGCGGTGCTGCTCAATCTCGTGCTCGCGCTCAACCATCGTCCCGGGCGGTACCTGGGCCGCTGAGCGGAAGGGCGACGGAGGTCGGCAGTCACGTCTGGCACCGTGGGCACCAGAACACGATGCGCTCGGCGGTGACCGACGCCCCCAGCTCGGTCTTGCGGATGAGGGTGCCGCAGCGCCGGCATGGCCTGCCGTCGCGGCGGTACACCCACGTCTGCCGGCCCGGTCGCGCGTCGCCCGTGAACGTGCGGCCCTGACGGTCGCGGTTGAGCTGGATCATGCGAGCACCGGTCTCGACGAGCCCCGCGGTGTCGACGGACGACGCCGGGGTCGTGGGCAGGATGCCGCGGACGAACAGCAGCTCGTTGACGTACTCGTTGCCGAAGCCTGCGACGTTGCGCTGATCGAGGAGCGCGACGTGCACCGCGCGGCCGTCGGACGCGAGGCGGCGGGCGGCCTCCGCGGGATCCCAGTCGGCCGCGAGCGGATCGGGCCCCAGGTGCCCGACGACCCGGTCCTCGTCGGTCGTGGGAAGCACTTCGACCATCGCGAGGTCGAAGCCGACCGCCTCCGCACGTGCTGTCCCCACGATCGCGCGGGCGCGGAACGCTGGCGCGCGCCAGCGGTCACCCGGGCGATAGAGGTCCCAGTGCCCCTCCATCTTCAGATGCGAGTGGAGGGTGAGATCACCGGCGCGCAGCAGCAGGTGCTTGCCGCGCGGCACCACGTCGTGCACGGTCTCGCCCGTCAGGTCGGCGGTGGCGCTCCCGGGCACGCGGATGTCGAACCGCGTCACCACCTGCCCCGCCAGCCCCTCGCGCAGGCGCCGTGCGGTGCGGAAGACGGTATCGCCTTCAGGCATGGTGACGCTCCGGGAGGATCGAGACTCCGAGGGCATGCGCGGTGCAGCCGGCGATCATCGCGGCCTCCTCAGGGTGAGGCCGCGCGTCGCTTCGACGAAGCCTGCGTCGCGCAGGGCGCGTCCGACGGTGCTGCCGTAGACGAACGCGCCGTTGACCTGCTCGACGGTGATCGTGTCGAGGCGGCGGTCGCGCGCGGTCTGTACGAGGCTGCGCGAGGCGGCGTCGAGCACGGCGTCGTCCTCGCTGAAGGCGAGCGCCGACCGACCGCCGCGTTCGAGGTAGAGCACGAGAGCGCCGTCGACCAGCACGACGAGACCCCCGGCCTTGCGGCCTGGTCGATGGCCGCCATCCTGCGGCGGCCAAGCGAGTGCGGCGCCGTAGGGGTTGGCGGGATCGGTCGCGGCGAGGGTGATCGCGTGGAGCTGCGGGTTTCCGTCGTCGGGGTCGGAGCCGCCGAATCCACGGAGACGGTCGACGGTCGCGGAGGTCGCGAACTGCGCAGCGCCGAGCTTCTCGATGAAATACCCGCGTCGGCAGTGCCCCCCTTCCTCGAAGCCGGCGAGCGTGCGGTAGACCTGTGCGAAGCCTCCGGGAAGCTCCTCGGCCTGAACGGAGCCGCGCGTGACGACGCCGTACCGCTCCAGCAGGAGGCTCCCGGACGCCGCCGCACGCAGGCCGGCATCGGCTTCGGGAGCGGGGAGCAGCGACCACCGGCCGCCCACGAGCGGGGGTCGCTGCGGTGCTGAGGCCTGCGGCCGTGCGATCGGCGTCCCGCGGAACATGCGCGCCCGCGGGGTGCGTCGGACCGTGCGGTGCGCCTGCGAGCCGCCGCCCAGCAGCATCCTCACGGGCGCGAACGTGTCGTTCGTGATGCGGGAGGTCCACGCGAGATTCCAGAGGGCGTCGACGACGGACTGCTCGTTCTCGGCGGCCACGAGAGGCACGAGCTGACCCGCGAAGTACGCCCCGCCGCCGGCGAGCGCGTGGAGGATGCGCTGTTCGAGCTCCGACGGCTCCTCGGCCTCGTCGAGACGGAGGGTGAGCGGGGCCATGTCGGCCGGGTGCAGGGCGATCCAGCCGTCGCGCCCGGGCAGCGATCCGTGCCCCGACCAGATCACCTCTCCTGTCGAGGTGAGTTCGTCGAGCATCGTCGGCGCGTAGTCGCGCACACGGCTGGGCAGGATGAGCGACTCCCAGGCGCTGGCCGGCAGCGGCACCCCGGCGAGCTGTTCGACGACGGCGAGCACACCGTCGACGCCTTCCAGCCCACGGCCCGACTCGGCCGCCGCGAGGTGCTGCCACGTGGGGAGGAACCGGGCGTAGGTCTCGGGGGAGACCGGCTCGACGGCGCCGCGGATGGCCGCGAGCGACCGCATCCGCAGGCGGCGGAGCACTTCGCTGTCGCACCACTCGAGGTCGTCGCCGCTCGCTGTCGACCCGCCGTCAGGGGGGCGCTGCTCGGGAAGGAAGTAGCCGCTCGACAGCCGGCCCTGCGACTCGAGGCGCTGCAGGGTCTGCCGCGCGACCGCGGGGCCGATGCCGAGACGCGTCGCGACGTCGGCGGTGCGGAACGGACCGTGCGTGCGCGCGTGCCGCGCGACGAGATCGGCGAGCGGGTCGACGACAGGCTCAAGGAACGCCGTGGGGATGCCGACGGGCAGCGCCGCACCGAGCGCGTCGCGCAGGCGCCCCGCGTCTTCGATCGCCGCGACCCGTGACACGCCCCCGATCGTCACGCGGATCGCGCGCCGGGCGTCGATGAGGGCGGCCAGGTGCGCCTCGGCGGCATCGACGGTGGCATGGACCTCGGCGGCGGTCGTCTCAGCATCCTCCGCAGGAGCGACGTCAGGCCGCGCTTCGCTCGTGCGCTCGGTCGCACCCGGTTCGGCCTCCAGGCGCCGAGCGACCTCCTCCGCGTCGAGCGGGCCGAGGAGCCGCAGCAGGTCGGCCACCCCCTCGACGCCGCGGACGCGCCGCGTCGGGTCGAGACGCTGCACTTCGCGCTCGAACTGCGCGATGATTCCCGGGTCGAGAAGCTCGCGCATCTCGACCTTGCCCAGCAGCTCGCTCAGCAGCGCCGGGTCGACCGACAGGGCTGCCGCGCGCCGCTCTGCCAGCGGCGAGTCTCCTTCGTACATGAAGGCGCCGACGTACCCGAACAGCAGGTCGCGCGCGAACGGCGACGGCGACGTCGTCGTCGTCTCGATGAGGCGGATACGGCGATCGCCGATCGAGCGGGCGATCCGCAGGAGCGCCGGCAGGTCGTAGACGTCTTGGAGCACTTCGCGCAGCGTCTCGAGGATGATGGGGAAGGTCGGGTGGTTGCGGGCGACCTCCAGCAGCTGCGCCGACTTCTGACGCTGCTGCCACAGGGGCGACCGGCGGTTCGGGTTGAGGCGCGGCAGCAGCAGCGCACGGGCGGCGCACTCGCGGAACCGCGACGCGAACAGCGCTGAGCCGCCGACCTCGTCGGTGACGATCTGCTCCAGCTCGTCGGGCTCGAAGACGAACAGCTCGGCGTCGGGCGGCTCGGCCTCGGCATCCGGCACGCGGACGATGATGCCGTCGTCACTCGCCACCGCAGACCCTTCGACGCCCAGCCGCTCGCGGATGCGCGCGTTGACGGCCAGCGCCCAGGGCGCATGCACGTGCATCCCATAGGGCGAGTGGAGGATGATGCGCCAGTCGCCGACCTCGTCGCGGGAGCGCTCGACCGTCAGCGTGCGGTCGGTGGGCAGCGTGCCCGTCGCCTCGCGCTGCTCAGCCAGGTAGGACAGCAGATTGCCGATCGCGTTCTCATCGAGTCCCGATTCGCGCAGACGCTCGGACGCCTTCTCAGGAGCGGCCGAGGCGACCTCACGCGAGAACCGGCCGAGCGCCTCGCCGAGCTCCGCGGGACGTCCGAGACCGTCGCCGTGCCAGAAGGGCAGCTTTCCGGGCTGCCCGAAAGCCGGGACGACGTTGACGCGGTCGTGCGTGATCTCGACGATGCGCCAGCTCGTCGTGCCGAGCGTGAACACGTCGCCCACGCGCGACTCGTAGACCATCTCCTCGTCGAGCTCGCCCACGCGCGCGTTGCGGGTCTCTCCTGCGACGAACACGCCGAACAGTCCACGGTCGGGGATCGTGCCGCCGCTCGTCACAGCGATGCGCTGCGCGCCGGGGCGTCCGGTCAGGATGCCGTGATCGCGGTCCCATACGACGCGCGGCCGCAGCTCGGCGAACTCGTCGGACGGGAACCGGCCCGCGAGCAGGTCGAGCGTCGCCTCATACGCCGAGCGGGGAAGCGTGCGGAAGGGCGCTGACCGCCGCACCGTCTCGTACCAGCCCTCGACGTCGACGGGCCCCAGCGCGCACGCCGCGACCGTCTGCTGCGCCAGGATGTCGAGCGGGTTCTGCGGCACCGAGATCGCCTCGATCTGCCCGGCGAGCATGCGCTCTGTGACGACCGCCGTGTGCAGGACGTCGCCGCGGTGCTTGGGGAACAGGGCGGCGCGACTCACCTCGCCCACCTGGTGCCCCGCCCGTCCGATCCGCTGGAGACCGGATGCGGCCGAGGGCGGCGCCTCGACCTGGATGACGAGGTCGACGGCGCCCATGTCGATGCCCAGTTCGAGACTGCTCGTCGCGACGACGCAGCGCAGCGTGCCCGACTTGAGCTCGTCTTCGACCTGCGCGCGCTGCTCCTTCGACACCGAGCCGTGGTGTGCCTTCGCGAGCACGGGAGCGACGCCCGGCGTGGCGCCCGCCTGTGCCATCACGGCGGCGGGCATGGTCTGGTCCGGAACGTCGAGACCCAGCCGCTCGGCGTGTATCTCGTTGAGACGGCCGGTCAGGCGCTCGGCGAGGCGTCTCGAGTTGGCGAACACGATCGTCGAGCGGTGCGCGAGGATGCGGTCGACGATCGCCTCCTCGACGTGCGGCCACACCGAGCCCGTCGCTTCCGGAGCCGACGCGCCGGGCGAGTACCAGGCGGAGTCGCCGTCGTCGGCATCCGCGGCCTCGTCGGCGGGGGACGCGTCGGCTTCGGGCGCGCCGGGCGGCGGAGGAGGATTGAGCATGTCGTCGATCGGGACGACGACGGACAGGTCGAACGACTTCGACGCCCGAGGCGCCACGATCTCGACGGGAGCCGAGCCGCCCAGGAACCGGGCGACCTCGTCGATCGGGCGCACGGTGGCCGAGAGCCCGATGCGCTGGGCGGGAGCGGCGGCGGCATCCGCGCCTTCGTCGGGCTCCGCGCTCTGCCGCAGGGCGTCGAGTCGCTCGAGGCTCACGGCGAGGTGCGCTCCGCGCTTGGTGGCCGCGACCGCATGGACCTCGTCGACGATCACCGTGTGCACGCCGCGCAGCGTCTCGGACGCCTGCGACGTCAGCATGAGATACAGCGACTCGGGCGTCGTGATGAGGATGTCGGGCGGATCGGTGAGGAGGCGACGTCTGTCAGCCGACGTCGTGTCGCCCGAGCGCACGCCGACCGTGATGTCGGGCACCGGGATGCCGAGCCGCCGCGCCGACTGTCCGATGCCCACGAGCGGCGAGCGCAGGTTGCGCTCGACGTCGACGCCGAGTGCCTTCAGCGGCGAGATGTAGAGGACCTTCGTGCGGGTCGACCGCCCGGCGCGCCTGGCTCCGCTGGCCTTCTCGGCGGGAGCCGGCTGCTGCTTGTCGTGGAAGAGACGGTCGATCGCCCACAGGAACGCCGACAGCGTCTTGCCGGATCCGGTGGGGGCGACCACGAGCGCGTGCTTTCCCGCGGAGATGGCCTCCCACGCGCCGATTTGCGCGTCGGTGGGTCGTGTGAAGGCAGAGCGGAACCAGTCCTGCGTGGCAGGACCGAAACGCTCGAGCACCGCGGCCATCCGTTCCATCTTGGTCGCCCCCGCCGACATCCGGACAGGGCTTTCGCCGGTCAGGTCCTCTCGTGCATGATTCCGTCCCGCATATCCGCAGAGAACGCGTGCGCCCTCGTCGAGGCGGTTGGCCCGCCGCGGCGCGTGATGGGATAAGCGGATAGGCTTAGCCACAATCAGGGAGGACCAGGTGGCTCGAGCCAAGAATGCCGGGGGCGGCGTCTGGGGCCTCCTTACGTCGGCCGAGGCGCCGACCGGCGATGGCGCGGCGGAAGACATCGCCGGGCGACTGGAACGTCTCATCGTGTCCGAGGACCTCGAGGAGGGTACGCGGCTTCCGTCGGAGCGTGACCTCGCCGAGATCCTCGGCTCGAGCCGACCGACCGTGAGTCAAGCGATTCGGATCCTCGTCGTCAAAGGTCTCGCGGAGTCGCGACGCGGCTCGGGAGCCTACGTCCGCCGTCGCCCGGAGAGCACGCTGGCGGCCTCAGTCGGGCTGATGCTCAATCTCAACCGCGACTCGGTCGGGCAGCTCAACCAGTTCAGGCTCTGGCTGGAGACACTCGGCATCGAGCAGGCGATCGGCTCGATCACGCCGGGAGAACTCGATGCGGGGCGGGAAGCGCTTGACGAGTTGCACGCGAGTGCGGGAGACACCGCCGCCTGGATGAGCGCGGACACGCGATTCCACGCCGCGCTCGTGCGTGCTTCGCGGAACCCCTTCCTCGCATCGGTATTCGAGAGCGTTCACGCGACGGTGATCAATTACGAATACCGTTCCTGGATTGAGAAAGGCACTGTGCCGGTCTGGTTACGGAGATCGCACGCCGATGAACTGCAGTCCGTGCATGAGCCGATACTCACCGCGCTTCAGGCAGGAGATCGAGATGCCGCTCGCGCGGCTGTCGCTCGCCATCACGAAGCGATGGCTGAGCACCTTCGTATGAGCGAAACGCAAAGTCGCCCTCGCGCCCGGCGCTCCGGACGCGAGGGCGACTGAGGCGCGACCTTCAGTCGAAGTTGTTGCGGCGTCCCTCGCGCACGTAGTCCACCGTGTTCGCAATGTGTTCCTTGCCGTGGATCGACAGCGACTTGGCGACGTGCCCGAACATCTGGATGCCGAAGCCGCCGTCGAGGTCGTTGACGATACGCTGCTTCCATGGTCGGCGGATGATCTGCGTGGTGAGGCGACGAGTTACGCGAGGCTGCGACATGATGTGGTCTGCGAGCGTGAACGCACGGTCGATGAGCTGCTCGCGAGGGAGCACCTCATTGACCATCCCCAGCTCGAGTGCGCGCTGCGCCGTAATGGCCTCGCCCGTCAGCAGTGCATACGCCGCCCGCTTCACCCCCAGAAGCTCTTGGAAGGCGTTGTGGATGCCATCCGCGGGCACAGAGCCGATGTCGTAGTGAAGATCGAAGATCGTCGCGTCTTCGGCGGCGAGCGTCAGATCGCACATGAGCACGATCTCGGAATGGAACCCAGGGCCGTTCATGATGCCGATCGTCGGGACCTCGATGTCGTTCACCAGCGATGACACATTGATTCGGCCGTCTTTATAGGCGTACTCGTACGCCCAGAACGGCATGTCCTGTGTCTCGAGCTCGAACCCCTCGGGATCGGAGTCCATCATGAACTCCTCGCCCGACCCCGTGAGGATGACGAGTTCGTTCTTCGGATCAGCGCCGACGACCTTGAGCATCTGGCCCAGTGCGCGATGGTTCTGCACGCTCAGTTGAATCGGTCCTCCGAGCGTGTGTGCCTCCACAAGGAGTACACCGTCCTCGCGTCGGGTCATTCGGAAAAAGTCCTTGAAGAGCTCGCTGTACTCCCCCAGTTGGGGAGTGGGCACGAATTCCTGCAGAGACATGAGGGGTCCTTTCTATGTGCGGCGGGACGCCGCGGGAGGGTTTTCGGAAGTCAGACGGGAGCATATTCGCCGGTCGCGGTGGGCACTGTATCGGCTACAGGCGCGGGTTCGCTGCGTCCGGCGAGCCGCCACGCGGCGTCGACGATCGACTGGATGCTCAGGTCGTACTTGGCGAACAGCGGAGGGGCGACGCGAGCGCCCTCCGCGAAGGTGTCCCGAAGGCCGATGCGGTGCAACGGGCGCCCGACGCCAGCCTCGGCGAGTGCCTCGGCGGTCGCCGATCCGAGACCGCCCACGATCGTGTGGTTCTCGGCCGTCACCACGCCGCGGACCGGACGTGCCGCGTCAATCACGGTTGTTGCGTCGAACGGCTTGATCACCGGAACGTTCACGATCGTCGCCGATACACCAGCGGTGCGGAGCGTCTCGGCCGCGGCCAGGGCGGAGGAGAGCATCATCCCGCTCGCGATGATCGCGACGTCCTCGCCACGTGTGAGAACTTGGGCGCGCTCCGTCGAGAACTCGTGATCTTCATCGAAGATCACCGGGATTTCTCCACGCTTGAGGCGGAGGTAGACCGGACCGGGTATATCGACGATCGCCGGCAACGCGGTACGAATCTCTACGGCGTCCGCGACGTCCACCACGGTCATGTTCGGGACCGCCCGCATGAGCGCGACGTCGTCAATCGCCTGGTGAGACGGTCCGCCCGGGCTTGAGATGCCGGGCATGAACCCGACAATCCGGACCGGCAGATTCGGATATGCGACTGCGTTGACGATCTGATCGAGCGGCCGGCGGGTCGCGAACACCCCGAAGGTGTGGGCGAACGGGATGAATCCACGGCGCGCGAGCGCACCGGCCATGCCGATCATGTTCGCCTCTGCCATGCCGGCGTGGATGAACCGATCGGGCAACGCCTCCTGAAAGAGATCGATCTCGCACTGTCTCGTCAGATCACCGGTGAGACACAGGATGTCCGGTCGTGACCGCGCGAGATCGAGCAGGGCCTGCCCGTACGGCTTGAGCACCGTCGGGTAAGGGGGATTAAGCAAGGCGAGCCTCCAGTTCAGCAGTGGCGGCGGCGGCCAGATCAGCGGGGAGCTTGATGAAGTGGCCGTCAGCGTCTTCGGGCAGCACGTCGAGGCCGCGGCGTGTAGACGTGCGCGCGATGACGATCGCGGGTCGCACGTCGGAGACCGCCGCGCTTACGGCGGACTCGAGTGCTTCGACGTCGTGACCATCGACGTCGAAGGCCGCCCAGCCGAATGCCTCCCACTTCGCAGCGATCGGCTCGAGCGTGGTGATCGACGATACGGGGCCGTCCACTTGCGAGTCGTTTGCGTCAAGCAGCACCGTGATGGCACCGAGGACGTGGTGAGCGGCGAACATCGCCGCCTCCCAGACCTGGCCTTCCTCCAGCTCGCCATCGCTCATCATCGTGAACACGCGACCCGTGTCGCCGCGGAGACGTCGTGCCCACGCGAAGCCGACCGCGCCCGACAAGCCTTGGCCGAGGGAGCCGCAGACCAGGTCGACCCCTGGTGATCGTTCCGTGCCGATCGCCTCGAGCGAGGATCCGTCGTGCCCGTAGGTCGCGAGTAGCTCCTCGTCGAGGCGGCCCGTCTCCGCAGCGGAGGCGAAGGCGGCGATGATGTAGTGGCCGGGCGAAACGACCAGGTCGTCACGATCGGGGTCATAGTGCGCACTGAGAGTCGTGAACAGCTCGGCTGACGACAGGGCCTGGCCGAGATACCCGAAACCGTGTGGTGCGACCATGTTCACGGCCCGAAGGCGCAGTCGGTCGGCAGCGCGTGCGCGTGCGACGAAGACGTCGGATGTCGTCATAACTGGATCTCCTGTTTCTTCGGTCGATCACCGATAGCCGGTGCCGCGGCGGGCCTGGTCGAGTGCGACGGCGAGCACGAGCAGCGCGCCTCCCGCGATGGTCTGGTAGTACGAGGGCACCGAGAGCAGCGTCATTCCGTTGTTGATGACGCCGATGATGAGCACGCCCACGAGAGTCATGCTCACGCGACCGGCTCCGCCGACCAGGCTCGTTCCGCCGATCAACACCGCAGTGAGCACCTGGAGCTCGTAGCCGGTCGCCGCGGCGGGCACCGCCGAGCCCGACTGGGCGTTGAGCAGCACGCCAGCGAGCGCGGCCGTCGTACCCGATGCGACCATGACGAGGAAGCGCGTGCGCTCCACGGGGAGCCCGGCCAGGCGTGCTGCCCGAGGATTGGCTCCGACCGCGTAGACCGCTCGGCCGCCGGTCGTGAACCGGGCGAACCACCAGACAAGAGCGAAAACGGCGAGCATGAGCCACACGGTCACCGGCAGGTAGAGCCATCGCTCGAACGCGAGCCCCTCGGACATTGGGTCCAGGACCGAGATGTCGCGACCGTCGGAGAGCACGAACGCGATGCCTCGGAAGAGCGCCAGCGTGCCGATGGTCACGATGATCGGGTTGATGCGGAGGCCGACGACCGCGAATCCGTTGACGGCGCCGGCGCCTGCGCCCGTCGCGAGGGCGACCGCGAATGCAAGAAGCGGATGCCAGCCGGAGATCACGAGAGTCGCGGAAACGATGCCGGCGACCGCGGCGATCGAGCCCACCGAGAGGTCGAGCGCGCCGGCGACGAGGACGAGCGTCATGAGTGCGGCCATGACGCCGATGATCGCAACCGACTGCAGGACGTTCGTGAGGTTGGATGCCGTCAAGAAATACGGTGATGCGATCGAGAAGCCGACGACGAGCGCGATGAGTACCAGGAAGAGCCCGAGATCCTGGCCGAGCGGGATGCGCCGGCGGCGGGTGCTTTCCGTGGCGGTCGCCACGTCGGGCTCGGCGGGCGGTGTTGTGCGGGTCGAGGTCATGTGAAGAGTCCTTTCAGAGGGCTCGAGAAGTGAGGAAGGATGCGCTGAGCTCCTCGGCGGGATGGCTCGACGCGATGCGTCCGCGACGCACGACGTAGGCCCGGTCACACACGGCGGCGACTTCGTCGCCGTCGGAGGAGAACAGCAGACAGGTCGCACCCTGTGCGGTGAGGCCGCGGAGCAGTCGGTAGATCTCCGCTTTGGCGCCCACGTCAACGCCGCGCGTCGGTTCACAGAGGATGAGCACATCCGTCGTGCCTGTCGCTGTGCGGCTGCCGAGAACGATCTTCTGCTGATTGCCGCCGCTCAGCGATGAGGCGGGCGCCTTCGAGCTCGAAGCCTTGATCCGGAAGCGCTCGACCAGTTCGTCGACGCGCTTCGCCTCGCGCGAGGCACTGCGGATTCCCCACGTCGCCAGACGCGGCAGGACAGTCATCAGCAGGTTATCTGCGATCGAGAGCCCGAGAGCGAGGCCCTCGCGCTTCCGGTCGGCGGGGACGTAGGCCATACCGCGGGCAATCGCTTCACGCGCGTGGTTGGGAAGGCGTTCGAGGCCCAGGACCCGAGCGGAACGCGTCTGCGCGGGACGGATCCCGAAGAGCGCTTGCGCGATCTCCATCTGCCCGCCTCCCGCGAGGCCGAAGAAGCCGACGACCTCACCGCGTGAAGCCGTGAATCCGACGTCGTCGACCTGGGTGCCTATGGTCAGTCCCTCGATCTCCACGATCGTCTCGCCGAGCGTCACCGGCTCGCGAGCGGTGCCGGCGGCAAGCTCGGCGCCGAGCATCGCGGTCACGATCGTCTCTCGTGACAGCCCGGCATTGGGCTCAGAGAATGTCACTGACCCGTCACGCAGGACGGTGATGTGGTCCGCCACACGCAGGACCTCGTCGAGTCGGTGACTGATATAGAGGATTGCCACCCCTTGCGACTTCAGCGCGGCGAGCACGGCCATGAGACGCTCGATTTCGGGCGGCGCGAGCGCAGCCGTGGGCTCGTCGAGGAACAGTATCCTCGGCTCGGCGGCGATTGCTCGCGCGATTTCGACGACCTGCTGGTCGGCGACGGAGAGCGTCTCTACGCGCGCTGCGGGGTCGATGTTCGCACCGAGCCGGTCGAGCACCGCGATCGCACGGGTGCGCACGGCGCGTTGATCGACATGGGCGAAGCGAGCGGGCTGGCGCCCGAGCAGAATGTTCTCGGCCACTGTGAGCGGGCCGGCGAGTTCGAGTTCCTGGTGCACGGTGCGGAGGCCGCGACGCTGCGCGTCGACGGGCGACGTCAGTGTCGCGGCCTCCCCTCCGATGACGATCTCGCCGGAGTCTGGGCTGAGAATCCCCGAGAGCATGCCGACGAAGGTCGACTTGCCTGCTCCGTTCTCGCCCAGCAGGGCGTGGACCTGCCCCGACTCCAGACGGAAGTCGACACCGCGAACTGCTCGAACGCCGCCGAAACTCTTGGTCAGGCCTCGGGTTTCGAGTGCAGCGCTCATCGGGTCACTCCGGGTACAGTTCGTCGATGTTGTGCAGTCCGATGAGCTCGAGCTTCGCGGGACGCGAGATGTCGTCGACCGTCTCGCCGCGCACGATCTTGGCGGCCAGCGCGATCAGGTCGGCTCCCCATGACTCGGGAAAGAGTCCGACAGTGCCGACGACGGGGCTGCCCTCGCGGAGGATCTCCGGGAACACCACGGGGTCCCCGCCCGTACCCACGACGAGCACGTCGGCATCACGGCCGGCCGCGCGGATCGCCGCAACGATGCCCGGCACGACGGGATCGTTGTGCGTCCAGATGACGACCTTGCCCGTCGGGTTCGCGGTGAGATAGTCGGCAGTCAGCTGGCGCGCAACGTTACCGTCGCCTTTCGTGTCGGCCTGAGTGATTCGCAGGTCGCCACCGAGCGCGTCGCGGAGTGCCGCTTCTGCGCCGTCACGGCGGTCGAGCTGCGGCACTCCGCCTTGGGGGAGGGCCAGCATGAGCGCGCTCACGTCCGCATCTTCTCCCCAGGCTTCGAGAGCCGCGGTCGCGAGTGCTTCGCCGCCCACGCGGCCGACCGCCGTGTTGTCGATTGCGTACAGCGGTGCGTCGCCGATGGCGTACTGCACGGCGAGCACCGGAACTTCCGCGTCGGCCATGATCTGGCTGATGCGGGAGTTGCTGTCAGCGACGGAGTTGTACTCGATGAAGATGTCCGGCTTCAGCGTTGCGACCTGGCGGGCATTGTCGACGGCCTTCGCAGGGTCCTTCATGTTGTCGACAACAGAGATCTCGAAGCCGGCTTCGGCGGCGGCTTCCACGATCCCTCGCGTGACGGTAGCCACGAAGGAGTTGGCTTCGGTGTCGCTCGCATATGCGATTGTGATCGGTTCGTCGTTGCTGGGTGCTGGGCTGGCGGAGGCCGCACACCCGGCGAGCGGGAGCAGGGCGACCGCCAGAGCGGCGGCCGCGAGACGCGTCTTGACCATAGGGTTCTACCTCACTGTAGAAATGGTTACGAAAGTGGCTAGTCCACCTTCACGATGACCTTAGTGAGCGAAATTGATTCTGGTCAAGCCAGAAATGGGTATCCCTCTCGTGCATGATTCCGTCCCGCAGCTCCAGCACCCGGTCGGCGCCCAGCCGTCGCAGTAAGCCCTCATCGTGGCTCACGACGAGCACCGCGCCGCGGTAGGCCGCGAGGGCCTCGACGAGCTGATCGACCGTATCGAGGTCGAGGTTGTTGGTCGGCTCGTCAAGCACCAGCAGATGTGGGGGCGGGTCGGCGAGCATCAGCCGCGCGAGCGCTGTACGGAAGCGTTCACCCCCCGAAAGGGCTGACACCGGCCGCAGCACCGTGTCGCCGCGCAGCAGGAACCTCGCCAGCCGGTTCCGCAGCTCGACGTCGCCGACGCCGGCAGTGCGCAGATTGTCGAGCACGCTCGCCCCCTCGTCGAGGCCGTCGATCCGCTGCGGCAGGTAGCCGACGCGGTCGGTGTGGGCCTCGGCCTGCGCCCGCACGAGCGACGACGGGGCGTAACCCAGGAAGGAGGGCGCGTCGAAGTCGCCGTCCGACCCCTGACCGCCCACTCCTCCCGAGTTATGCGCCGCTGCGTTCGCCGCCGAGGCGACGAGCCGCTCCAGCAGGGTCGTCTTGCCCGCGCCGTTCGGCCCCACCAGGGCCACGCGCTCCGGCCCCTGCACGATCCAGCTGCGCTCCCCGTCGCCGAGCGTCGCGATGCGACGGCCGGCCGCCACCTGCGGGTCGGGCAGGTCGATGCGCACCGACTCGTCGTCTCGCACGCGGCGCTCGGCGGCATCCAGCTCGCTCTGCGCCGCCGCGACCTTCGCGATCGCCTCGGTGCGCAGCCTTCCCGCCGACACCTGAGCCGAGCGCTTGCGCGCCGCCGAGACGATGCCCGGCACGCGCTTCTCGACCTGCGCCTTGTGGCCCATGGCCCTGCGGTGCGCGATCGTGTGCTCGGCGGAGACCCGGTCGCGCTTCTCCCTGCGCACCGCGTGACGCGCCGCCGCCTCAGCCTGCCGGGCCGCTGCCTGCTCGATCTCGAGGTGCTCTCGCCAGGCCGAGTACGGGCCGCCGAACGTCGACAGCTCGCCGGCGTACAGCTCGGCGGTCTCGTCCATGAGGTCGAGCATCGCCGTGTCGTGGCTGACGACGATGAGGGTGCCGCGCCACGCGCGAACGAGCTCGTAGACGCGCTCGCGGGCGTCGCCGTCGAGGTTGTTGGTCGGCTCGTCGAGGAGCGCGATCGGCGCGCCCCGCAGGCGCACGCCCACGAGCGCGGCGAGCACCGCCTCGCCGCCCGACAGCGACCCGACGCGTCGGTCGAGGGCGTCTTCGGGAAGGCCCGCGTCCGACAGCGCCGCGACGGCACGCGCCTCGATGTCCCAGTCGTCGCCCACCGCGTCGAAGTGCGCCGGGTCGGGGTCGCCGTCGGCGATCGCGCGCACCGCGTGCAGCGCGGACGCGATGCCCAGCAGGTCGGCGACGGGTCTGTCGACGTCGAGCGTCAGCTGCTGCGGCAGCCGGTCGACGGTGCCAGTGACGCTGATGCGACCGGCCGTCGGCGTGCGCTCGCCCGACACGAGGGTGAGCAGCGTCGACTTCCCGGCGCCGTTCCGCCCGATCAGACCGGTGCGGCCGGAGTCGAAGGCGCCCGAGACGTCGTCGAGGGCGACGGTGCCGTCGGGCCAGGTGAAGGTGATGCGGTCGAGGATGACCGCGGGGGTGTGTCCAGGCATGAGGACCTCCAGGTGTCGTCGTGCGCTGACACCTGCGGTCCCGCCTGTCTGGAGCGCTCGCCGCGCGCGGGAGAGCCGGGCGAGAGCGGAGGGGGCGGGGATCGACGGCCGTCAGCGCGAAATGGTGCGCTGACGCGTCGGAACGCTCGGTTCGGTTTCCCCGGAACGGAGGGTCGACAGCTCAGCGCGGGATCACAGCGCGGCGTCGATGCCCTTCAACGGCTCTTCCTCACACTCGGGACGGGGAACGCCGATCACTGTAGCCGACCTCCCCGGCCGATGTCACGCCTTCGCCAGGTCTTCCAGGCGCTTGCGCAGGAACACGGTCACGTCGTCGAGCTCCTCCTGCGAGACGCTGTGAGCCAGGCCTGTGTAGACGCGGCCGCTGAGGTCGACGTGATCGGGAAGCCACTGGACCGTGTGCGCGACGCGGTCGGCGGGGATCACCTCGTCGCGCGCGCCGCGCCCCCAGAACACGGCCGGGCGAAGCTCGGCGAGCGCCTCGTCGCTGGGGAGCGGTGCGGGATCGACGTAGCCGGCCACGTTGACGACGAACGCGAACCGCTCCGGGCGCAGGCGCAGCGCCTGCAGCGCGACCGCCGCGCCCTGCGAGAACCCGAGCAGACCCACCTGCTCCGCGTCGGTCGCCGCGTCGAGCCACTCGAGCAGGCGCTCGCCGGCGCGCGTGATGGCGGCGCCGTCGCGGGCGTCCGGTCCTTCGAGCGGGTACCAGGACCACCCGGGCATCGGGAACGGCGGAGTCAGCGGCGCGCGCACCGACGCGACGACGAACTCCTCGGGCAGATGCGGCACGAGACCGAACAGGTCGTGCTCCTCCGAGCCGTAGCCGTGCAGCAGCACGAGCAGAGGGCGGCCCCCGCGGTCGGCGGGCGCGGCGTTCCACAGTACGGCGTCGGCATCCAGCGGGGGGATCTCGATCATGCCGCCCATTCTCGCAAAGCACTCCGACTCCGGCCGCGGATCGGGGCCACTGTCCGGCGGGGTGAGCGGGTATACATGAAGAATGGCCGTCCGCACCCCCGATCCCGATCCCGGCGAACGCGACGACGACGGGACTCCACGCGATCCGCTGCGTGACCTGGGCGCCGCCTTCGGGCAGGAGCGCCCCTCCGGCGAGGGAGTGTTCGGGTCGCCGTCTGCGGGCAGCGCGGCCAACCCCGGCTGGCTGTCCGAGATCGAGCTGGCGGAGGCCCGTCGTCGCCTGCCGATCCTCTACGTTGAGGCGGTCCCGGTGCGCACCGACGGCACGGGCGCCGTCACAGAGGTCGGCATCCTGCTGCGGGCCACCCCGCTCGGAGAGATCACGCGGTCGATCGTCTCCGGACGCGTCCGCTACGGCGAGACGGTACGCGACGCGCTCTTCCGTCATCTCGAGAACGATCTCGGCCCCATGGCGTTCCCGCAGCTTCCTCCCCAGCCGGTGCCGTTCACGGTCGCCGAGTACTTCCCGATCCCGGGTGTCAGCGCGTACCACGACGACCGCCAGCACGCGGTGTCGCTCGCGTACGTCGTGCCCGTCACCGGCACGTGCGACCCCCGGCAGGACGCGCTCGAGGTCACGTGGATGACGCCCGAGGAGGCGGCGTCCGATTCGGTGGCGGCCGAGATGGAAGGCGGTCGCGGCACGCTGGTGCGTCTCGCGCTCGCGTCGGTAGGCGCCCTGCGCTGACCGACGGCTCATACCTGACACGCACAGAGCGGCGGCCGACAGTACGCAGTACGACGCCGGGTGCACGTGTGCCCGCCCCTGGCGGCGCAGCGATCCGCTCACCCCACGGCTGCCGGGAGGGCGGAGCGGTAATCTTCACATGCCGGCGTTCGCACGGCATCCCCACCTCTCTTCCGCGGAGTCATCATGGCCGACCAGCAGAACTCATCCAGCGACGGCGGCTCGCCGTTCGACGACCTCATCCGCGCGCAGCAGTCATCCGGCGAGGCGTCGTTCACGACGGCCTTCCGCGGCTACGACAAGGCGGAGGTCGAGGCGGCGCTCTCCGAGCTCACGACCCGCCTGCGCCTGCAGGGCGAGGAGCTCGCGCAGCTCAAGGAGCGGCACCGACGCACGGTTGCGTCGGCGAAGCAGGCCGGCAGCAAGCGGGTGGAGGAGCTCGAGGCCGAGCTGGCCGTCGCGCAGGCGAAAGCCGCCAACGCCGAGGAGCAGGTGCAGACCCTCACCGAGGAGCTGCTGAACGCCTCGGGCGAGTCGTCCAACCGCCGTCAGTTCGAGGAGGTGCTGCACGTCGCCGAGGAGCAGGCGAGCGTGCTCATCAAGAACGCGAGCGTGCAGGCCGATCGGCTGCTCGATGCCGCGAACGAGGAGATCCAGAACCGCCGCAAGGAGGCGCAGGCCGACGCAGACGCGATCATCGCGCGAGCCGAGCATGACGCGCAGCAGATCCGCCTGCGCATGGAGACCGAGCTCACGGCGCACACGGCGCAGCTCGAGCGCGAGCGGGCGCATGCGGCCGAGAAGATCTCCCAGGCCGAGCAGGAGGCGGCGACCATCCGCACCGAGGCTGAGAAGGGCGCCGCCGCGCTGCGGTCCCTCGTCGCGCGCGAGACCGAGCAGGCGCGCGCTGAGGCCGAGGAGGCGGTGCGTGAGCTTCGCATGCGCGCGCTCGAGTTCGAGGAGTCGCTCACCCGCCGGCAGGACGACGCGCAGCAGGAGTTCCTCATGCTGCACAACCAGGCCGTCTCGCACGCCGAGCGCATCACGAAAGACGCCAACGACCAGGTCGCCGCGTCGCTCGAGCACGCACAGCGCATCACGGCCAAGGCCGACGACTTCGACCGGCTCATGCGTGCGCAGGCTCAGCAGATCGAGGCCGACGCCCAGCTGCGCGCCCGTGAGGTGCTCGACCGTGCTCGCGACAAGGCGCAGCGCATCATCGAGACCGTGACCACGCACTCGGAGTCGGTGCTGCGCGACGCCGAAGACCGCACTCGTCAGCTGCGCTGGCAGCAGCACCAGCTCACGAGCTTCATGTCGGAGGTGCGCGAGCTCATGCGGTTCGACGTGTCGGGAGAGGGTGCGACGGATGCCGAGGAGCCGGCGGTCGAGCAGCCGGCCGACGACACCGTGGCGCGGGCAGAACTCGAAGACGCGGTCGAGTCGGTCGAGGCCGTAGAGAAGGGCTGAACACACGCAGAGGGCCGGCTCCCGAAGAGCCGGCCCTCTGCGTGTTCCTCTCGTGTCGGGGTCAGCTCGCCGTCGTCAGGCGGCTGAGCTCCGCGACGAACGCGTCGACGTCGTCTTCGGTCGTGTCGAACGAGCACATCCAGCGGACCTCGCGGCGCGCGGCATCCCAGTCGTAGAAGCGGAAGCTCTCGCGCAGGCGGTCGGCCACGCCCTCGGGCAGGGCCGCGAACACCCCGTTCGCCTGCGTCGGCTGCGTGAACGCGACGCCCTGGATCGAGCCGTCGGCGATGCCCGCCTCGACGGCGCCGCGCAGCCGTGCGGCCATCGCGTTGGCGTGCCGGGCGTTGCGCAGGTAGAGGTCGCCCTCCAGCAGTGCGACCAGCTGGGCCGACACGAAGCGCATCTTGCTCGCGAGCTGCATGTTGAGCTTGCGGAGATAGGTGAGCCCTTCCGAGGCCGCGGGGTCGAGCACGACGACGGCCTCGCCGATCATGGCGCCGTTCTTGGTGCCGCCGAAGCTCAGCACGTCCACGCCGACGTCGCGCGTGAAGGCGCGCAGGGGCAGGTCGAGGGCGGCGGCGGCGTTCGAGATGCGGGCGCCGTCGAGGTGCAGCCGCATGCCGAGCGAGTGAGCGTGGTCGGCGATCGCGCGGATCTCATCGGGCGTGTAGAGCGTGCCGAGCTCCGTCGACTGGGTGATCGAGACGACGAGGGGCTGTGCGCGGTGCTCGTCTCCCCAGCCCCACGCCTCGCGGTCGATGAGCTCGGGAGTGAGCTTGCCGTCGTCGGTGGGCACGTGGAGGATCTTGATCCCCGCGACCCGCTCCGGAGCGCCGCCTTCGTCGACGTTGATGTGCGCCGTCGATGCGGCGACGACGGCGCCCCAGCGCGGCAGCATCGACTGCAGGCCGACGACGTTGGCGCCGGTGCCGTTGAACACGGGGAACGCCTCGACCCCCTCGCCGAAGTGCCGGGCGAAGACCTCCTGGAGCCGTGCTGTGTAGACGTCGTCGCCGTACGCGATCTGGTGCCCGTCGTTGGCGGCGGCGATCGCCGCGAGCACCTCGGGGTGGACTCCGGAGTAGTTGTCGCTGGCGAAGCCGCGGATGCTGGTGTCGTGGATGGTCGTCACGACATCCCAGCCTAGTTTCCCGGCGACTGCGGTGACCTGAATCGCGGGGTGGGTTACGAGTGTCGGAGGGGGTGACTACCCTCGCCTGCATGTCCCACGACGCCGCGAGCCCGCCCGCCCGCACCGTGCCGCCGCACGGCATGCGCACCTTCCTGCACGTCCTGGTCAACACCGCCGCCGCGAACATCACGACGAGCTACCTGTGGTTCGCGCTGACCTTCTGGGTCTACCTCGAGACGCGGTCGGTGCTCGCCACGGGCATCATCGGCGGCGCCTACATGCTGCTGCTGGCGATCTTCGGCATGGTGTTCGGCACGTTCGTCGACCGGCACCGCAAGCACCGGGTCATGACCGTGTCCGCCCTGCTCACCCTCGCGGCCTTCATCGTCGCCGGGGTGATGTACTTCACCCAGCGTGAGGCGACGCTGCTCGACCTGGGAGGCATCTGGTTCTGGCTCTTCTCGGGAGTCATCCTGGCGGGCGCCGTGGTCGAGAACCTGCGAAACATCGCGCTCTCTACCACCGTGACGCTGCTCGTTCCCACCGAGCGCCACGCCAACGCGAACGGGCTCGTCGGCACGGTGCAGGGTCTCGCCTTCGTCGTGACGAGCGTGTTCTCAGGTCTGTCGATCGGAATGCTCGGCATGGGATGGACGCTGCTGATCGCGATCGTCATGACGGCCCTCGCGCTCGGCCATCTGCTCCTGCTGCGTGTTCCCGAAGACGAGCCGGAGCGCACCGAAGGCGGCAAGATCATCGACATCCGCGGCGCCGCCGCCGCGATCCGTGTCGTGCCCGGGCTGTTCGCGCTCATCGTGTTCTCGACGTTCAACAACCTCATCGGCGGCGTCTACATGGCGCTCATGGACCCGTACGGCCTGACGCTGTTCCCGGTCGAGTGGTGGGGCGTCGTGCTCGGCGTGACGGCGACCGGCTTCATCATCGGCGGGGGGATCGTCGCCGCGCGCGGCCTCGGCCGCAACCCCATCCGCACGATGCTGCTGCTCGTCGTCCTCATGGGCGCGCTCGGCTCGCTCTTCACGATCCGTGAATGGTGGTGGCTGTACGCGCTCGGCATCTGGGTCTACATGATGCTCATCCCGGCGGTCGAGGCCGCCGAGCAGACGGTCGTGCAGAAGGTCGTGCCGTTCGAGCAGCAGGGGCGCGTGTTCGGCGCCGCGACCGCCATCGAGGTGTCGGCATCACCGATCACCGCCTTCCTCATCGCACCGGCGGCGGAGTTCTGGATCATCCCGTACATGGAGTCTGGCGCGGGCCAGCGAACATGGGGCTGGCTGCTCGGCGACGGGGAGGCGAGGGGAATCGCGCTCATCTTCCTGTTTGCCGGAGCCGTCATGGTGGTCTTCGCGTGCCTCGCCTTCGCGACGAGGTCGTACCGCACGCTGTCGCGTCAGTACGAGACGGCGCCAGAGACCGTCGAAGCCGAAGCCGAAGCCGAAGCCGAAGCCGTAGCCGAAGCCGAAGCCGAAGGCACCGACCGTGCTGACGCTCCCCTCACTCCGCCTGCGTCGTCCGCGCAGGTGCGCGGCGGCGTCGTCGATCAGGGCTGATCGCGCCCGCCGTCGAGCGGGCGCCGCTAGAGCTCGATGACGGTGTCGTTGAGGTCGGCGGCATCGGCGGTCCACAGGTCGGCGAACGCCTGCGCGAGCGCCGGCTCAAGGCCGGCCAGTGTCTTCACGCGAAAGATCACCGCGGCCGATGCGAGCGGTCGGCCGGCGTCGCGCGCCTCCTTCGCGAAGCCGTGCGCGAGCGCCCGCGTCCACGCTTCCGACGCGGCCTTCACCGCCACGTAGTTCGCACCGCCCGCGAGCGGCCGGGCCACCGACGTCGACGACACGATCGCGACGCGCGCCGCCGCCGACATCGCAAGGTGGCTCCAGAAGGCGCGGCTCACGAACCGGAGCGCCGTCAGCGACTGCTCCAGAAAGCGGTAGTCCTCGTCGGACTGCCCCGCGATGCCGCCGCCGCCGCGCCAGCCGCCGACGAGATGCAGGATGCCGTCGACGCGCTCGCCATCGGCGTGCAGCCGCTCCGCCAGCTCGCTGACCGACGCCTCGTCGGCAAGATCGGCGACTTCGACGCGTGCGCCGAGGGCCGCGAGCGCCGCGAGCCGGGCACGGTCGCGGCCGACAGCGACGACCCGCGCGCCGGCTCCCGCCAGGGTTCGCGTCGCAGCCTCGCCGCTCGCGCTCGTCGCTCCCGCCACGAGCACGAGCCGTCCCGCCGCCGACTGCACGCCGCCCCCGGCGGCGCCGTCAGGCATCGGCTCCCGTGATGCCGGACGTCGATGCGATCACGTCGCGCATCTTCTTCTCCAGCGCCTCGTAGAACATCGACAGCGGGAACTCGTCGTCGAGCACGGCATCCGTGTAGCCCTTCGGCGGTCCGGCGAGGATCTCGTCGGACAGCCCGCGGGCCCACTTCGACGCCGGGTGAGGCGTGAGGGTCGCGCGCACCAGGTCGTACGCGGCGAGCCAGTGGGCCACCTTGGGGCGGTCGATCGAGCGCCAGTAGAGCTCGTCGATCGCGTCGGCCAGCGCCACGACGGCGGCGGGCACGGCGTCCCAGTCGAACGCGAGCGCGGTGTCGGTCCAGTGCAGCACGCGGCGCTGGTGCAGCCACGCGAACAGCAGCTGCCCGCCCAGGCCGTCGTAGTTGCGTACGCGGCTGCCGGTGATCGCGAACCGGAAGATGCGGTCGAAGATCACGGCGTACTGCACGAGGCGGGCGTGGTCGAGGGTCTCCTGCTCGGCGGAGCTCAGCTCGTCCGCGCGGGCGCTCAGGCGCCGCTCGATGTCGACGCACTCGCGGAACGCGGTGAGGTCGCAGCGCAGCTCTTCCAGCGAGTAGAGGAAGTACGGCATCCGCTGCTTGATCATGAACGGGTCGAACGGCAGGTCGCCGCGCATGTGGGTGCGGTCGTGGATGATGTCCCACATCACGAAGGTCTTCTCGGCGAGGGTCTGATCGTCGAGCATGCGGGCCGCGGCCTCGGGGAGGTCGAGCTTGGTGATCTCGGATGCCGCGCGCACGACGCGACGGTATCGCGCTGCCTCGCGGTCCTGGAAGATGGCGCCCCACGTGAACGTCGGGATCTCGCGCATCGCGACGGTCTCGGGGAACAGCACCGCGGAGTTGGTGTCGTAGCCGGGGGTGAAATCGAGCAGCCGCAGCGACACGAAGAGCCTGTTCGTGTAGGTCTGCTCGAGCTCCGCGATGAACTCCGGCCAGATCACCTCGACCAGCACCGCCTCGACGAAGCGGCTGCGTGAGCCGTTCTGCGTGTACATGGGGAAGACGACGAGGTGCTGCAGTCCGTCGATGCGGTGCTGCTGCGGTTGGAACTCCACGAGCGAGTCGAGGAAGTCGGGAACGCCGAAGCCGGAGGCCGCCCAGCGTGTGAAGTCCTCGACGCTGGCGTTGAGGTAGGCGGCGTCGTGCGGGAACAGGGGAGCAAGCGCGCGGATGGAGCGGATGACCAGGTCGACGAGGGTGCGCGCTTCGTCGTGGGCGGCCTCGTCAGGGATCGAGCCGTCCTGCTCCTGCAGTGACTGCAGGGCGGTCGCGGCGCTCTTGAGGGCCAGCCAGGCGGGCTGCTCGGCGACGGGACGACCGTCTTCGACGACCTCGGGTTCGCCGATGACAGCTGCGGGCGTGTGCGCGGTCAGGGACATGTTGAACCTCCGATCTGGTCGAGAGTGCCGAGCCGGACGCGCCGGCGGACGAGCACGCTCCGCGGGCACGGAGCGCATGCATCCATCGTATGAACATCTTCCGTGTAGACGCCATGACGGCAGGAAAACTTCCGGTAACGTGAAGGTATGGCACTCAATGACGTCGACGCAGGCATCGTGGGGGCGCTCGCCCGCGACGGTCGGGCGACCCTCGCTCAGCTGTCGGGCGAGGTCGGGCTCTCGGTGTCGGCGGTGCAGGCGCGTCTCAAGCGGCTCGAGTCGGAGGGCGCGATCAACGGCTACCGTGCGGTGATCGACCCCGAGGCGGTCGGCAAGCCGCTCTCGGCGTTCATCGAGATCACGCCGCTCGACCCCGGGCAGCCCGACAACGCTCCCGAGCTGCTCGCGCACCTCGACGCGATCGAGGCGTGCCACTCGGTGGCGGGGGATGCCGCCTACATGCTCTTCGTGCGCGTCTCCACGCCGCGCGCCCTCGAAGAGCTCATCCGTGAGATCCGCGCCGCCGCTTCCGTGCGCACGCGCACGACCGTCGTGCTGCAGACCTTCTTCGAGAACCGCCCGCTGCTTCCCGCCGTCGGCTGACCGCGGCGCAGGAGGCGCGAATACATCCCGGGGCGGATGCCGGTCGGCATCGCTCTCGCGTAGCGTCGGAGTGTGTTCCGGCCCCTCCCGACCCATCGCCTGATCCTCGACGCCGTCGGCGCCGGGGTGTTCTTCCTGGTGAGCGTGCTGTTCGTCACGGGCCTCGTGACCGGCTGGCAGGGGCTCGACAGCACGATCGCGATCGTGATCGGCGTCATCATCACCGCGCTCTTCAGCGTGGCCCTCGGCATCCGGCGCTGGTCGCCCACCCTGGCGCTCGCCGTCTCGTGGTTCGCCGCGCTCGTGCAGATGGGCTTCGGCCTGCCGCCGCTCGTGGCCAACCTCGCCATCTTCGGCGTGCTGTACGCCGCGGCCGCCTACGGCACTCAGCTGCTCTTCTGGCTGAGCTTCGCGTCGTCGTTCGCCGGCGCCGCGGCGATGACGATCTACCTCGTCGTGGTCCCGATCATCCGCAACGGGTGGACCCCTGCCGACGGGTTCGACGGACGCGTCACCGTCAGCATCGCGAGCTTCGTCGCCGCCTCGCTCGCCCTGCTGCTGGCCTGGACCGTCGGTGCCCTCGTGCGCACCGCGATCCGCGCGCGCGAGAACCGCGAGGCCCAGCGCCGTGCCGAGGAGGAGACGGCGGTCGAGGCCGAGCGCAACCGCATCGCCCGCGACATGCACGACGTCGTCGCCCACTCGCTGGCCGTCGTCATCGCACAGGCAGACGGCGCCCGCTACGCTGCGGCAGCCGATCCAGATGCCGCAGCTCAGGCCCTCACGCAGATCTCGACGACGGCCCGATCCGCCCTCGCCGATGTGCGGATGCTGCTGACGCAGCTGCGACATCGTCAGGCCGACGGCCCGCAGCCGACGGTCGCCGACCTCGAGCAGCTGTACGCGCAGGTGCGCGCAGCGGGCGTCGACCTCCGCGTGGACCTCGACCCGCTTCCCCGTGAAGAGCCGCCGGCCGCCGTGCAGCTCGCCGTCTACCGGATCCTGCAGGAGGCGCTCACGAACGCGCTGCGTCACGGCGCCGCGGCCGCCGGAGAAGACCAGCGCTCGGGCGTCGATGTGGCGCTCGCGTGGCATCCGGACCGCGTGCACATCTCGGTCGTCAATCCGCTCGCGTCGCCGCCGTCGATGTCGGGCGACGGGCGGGGACACGGGATCATGGGAATGCGCGAGCGCGCCGAGCTCGCGGGCGGCACGCTCGAGGCGGGCGCCCGCGACGGCGTGTTCGTCGTGGAGGCGGAGATCCCGATCGGAAGGACGTCATGACCGTGCCGATCCGCGTCGTCCTCGTGGACGACCAGGCCCTGTTCCGCGCCGGCATCCGCATGGTGGTCGACTCCCAGCCCGACCTCGAGGTCGTGGGAGAGGCGGGCGACGGCGCCGAAGCGCTCGAGGTCGTGCGCGCACAGAAGCCTGATGTCGTGCTGATGGACATCCGCATGCCCGTCATGGACGGGCTGACGGCGACCGCCGAGCTGCTGCGCGATCCCGACGCGCCCAAAGTGGTCATGCTCACGACCTTCGACCTCGACGAGGCCGCCGCGCGCGCGATCCGCGGCGGCGCGAGCGGCTTCCTCCTGAAAGACGCCGACCCTGAGTTCCTGCTCGCGGCGATCCGCACCGTCCACGCCGGCTCGTCGGTCATCGCCGCCGCGGCGACGCGCGAGCTCTTCGCGCACTTCTCCCAGCCGGCAGCCCAGCCGGTGCCGTCGGAGTTCGCTGCGCTCACCGAGCGCGAGCGTGAGATCTTCGCCCTCGCGGCGCGCGGACTGTCGAACGCCGAGATCGCCGCGCGAGAGTTCCTCTCGGAGGCGACCGTGAAGACGCACATCAGCCGCATCCTGACCAAGCTCGCGCTGCGCGATCGCGTGCAGCTGGTGGTGTTCGCCTTCGAGCACGGCCTCGTCTGACCCGGCGGGCCGCCGGCTCCGCCGCCGGAGGACGTACGACGGGATCATCCTTGCGATGTACGCGAGCGCGACTGCGGGCCGATGTCCCGGCGTCGGCGGCTCCGTAGCGTCGAAGGCATGGAGATCACGACCACCGACCTGGGCCTGGCTGCCCGGGTTCAGAACCTCACGAAGACCTATGGCTCGGGCGAGAGCGGCGTCCGCGCGCTCGACTCGGTCAGCGTCGGCATCCGTCGCGGCGAGTTCACCGCCATCATGGGCCCCTCCGGCTCCGGCAAGTCGACGCTCATGCACATCATGGCGGGCCTCGACGCGCCCACGTCGGGACGAGTCTGGATCGGCGACACCGAGATCACGGGCCTGTCCGACCTCGAGCTGACGATCCTCCGCCGTCGCCGCGTCGGCTTCGTCTTCCAGTCATTCAACCTCGTCCCGACGCTCGACGCGCTCGGCAACATCCTGCTGCCCTTCGACCTCGACGGCCGGCGCCCCAGCGCGATCGAGCGTGCGCGCATCGACGGGCTGGTCGAGTCGCTCGGGATCTCTGGCCGGCTTCGGCACCGCCCGCACGAGCTGTCGGGCGGTCAGCAGCAGCGCGTCGCGATCGCCCGCGCCCTCGCGACCGCGCCCGACCTCCTCTTCGCCGACGAGCCGACCGGCAACCTCGACTCGCGGTCGAGCCGAGAGGTGCTCGCTCTGCTCGCCTCGGCCAGCCGCGAGCACGGGCAGTCGATCGCGATGGTCACGCACGACCCGGTCGCGGCCGCTTACGCCGACCGCGTCGTGTTCCTCGGCGACGGTCGCATCGTCGCCGACAAGCCTCGTCAGACGGCGGAGCAGATCTCGGCGCACATGCTCGCCGCGGAGGTGTCGGCATGAGCGCCGTCACCGTCGACCGGGTCCCATCGGCCGGACAGAAGCGGATGCCGCGGCCGCTGTCGGCGTCGCGACTCGCCTGGATGCGGGAGCGCGGCATGGGGGCGACCGTGCTCGTGTCGGCCATCTCGACCGCCTTCGGCGTCGCGCTCGTGACGGCCACGGGCTACATCGGCCATCTGTTCCTGATGTCGCCGATGTACGGCTCCTCGGACACCCTCGCTCTGGTCGTCACGGTCCTGGGGATGCTGCTGCTCGCGGTCGCGGTGTACGTCGCCGCGATCGTCACGGCGAACACGTTCTCGACGATCGTCGCCGGACGCACCCGTCGCATCGCGCTCATGCGCCTCGTGGGGGCATCCGCCCGCTCGCAGCGCTCCGAGATCGCCGGTCAGGGATTGGTCGTGGGCGCGATCGGCGCCGCCATCGGCCTCGTGCTCGCCACCGTGGGCGCGGTGGTCGCGCTCCCGTACCTCGACCGCCTCGTCAGGGTCTCCTCGGACTACGTCGTCGTGCGCCCGGAGCTGGCCCTTCCGGCCCTCGCCGTGATCGTCACGACGTGGGCCGCCGCCTGGGCGGGCTCGCGCCGCGTCCTCACCGTCACGCCGCTGCAGGCTCTCGGCGGCTCGGTCGAGCTCACCCACGAGCAGGTCGCGAAGCGGTCGGGCCGCAACGTCGCGAGCATCACGCTCGGGGCGATCGGCGTCGCACTGCTGGCCGGGGGACTGCTGCTCGGACTCGTCACTCCGCTCGGCGTCGTCGTCGCGTTCTTCGGCGGGCTCTTCTCGTTCACGGCGCTGACCCTCGCGGCATCCGCGATCATGCCTCCGCTGCTGAAGGTGACGGGCCGGATGTTCGGCCGCTCGACGACCGCACGCCTGGCCGCCGAGAACGCGCTGCGCTACCCGGAGCGGTCGAGCCGCATGGCGATCGGCGTCGTGATGGGCGTCGCGCTCGTGACGATGTTCGCGGTGGCGGCGGAGTCGGTGAAGGCGATGGTCGCGGCCTCGAGCGGGGGCGAGCCCGACGTCTACTTCAACCAGATGATGGACTCGTTCTCGGGCGTGATGATGGCGCTCGTCGCCGTCAGCGCCGTCATCGCTGCCGTGGGGCTCGTAAATCTGCTCACGATCGGGGTCGTGCAGCGCCGTCGCGAGCTCGGGCTGCTCCGTGCGCTGGGGCTGACGTCGTCGCAGGTGCGTCGCATGGTGCTGCTGGAAGCCGCGCACATCACCGTCACGGCCCTCGTCTTCGGGCTGGCGCTGGGAGTGGCCTACGGCTGGGTGGCGGCGCAGTCGACCCTCGGCTCGGTGCCGATCCCGCCGATGTGGCAGGCTCCGACGTTCGTGCTGCCGGCCGTCCCGCTCGTGCCGACGCTCATCCTCGTGGTCGCGACCGCCGTGCTGACGCTTGTCGCCGCGGTCGTCCCGACGCGGCTGGCGACCAAGGCGGCCCCCGTCGAGGCGCTCGCCGACTGAGAGGTCCGTCGCCATTGCGCCGGGGCTGTCTGCACAAGCTCCTCGGATCCGGTCGCCGCCAGGTGCGCGGCGGCCGGATCTCGGCGTCGACGTCTCGGTTCGACGGGGGTGGGGCCGCGCGGCTGTCTCAGTCGAGGTCGGCGGGGTCGGGCCGATCCGGGTCGTGGGCCCACGTGGGCGCGAGCTGCCGCAGCCGGATGCCGCGCCACTGCCACACGCTCCACAGCAGGGGCCACAGCGGCGCGGCCGACGCCCCTCCGATCACGAGCCGGTCGCGCCAGAGCGTGCGCGCCGGGTCGCCCGGGGCGGGGGAGACGGCCATCTGGTGATCCCAGACATCGAGGGATGCCAGGGGGCCCGTGAGCGGGATGCCGCTGTCGCGGAGGATCCGCACGGCTCCGCGCTCCTCTTCGACGAGGCGATCGCTCACATGCACGAGCTGTGCGCCGAGGGGGATCGCGCCGCCGAGCGTCATCCGCACGGGCACGTCGAGGCCGGGCTCGAGCGAGGTCGGAAGGCCCTGCGCGGCCATCGGCTGGAGCTGGACGAGCGGTCCGTAGAGCTCCGCGACGGCCCGCGGCGAGTGGAGCGCCCGCCATGCGGCGTCGGCGTCGCAGTCGAGCGTCAGCTTGAGGAGAATCCGCATCCCTCAGTCTTGCACCGCGCCCCCGATCATCCGGTAGCGTGGGAGCGCTCCCATTTCCAACTCTGCGCCATCAGTCAGGATCCGCCGTCATGCCCCTCAACCCCTCCATCGAGTCTGGTGACCGTTCGCACGGAGCGACCGCGATCGAATCTGTCGCTCAGCTCTCGACGCTGCTCGAAGACACCGACCCGACGCTCGACCCCGAACTGGGTCGCATGGCGCGCCGTGTCGCCACCGAGGGGCTCGTGCTGCTGCGCAACGAGGGCGACGCGCTTCCGCTCGCGGGGCGCCGCGTGGCGCTGTTCGGCCGCGTGCAGCTCGACTGGTTCGCGGTCGGCTACGGCTCCGGCGGTGACGTCAAGGTGCCCTACGTCTGGAACCTCGTGACGGGACTGCGCGACGCCGGCATTCAGCTCGACGACGAGATCGCCGGCCTCTACGCGTCGTGGTGCGCGGCAAACCCGCCCGAGCTCAACGGATCGTGGGGTCAGTGGCCGCACCACTTCCCCGAGATGCCGCTCGACCCGCAGGTGGCCGCAGCCGCCGCAGAGCGCTCCGACGTCGCCGTCGTCGTGATCGGACGCGCCGCCGGCGAGGCGCGCGACAGCCTGCGCACTCCGGGCAGCTTCTACCTGACCGACGCCGAGCGGGCGATGCTCGACGCCGTCACGGGCGCGTTCGAGCGCACGGTCGTCGTGCTCGACGCCGGCAATGTCATGGACCTGTCGTGGATCGCCGACTACGGCGACCGCGTCTCCGGCGTGCTGTACGCGTGGCAGGGCGGCATGGAGGGCGCGCGCGCCGTCGCGGCAGTGCTGTCGGGTGAGGTGTCTCCCAGCGGAAAGCTCACCGACACGATCGCCTGGTCGTACGACGACTACCCCAGCGCTCCGAACTTCGGCCACCTCGATGCGAACGTCTACGCCGAGGACGTCTTCGTCGGCTATCGGTACTTCGAGACCTTCGCGCCCGAGAAGGTGCAGTTCCCGTTCGGCTTCGGGCTCGGCTACACCGACTTCTCGCTGACGGTCGTCGAGGCGGTCCAGGATGCCGGCGCCCTCCGGCTCGTGGTCGACGTGCGCAACGAGGGCTCCCGCGACGGCAAGGAGACCGTGCAGCTGTACGTGGCCGCGCCCGGCGTCGCGCTCGCGCAGCCGGCTCGCAGCCTCGTCGCGTTCGCCAAGACGGGCCTGCTGGCTCCGTCCGAGACGGAGCGGGTGACCCTCCAGGTGGCCCTCGACGACCTCGCGTCGTTCGACGACTCGGGCGCCACCGGCAACCGTCACGCGTGGGTGCTCGAGGCGGGCGACTACCGATTCTTCGTCGGCAGCGATGTCCGCTCGGCCGCCGAAGCGGCCACCGTCACCCTCGACGAGCTGCGCGTCGTGCGCCGCGTCGCCGAGGTCACGGCTCCCGTCGAGGGCTTCGACCGCATGACGGTCGTCCGCGACGCCGACGGCGGCGCCCGACTGGGCTGGGAGCCCGTTCCCACCGCGACCGTCGACCGCCGCGAGCGCGTGCTGTCGGCGCTGCCCGCAGAGATCCCGCCGACCGGTGACCGCGGCATCACGCTGGATGCCGTCGCGCTCGGCGAAGCCACGCTCGACGAGTTCGTCGCCCAGCTGTCCGACGAGGAGCTGTCGCAGATCGCCCGCGGCGACATCACGATGCACTCGCCCCTCGGCGCGGCCGGAAACGCGGGCGTGCTGGGCGGCGTGTCGGAGTCGCTGCGCGCGAAGGGCGTGCGCCCGGTCACGACGACCGACGGGCCCAGCGGCATCCGCCTGTCGGCGTACGCGTCGCTGCTTCCCTCGGGCACGGCGTTCGCGTCGACGTGGAACCCGGCGCTCGTGCAGGAGCTGACGGCGCTGCACGCGCAGGAGATGGTCCGCAAGGGCTCGGACGTGCTGCTGAGCCCCGGCATGAACATCCACCGCGACCCGCTGTGCGGCCGCAACTTCGAGTACTTCTCCGAAGATCCGCTCGTGACGGGTCGCACCGCGGCCGCTGTCGTCCGCGGCGTGCAGTCGCAGGGCGTCGCGGCGTGCCCCAAGCACTTCGCCGCCAACAACCAGGAGACCAACCGCACGCGCCACGACTCGCGCGTGTCGGAGCGCGCGTTCCGCGAGATCTACCTGCGAGGCTTCGAGCTGTGCGTGCGCGAGGGGAGGCCGCTCGCGCTCATGACCTCGTACAACCAGATCAACGGGGTCTGGGCGCACTACCACGACGCGCTCGTGACGGGCGTGCTGCGCGACGAGTGGGGCTACGAGGGCTGCGTCATCACCGACTGGTGGATGGAGGATGCCGTCGACCCCGACTTCCCCGCCCTGGAGAACAACGCCTACCGCGTGCGCGCGCAGGTCGACGTGCTCATGCCGGGCGGAGTGAAGACCGAGAACGGTCCGCAGGACTACGCCGACGACACGATCCTCGAGTCGCTCGCACGCCCCGACGGCATCACTCGCGGCGAGCTCCAGCGCACGGCCCGCAACGTCCTGAAGCTCGTGCTCGCGCTGCGTCCCGTCATCGACGCACGAGGCGCGAAGGCCTGACGCCGGAGGTCATCGCGGTGCGCGCGTCAGAGCGTGCGTTGCGTCGTGACCGATCGGCCGCGGAACTCGGCCACGACGTCGCCGGCCTCGTCCGTCACCGTCACGTCGTAGACGCCCGTGCGACCGCTGCGCACGCGGCGCGCAGCGTAGGCGGTGAGCAGGGCGCCGGCGCGCGTCGCCTTGAGGAAGGCGATGTCGGCGCCGGCGGCCACCGTGATCTCGTCGTCCTCGTTGCAGGCGATCGCGAACGCGGTGTCGGCGAGGGCGAAGACCAGCCCTCCGTGCGTGAGGTCGAACCCGTTCGTCATGTCGTCGCGCACGCGCATCGAGACGATGGCCTCGCCGGGCCGGTCGAGCACGACGGTCATGCCGAGCGCGGCTGACGCGCGGTCTCGCTGCATCATGGGCCGGAGCGGTGTCGGCTGCACGTCGGTGGGCGCTTCGGCGGGGGTCTCGTCGGGCATTCGTCCTCCTGCCGGATAGCTGACCGATCGTTCAGGAACGATACGGCGGTGCGCGGCATCCGGCAACACATGGGTGGGAGACTGGCGATATGAGCGCGCCCGCATCTCCCGCTGCCGACCCTGCGCCTGCCCGCCGAGGACGCCCCGGCTACGACCGCGACCGCGTGCGCGAGATCGCGGTCGCCCTCTTCAACGAGCAGGGCTACGACGCGACCTCCGTCGCCGACGTCGCCGCTCGGCTGGGGCTGTCGAAGTCGGCGCTGTACCACCACTTCTCGTCCAAGGAGCAGCTGCTCGAGATCGCGCTCGAGGAGGCCCTCGGGGGACTGGAGGCCGCGATCGACCGCGCCGAGGCGCTCGGCGCTCCCGCGATCGACCGGGTCGAGGCCGTGATCCGCGGCGCGACCGACGTGCTGCTCGCGAACCTCCCCTCGGTGACCCTCCTGCTGCGCGTGCGCGGGAACAGCCCCGTCGAGCTCGCGGCCCTCGAACGCCGCCGCCGCTTCGACCAGCGGGTCACCGCCATGGTCGCCGCGGCGCAGGCCGAGGGAGCCCTCATCGCCGACGTCGACGCACCCGTCGTCGCACGCCTCATCTTCGGCATGATCAACTCGGTCGTCGAGTGGTACCGGCCCGGCGGCGCCGTCGACGGCGCGCGCCTGGGCCACGACGTGCTCACCGTCGCGCTCACAGGCCTTCGCGCCGACGGCGGCCCGCGCAGCGCCGGCACCCGACGCGAGAGCGGTGCGGCATGAGCGGCGACCTCTGGCGCATCACCCTGGGCGAGCTCGACCGCAAGCTCGGCATCGAAGTGCTCGAGCAGAGCGCAGACCGCGTCGTGACCCGGATGCCGGTGCGCGGCAACACGCAGTCGCTCGGCCGGCTCCACGGCGGAGCGAGCGCCGCGCTCGCCGAGGCGACCGGGTCGTGGGCGGCGATGATCCATGCCAGCACGAAGGGGAAGGTGTGCGTGGGCGTCGACCTCAGCATCACGCACCACCGCGGCGCCCGCGACGGGGAGATCATCGCGACCGCCGAGCCGCTCCACGCCGGGTCGCGCGTCGCGACCTACCAGGTCACCGTCACGACGCCCGAGGGCGACCTCATCGCGACCGCCCGCATCACGAACCTCCTCGTCGAGCCCGACCGCCCCGCGTGAGCCGACCGCGGCGCGCGCGGGGCTCTAGCCTGGAGAGATGGCCACCCCGTTAGATCAGTCGCGCTACCAGGTCCGCTTCGAGTGGGGCGCCACAGGACTCGAACGCCTCGCGCCCGCCGACGTCGTCGTGGTCGTCGATGTGCTGAGCTTCTCGACCGCCGTCGCCGACCTGGTCGCCACCGGAGCCCGCGTGCCGCTCGACGATCGCGCGCTGGCCGCCTCGCGAAACGGCGCCCCCATCGCGCGCCGCGCAGCCGAGAGCGGAGCCGTCGTGCTGCTCGGGTGCCTGCGGAACGCGACCGCCGTCGCCGACGCCGTCATGGCCGAACAGCAGCGACGCGGGCAGCGCACAAGCATCGCGGTGCTCGCGGCCGGCGAGCTGTCGTCGGCATCCGGCGCCGAAGCGCGGTTCGCCGTCGAAGACCAGCTCGGGGCCGGCGCGATCATCGACGCGCTCGGGGCGCGCGGCATCGATCACACCGCTCCGGAGGCGGCCGCCGCGTGCGAGTCGTTCCGCGGGCTGAAGGGGGCGCTGCGGCACCTGCTGACGGCGAGCGGCTCAGGGCAGGAGCTTCTCGAGACCGGGCGCCGCGAAGACGTCCTGCACGCCGCCGAACGGGATGCCGTGGCCGTCGCGCCACGACTGGTCGACGGCGTGTTCACGGCCTGAGCGGTCAGCGCGGCGTCATCGCCGCGAGGCGCGTGGCCGGAGTGATCTCGCGGCGTGTCCACGAGAACAGGAACCGCTCGTCGAAGCGGCGGGAGCAGCGCGCGCACGAGGTCGGTCGAGTCGCCTTGCGGTGCCGGTAGGCGACATGGCCGGCGGGACACACCCCCACCCACGGCGCGAGCTCCGTGGCGGTCTCGCCGTGGTGGGTCACACCGCCCGTGTAGCCGAGAGCGCGGGCCGTGCGCTTCCAGGCGGCGCCGTGGCCGGCTCGGGCGCCGGCGAGGGCATGCGCGATCTCGTGGAGGATCGTCTGCCGGTTGGTGTCGTCGTCGTACCGGGCGGAGAGGTAGCGCGACACCGTGATGCGCTTGCGGGCGTAGTCGCACGCCCCCGCTCGCCGCTTCGCGTTGTCGAACGCGAACGTCCATGACTCGTCGAGATGCTCGGCGATGAGCTTCTCGGCCTCACGGCGCACGACGAGCAGATCGGTCATTCGAGCAGAGTAGACGGAGCCGGCGACAGTCAGCTGGCGACGGCCGTGCGACGGCGGTCGGCCGCCTCGATCGCCAGCAGCGTCGACTCGAGCTGGTCTTCGGGGGCGCCCGACTCCTGGCGCAGGAACAGCGAGCGCTTGAAGTCCTCACGGGCCGACGCGTAGTCGCCGGCATCGTAGGAGACCTTGCCGCGGTGCTGGAAGGCGAACGCGGCGAGCGCGGCCCACCCCTGTCCCTCGGCCTCTTCCGCGCACGTCGTCAGCTCCTGCAGCGCCGCCGCGTACGCGCCGCGGTACTGCAGGATCGTCGCGTGCAGGATGCGGGCGCGCAGTAGGTCCTTGCGGGTGCCGCCCATGCGAGCCACGCGCACCGACTGCTCCGAGATGACGAGGGCGTCCTCGAGGCGGTCGAGCACCTTGAGCAGCCAGACCCGCTCGAGGAGGGCGGGAAGGCTGCGCTGGTCGCCGAGCTCCGCGAGCCGCTCCTTGCAGCGGCGCTGGTCGACCTGCTCGCGCAGAGTGTCCGGGTCGTATCCGAGGATGTAGCTCACCGTTTCTCCCTTCTCCCCCGCGCGCTCGATCCTCCGCGCGGTGCGCTCCTCAAGTGTCGCCCGGGCGTGGCCGGAACCGGTCGAGGGCGCGCCGTGTCGCGCACGACACTCAGCGTTCGAACAGCGACGAGGAGGGCTTCGGCGAAGCCTGCGCGTCGGCATCCACGCTCACGCGCGCGCCGTGGGCGAAGGCGTCGAGCTCCGCGCCCTGCGCGACCTTGGCCGGGTGGGGGCCGGCGGCCATCAGGCGAGGCAGCCACTCGGTGGGGAGGGGAGCGGCGGACGCCGCGATGACGAGGTTGCCGAACCGGCGGCCCTTGAGCGTCTGCACCTCGGCGAGCACGACCACGTGCGGCAGCACCGCCTGCACGGTGGCGACCTCGCGCCGGGCGAACGCGAGCCCCGCGCCGTCGGCGACGTTCACGAGCAGGATCCCCTCGGGGGCCAGCAGGCGGGCGAGCGTCTGGAAGTACTCGACGGTCGTCAGATGCGCGGGGGTCTGGGCTCCGGCGAACACATCCGAGACGACGAGGTCGGCGGCGCCGAGGAGTCCTGCGGGAAGGCGCGAGGCCACGTCGCGCGCGTCGCCGATCCGCACCCGAAGCTGCGCGCCCCTGGGCAGCGGCAGGTGCTCGCGCACGAGGTCGACGAGGGGCTGCTCGAGTTCGATCACCTGCTGGCGCGAGCCCGGCCGCGTGTGCTCGATGTAGCGGGGGAGCGTGAGCGCGCCCGCCCCCAGATGGACGGCGGTCAGCGGCTGCCCCGGCATCCCGATCAGGTCGATGACAGCAGCCATGCGCGCGACGTACTCGAAATGCAGGTGCGTCGGGTCGTCGAGGTCGACGTGAGACTGCGGCGTGCCGTCGACGTCGAGCTCCCAGCCGCTCGTGAACCGGCTGGGAACGATTCGCGCGACGCTGCCGTCGGACAGTCTCCGTGAGGGTCCGTCGTGCTCGATCCGCGCCCGCGCCATCCCCCCACGGTAGCCGCAGCGACCGAGACAGGATCGAGATGAATGTGTGACTCGCGCCCGGGCGGTTCGCCGGTAGCGTCATTCCCATCCCAGCGGGCGCGTACCCGCGTCCAACGGCGGACACCCAACACGGAAGGTGCACACAACATGCTCTCCAGTTCGAGAAGGCGCGCTCTCGCGGGCGTCGCGGCATTTGCCGTCGGCGCGCTCGTGCTCACAGCGTGCAGCAGCCAGCGCGGCGGCGACGGCGACGAGACCGACACCCCGAGCGACGTCGACACGACGTTCGTGTTCGGATCGTCGGGCGACCCGTCCAGCCTCGACCCTGCGTTCGCCAGCGACGGCGAGTCGTTCCGCATCTCGCGGCAGATCTTCGAAGGCCTCGTGGGCGTCGAGCCCGGCACCGCCGACCCGGCGCCGCTGCTGGCCAAGTCGTGGACGATGTCCGACGACGGCCTGTCGTACACGTTCCAGCTCGAGGAGGGCGTCACCTTCCACGACGGCACCGACTTCAACGCCGAGGCGGTCTGCTTCAACTTCGACCGGCAGAACGGCTTCACCGGCGTCGCGCAGAGCGCGAGCCTGTCGTACTACTGGGGCGCCCTCATGCGCGGCTACGCCGACACGGGAACGTCCATCTACGACGGCTGTGAGGTCGTCAGCGACACCGAGGTCACCCTGAAGCTCACGCAGCCGTTCGCGGGCTTCATCCCGGCGCTGTCGCTGCCCGCGTTCGCCATTCAGAGCCCCACGGCGCTGCAGGAGTACGACGCCGACGACGTGGGCGGCACCACCGAGGCGCCGACCCTGAGCGAGTACGCACAGGGCCACCCGACGGGAACGGGCCCCTTCAAGTTCGACTCGTGGGAGCCGGGCTCCCAGACCACCCTCTCCGTCTATGACGACTACTGGGGTGAGCAGGGCCAGGTGCAGAAGGTGATCTTCAAGGTCATCGGCGACACCACCGCTCGTCGCCAGGCGCTCGAGTCCGGTTCGATCGACGGCTTCGACCTCGTCGCGCCGGCCGACCTGGGCGCGCTCGAGGACGCGGGCTACACGCTTGTCAACCGGGCGCCGTTCACGGTGCTCTACCTGGCGTTCAACCAGGCCTACCCGGGTCTCGACGACATCGACGTGCGCAAGGCGCTCACGATGGCGATCGACAAGGACGCGCTCATCTCGCAGGTGCTCCCCGAGGGCACCGTCGCGGCGACGCAGTTCATGCCCGACTCGGTCATCGGCTGGAACTCCGACGTGACCACCTACCCGTACGACCCCGAGCAGGCCAAGCAGCTGCTCGCCGAGGCGGGCTACGACGAGTCGAACCCGCTGGAGCTCCTGTTCAACTACCCCGTGAACATCTCGCGTCCGTACATGCCGAACCCGGAGCAGATCTTCGCGAACCTGCAGAGCCAGCTCGAGGCGGTCGGCGTGAAGATCAAGGCCGAGTCGAACGAATGGGGCGAGTACCTCGACCGGATGCAGGGCGGCGCCGACCACGGCATCCACCTGCTCGGCTGGACCGGCGACTACAACGACCCGGACAACTTCGTCGGCGTCTTCTTCGGAGCCGAGACGAACGAGTGGGGCTTCGACAACGCAGAGCTCTTCTCAGCGCTCACCGAGGCCCGCGGCCTCAAGAGCGAAGAGGAGCAGGTGCCGGCGTACGAGGCGATCAACGAGCAGATCGCGCAGTTCATCCCGGGCGTCCCGCTGGCCCACCCGGTCCCGACGCTCGCGTTCGACCCGCGCGTGAAGTCGTATCCGGCCAGCCCCGTCCAGGACGAGGTCTACAACATGGTCGAGCTGTCCGAATAGACTCCCGACCCACGGATGCCGTGACCGTCTCGCGCGGTCACGGCATCCGTGCCCGCTCCTTCGACCCCCACCGGAGTCCCACCTCGTGCTACGCACCATCGGCCGGCGGATCCTGCTGCTGATCCCCACCCTGCTCGGGCTGACCGTCCTCTTGTTCTTCTGGGTGCGCGCCCTTCCCGGCGGGCCCGCCGTGGCGCTGCTCGGTGAGAAGGCCACCCCCGAGGCGGTCGCCGAGATCAACCGCCTCTACGGCTTCGACCGGCCCCTCATCGAGCAGTACGTCACGTGGCTGGGCCGGCTCCTGTCGGGCGACTTCGGCAGCTCGATCCAGACGGGGCGTCCCGTGCTGGAGGAGTTCGCCCGCCGGTTCCCCGCGACGATCGAGCTGTCGGTGCTCGCGATGATCCTCGCCGTCGGCATCGGCGTGCCGCTCGGCTACTGGGCCGCCCGCCGCAGCGGCCGCTGGGGCGACCACACCGCCGTCGCCCTCAGCCTCGTCGGCATCACGATCCCCGTGTTCTTCCTCGCGTTCATCCTCAAGTACGTGTTCGCCGTGCAGCTGGGCTGGCTGCCGTCGGACGGGCGCCAGAATCCGCGCATCGACGCGACGCACTACACGAACTTCTACGTGCTCGACGGCGTGCTCACGGGCGAGTTCGATGCGGCCGGAGATGCGCTCCTGCACCTGATCCTTCCCGCGCTCGCGCTCGGCACCATCCCGCTCGCGATCATCGTGCGCATCACCCGCGCGTCGGTGCTCGAGGTGCAGAACGCCGACTACGTGCGCACCGGCATGGCGAAGGGCATCTCGCAGCAGACGCTTCGCAGCCGCTTCATCCTCCGCAACGCGATGCTCCCGGTGGTGACGACGATCGGCCTGCAGACGGGCCTGCTGATCTCCGGCGCGGTCCTCACCGAGACCGTGTTCGCGTTCCCCGGCATCGGCTCGTTCCTCGCCCGCGCGATCTTCACGCGCGACTTCCCCGTGCTGCAGGGGTTCATCCTCTTCATCGCACTGCTGTACGCGCTGATCAACCTGTTGGTCGACGTCTCGTACAGCCTCATCGACCCGAGAGTGAGGGTCCAATGACCTCCGCAATGCTCCCGCCCGCCCCCGGCGGCGGCGCCAGCGAGGAGACCGTCGCCGACCACCAGGTGCTCGAGGCGCGCACGGGCGGCGGCTTCTGGCGCGACGTGTTCGTGCGCCTGCGCCACAACCCGACCGCGTGGATCGGCGCGATCATCGTGCTGCTGTTCCTCCTGGTCGCGGCACTCGCGCCCGTGATCGCGCCCTACGGCCCCACGGAGCTCCCCGGCCAGCGCTTCATCACGCCCACCCACATTCCCGGCCCGGGGGAGCTCGCGCAGTTCCCCCTCGGGCTCGACCGCTTCGGCGGCGATGTGCTCTCGAAGCTCATCTGGGGCGCGCAGGCGTCGCTCATGATCGGCGTCATCTCGACGGCGCTGGGCCTCGTCGGCGGCATGCTGCTCGGGTTCCTCTGCGGCATGTTCGGCGGCTGGGTCGACAACGTCATCATGCGGTTCGTCGACATTCTGCTGTCGGTGCCCAATCTGCTGCTGGCGGTGTCGATCGCCGCGATCCTGGGGCAGTCGCAGCTCGCCGTCATGATCGCGATCGGCGCCTCGCAGGTGCCCGTGTTCGCCCGCCTGCTGCGCGCGTCGATGCTGCAGCAGCGCTCGGCCGACTACGTGCTGTCGGCGCAGACCCTCGGCCTCGGACGCGGCGCCATCACGATGAGCCACGTGCTCCCCAACTCCGTGGGTCCGGTCATCGTGCAGGGCACGCTGTCGCTTGCGACGGCGGTCATCGACGCGGCGGCCCTGTCGTTCCTGGGGCTCGGCGGGGGACTCCCGCAGACGGCCGAGTGGGGACGCATGCTCACCTACGCGCAGTCGGAGCTCGCGATCGCCCCGTGGCTCGCGTTCCTGCCCGGCATCTGCATCTCGGTCACCGCGTTCGGCTTCACCCTGTTCGGCGAGGCGCTGCGCACGGCGATGGACCCCCGCACGCGCGCACGCTGACGGCATCCGCCGGTCGCTGCTGCCGAGATCGCCGCCTGCTGCCGAGATCGCCGCCTGTTGTCGAGATCGCCACCTGCTGTCGAGATCGCCACCTGTTGAGGTGCACCAAGCGGCGGTTTCGGCACGAGCGGGCGCTTTCGGCGCACCCCGCTGGCTGCGGCATCCGCGACGCGACGTCAGACGGCGACGGCGCCTGCGCGCGGGGGGCGGCCCCTGCACGCGCGCAGGCTGACGGCATCC
>Ga0180217_1000226_pt1 | contig 108377 bp, 57 predicted proteins | sample eDN3rd37CBELigOP_FD_128521 | JGI IMG/M metagenome (GOLD analysis project Ga0180217, IMG submission 128521) | Enriched Organic Plus compost microbial communities from Emeryville, California, USA - eDNA 3rd pass 37_C BE-Lig OP (version 2) (version 2) ... | reverse complement strand
TAGTAGTCTCGGCTCTTTCTCTTCCTTTTCGCCATCCCCGTCGCTTGATCCTTTTTTTTTTTTTTTTTTCGTCTTAAGGACTGATGTTTTGGGTCGCTTGGGTGTCTACGATCCATCAACACGAAAGTCTCAACTGTTTATGGATGAATGGTGTACGAAGTCATGGTAGTCTTTAATACCCCTATCTGAGGCTAACTCACGCAAAGCACAGAGAGTGATACTCTAGCTAGCAGCGCCTCTTGGTTCTCCCTTCTTTCGCTGCAAGGAAATGCTGATTAACTGAAGAGATAGGTCCTCTCAAACAATACATTCCACGATAATCATTGTTGAGTCCTATATCTGCATGGACTCGAGTCCTCCCGACTTTAATGTAGGCTACGAATGCGGATGTTTATTATTGTGGCAGGCTCAGAGGCGGTGTTTCGTGAACGGAGTGCAGAATTAGACCTCAGGGGTCCCATTGGGTTCTGTAGCGGACGCAAAAGAACGAGTATCAACACGCAGCTACCGTAGCGAGTATTCCTGGTCGATGAGTTCGATCCTGATCGTCTTGGTTCCTCGGGTAGGAGCTGCCATTCAAGCCTGTACTGGCCTCTGCGCTCTGACTTAAGACTAGCAAGATTGGAGAAGAACGCATTCGAGTGTACAATGAGGACATGACTACTAAAACAAAGAAACATTAACCAAAACTGCTGATGTAGCGGTGATGTAGCGGCGTACGTTTGTGATCGACTATTGGGGGTCATCACATGTTGAGTGCTGGCTGTGAAACCAAGCTCTGTCTGGCATTCGTAATGGTGATGCCTGAACGATCAAAGCTTCGTTCCACACTCACGAATGACGACTGGTTTAACTCACGCACCTTACTCGCTTACAGCAGGAGTGGATCCTGCAGCTGTTGTACCTGACGTGGAGTCGTCGTCGACTTCTGTTGCAGTAACTGTAGAAGGTGCATCTGACTCAAGCTCCCATCCACCCAGAGCAGCAACGATTGGGTACGAGGGGGGCTTGCCGGGGTCACATGGTACGAGGTCCGCAGATTCTGTGCTGACCAGTATGCCTTCCTCGTCGTATGTCACAGACGTCAAGGCCAAGTGATCTCCACGCTTGCTCAGGCGAAGGGTAGTAACGACACGTGGTCCAACATCTTTCTGAACAAGTGTCATGGTGAAGACCCGCTCATTGTCAGGATCCGCACGCAGCGTGAGGACACCTTGGGCGTAGTACTCGTCATGTGGTGCATGTCCGATGTAGACCTTGCTACCATCGCTATCTGCAGTGAATTCCAGCGAAAGCTTTCGAGTCAGCGAGTCAGCATCAGTGTAGATGATACGATAAGTGATCTGATTCTTCTCCTCTGTGAGCTTCAAGTAGCAAACATCCTTTGTCACAGCGACTCCCGTTTGGGTGTAGATCAGACGTCGCGCATCGCCGTTCCAGCGGCCCACAAGAGGTGCAATGGTCGACATGGTGGTCAAATTCTAGATATGATGGACTGGGGGTGGTCAGAAATCGTTTCCTGAGCACGAGGATCTGCGACAACATCAGGTTGTATCGTGTGGAAACACTTGATACTATATCATCATGGCATCAGATTGGGACTCCATCGGCCAGATCCCTAGATACAACACTGTCGAAGATTTGCCACCTGCCTGACTTTTCACTTCTCCGACTCGTCCGCTAGGATGGCTATCTACAATCGTGGATGTTATCCCCTTCTCAGTTACGTCGACTGGGCGACACCCACGTCGACTGCACCCACAGAATTGGTCACACACGGTGGCATTCATGCCAGGCATGGGTTTTCGCCCGAACTTCTGCTGATCCACTTTGAGTTCCAGTGCAATTTTGCACGAGTACAACGGGGGCCACAAAATATCACCGACAATTCCAGTGTAATGTGTGACTAATTTGCAATATTTGGCGTTACTTTATCTCCGTTGTGCCTCTCTCTCATCATTGTGCGCTGGATGTCCAATTTATACTACAAGCCTGATTTATGCATCGAGACAGCAGGCAGACATAAAGTGTGCGGGGGTAGAAAACACCAACGTAAGCATTTACTCAGTTCGTTTAGACAATTAAACACAGTGTAGTGTGCGAGCACTCGCTGTGCGGCGTCTTCTGGGCCCTGAACAAGATACTTAGCATGGAACGGTAACGCAGGATTAGAACGACGAATTAGACCATGTCTGGGGGGTTAGTCAACCTTTTGACAAAGGAATTGTCTCTAAAGAACCACTATTACATCGTACGACATGGCGAGTCTCTCGCTAACGTCGCAGGCATCGTGTCCTCGACGTATCGAATCTCTATCCAGAACCACGGACTTACGGCGCGCGGCCGTGAGCAGGCGATTAGCGCAGTGGATGAGCTGGAGAAGGTGATCAAACAAAAGCAGACGAAGCTTCCATCCCTTGATGATGTTATCTTCTACGCCTCAGACTTTGCTCGCGCGTTTGAAACGGCATATTTTATGCGCGAGAGTCTACTTGCCAAGAAGGCGGATTGGGAAGCGTCAAGCTCGGCCGCTGGAGAGGACTCCACCACTACGGCTGAGAGCAAACAAATCTCAGCTGACACGGCCGCACTTGAACAGCGCCCTGTAGGCGCCCTCCTCTCGCCACGACTGTACACACATCCGAGCCTTCGTGAGCGCAACTTTGGTGAGTTCGAAGGCCAAGATCACACCTCGTACCACAAGGTTTGGGCGCTTGACGTCCAAGAGCCTGGCGACTCAAATCACTACGGTGCTGAAAGCATCGCATCGGTTGTGGACAGAACCTCGAAGCTCATTGTCGAACTTGAACAAACCTGGAGCACAGGTGGCAAGCACATTGTCCTGGTCAGCCATGGTGACGTGTGCCAGATTTTGCTTACAGCATTTGCATTGAAGGACCCTCGCACACACCGTTCCATTCCTCACATGAAGAACTGTGATGTTCGACCTCTTTTGCTTGGAGGAGGTGAAGAGGAGTCATCCTCAGAGTAGAGCCGGAGGAGCGACTTGCCATTCCCCTGAGAGGTCATCACAGGAAGGAACTCACAGTCAATCGACTGTATGCTGTACTACAACACTGCCTATGTTCATAATAGCCTCTATTACTCACTCAACGTCAAGTTTTATCATATGATGAGCGTTGTTTTTGGCTGCAAGACTCCCTCCAACATATGTTGGCTTTGCTGAATTTCACCTGGCGTGCACACATGATACCGTCAGTGTTCGACCACAGATATATAGAGGGAGAATTCGCCAGTCGCTGCACTGTTGATATGTAATGCATATAATACATGATGTCACAGCGCATTGTGCATACACATCCAACAGCTCAGGGCAATCCAGCAACAGTGGGTTTCGAGCCAACTTTTCCAGGGTAAGGGGTGACGCAATATCTGACCTTGCGTCCAAAATGCAAAAAATGCACTTGGAAAAGTGAGTGGAATGCCGAGTATGCGGTGATGACGTTAGGCTAAGAGTGTATGGATAAGTAGACGGGCTAGCTGCATGTCTACTCGTAGCTTTGGATCAGTCTAATTACGTCGCTCACAACCACAAAACTCGCAACATCCGACTCACTGGTTTACGTTTCTTGTCTGGGTCACACATCTAGCTCGGTTTTCGCCATGTCTATGGAGGAGAACGTCCGCACGATACAGTTAATCAGTAAGCATGACCCAACAGCAGTGTTTACGATTACCGCTGTCGAGGCATCCATTTCCACTACTCTCAAAAACACACTCGAAAATGGTAAGTAGAGGTCCCTCCCTCCATTCGATGCCAGTTGTGATTTGAGGCACGTATGTCAGGACCACCGTGCATGGAACTTCGATCTAACAGGAGGGATCTATTCTATCTATCAACTTTAACTGGTATAGACTCCCAAGTGACGAGCCTGGAGCTGGATCTCTCGAAGGAGGTCCTCGAGAAGCTCGTGGAGTACATGCGAAAGCGAGGTGGTGTGGAGCCACCACCAATCGAGCGTCCTCTGCGCAACCGCGTGTTGTCGGAGGTGTGCGACAAGATTGATGCAGAGTACATAGAAGAGCTCGCAGGCGGTACGACGCGTCTTACCACTCTCTATGAGGTTATTCTCGGCGCCATGTTCCTTGACATTCGATGCCTCGTACATCTCGGTGCAGCCAAGATCGCGACCATGATCAAGGGTCAGCCCCTTGACAAGGTCAAGGAAATGCTGGCTCCTCAGCGTACATGAAGAGACTACGCGTTGCACCCCCACCTTTTCGCTTTTCGCGTACTCCTGCCCAGCTCTATTTGAACGGGTCACTCAAACCCAGCCCATGAATGGAAATGGTCATGCTGCAGTTGTGTTAGTGCTGCATGAAGCCATTTGACGGCGGTTACCCGTTCAGATCGTGCGAGGCGAAGTAGAATTGGACTGAGCATACTATACAAGGAATGGATAAATGGGTTATTTGAACATCAACGGAATGATTTGAACATGAATTACACAGCGACTCAACTCCGGCTCAAGCCATTACGCCCAGCTGATTGAATGTACCAATCGTTGAGCAACACAAGAGGAGCAGGTTGGGTCGAGTGAGGTTTGTTTAGTGGACACGTATGTCAGCACATCCACATGTTTGACACTCTTCCTAGCCATCGTTCCATTTGCGGACAAACCGCGAATGTACATACAGCATGGTACCTAAAGCACGTGCTTGGAAGGTAAACCTCTGAGTTCAGTGACCAGCATCCCTACGTCGAAACATGTTGGATTCCTATGCGTCGTACTGTTGTGTTGTCGCTTCGTCAGCTTGTACAGCCATAAAATACAAAGAATCATCGTTTATCGATTTGTATTATAACGGACCACATCCCTACTCCACTCCTGAGTCATTCGATAGGATTGCTCGGGCGAAAGAGTCGTGTGGCCATAGTCCGTACATTGGAATCAATTAACTGGTAACATGCGTCTGGGCGTTGGATAGAAAGTTAGAGTCCTATATACATTTAACCCATTTCAGAACTGATAGCGAGGGAAGGAAAGCAAGTGAGCTCTTGAACGGACGAAGTCATGTGAAGCGATGCGCCGTTACTCATCGTCTTCGAACGCTTCAGCTTGCTTCTTGCGCTCTTCTTCTTCCTTCCTTTGTCGTTCCAGCTCCTCTGCGCGCAAAGCTGCCTCTCGCGCAGCCTTCTTGCTCTGTTGCTTCTTGAGGTTGCGCTTTGCCCGTGCCGACTTCACCTTCTCCATGTTCTGTTTCATTAGCGACCAAGCCTGCATGTGCTGGTGGAATCGGCGCTGATCGTTGAGCACCTCAAGTACAACCTTGGGATCTGTGGTGATAGGCGGCGCCTGTTGTGCAAGCTTCTTCTTGCAGTACTCCATGTACTTCTTCGAGTACTGAATCAGATCTGTAACGAAACGTTCGTAGGATACGAGCGAGTTACCATCATCCATTGTCCTGACAAGCTCATCAATGAATGCTGCTGTGTTCGTTACAAGCGGTGGCTGGGGGATCTTCATCATGTTCTTGTGCAACATGTCCTTGGGAATGTAACCTTCACGGCTGTCATCGAAAATTCTAAGACTGTCCGTCAACTCATGAATCAGCACCTTTTCATCAGTGTCCTGCATCCTGGAGCGGATAATATCACACGCGTTGGCAAACGTAAACGAAGGTGTGATTGGACTCTTAGAGTAACCATCGACGTATGATTGAATGTCGTCGTAGGTTGGATTCATGCCCATGGCACGCAGAATTCGAGCGAGCTGCTCTTTATCACAAACCTTTTGATCACCTGTGAAGAGTTCAAAGAAGTAATCCAGCAATGCAAGGTTGTCAGGACCGAGCTGAAATACGTAGCGTGTCTCTCCCGCTGAGTATCTGCGGTTACCACGATACCTAGGCCGCCAGTCGGGTGGGAGCATTTGTTCCTGAGCCGGATCGACAGTATTCACCTCCGCTCTGTCACAGTACGGGTTGAAGAAGTCGCCATCGGTACGATCGGGGCGCAGTCGATCGTACTCAACACCGGCACGCACCTCGACCTCTCCTACGAGATAGTCGTCATCCTCGGGGTCATATAAATCATCGTAGAGATCGGGATGGTGCGTCTTTTCCTCGAACTGCTGCAACTCAATCTCCGCATCCTCGACATCTCCCTCTCCGAACTCGTACGCCTCCATGGTGGGTTCGTTCTCACGCAGAGCTACTTGGTTAATCACATCAGATCAGCGTAATGGTGCAAAAAAGGGGGTTCGAATCACAAGAAATAGGGTGAGCAGGGAGTTTGAACGCGTTTCCAGCATGCAAATAGGGGGATACGCGAGGATTAATCAGGATTAATAGGCTTAACGCGCGTTATTACACGAGATATTATGCGGTACACTGAAGTGCGATCACGTCAATATCGAGTGTTGGATAACTAAGCAATCTGTTATCTTTCCCAGATTCTGCCATTTCAGCACCCCAGGTTCTGCAAATCTCATCCTCAGCAAAGCTCCAGCAGATGCAACTCGTAGGACAACCCTCGACAACAACTGTATTGATGCGACATTAAGTGGTATTCATAACTGGCAATCTTGCCAATTGTTACACAGATCTATAGATGACGAGGCTTGTGAGCAAGAACAGAATGAAAAAGTGATGGGACTCAGCGTAACACCTTCTCGGATGTCAATCGCTCCAGCAGAGCGAAGAGATAATAGTACATTGCGTATGCTTCAGATTCTTTCAGTGAACCTACAAACTCAGAGACGGTGTTGTGAAGTGTATCTACTCCAGCTGAGCTTGGGTCGTTCACGCTGTTCTCTGATAATGTTGCAATTTCTTTAAGCTTGGCCCTGTGTTGCGTACCAACGCCGATTGTATCCAAACGTGCAAATTGTAACGCATCTGCAAGTGTCACTTGCTCTACCAGCGAAAGGAGGCGTTGAAGCTTCTTGTCACGGGGGAAATACTGCTGTCCTGCTGGGCAGTTGATAATGTTGATCACACCTCCTTGTGCTTGCACCCTTTTAGTCAGACGCGTTACCAGTACTTGAATGAAATAGAACAATGTCTGAAGGGTTGACACTTGAGATGCAGAAAGACCCCGAGTAAGGGCGCTTGCAAAGGCATTTTCGAACCGAGAGATGCGGTCTGGGTATGGAGAGAACACGTAGTGTGTTTGGAGACTCACTGCGAACATATCACGGGAATCCGCGGCTGGCGATGCCGCCGCCGCAGCAGCAGCAGCAGCACCACCACCTACTGCTGCGCCAAGTGTAGGTGTGGCGACAGCGCGATTTCCAACCGCTCCTGTTCCAGACTGCCCGAGCAGTCTTGCGGCTAAGCTGCCAGGTGGTGGTGTAGGCAAAGGAGATGTTCCGGATGGCTTTTGTGAACCGAGCGTGACGTTGGACGCTGAAGGAGGTCGTGAAAGCGTTAGACTTCCCAGTGGCATGAACGTTGAGTCGTCATTGGTACGGCTACTACCGCCAGCACTCTTTTGTTGGGAAGACTTGGCTGTACCTGTGCTTGATGATTGTGCGTCCTTCTTTTTGTTCTTCGATCCACTGTCTAACGATCCCGCAGCTGCAAGGGCATCAGCTAGTGCCTGGGCCGCGGCTCGGTCAGCGGCTTCCTTCGCAGCCCTCAGGCGTTCTTGTGCTTCTTGTTGACGACGTTTACGGGCCTCTTGTTCTGCAGTATCCTCCTTCGTCTCCCTATTCATCTCCTTACTTTCTGAAGTTGAAGAGGACTTCGATGTGGCCTCGGGAGGTTTTCCCTTTTGCTTCTGCTGCTTTGCCAGAGCATGGAGTTCCTCTGGGGTAAGCTTGGCCTTTGAACCACCAGCAGAAGCGGCACTATCTTTCTTACCCTTCGATTGGTTACTTGTAGGCAAAGAAGGGACGGAGCTTAATGTCCTTAAAGCGGGTACCCCCAGACTGGGGAACTCATCCCTGGCGTTCCTTCCAGGAACGTATGATGGTCCGTTACTGCCAGCCGCACCTCCTCCAAGCGTAGGGAAGTCAAGGTCTTGGCGTGAACGGTCACCTGAAATTGACGCATACGATGAGGATGCAGGTGCTACCACGGATGCAGGTGCTACCACGGCAGATGCTGGTCGATTCAGTGCAGGCATTTGCTTAGCTTCATTAGAGGCACTTTGATCAGTATGCCCGGACTTCTTATCTGAGTTGGTTGGCTGAGTTAAACCATGTTTCTTGCGGTAGGCCTCACGCATTCTTTTTTCCTCTTCTTCAACCTGGCGAGCGTCATGCGCAGAGGTCGTACTGAACTCAACATAAGTAAGACTAGAATCCCCCGTTTTAGCTTCTCGAGGTTGTGTAGATTTGTCAAACACCGGATCGTTGTTGAAGGTTCGTGTTCCTCGCTTACGTCCATGGAAAGCCTGGCAATGTAGGTCCAGATCAAGTGGATCCATATACACGACAAGGGAGTGAGGTTCATTAGGTGTGAAACAGACAGGATGCGTACACACGTAGTGGTCGGACTGAAGGTGCGCAACCAAGGCCGGGGCATCACGGTAGTGACCTTTCTTTCCACGTGCATAGCAAATACGGCACGTGTAGTGATAGCCCAGCATGTGCGCCAGGAGCTCGTCATTGGAGAAGAAGGGTTCGTTGCAGAATCTGCAGAAGGGATGCGGTGGGATAATCGCATAGCTGGAGTTGATGAGTCGTTCTCCGTGTTCGTAGTGCTGAGTCAGTTGTGAAGGAGTCATTGGACGGAACTCGTGAATGAACGCATTCTGTTTTACGAGACATGGGATACATAGACTCCTGTTTCCATGTCTCATCTTCAGATGCTCGTTGAGCTGGCTTACAGTCTCAAAAACCTCTAACTTGGAATTATCACGCCTAAATGTTGATGCATCACAGATGGTGCAGTAAATCGAACAGACCTTCTTTACCCTAGCTGCAAGATCTGCCGTAGTACAGTAAACCTGCCCAAGCTCCTCAACACGCTGATACATCGATGAAGCTTCCTTTCCGGCTGCCTCCTGGATGGCATTGTTGAAGTCGTCCCAGCTCGCTGGTGTGATCGAAAGTAAGATGTGATTCCATTTGACATGACAGTATGGACACGACATCATGAGACCCCTTCGGCGCATAGCGGCGTCTAAGACGGTTTTCGGCACGTAAGGGGTGTTCGATGTTGGACTTACGATCATTGATGACGTCCGTAATCCTGAGCCTCGCCTATTCGACCCATTTGCGGGCTGAGCACCGGCACCGGCACCAGCACCAGCGCCGGCAGAGGTTTTAGCCTCGCTTTCCGCAGCCGTGTCAGGTTGGTCTCCCTGAGCCAATCGCTCGTTTTGTACGGTCTTAGTCTCCCCCTCCAGCTGGAGCTGAGACTGCGCAAGTGCTTGCGCTCGAGCCTCTTCGTGTGCTTGGGTCGCTTCTGCCTCAGTATTCTGGAACATCTTCATGTTCAGCATGCAATTTGCGCAGATCTGGTTTGAATGTGCGCAGGGTGAAATCACATGCACAGCTATTGGACAGTAGCAGATGAGGCAACTTCCAGCATCGTCCGCGGGCTCAAGAGACTCCAGTGGTGAAGTATTGGTATAAGGCATGATATAGTCTCCGCCCTGAGTGTGTCCATGGTGCGCGGAACCTCTGGAGCCTGCCCCACCGGCGCTGCTACCTCCGCGGTGCCCTCTTCTGTTGTCGAACACGCCAGACTTGGCATGCTGCTGACTTCGGTGATGATCCTGTTGCTGAGGGTGCTGTCGCGCACCGGCTTGTTGTCCCTGCCCTTGTCTTTGTCCTTGCTCCGAGTTGCCACGACGAGTTTGATTGTCTGGTTGCTGACTGCCTCGAGCCGATTGCGGCAAGTTGGCTTGTGAAGACATGTGCGATAGAGGCTGGAGAGTGTCCTATAGAATGCAGGGTATGCTAGGTTACGATCGACGTTGGATTCACAGATGGTCTCGCGCCGGGTATCCTGCTCGTAGTGAGAAGCCGAACCCAGTGCAATTTGCGGCGGGTTGGGTGCGGCGGCGTGCGAGACGCGAATGCGCGCTATAGCATGTGGTGGAGGGTGGCGTACATCATAAGCGGAATATGTGGAGCATTTTTCGCCATAAAATACAGCGCGACTCTGCGCCATGTCCTCAACTTCGTACTCAGGTCAAAACCGAGCCCTAAGTGCGTTCGAATACTCATTTGGATCTGAACATCCACATGGTCGTGGCCACGCGCGCTGTTACATTATAACTTGCACTCAACACCACATTGCAAATATTCGGTCGGTTTGCAAGGGTCTCAACGTGAAAGGGAAGTGATCGAGAGCGAACTTTTCCGTCTGAGCAGGTAACACTTGGTCCGGAAGGAGAGATTCATAGTACTCCAAAATTAACGCGGAGATCGGCTTTTTATTGTGTTCTATATCGCTTAATTCCAGTCGCATTACTCCCAAGTCAAATCTATCCCTTCGATATCCGACTCGTGACAAGCGTAAGCGATCGTGAACACACGCACCGCCCCCAGCTGTAGTGTGAAGGGTGTTGCAGCCACTCACCTGGCTACTGTGTGTTCACAGATACACCACGTGGGCGAAATTGCCTCTAAATGCACTGCTACTCAGAGCAGAAGTCAACTCAAGGTTATAGCTCATCGAGCTTAGAACGAGGTGTGTCAGGAGTCGAAGTGAAGGAAGGGCAGGCTCCATTTGGAGTCGCAGGACGAACCAACTGCCAGGGCCTTCAAGTACCCCCTGAGCTTCTCAATCAAATGAGAGATCATGAATCCATTGAGTCCTTTACTGAGGACTACCAGACTGATGACGAGTTCGTACAGGAGTTGGAGGCGATAAGACAGCGGGTTGGTAGCTCACAGAAATGCGAGCGTGCAGGTTCAGGGAGGCTAAGGCGAATGAAGAAGATGCAAAAGGCTATGGAAACTATCTCACACCTTTCGCAACTCACCGCTGACCTGAGAGTCAAGCAGGCTGAGAGAGCCAAACAAGCAGACCAGAACAAACAGCTCCGCTGGCGCGTGATATGTGGTTTGTTTCTGATGTTAGTACTTGCGGTATACTACCGTGATGCAATTAGGCGCCAGTTTATTGACCTATGCTGTGAAGAAAGGATACCAAACTCTGGAATATGGAGCCTGTGTACCTGCCCTGACGATGCATTAACGTTGTGAGGAGGCCCCATCTGGCTATTTATGAGCTGCTGCTACATTCCCCTGTTGAATGGCAGGCACACCCTTCGCCGATTCTTTGTCCTTCGCCATGTCCAACAACTCCAGGCCAACCTGGATTAACTCAGCTGCTCTCCTCGAGCGGGCCAGTCGAGGATGTTGGTACAATCTAGATCGAAGGTCTTCTCTAGAGAACTTGTACACTCCCATGATCATTTCTGTGCGGCGATCCTCTGCCTCATCTGCATTCTTTGCGAGTTTGGCCTTGAGCTTAAGTGCCTTCTCTTGCTCGCGTTCGTGTCGAAGTTGCATTCGGTAATCGATGCGGAGCACCTTATGATCTTGTTCGGCAGAGCTTATGTCCACTGCACTCTGCGTTGAGGGTGCGCCACTCCTCCAAGCAAAGGTTGGGTCATTACCAAAGCCACCTCCACCAAGGCCATAACGAGGAACGCGTTGCGCAGGCCGAGCTTTGCGAGGTTCTATTTCACTCAAGGAAGTACGCACAATGCCTAAGCGGCTTTGTAATGCAGATGGGATCTCGTTGAATCTTGGCAGTTGCGTCTCATTCTCACGCGGAGGGAGCAACAATGAGATTGACGGGATAGGAAAGCACCAATCTACAACCAGTGCTTGTTCAGCGAACGATGTACCTCTGCTTGACGTTGTCGAGGCGGTTCTTTGACGGTATCTTGCGGAGTATGCAGCGCTTTCTTCAGTGCAAATATGACCAAAGGTTTCTAATGCTTGGAGCAAGGTCTTGTCGCATGAGGCCGGGTCATGCTGAGTTGTTGACTCGATCATAGTGGTGATATCACTGGTTTGTGTCCTAACGACTGGTTCACCAGATGAGTCCATGATCAGTTCGATTGGATCGAGCTCCTGTTCAATGGTGTCGTTTGGTTTCTCATTAGCAATAAAGGACGGAGTTGTTGCGAGCTCCTTGCTTAATCGAAGTAGCTGCGATAGCGACTCCTTAGAGCGATTCATGAGTCGAGTGAAAATGCTCTGATCCTTTGCAGTTAGAAGGTGTTCTCTGGCAAGCTCCTGATACACTCGATCGAGCATTACGAGCAGAGTTGACTCGAACTTGAGAGCAAGCCGAGTTCGTAAGGCAAACTTGTGGTGCAGGCGATCTTCGTGTGACTTTGCTCCTCTCTCACGAGGGCCTTGGTTAAGAGTATCCTCCATATGAACACTCTCTAGCGTTGGAGCAGGAGGCAAACCGAGGCTCGCCAAAATAGAAGGGGTTAGGTTGGAAGATGGGACACGACTTGGAAGCAAAGGGAAGATTAGGCGATAGAATTCATGGGCGGCTTCATGCGTTCCTTCGACAGGAAGCGGAAACGCCGAAGGGCTCGGGCCACCGGGAGCGACACTTTCACTTGCGGGAATTAGGGAGTCGAGATTGAATACATCATTAGAGCTCAATTGCAACAGCGAGTCTAACTCGGTTTCTTCTGCTGTTTCCGAATCTCCGGCTTTCGTCTGAGGAGCAAAGGCCTCAGAAGGGTGTGATGGATCCTGACTAGTGGCTGTCGTATGAACGGTTTGGAGTGGCGGATTGCCGGAGCTCAAAGCATCAGTACCGCTTGCACTGTCTCCAACCTCGCTGCCATGGGCTATGGGGGCCGTGCACTGAATAGGCATAGTTTGGGGAGTCTTGGGTGAGACGGCCTTCCGTACGAGGTTGGATCTTGCCGCCCAGCGGCTCTCAATGTATAAATCAATTTCCTGCATCTTCCTTCGGAGCTTCTCAACGTATCGCTCTAAATGTGGGATCTGCGCTGGGCCTACAGGAATTAAATTCGCTTCCCTCATATCAGCGCCGCCTGTCACGTTAGGAACGGGAATGAATGCTGTCGTTTTTCCCAGAGCGTTTGCGACAATGCTGGCAGCAATTGGGTCGGGGGTGACAAATGGAAGAGGCACATCAGGAACCTGCTCAGGGCTGTGAGAGCCATCTTGGTCAATCGCATCGTCAAGGATCGGACGAGCGGAACTTGTTTGTGCAGAGCCGACATAGCGAATGGCAGCCAGTGCGAGGGCAGCAGCGACGTCATTGGCGCGACTTTCGTTGACAGCATGACTATACTTCGAGAGCTGCAGATTGGTCCTCAGGGGCATAAGCAACGAGCTGTCCTTGCTGCAGAACAGTTCGCGACATTGCGGGCCGCCAAATGCGAAGTAAAGCTCCTCTTGGGGATGCGAGTGATGATGTTGAGCATGGGCATGAGCATGGGCGTGAGCCTGAGCATGAACTTCCGTTGTGCTCGGAGGTTGTTGAAGCAACTCCATCGACCCGCTTGATGAATGCTTCGCTTCACCTAACTTGTCGTTCGCACTCTGGGAGGGTAAGGGATTGGTTGAACGGGTAGCGATTGGCTTGTCTCCACTTGTCTGCAAACGAGTCCGCGACTCTGCAAAGCCTGAAAGGCTAATAATATTCGCACCGGTGGCTTCTGCTTGGTTCAGGGAGAGCATGGCTGCAGCACCCATCTCACTTTTGACTGAACGGATCCACGCCTCCAATTCCGCAATAGACTCTTGCGCTAGAGCTCGGAGCGCTGCACGAGGGAGACCATGTGGATACCCCGCACCCTGAGCGATGTACGATGGCAGCTGAACCGAACTGTCCTCCAAGTCGAACTCATCAATCCTTCCACCCTGCAGAGATGCCGAACGAGCCAGCAGTGAGGCTGCGGAGAATTGGAAGGTCAATTTCACAACTTTCGTACCGTAGAGCAGCTCATGCCCGATCCTAATCAAATAACGCTTTTGCTCCGCTGTCAAGAGTGGGGTGTCGGCGGGGACCGCGCCAAGAATTCGAAGGATCGCTTGCTGCTGATCAGCGTCCAAGGTGAGTTGAATGGGCATTCGACAATATCTCAAAAACGGATGCTCACGCGGAGGGGCGACTTGTGGTGCTTGGTGAGGAGCTGAGAGTCCCACCACCTCAGTACTCTGCGATTTAGAGGACTGACTGGACGTTCCAGAGTTCGGCAATGCGGTCACTAGTTTGATCTGTGCAAGGCGGCTCTGGGCCGTTGCGGCGTGAGCCGCAGCAAATGATAAGCTCTGCACATCACGTTTGTTGGGCTTGATGCCGAGGATGGCCGCAGCCTCCGGGCCAATCAGTCCACCCCGCTCGAGAAGATAGCGCGCCACGCCGATATGTCCATTCAAAACGGCCCAATCAGTAGGAGTGCGCAGATCCCAGACGTGCGCACTTAGTGCGCTCGTTGGAACAGCAAACTCTGGAGCCGCTTCGGTATTGTGACCCGATGGTTTGTTGGTATAGTCATTTGCGGAGCTAGATGGTGCGTGACTTGTGCGCGTCGTACTGACCTCACCTCGGATGCGTTTTAGTGCAAAGTACTTCATATTTGGCACTATTTCATTAACTGGGTGACCAGCTTCCACAAGTTCGACCACACGGCCAAAGTCTCCCCTGAAAGCCGAAAACAGAAGCGGAGCGTTGTCAGCTGCTCTTGAAAGCCATATGTAAGTTGACCAATTCGCTTCCAGTTCGTCTGGATCAGTAATGCCATTAGGATCGCAGACTGGAGTCTCCGTTTCAGTGGTAGAGCGCTCACCCAGAAGCATTTCAAGGTTAATAAGAGCGGATCGTAGGTTGTCAATGATCGGTGAATTGGATGCGGCCAGCGCATCCTGCGAGATAAACTGAAGGGTGAACCTGACAAGAGCAAGGCCAGTCGAGCCAAAGAGATTGCGAATGTAGGCATTGCAGGTAGGCACGGAATTTAGAAGCTGTTGCGTCGCAAGCACCATTTTGAGCATATGTCGATTTGATCTAATCGAGCTATCACGCAAAAGCTTGTTATACATGGAGTCGTCCGTGCTGAAGTAGCCAGACAAAACGGTCGATCCAAACGAAGGGGAGACGCTCGCAATTGACACCTTATTAACTAGTGAAAGGGCGCTAAGGTCGGACTGCAGTTGTGAGCCCTCCTCTGCTTCGTAAATTCTGGCTGAGGGGCTGGTTACAAGGAGGGCTGGGTGGACTGGGAAATGCTCGCGAAGGAGATAATCACTGAGGTCAGCTCGGATAGCTGGTTCACGATTGAGTGGTATCGGTGATGATGTGCACACGACGATCGCTCGTCGCTTGGTGTTGACAAATGCCTCGCTGCTTGAAGATCCAGGATACGTACCGCCGTGTGCATGGCCTGTGCCGAGTCCAAGGCCAGCGCTTGTCGATGCCGTGTTGAGAGCAATCACAGAGCTGGCCCCACCTCTCCCATACGCTGGATCAAATACGACGCAATTTGGAAGCGAATAACAGGAGATCGTGATTGGACAGCTCTCAGATCTACGCCTTGCCAAAAGGGCATGCAGAGCGAGCCCGGCACGTCCCTCTAGAGGTGAACTACTAGGACTATACTGAGGAGCTAGCAAATTGTCCCTTGATGCGGTTGTTTGCAACCCTTTAGACCCTTGCCCTGTTGGTGGCACCAGCTGGCCCGGGGGCTGTTGAACAGTATCGCTCTTCAAATCCTTGTTACGTTGCTCACGGCGCAGGATAAGACGGATGAACCTCTGTGTCTGGTCAAGAAAGGGCAACAAGGCGTGTCTGAGGCGAGGGGCCTCTAAACAGAGGCGTTGCCTCGTTGAGGTTGAGAGTCCCAGCAGGAAGCACTTAACTCGAGTATCAATCAAGTAACCAGGATCCAGGATGGTCGAAATGCAAACCAGCTCATTTGACGGCGGCATGAGGACGTGATTCGCGGATGATGAGGTAGATTGTATACTCTCCGTTGGCGCTGCATGTGGCCTAAAGCAAGACAGAATGTCAGCTGACAGGATCGGTGCTTTGAAGAACTTTACATGTACGAAGGTCTCCGTATTGACTGGTTGACAGATGTCCCATCCAAAGCCAGCGTGAAGAGGGTCGATGCCCGGCCACAGCTGTATGAATCTCTCAAGCCTCGACAAGTATCCTTCGTTTGTGCTGAGAGAATCAACTGTGGCAGAGCTCTGGCCAACCAGAAGAACCCGTTCCGCTCCATCTTTCTCAGATGTTACCAAGCGCGAACCAGGTGTAGTTCGCACGGAGGCCTCATTCATCATCACTGAGACTGGGTCGCGCTTTCGAAATACACCGAACATGACTCTACCCTTTGAGTCTCGATTGAACGTCTTCGAGGCATGAGGCTGGCTCCTTGTCACTGTTGACAACAGATTAGAGGCGGTCGATGTTGCCGCATTTGAAGGTGAGAGACTGATTAATGCACGAGAACTGGGCACGTCTGACACTGGGGCAGAAGGATTGCGGATGCTGATCATCGTGCGGGACTCCCTGGGTGATCTTGAAGTTCCGCTTTCTAGCGAACCTAAATCAGCACACAGCCCAAACGGAACGCCAACATCATCGTCACACTCCTCCTGCTGCATAGTACTGGCTTCTGCTTTCGTGCTGCCATCTTTGGCCATGGAGACGGTTAAGCTTGACCTCTTCGGTTGCTCGAGATGCATCCACTGTTTCCATCTTTCAATGTGTGACCGATAAAGCTCAATCAGTTCAAGAGACGCCAGATAAAGAAGTTGATCGAATATCATACTTGATAGAGGGGTCTCGAGGAAGGCCTTCCACTCAGCCTTATCGAAAGGCAGTAGAGGAAGAAAAACACTGTCCTTGCTCTCTACGGATGATTGTCGCGATCGAGGGGAACCTTCCGAAAGACCGAATGAATCGTCTTGCAGCGCCCAGTCACTACGGGCGATGCGCTGATGATGCTGCTGCTCTTCAAAGGAGGCTAGTCTAGGTGTGACCAATTCGGCTTCACTCACATGGAGCGCCTTTGATGTGAACGCGGATAGTGACGCTCGATCAAGGGCTTCTAGCTTCGATTGCCTCGCAAGTCGCAGCCACCTGTGAGGAATAGCAGGCGGGGCAGATTGCGAATTCTCGGCACCACCATTGCCACGTTCAGTAACGCTTTGCCATTGCAGTATGACTTGGACTGCGGATCCCACTGCCTCCGATCCCTGCTGCTTAATCAAAGACTCTATGTCAGGGCTGGCTTCCAGGGAGCGACCGATGGCGCACTCCGCTAAACTCCGAAGGGCGGTTCGTCGTTTGTTTGCCATCGTAGCATCAACGTTCGTCGACGAGGTCTTTCTCGGACCCTGTCGGAGACCCTCCTCAATAACTTGAATAAGAAGCTTCCGCCTTGCGCGGATGTGAGGCGGAAGGCCCTTTATCCTCGGAGTCTCTTCGAGCGGTTTTTGCGCGCGCGGACGCTGAATCCGAGTTGATTGTGAGATTGAACCAGCGTCTGGCTTCCTGCCGTCTTCTTCAGCCTCGCGAAACAGCTGATCGACAAGATTGAGCTCCTCTTCCATGACCTCATCCGAGACGTTCTGGTTCCCCACCATGTCGCCCCATATCCAACCTAGGGATGCAGTTGACGCCTTCTCTTTGGGAGTGACTTGATCATCGTGGGTTCCCGTACTTCTTGACTGCTGGCTACTGTTCACATCGGCGCGCGTGATTGTGCCCAGAATGGACAATCGATGTTCTCGAGCCGTTTCGCGCTTATGGAAGGAGTCGATTTGTTCCTGAACAAAGTCGTCTGTGTAAATTATAGGAAGGACAAGGCTGACGAAGGACTGTGTCATCAAGTCTGTCTTGGACCAAACCGAGCTGTATAGGTCACACAACGCTGGCTTCGTACGAATATACCAGGCCATCAGCGCTTGAAGGCCACTGTCTTTAGGGATGGGCTGGATCGGGTGTAGGAGAAATATGTAGCTTATTAGAATATGAGATCCGTGGTCTTTTTCCCTCAGCTGTGATCAAGAGAATGCATCAAAGGGTTATCTGTATAGCAAACTTACCTTGCCGGTGAAGTCATAAAAGATCAGGCGTTTTGAAAAGACCCTGAGTTCTGCCTCATGCTGCTTGTAAAGGCGTATGCGTTCGCGATAAAGCTTCTATATGGTGAACGTTGCACGAGATGGTCTGAGTGGGATCAATGCCTGAAACAGGATGAACCTGATGCGGCTCACCATGAGAGGACCTGGTCTTGCAGGTCCAAAGCGTTGCGCAGTTGGTGTGAAACGTACCCGTGTGCCCTCCATAGCATGGTGTTTCTTATGCTCAAGTCTGGATAAGGTGACCTCATGCGATGTCATCATAATGCGCTGATTTGTCGCATTGTCCACATGCCGTTCTCTCCGTGGAGAGGATTCTGGCGTGACTGGATGCATAGTTGTGGATTAAACAGCAAGAGAATGCAAATACTCAGTGCCGAATTAGTTATACTAGCATAATATGATGTTGTCTAGTGCGCGCACTGACCAGTACCGCTCAACTCGAATGTGTAGAAATGTAGCTGAAAGAGTAACCGACCAGCCTTCCGATCACTTTGGTCCTGGTCAGGTCCGCTCTGGACTCGGGACCAGCGCGATCACGAGGCGAGCAGAGACAAATACGCAGCGAATAAAGCCACACACCTAAACCGTACTTATACCCACGTCAGCTTGGTCCTGTCTTACTTGTTTTTGAAGTGTTGTATTACGAGGGTGCTAATAACGCATTTGTTCAGAAGCGTGCGTCTGTCGTGTACAATAGAGACATTGATAAAGGAATGTGGGCGTAAATAATACTATTCCTAGCGCTGTTACTAGGACTGATGCCAAGCTTTAGGTATTCATTATCGAGTATGACTGTTGTTGTTCGAGGTCCAGAAAGAGAGGAAGCAAAGCACATTTGGACGTTCGCTCAGGATCTTTGATCAAAGTTGTATCATACCGCAAGGTTAAACTTGACCCGCCGCTTTGTAACGGCTTGGACCTTTGGACTGTTTTTCTTGTATCTGGACTGTTCTGGTGCTAGGTACGGAGGGGACATTCGTTTCCGCTAAGGGTGGTTCGATCTGGAGCGAGCAGGCAGTGTTGGGAAGTTTGGTACACCGGCGCATAGGGTTACAACAACGAGCCTATATGAACGAGTACAGCGGTATCACTGCCGCAACGTCTGCAGCACATGCTGCACAAATAAATAGATACGTCGAAGTACGCAAACAAACAACGGTAGTTCGCGAGGAACAGATGGCAGCGCAAACTTGTTATAGAAACTTTGCAAAGATGGCTCAGGTTGGTTCCTGCAGTCAGGTTATCTGTGGTGTGGATGGTACCACCCGTCCACATGTCATGTGATAAACCACATGAGAGATTTAGTCTGAATCGGACGTTTCTGTTTCTTCATCAGACGACCCACGGCCTGAAATGGGTGCGCCAACGGAAGGAGAAGGCGCTACAGGATATCGGTTTGTAGGAGTGGGCATACGGTTGCCCATGGCAGCTTGGTTGTGTGGCGAAGATAAAGCGGCTGCACGAGGGATTCCCGTCGTGCTTTGCCTTCGTGGAGCAGACTTAATGCCCAGTTCTTCATCGATCGCCTTGCGGATCGCACGATAGGCAGATACAGTAATATTAGAGAAGTCAACCTCATAGGTGGTTGCATCGTAGAGCTCTGGCTGCTTAGCCTGAACAACATTCATGACCCGACTTTGACCACCATCTGAAAGCGAGCCGAGATCCCGCATGAGAGCTTCCTTCTCCTCCAGGCTAACCTCCGTCACTTTGACAGGTGCCGAAGGAGCTGCGTACGTAGTGGCGGGTAACTCGTGGTATGACGCTGCCGCCGCTGCTGAGGACATTGGAGGCATGCTCTGAGCGGTTGGAGAAGATGCACTGAAAGAACTCGAGGAGGACTTGCTCTTGGTACTTGACTTCGAACCACCGCTCGACTTAGATGAAGATGACGAAGACTTGGGTTTCTTTTGTTGCTGCTGTTGCTGTTGCATCTGCATCATTTGCATCATGTTCATAAAGTTAGCAGGGTTCATTTGTTGAGCACTCTTCTTACCAGCACCGCCGGTCTGCTGCTGCATTGCGGCCATTAGCATCATCATCTGCATCATATCAGGAGTCTTGCCTGCCATCATCATCTGCTGCATCATCTGCATGAGTGGGTTGCTCATTGCGCCGTCTGCCTGGGGGGCCTCCTCTTCCTCTCCCCCATCATCAGTTTCATCATCATCTTCTTCGGCGTCTTTGGCCTTTGTCTTACTTCGGCTACTGCTGCCGCTGCGGCTCGCACCATCGCCGTGATCGTCGGAAGTCGTCTTGACGCGCTTGTTCGACGACTTGCTCTTCGAAAGCGTTCGCTCACGCCACGAAATAATATCTTCGACCTTGCGATTGAACATCTGAAGCAAGTTGTTCGCCAGACCGTGAATCCACGATTCAGGAGGATTATAGGTCGTGGCATTAGTGAATGTCAGACGGACGTCGCTGATAAATGCCTCGAGCGACTCGTTGTACTTGCCAGTGACTATCTTCTCGCGAACGGTTCCCAAATCCATTGGTCGTTTAATAATGTCAAAATAATTACGCGCACCGTCACGCTCGGGATCAACGGGTTGGTGGAAGATACCACAATTCTTTTGCCCCATAATGTGCTCCAGAAGCGTAAGGCACTTCTTCATTAGATCTGACAAGGGTACCTCTTGCGATTTGGGTGTCGTTGCAACGCGGGTCGCACGTACTTGTCGGACAGGAATATTGGAGAGCGCAGCCAAAGAGCTGCTGGCTGTACTAGCAGCAGCTTCTGCGGCGTCTGGAGCGAGTGTCACAGAGGTAGGACCAATTAGAGCAACACTGATACCTGGGGCTGGCAATGGCAGCGACCTCAGCTCAGCCGAAGTGAGAGCGCGCGCACCCATTCCTGATCCTGGCTCGATAATACTTCGGCGCTCCTCATCATTCACGCGACTGCGCTTCTGCGCAATATTGGTGTATCGACCTGCCTTCAGATCATCTGTTGAAACCAGTGCATAACCCTTGGGCAGTTTGAGGGCCTTCTCGATGGCTTCCTTGGGAGTTAGATACATAATATTACGCTTCGGCAGAATTGCATCGGGACCGCTAGCCGCCGCTCCGGCAGCGGCTGCAGCAGCTGCAGGAGTAGACATCGCCTGGGGCTGGGCAAGTGGAGATGGAGCAACGGAACCGGCTAAGCTCTGAGTAGGAAGCGAGAAACCCATGCTTGAGTCGCTTGTGGGAGTTGGCTGCGGCATTGGCATGGTTACTGGAGCGGCACTCGCAACACCTGCAGTGGTGGGTGCAACGGCTGCTTGAACCGGCGCGGCAACAATCGTTTGAGGGGTAGCTAGCGCTGCGGGATTTGCAACGGGCTGCTGAGCTGGGGCTACCTGCTGGATGGGCATCGTCTGTACGGGAACAGGAGCAGGAGCGGCAGCAGGGACTTGAACAGGAACAACAGGTGCGGTTGCAGGTGCAGTTGGTGCGGTTGGTGCAGATGCCGCTACCGGTACAGGGATGGGTGCAGCGGTCGTAACAGTAGCCGCTTCCGCTGGTGCTGACATTGGCGCTGCGTAGGCATTGACCACGGGATTCGGCGCAGCTGCGGAGGACCCCGCTATGCCGCCTAGCCCTGATGCTACTGAGGTTGGGACAGCCGGGTCAGTCGCAACAGCAGGGGGGAGGTCGTCGGTGAGACCTGCAAGGAAAGGATTATCTGTGTCCATCTGCAACTTCGAACCTCGTTCGTTCCTGGCTGTGGCTCAACTCTTATGAGATATGTCCAGACCGTCTACACGGTAGAGCGTTCTCGCGCCTTTCGTCTGTGTTATACACCGCTTGGCAAGCTTTCGGAGAATCGGTGAGAGACTTTCGAGAGCTAGATTGCGCTGCCTTCTCTCAGTACTCTAGCTTGGCGTTGGGACGGCCAGGTGGAGTCCAAGCGCTGAAATCGATGTTGTATCGCTACGTGGTAAGAGAAAACCTTCACCGCGCCTACCTGCCGCGACACAAGCACGCAAACACAAAGACTGGTGCAGAGTCGGAAGCTAGACAGAATTGTGAAGTTTGCACGAACGTTAGTAAACGTGTTCTGGAGCGGACCGAGCTATCCATTGGCCAATCTGTGCACTGGATGGAGTTATCATATCAAACGAAAACATAATTCACAAATCCCATTGTGAGCGCAGATAGGCCCCGTTAAACACTCGACAGAACGGTGGATACAACTCCGATCAGCCGTGAGGCGCGAAAATCGGACAGGAAAACGATGAGTGCTGGGGCCATACGCATGGCCACAGGATTAGCAGCAATAGTTCCGAGAGCGCAAAGTGCATCGCGCCAGGAATCGGTCGACCATGAAGTGTCCCTAACCCAGTTTACGAGCCGGTTTAAGCGCGACTTTGTCACACCCGCTGATGAAAAATTTGAAAAGAGATTCAAATTGTGGGCTCTTGCGGGGCACGATCTAGGCTAGAATTGGATTTTTACAGCATCATTCCGAGAATCGCATCATTCTGGAGCAAAATCCCATTAGGATATCGAGAGCTATACCTTCAAATTCCCAATTATATCGTACTCTGGTCCGCACATTTTTTTCAAAATTGAAATTGGAGGTTTAACTTTGGATCGCATCCGTCCTGGCCTGGAAATTCCAATGGGCACGCTTCAGCACTGAGCTCGCTCAAGCCGGAGCAAGAGATAAGTGTAGTGTGACCAGGCCTGTGTGACAATGAATGAATCGCACTATAATACAGGGCTTCGCATACTATCGAAGCGAATACGATGTATTGGTTAACCCTTTTGCTGCCTATTCTAAGAGGTTTAACGAGACATTGAGCTGAAAGCAAGATGCGTTCATTTACGGACGTAGAAGTATTAGAGGGGAGTATGTTACATTTCTGCTTTAACACGTTTTCGAGGAGTCTCACCTGGGCCGGGCCGGGCTTCTGAGGCGACGGTCTCTATGCTGTCATCGTTCTGGGTCCCGGTAGCATCCTTGCCGGCGTCGCTTGATATACTTCCTGTTGTTGTGACGGCCCGCTTCCCACCGCTTCGGATGGCTGGCGTGGGACCGGGGCTCAAAGGCGCCGCACTGGTTGAGGTGGCTGGGTTCGGTCGGACCGTTCCTAAGAAACTGGATGAGTAGTATCCGATCGTATCCGGGATTGAACCAACCTCAAGACCTGCCTGTGCCGCTGCAGATCGGTAAGCACTGACGGACGTGGATGGCAAGAAGGGAGACGCGAGTACAGGTGGAAGCTGGACACCAGACTGTTGCGCCACAGCGGCAGAGGCCGCATTGGGAGTGGTCGTCAAGTTTGACGTCTGACTTGATTCTCCAGGTGTTGACTCAGGGGGCAGCCGAGAGGACAGGGTAGAAGAAGAAATAGGGGGCGAGTTAACGCCGAATGGTATGCTTTCTGAAGGAAGTGGAAATGCATGACCTTTAGAACCAGTTGCACTAGTGTCTCCCATTAACGAAACTGAACGGGATGCAGGGATCAAAGGGAATCGTAGAGACGATAAACCCGCTTCGGTCTCTTGGGTATCGCCACTGCTTCCTTGCGAGGGTAGTTTTGTTTGCCTCGTTGTGGGCTGCGTATCTGGAAGAGGCGTCGCTGACCGGTTCTGAGCCACGCTGAGCTCGGAATTTGGACTGTGTCTTTGTGTTAAATTTGATGTTGATGAAGGTGAGGGAGGGGCTAAGAGAAGAGATGAAGCGGAAGGTAGAGTAGAAGGTTCGGCGGCCTGTGCTGAAGCTGGGGCTGGGACGGTTGCCAACTTGCTCCCGGCGGAGGGATTCCAAGGTAGGGGGAAGTCGCTATAGGGATTAGCAGTGGCAGCAGCAGCGGCTGTTGCCGCGGCTGCAGCGGCTGCGATAGCTGCACTTGCAGCTGCGGATGATGCTGATGATGTTGATGATCCTGCCGTTGCATTGCCTCCTCCGCCGGGTTCACTTTGTGTCTGGACTTGCATGGCTTGGTATGTCTGTGAAGTAAGTGTCGCTGTGCTTTGGCTTGCCAGTCCCATACCTGCAGCAGCAGCAAGTCCTGGGAGGTTGTTGAAGCTCGGTGGAAACTTTGCATGACGTCCAAGCGCCTGAGCTGTCTTGCTTAGACGTTCATTATCTTGCCAGTTGAAATCTGCAGGGATTTCGAATGGTTGTGGTGGATTTGCGGGAGGTTGTCGATAATGTGCCGATGGTACTTGCTCCAAATAGGTTGGCGGTTGAATCGTTGGCGATTGGGCTGGTGCCGGTGTGGCCACAGCACCAACAGGTAATGCCGCTGCCGCCGCTGCGGCTGCTGCTGCCGCTTCGGCTTCCAACGGCTTGGGACACGTCGATTGATCGGAAATGCTTTGTGCACACGATTGTGCATCCAATGAAGAAGTGGCATCGCCAGCTTGTGAACACGGTAAACTAACAACAGGAGGGCGAGGAGGTGGTTGAGGTGGCGGATGATGCGGAAGTAGAGGATACTGCGGCATACTACTCGATTCTCCACTCAGATCGTTCGGTGAAAATGTACCTGGTAGTGATGGAGGCGGCGGAGGAAGCATGGGCAACATGGGCGTAATGTAACTTCGAGCGTTGGCCAGACTTTGGCCCCCACTCATCCCATACCCGGGGGCGTTTGGAGCAAAGGATGATTGCTCTCCGTCCATACCCAGCTGAGGGAAGTAAGGCATTTGTGCAGGGAGTCTGGCAGAATCAGTAGCATCTCGCGACAAGACCCTAGAGAGTGTCCATAGGATGTGATTCTGGATTTTCCAAATGTCTTCATACTGTTTCTTCAGAGCATTGACTTGCGACTGGACGGACTCGAGCGAATCCTTCATCTGCGAAGCCGCTGCGACGGCAGTGCTCGATACAGCTGTCTCTGAGGACGATGACGCCACAGTGCGGCGCTTAATCTGTTGCAACAGGTCCTTGCGCCCCCTGCGAAACAATGGGTGCTTAAAGTGCGAGATCTGATTCTGATCGGTGCGCTTCTTGAAGCCATAGAAATTCAGCTGACGTACAAAGCTTGAAAAATTCCTGTGCCTGAAGTGAATCGGCAGTAGTTGTGTGGCGAATTCATGTTCATTCTTCACTACAAACTCTTCACCTGAGTTTGCCCATGCAATGATATCTTCGTTGGCTGGATCGGAAATGATCTAGATTGCAACAAATGTGATGCGAGTTTGCGGACTGTAAGATGGTGATTTGGCATTATCATAATTCAAAGTAGATATGTCATGCCAGGGCACTTCTCCGACCCGTGGTCGCAGCTGAAGAGCGCGCCGTACACAGCAGCAAGGACACGGAATCGGGTGTACGAGATCAGAAAGGCCGACATGAGAACAGGTTGCATTCGCTACAGTGTCCTCCTTGAACCGCGCGACCTGCGCGCTCAACCACGCGTCTTATGATGTCTTCCGAGGCTGGCTCTATGACTCAGCCCGAAAGGAGCAAACAGAGACGCAGAACGCCCTGCCTGGAGTACTTACATTGAAGGTCTTGAGTAGGAAGGTGGATGCCTTCTTATCATCCGAAGCGAATAGTTCATCCTCTGCCTCGTCAGCCATGACGCCCAGTGTGGCAGAAGCCTATAGTTTGTGTGTTTGCATCGAATTGTAGCTCTCGTGTCAGCCCAATGCCGAGCTCTGATCCGCGTCCGTAACATGTTCATGCTCGAAACGCATGCATTGCCAAGCCCCAGGTCGATGCGAGCGGTTTGCCGTCCCGTTTGGTGTCCTTCTGCACCAGGGTATATTATTCCAAAGAGTCTTGGAGTGGATCTTGCGTGTTGCGAGGTCTTCTGGCGTTGCGGCACCCCCAGTCCCACGAAATTCCATCCCAAACCAAGTGCCACAAGTGTGCCCCATACGTGGGAAATTTTGAAATCGAACTGGCGACTGACGAGGCGAGTGGATTCGGGCCAGGACGGATGGGTGCCTGGGCTCGCTCGGCTTGAGTGAGACGATCGGCGAAGATGTACATGCTGCGTGGCGTTGAACAGGAGGGGGGTATTGAAAATACCCTGCGACCCGCCGAGCTAGCAGGCAAGAGCCTTTTGCACATCCAGGCGCATTTTCTGGGAGAAAGCGCAAACCCAACCCTCTCCATGGCAGCGAAATGTCCAGTCTCGAGACCAGCTGAGAGGCGAAATCCTTACCATCGGCACTTTATGTGAGGTACTGGTTGGACCAGTGTGGAATAGCCACACCACTGGAGACTGCGCAGGATTGTTTGGTGAGGGTGCGTGACATAGTTTTTTATACCAAATCCCCCAACTGATGCGAATATCCACCTACTGGACAACGAAAGCACCCAACACACAGCTTACACTGTGCGCGACGTGGAATATGCCGTATAGCGAATGGGGCAGCGTGATCTGTAAGTGCTGCATATTAGTGTTCGTGATGTCTCGCGACGTTTCACACTAACGAACGGGCCAACCCCCCGCTCTGAATCTAGATCTCACCGCAAGGAAGGCCCCGAGACCAAGACGAGGGTGTAGACAAGTCAGGAGACGAGCCGAATCGATACTCAGACGCAGTAAACTAGCTACTAAGCACGCATAACATGGCTGACAAGAGCACAGGCAAGACAGCTGCCGTGACACAGCTGGCAAAGTGGCAGGCGGACCCTCACTCGGCGTTCGCCAAGGGTGTGCGAGCCTCTATCAAAAACTGGCAGGCTTTGCGCTTAGCTCTCCACTACCAACACATCAGAAACGCCAAGCAGAAGGTTGACAATTTAATTGATGACGTGCTGCAGGCATTCAAGAACTATCCCTCCAAGGAAAATGAAGAGTACAACCTGAGCGATTTCCTCAAGGACCGATTGTCGATGGATTTCTACACTGAAGCAGCAGACGGCAGTACCAACTATCTCGCCAAATTGTTCAACGTGATGTACAAGGACTGCGTCATCAAGAAGGACTTCTCCGGATTGGAGATTTTGTTGAAGAGGTACGAGGAGCAGAGCGATCGATTGGACGTCCAGGTTCTAAACAATGGCGACGACGACCTCGATGAGGAGTACTCTGACCCTGACTTTGAAGAGGAAGATTATGATGAGGACTTTGAGGAGGATGAGGACATTGAATCGGAGATCGAGGCACTGCAGGCAGAGATTGAGGAGCTCAAACTTGCTGCAGAGCAGCCAGAGCAGGCAACACCAGGAGAAGAACACAAGGATAGCAATCCTGTCGATATTGACAGCTTAATTGAGCGATTAAACAAGTTGACTGCGATCCGAGATGCTCGCTTGCGTGCTGAGGCTGAGGCTGAGGCCGCAGCAAAGGCAGCCGAGGAAGAGCGCCTGGCCAAGGAGCGCGCAAAGCAACCCGACGAGGACGGCTGGTTCACTGTCCCCGTCAAGTCAAAGAAGGGCAAAAGGTAAATGACTCGGGTGTGGAGCCGTGTGAATCATGATACCAAAGGTTAGGCAACTCTATCTTGCCTCACCACTAGTGCCTCATTTGCCCTGATCTAATGAATACATTGATGTACATTCTCACCCTGTACAGTTAAACACTTTTGCCTCTGGTTTATTCATTCAATTGAATGGCAGGCGTGCTGCCCACGGGACGCCGAGGTAGCCGATCCTGTAGACCCTCAATGGTCATGACGGTCGGTAGTCTAGGGATGACCGCGGGGGGAACAACCTTACCATCGGAGGTAGTTTGACTCGGCAGTTGAATCTGAGGTGATCCGATATCAGGAAAGGTAGTCGGACAAAACGGACGCAAGCCTGGCTGCACGATGTCGGGATTGTTCTTTGCAATGAGTTTAAGGATTACATGGTGATCATTGATAGAAAAGAAGTTCGAGTAGTCCAAGAAAAGCTGCTGGCGCTCAGGGGTCATTACTATGTCAACCACCGTGGAGGCATCAGAATCGACGAGAACGAATGGTGGTCGCAGGGTTGGTGGGGACGGGTCATTTGACACAGTTGCCTCGCGCTGAGCGTTGCGCTGGATAAGAGCAATCGTACTACAGTACTGAAGGGTGAGATCTTCAAGCAAGCGCATTTTCTTCTCGAGGCGATCTCGTGTGACAGTGAGTCGACTGATTACTGCATCAACGTTGTACTCTGTAGGTAGGCCGCGCCACTCTAAAATCTTTTTCTCTTTGGAAAGGACGTCGATGGCTGTCAACACATTCAAGGCATCGTAGATGCGCCTTCGAATGTTCTTCTCGTCGAAGCCTGACGCACCCTCAGCATCCAAAGGTCGGCTCTCGTTCACCAGGATATCTGCGATGTTGTTATAAGTCGATTTGGACAGAACGGATAGCTTATCACATACTCGAAGACTGAAATGTCTCAGCCCCTTGTGCTCGCGGCCTTTAGCTTTCGCAAAATGCTCTGTCGCGGCGAAATGTTCCTTAATCACCTCAGGAATGCCAGCATGACCGAGCGGGCCCCATACTGCATCTGATGGGTGAGGTGCATATCGACGCCAACCATAGCGGTTGACTACCACTCCGTCCGACGCTCCAGTGCCATCACCACCCGGAGCACCAGTCGTAAAGCCGGATCGCCGGCTTTCTCCGTCGTCGTCTGACTCGTCACCACTGTCGCGATCGTATTCATCGGTTTCTTCTGTGTCAGAGCCATCTTCCCCACGACGACTACTCACACGTCTCCCCTGTGCTGATTCAGGCCTCGTGCCGCGGCGCTGCGTCCGTCCATTAAGTCGAGCAAATGCTCTGCCGCGCTGAGAAGTCGATTCGCCTGCGTCTGTAGTTTCTTCGGTTTCTGAGGTAGCACCGGTTCGACGAACGCGCTTCAAGATAGGCCTTGCGCCATCTTCAAGTTCACCCGCGTCCACAGCCTGATCATCATGTGAGGCAGCGCTCTTTGCGCTAGCGCTACGACCTCCCCGGACCACTTGTAAAGGAGGATTCCCGCCCACACCCAGACCCATTACAACTGGTTCGACGGCCTGCGAGATGATAACGCCAGTGGGTAAGCCGAGGATAGACTTGGGCGGAGGTGCTCTTCGAGTGTTTCTTGAGATATTCGTGGAATCATCATCGTCGCTCGATTCAGCGTCGGTCTGAACGCGACTCGATGTGCCGCTGTTCGAGTTCACAGCCGGACTCACGTTGCCGCCATTTCCAATTTTCCCGCCACGCGTGGAGCGCTGCGATCTAGTGCGCGATGAGCGGTCGGGCGCCGTTAATGCTGCGGAGCTGGGGTCATCTGAAGCTGCACGTGGGTCAGTGTTTGTTTCTCCGCCTGTACTTGTTCCCGAACCGCGTCTACGCTTCTGGCCCAGTTCGCGGGAAGATTCATCCATGGGAAAAATGCTGGTAGGACGGCTATCAAGATGTTATGAGGCACGTAAAATACACCACTGGCTTGAGTCCTGTGTGACACGGTTAATTCTAGTGTTTCTTCGCAAGCGAAGATTAGATCTTCCTCCAATTCGGAACGGCCCCTTCAGTCATTCAACTTTCCAAATTCTCCAGTTTGACCTGTGATCAGTGCCGGTTTGCGGGGATACAGGCACCCTCTGGCGGGCGCCGTGTGGCATATGCAGTTTCACGGCCTGAGACTACTGGATCCACTTGAACTGCTGGGGCTCTGTCGTGACCCCCCGCAGACCACCCCTGGTCTTCACCTCTGCGCGAGTTTAACCGGTGCTGATCACATTTCTACATCATCCTGAATCGGGGAACGCGCCTAGTGGAGACGTCTAAGAACTTGGTTAGTGCATGTGGGGCAACCTGGAATGGTGTTTGCTTTGAATCTAGGCCCGGCGGCGGCAGGATTGCCTGCGAATACGACGACATGGCTTCCAGCCTACAACCTGAAGCTCGCATCACTCTGCATTGCTGCGGTACTCATGGGTCTCGTGAATTCCGATACTGACATTGCATCTATGTATAGACTATACCACCACTGTGATAACTACCTCATGAGGTAACTACGCTTACTTTACTTAGAAACGACGGCACGCGGCGATCTACACGAGGGCTGGTCTCCAACCATTTGTGGCCGCCCAGCAGTCAGCGAAAGATGTTTTTGTCTGTCGTTGCCGTCTCCGTACTGGTTCTCTACGTACTGATCTACACACTGCGGCAGATTGTGCGACGGCGATGTCAAGCCTGGAAAGATTATGTCACGTTGACCTATGAATCAATCGGACTCCAAGGGGTACGTAGCCTTCGCGTGGATCTGCACGAGAACGCGCTACGCTCGACCCCATTCGTGGAACTCAGTATAACTGCTGCCGGCATTTCTTGGAGCGCCCTACTAAATGGCAAACTGTTCACTCTTGATGTTACTGAACCACAAATAGGAGTAGTCCTACGGAGGTACTGTCCTGAAGACCTACAAGCCCTAATTCAGGAGAAATCTGAGACAGGGGCTGATCCCGGACTACGGGTAGAAAGTGTGTCATCGCACAGTAGCCCTCTTAGTCAGCCTGACTCGCATGTAGAGCCATTTCCTTCTTTCGAGTGCTCTTCGCTTGAGAGTCTTTTGCTCAGAGTGCTAAGTGTCGGCCGTGTAGGGCTTGTCCTTAGGACGGTCACCTCTTGGCTGCGCGTTCTTCATGCCGAACCGCTCGTGGAGAACTCGGTTTCGCTCTTTCTGCGTTTCCTTAATTATGTTCTATCACACCTGCTTCGCATTTCGTTGAGCCGCGGAACTCTCCTGGTCTCAGATCGCCATGTCGCGCTGATCGTTGATGAAATCTCAATCGCCGTTGAAACTGGTTTGAACCAACGGGAGGCTTCGGGGTCATCTATGCAAGATGCCCACCAGACGCGTGTCTCTGCTTCTTTGGACATATCTCTCGAGAAGCCCATGACAATCGCTCCCTTGATGCACAGGAAAGTGATTCCACCCTCGACCAATGCGTCGATGTGCGGAGCACTTACATATCTCGTCGAGGCTAGATGCATACTTTCACGTGCCAAGCAGCATGTCAAAAGTGTCGCCCGCGATGATCCAAACAGCCTTCGAATTATCCGGTCACTCTGCGACACGGAAGACGATCTGCACTCAGCTGAGTTCGGAGATCACTTCGTCACCCCAGACACTAACGCCACGATTAGAATGATCAGAAAGGTCGTCGACCTAGGGTACGAACCTACAAATGAGGAGTGGACCGACTTTGAATTGAGCCGTGGTCACGTTCCGATTGTTGCTCTGGGTCCATCGCGTGTCTCAACCGGTTTAACGGTAGGCCCTTACATAGGCAGGGTCCTGGTTGTCACGCCTTCGGTAAAGGTAGAGGTTGGGGAAATCGTCTTGGCAGGGAACATTGACGAGCTACCCAATTTCCTTGTGGAGACCTATGCAAGCATGTTAGTTTGTCAGACGCTTCAGCTTGCACAGAGCATGACAAAGGCCACAAAGACCCTCGAGGAGATGCTTCAAAAGGCATCAAACGACTTTGGTGGCAATCTGAACACAAGAACTGCATCCAACCCAGAACCCGGAGTAAGTTGGAGCTCCAGCATAGATCCTGAGAAGCGTGTGGAATCAGACGTAACTGTGCACATCAGGGTGCCAACCTGTCAACCCATGGTTTGCCACCTATCAGGAGTTGCGTTACTCCTGTACTCCTATCATGCATCTGTTCTCGTCGACAAGCGTCCAGTCTTCGAGCGATGTCATCAGTATGCTCTAGGAAAATCTGGATGTTACAACCTTGATCAGATGGGAGCTCAACTTGCGTGCGAGAGCATCGCAAGCACGTCATCCCCTGCAATGCTCCCATCGACGGGTGCGCTTGCAAACATTACAACGCTCTCACTCGCGAATTGCATCATGTCACGTCTGCGAGCGTTAACTCCAACGCGTATCGTAGGGCAGTTTCCTGCTCTTGAGAGATATACAAAACGGCAGCATCGACTGCATCGTGTCCAGCTGTCATCGATACAGCCTCTGCTCGCTCGGCGAGTGCTCGAACGCACTCCACCTACGTTGGTTACGTGCAGACTGCAGAGCCTTACGCTGCAGGTCCACAAGCCCCATGAACTCGCACAGACAGCGAACAGCAACTCATTGACCAACTCTCCCTTGCTCACAATGTTGATGTCTTCAGCACACCCTCGACCGCTCTTAGGCCTGGCGCGGGTTGAGACCAACTTCGCGTCGACCTTTGATTTGGACTCGATTTCGCTGAAAATTTCGCGTCAACGCGTTCTCAGCCGTCATCACAAAGAAGACGTTGAGCAGATTGTGAGTGCTGACTTGCAGGACGGGATCACACGACACTCCATACTTGATATTTCAAATCTTCATTGTACGTTTGATCTCCAAGGGATCATATTGGAGAGCCCTAGTCAGACCTCCAAGACCCCCATTAAAGTCGCCATTAGTGGGAATGTCGGACGAATGAACGTGCAGCTCCGGTCAGAGCTCGGCTTGCTGTTTCGCTGCTACATTTTTGGGCCGCTAAGTCTCGTTTCAATTGCCGGTAATCACTTGAGGCGGCATGAGCTTACAACTTTTCATCAGGTAGCCGCAGCTATGCATCTTCTTCATGCCATGCAGGCATTGTTTACAACACGCCTGGGAGAGTTGGCTGTCGAAGATCGCCTCGAGATCCTCGCCGAATTGCGCCGAATTCGGGACGAATGTAACGACTTGGTTCGAATCCAGAGTACTAATCCTGGATATGGGCCGATTGCACGAATTCTCACGTCTCGGACTTCGATTGCCGCGATATCTGGTCCTTTTCTCCCACCACCATCACTGCTTGACGTGTGGCGATGGCGTCGAATCAATCAGCCTCATCTTGCCGGCGTCAATGCAGCTCAGCTCTTGCTAACCAGCCCCGACTCTGACATTCGGATACATTCACCAGCTCAAAGCCAGGCAATCGAGTCTCTTCGTGATCCCATCGAATTAGATGTTGGTTACCGGTGTAGTGGAATGAAGCGCGCCACTAACACTATGGAATATACCACTTTGAGCACGACACCTATTTCGAGCAAACTAAAGTATCTTCTCGGTTTGGGGTATCAACGCTACCGGCCCGCCACGCTTATCGAAGCTATCACAACTTTCCAAACGTTGGTGCCCAAGGGCTTCGCAACGGGCTATTGCCAGACTCCAACCACATCAACATTGCATGAACTCGGTTGCAATAGTGCCATTCGGTATAAACTCCTGGACTGCACTCTGAGCTTCCATATTACGAGCGCAGAGATTGGGTACTACTCGGCAACGCGTCCACTTGAAGGACCCTTGAAATTTTTACCCGAAAGCTTCCGACGCGCTTACAATACCAGAAACGGTTCAGCGGTTACCCCCCTGGATGAACTGAGCCACGCTGAGAAAATGTTAAGCGCGTTGCGTAGATCAGAGCACACTACATCGCTAGAATCAAGGCTCCTTTCTGCAGCTCCATCCGCTGCATGGAAGGCGATCTTCGAAGAGGTCTTAATCAAGCATTTAGGTTCAGCGTTTTCGATCGCTCCTTGTCCGATCACTGAGGAAAGCACGCCCCTATGGTTAATCATTAAAGTCGGAACCATGAAAGGTGGAATGCGTTTAGCCACTCCGCTCGTACTTGGTCTCGCGAGCAAATTGGCGCTGTCGATGAATTGCCGGCAGACATCGACAACAGCGGATGCCACATTAAATCACAGCCCCGGCGACAGAGGATTCGGAACCTCAGCTCCGTCCCGAGACAGCACGCCGGAGCGTGTAGCTTCCCCATCACATGCAGACTCACATCCTAGCTCGAGTCCACAGGGCTTTGAACGTCCTTCATTAGTGGACACCGGACGACCGTTGGAGGAAATTCTAGATTCAACACTCCACTGGCTTGACTGGAGCAGCGGGACCCCCTCACAACAGGAGGAACCGTCCGAGCAAGACGTGTCCTCACCGCCCTTAGGCCAAGATGTAGGTGAATCCCTTGAAATCTTCACACCCGAGCTTGCGTCAACCCTAAACTTCACTCGAATCCGCGTTTCAATCCCGGTCACCAGCACTGCTGCGTCTCAATTAACGCTGGAAGTTAAGGATTTTGATGCAGTTATCACTCGAGAAGCAGTCATCGCCTCCCCACTGCTTTGCTCAGGCTACACCAATGAGGCGAACGATATGCGTATTCTCCATCTCGATCAAGCTGTTGGAAAGTTCCCAATCGACTTGACTCATGTTATGACTCTGCGTAGTAGTTACGCTCTTCCGACAGGCGGGGTAGGAGTTGAAGACGCGTTTGTGGCAGAAGGCGACAGAGACGCTGATGATTACGATGCTGCGGTAGAAAACCTTCAGCAGGCAATAGCTTCGAAGTATCTTGCATCCATCACTAGACCGCTCCGATGGACCGCGAACGCTTCACTTCGGACATCTGTCGGGAAACCTCAGTCACCGTCGCTTCAGCTGATCAGTATGCTTTCAGCTTCTTTCCGGTTGGCGATGGCACAGACGCTAAGTGAATTTGACTCGAAGTTTCCTAGGTTGTCGTGCAATAATTGCGACGACTGCATCGAGTGCGATAAGCTGGAGCTGGCCGAAAGGCTCTCCTGCGATTGTAGCTGGGATGTCACTCGTGACGCAGGTAACTCTGAGTCGTCTACTTTATCAGATCATGGCCATCCTGTTTCACCCGGTGTGCGCACACTCGAATGTGACTGTATTGACCAGATTGCTTCATCTCTGCTCCCCAAGCCGCCACAACCTGTACCAAGCTTTGGCGATAAGGGTATTGTTATCGATGTCGCGAAAACCGACATCTGCTGGACTCCGGTGGGGACAGAAATTGCCGCTCTCATTGTTCATGACGTTCTCTGCGCAATTCCCGGTTCGATTCCGCTTGATATTGTTTCCATTGCACAGCAGCCTGTTTGCGACTGTGTGCCATTCGTTGGGGCGCGCTTAACAGAGTTTGAATCCACGCATCAGACATCGCAGTGCGAGGTCTCTCATGAGTGCCCCTTAGGGCCGACGCTTCTATCTCAAGTCCGAGCTGCGCTAGCAGAGGACGCGATAGATGGAGTAGAAGCTAGGGTAGGTGTTGTTGTTACGGCGCTTCGAGACGAACGAAAGAAGCAACAAAGACGACTGCGTGTTGACTTGAATATTGGTCCAGTCCGCGTTCAGTTCCCATTTGCGTTTAATCGACTCATCTCGGTTTCCCATGATGATCAGAGTGACGGAATCATTGAAGCGGGAGAGGAAGTCTCAACTTTTATGCAACCTGAGGGTAAGTTTGCTTTCGAGGCCTCACTTTGCCGGCTGAGCATTGCGGCCCCCGCGAATGATTGGCGTTTAACACTTGAAAACGTCATGCTGACTCGTAATGATGGAGAGTTTTTACGTTGCCCGCTTGCCGGGCTCAGGGGATTTGAAGCTAACATTTTGCGACTGTCCGACGTCTTCACATTTGACCCCTGGGAGATGTCTTGGGGTGTTCCGAAAGGTGAAAACCTGTTCGAAAGCCCATTTGTGCGGTCTGCGAAGGCACTCGCAACGAACGAATGTGATGTGGGAATCTCGAACGTTGGCAATATTCGAACAATCATGGATGCGTTAGCTGACACTGCACATCACATGTCAGTGCTTGAAATGCAGTTAGACTCTACCCCAGATGGACCCACAAGCTTGAAACCAACCCTTGGGGATGCGACGCTTCAAGAAGCATCGGCTAACCACTTTGCAAAAGTGCTTCTAGCAGCGTTAGTAGAGAGTCTGAATCTGTGGGGATGGAACTTGCCGGAAGCACTCAGGCGCAAGGGTGCGGGCCTGGTGAACTCACACAGTCACGACCTGCTTGACACCTCTACAAAGCTGGGCACGGAGGCCTTGCAATCGTTGATGTCGTTGCTCTCTGAGTCCTCCCCTCAACATCTGGTGCAGTGTCTGGAGGAATATGGTCAAAGCATGCTCTATGATGCTTCTGTAGACCAGAGACAAGTCGACCGTTTTGCCGCGCTAGCGGTTACAACGGGACTTGCACCCATGCACCATCGGAAGGTTACATCCGTTGCGTCATCAGCACCATCGGAGGATCACATAGACAATCATGCAAGTGAAGAACCTGATGATGAAGCAAAATGCCCTCTCACAAGCCAGTCTGCTATCAAGGCAGAGGTGCATCGTCAGCGACACAAAACATTCCAAGCAGCAATGGAGTTCTTCAACCGTGCTTTGACTGCCCAAATGGCAGTGGACCCTGCATTAATTCAGTACAGGAACGCCTATGCATATGACTTCGGGCACGGATCGTCGCAAAAGCTCTCGGTAGAGGCCGCTGTGGTGCGTGGGACTTGGACCCAAGGGTTGCAGCTCGATTTAATTCACTTGGTCAAAGAGTGTGCTGCGGCGGTAATCGGGCTGAAGTTCTCGCTATACTCGATGCTTTGGCCCACTTGCCCAAGATTGCATCGTCATCTAAACAGCCTATTCCCTTCAAAGATGGGTACAGGTGTCCTGTTTGACGAACCTCTTCCGCTCGATCCTCCGCTGACGTTTGCTGACCTGTCATCTCCAATAGTGTCTTTGATTGCGCACGACAGACCCCACAGCCTCTTAGAATTCTTGACTTGGAGTCGAAGAGACCGTGCTCCATGGCTAGCTGATCGGACAATGTTGACCTCGCTGAGGATCGAGGATGTTGGCATTACAGTTGATGTTGCAACACCTGATGACTCTGTGTCTGCCCGGCTCAATAAGCAAGGCGAACTCGGGAAGCGCGTGGAGATGCAAAGCAGAATCGCGAATTCGATTCAACGTATCCTCGAGGATCCCATACCACATGGATCCACAACGAGTAAGCATCTAAACTTCGAGGCAGGGTCGTATTTCGCAAGCTCCGTCGGAAGTGCAATCAGCGCTGCAGTACAAGCGGTTGCTTCACTTCTTCCTGCGCCGAAGATTACGCTGCATATGGAGCAAGTATTGTCTTGGTCTACTCCCCATGCTTTCAAGTTTAACGGGGTCACCGTTGCTGTTACTCCACCCTGCCGAGCAGATTTGCAGCAGCATCTTGAGCGTAATGGTCACTGTCTGTCAGAGCTGCTAACGTCTCCGAGGCTGCGACGTGCTCTGGCATTTGTTCCCCCAACACATCACCTGCCCTCGGCTCAACCTTTCAAATTGCTCAGTGTAGGCTCGTTCACATTATCGCGGCGTGGCTTCACGCCTTTACTTGCCACTTCATGCCTGAAAGAGGAGCATCTCCTCCTCGCTGATTACTTGGATCTAGATATTCGTATTACACGGCCATCCCTACGGTTGGGTGCCAAATTGCCGATTGGCTCGTTGCTTTTTGCCGTTAGTGACGGTGTAACGGAAATGATTACACGTCTTACAGCCTCCCAACGTAAGGAGGATCAAAAGCTCTTCGAGGCACGAGCCGTTGCGGAGGTCACTAGTGCACGTCTCGCAGACTTCGAAACCATTGGAGGAATCATCACTACAATCGACAAATATTCAAGAGCGCAAATGGGCCCAGGATACTTGTCCCCACCCCCCGTGCCAGCTCCAAACATTCACTTGAATTTGAGAGAAATGGCATTGACTGTAGCGCAAGATCCAATGGAGGTATTCTTCTCTGAGATGCTGCCACTGTGGCGCCAAGAGCGCCTCGAGCAACTGCGTCGTGAGAAGCTTTTAAAGGTCAGGGTTCGCCAGGAAATGCTCATGCACTCAGAGGATCCGAATGATGGCCGAGTGGATACTTCTACACCGATGGAGTCAATGCCGCAACACGTCAAACACATAGCGCTCCAGAATCGACACTTGCATTATACTCTCAATCTGCACAGATACAACGCTCGTAGATATATTGCAAAGGTCAGGGCGAAGCGGACGCTCATTTCAATGAGGAATCGTGAGGCTATGCGTGCGTCAGCAACGCTAAGGAACCTGTTGGATGAGATGGACCAGGAAGTCTTCGCAGATTCGGTTTATTGCTCATTATTCCGAGCGGTGCCCACGGCTGTGAAGTCCAGTAGTCCTTTAGAACAGACGGACATTCCTGGGTCCTTAGGCCTCCTCTCGACGAATTTTTGTCAACAGGGCACGCAAGTGCTCCATAACACGCCTTTTACGGCTTGGTTTGACGGTCCGCATGCTGCTTCATTTTTGCTTAAATTTTTCGATGACGTCTTGATGAAGGAATCAGCGCAACGGTTCGCTGCTCCCTATCGTCCAAGGCAGCCGGGACAATCGTACCCATCAAGTTCAAGCTGCATGGCAGCAGATGGCACCATCACATCACAACACCACAGCGAAACCAGCCCAGAATTAACGGACAAATCACTTCTCATGCCATCAATGCGATCCCTGATCTCGCGTCTATTCGTCGCCTATGACCTGAGCCCATTCGTTTACTGCATGGGTACATCGATGCCTCACCTTGTGACTCCCAGTGCATGCACATGGCGTGTAGAGCTTGTTGCCGAGCCTAATGCCCCTATTCTTGCTTCCGCAGGTGGAGCCATCCCAAAGCCTATGCTTGTGGATGATCTCTGTGGGAATGAGGAGAACGGCGAGGATTCCACTTCCACCGAACCGGATCCCGCCGCAGAATCCTCAATCATGCGACAACGAAAAGAGTTACCTTCAACAGATAAAACGCAATCAAGCGCTCGTTTTGCACTCGCTGATGATGTCCTGGAGGGAGAAAGACTGCAACCGGGTCGAGACGCTTCACGCATTGAGGATCCCAGAGATTTCCCCCCGGGCTCGCCGATGCCAGAGAGTACATCCAACTGGCTGGACAAGAAACACTTTCCACTGTCGCTACTCATGTTCGCTTCTCAAAGGCTGTGGGCCGATGAGACAGGTGCACTTTTCGATGCTGAAGATCTTAGCCCGTGCGGTCAGACTGATATCTCGCGTCAGATTGCCCGCCAGAGAAGACAAGCGAACCCCGTGAAAAGTGATGACCTGCTCCAATCCGAGTCTCAGCAGGTAGAAAAGGTCTTCTTCAAACGTGGCGACGGTGAGCTACTGCGGAGGAGTCGGTCATTCGCAACTGCGGATCGGCACCATATGGCGCTTCTAGAAACGCCCAGGGTAAAGCATAGCACATCTAGCGCGCAATCGGCACTCGCAGATCGCTCTCCGCTTGCGCAAGGAATGGCATCGCCGGTTTCTGGTCCTGACATTCTTGATGTATGCCTAGCAGGCCAGCAGACCCACCCTGAGGAATCAGAAGAGAAACTTCATCCTCCGAGAAGGCTGTTCAGTTCGAGCTTGCAACACGAATTGGAGAACGAGCTGAGCGCCGAATATTTCATGTCGCCACTAAGACTGCCCTCATTGCCAAGAAACCCCACATTTCTTATTCCTGGTGAGCCCCTCCAAGTATCTGGTTCATTTTTAGGTAGCGAGGATACCTCCGTCGCGGGAAGCCGCGCAGTCCCTTGTGAGACCTCTGAAACGGGGTCGGTACCATCGCGCTCGACAAGACCAAGATGGTTGCATCACGTAACTCGAGGAATGTCTAGCTCGAGCCTTAGCGGCGGATCTTCAACGGATGGAGTCTCTGCTTGGGTCGAGGAGCTCGCTTCGCTAGAACAAAGTCTGGGACAGATACAATTACCTGATCAGCCCATCCTTCCGACTTCACCATATGCCCCTACGCTGTACAGTTCACCACGAAAGTTCCTTGGTTTAAGAACTCCTCATCGCGAAAACTTTAAGTTCGTCCTAGGGCGCGACCTGCTTGTTAGCCTGCTTCGAGATCGATCATCTCGACGGAAAGCACTAGCGAATAAGCTCATAGCGCAGGCTCGCAAGATCTATCATCAGGTGCAAGGGCAAGACCTGGAACAGTCGAAACAGGCAGCAGAACTTGCAGCAGCCATGATTCTTGACACAGAAGATATCAGCTTCACTGGGGAACGGGCCTTTAGGCTTGCTCGCCAACAGCAGCTGATTCAGGCCCAGCTCCAGCGTGTGGCACTGCGATTCCGAGAGCTTGCATTACAGAAAATGAAAGCAATCGAACGGGCTACTCGAGGGTATTTGATCCGTGTTGAGATCGGAGCGGTATGTGTGGATACATCTGCTCGGGGGCCGCTTGTCGAGTATCAAACCCAAGAGTCGCTGGAGCGGGTCAAGGTAGAGCTTGAGACTGCACTAACACCATCAATGTATCGTGCCAGAATCAATAGGGCGCATTCATTCCTGCCAACACCTGTTGTATACGCGGCTTCGCGGGAAAATAGGCATGCAGGAAAGTTTTATACTCATGCGAACTCGATACTGTTCAGAGACAGAGATCCTGTCTCTACGATCGAGTCGACCTGCCAGGACTTAGCCAAAGGAATTGTCTCTGAGGCCTTCTCTAACCCTGACCAACAAACGCAAGAAGCTGAATACGTGCGTGTGAACACGCGTTGTGAATTAGACGCACAGTTGAGCGAGTATCGAGGATATTTTTCATTCGCACTGTACGAGCTCTACCTGAAGGCTTCTCGTCTGATCCATGGTGTGAAGCAACCCTTCTCAGATGACAGTGAAAATGACTCGGGTGCTGCAGATTCCTTGTGTTTTCTATCGCCCGCTTCGCTTAACAAAGCCCTAGCCCTTCATTTGGCATATTCACAGAGCAAGGCCAGTCCAAACAATCCGTCAACAACTGGTGGAGATGATAGCTGCACAAATCCACAGTGGACTCCAGTGTTTGGACAGTTTTTCCACACCGCCATCACTACGGTTTCCCTGTTCGTCGGTTGCGAGAGATTGATCCCGATGATGTCCTTGGGTCGAGCCGTGGTTACAGGCTCGGTACTCGTTGCAGCAGAGACTTCTCCCGCAGCACTAGTACGCTCAAACTTAATGCAGGACTACTTCCTTCCTCATGAGGTTACAGAAGGCATGGTCACGGCTCGCTTCCCCGTACGCCTGTTTATGGATACTCAGGGAGGAGCCGAAGGACTAAAACTGACGTTCTCTCCCCATTTCATCCAACCACTGATGGGAGCAGGATCAGTCCTGCATACCTTACTGCCTCCCCTTCCGTATATTGTAGACATCGATCGACTTGTTGATGCCCTCAACTCCACGCTCCGAAGTGTCCTGAACAAGTTGATTCGGTCGAAGCGGTGTGCGCTAAACAGCGGATCCTGCGCTGGCGGAATAATAGGATCTGCACGCTCGTCGTGTATCCCCAGAAATGAGAAATCTCCCACATCCGTACCTTTCACATTAAGCTTAGACGCGTTTGCCTCACCTATTTCGTCGCCCTCTGCTGCGGCTCCGCTGTCCAGGCTTCGCAGAAACGCTCGAATCTCATGGCATCCGTACACTCGAGTAAGGCTTTTCACGTTCCTTTCGAGCCCACAATCGGATATGCTTCCCGAACACACTGCACCTTCCGACCTCGTGGACCCTGCTTTAATGAAACTGCACTTCCCAGTCGTGAACATTGCCTCGGCTATCTACAAATTGCTGTCTCAAGTATGTCAGGGCTCGGCTGTTCTCAAGTGTGAGCAGACAGAAGTGCTGCTGCTCCTTCCTGCATCGAATGAATCTACAATGCAGGTCTCTGCCGAGTGTGACTCGGCAGATCTTATGCTCTTACAGGCTCACTACATCAATGGAGTTAGATTCCGTGAATTTTGTGCCCGAAGAGCCCGGAAACTTCGTAGTTTGAAGGCGCGCGAGTTGCAGCTGGAGATCGAAGAGTGTATTGACGCACTGCACTTAATTGAAAGCCGCGTTTGTCGACACTCACTAATGAAAGACACCACAACATCGGGAAGCCCTGCAGTTTTAGGATCGCCGCGTCGAGAGTGCTCAGCATCGTCAAACTCGTTTGTCGAGTTGCAACAGTTGGGTAAAGCAAATGACTTGAGGGCCTCCTACGATATGCTTCGTTCCAAAGCTTGGCGTCTGATTCAGGAAACTACTGCTTTAGCAGTGGCCGATAGGCCCGTGCTCCCTATCACAGATGTGGATGAATTTATCGTAGCAACTCGGACATATCCTTTGATGCCTATGAAGCCCCATCAGGAGAGAATCGCAGAAATCTTTGATCCGCTCAAAGACACTCCAGATGTGGTGCAGAATACGACACTCTTTTTCCAAACTAGATCTGATCTAGATCGCTCCCCTCCACTGCTTGCACTTGTGCCGGAGTATCAAGGCTCACTTGGGCATTTCATCGGCTTTGAGCACAAGAGACTTCGAAGTCGAGTTTTCCCGTGTTCAGCCATTCCGAATGACACCATGTGGCACCGTACGTTCACTCGCATCCTTGTTGATCTCTCCCAATTCGTCAAGGATGGAACAAATGTGCTGAACGCCAGCGATGTTAACGCACAAGAAGGCACCGTCGCAGAGTTGGCACGCAGCGTGTTCAAAACGATCTATCCTTGCCCGGAAGATGGAGATACCAGTGATTTTAGCCCCTTTTATACACCACCAGACAATTCTCCAGAAGGGGCCTCGATCTCCGAAGAGACCGCTGAATCGCCGGTTGAGACCCGTAGGACTGGCTCTGGCAGCGACGGTGCTGTGGGCTCGAGTGCCGCACGCTCACTCTTCCATTATGTGCATCCCGCGTTGTTTACTGATCTCAATGACGATGAGGCACAAGCACTTATCCAGGCCTGCAAGGAGTTGAAATTGGCCCCTCATTTCCTTGCCTCCCCAGACACCCTTCATCGTCACATATTCGTGTGCACCCAGCCTCATCTCAGGCTAACTGTGGGTGCAATGATGATCCAGTGTGCGCAAAGCGTCGTCTCAACTGACGTTTCGAAGTGCCGACTGAGGCATACAAGCTTTCTTCGACCCCGAGACCCAATGGCCATGGCCGAGGCGCTCAAGTGGGATGAATTCGGTGTATCGGTCACAAGATTGAATGGAATTGCGAACCGTCAAAAAGCAGCACCTGATGTTGACATGCAAGATCACGAGGACAAGGCATGTGCTGCATCGGCTTCTCTCACGGTCGAAGAGTATGTGGCAACTTCAACTAAGCTCGTCTACGGCCAGTGCCAGCCACTGGCAACATTATCTCATATTAGGATTCGCATGATGTTGACAGCATCAGACAATCTTCTCTTCCTCGCCACCGACAACACTGGCAAGAAGCCAATCACAAAGTCTCTACCCTTATTGCAACAGGCTGCATTGCATGTCTTTTTGTCGGTAGCGGTCACGGACGGTCCCAGCGAAGAAGAAACTGGATTAGACGACAAAGACCGGGCCGAAGGCCAATCTGCAATTATGGCAAATCTGTATTCCTCATCACTTCCATTCTTCGTTGCCTTTGGATTTTCATACGGCCAGCTGAGACATAAGATGTACCAACCCATCCGTTCAAAGTATATACGTTACTGTCACTTGCGATTCGGCAACTATGAGGATGAAGACTCATGGAGGGTTCCGTCGAGTAGCCAAGCTTTGCCTAGCTCAGATCGCGCTGAGGATAGCTATGGGAGCATACGATACGCGGAAGTCGAACCACCGCAATGGGAGAGCCTAGACGACGATGATAGCGACTTAGAAGATGGTCAGGAGTTGTGCGCTAAGCGGGTCCTTAGCGTTGACGAGAAGATTGATTTACGATCAAGGTTGCAACTGTGGACTTCTTTGATGGAGTACTACGCGGGCGAGTTGCGCGAACTGACGAACCAGGATCTAACTCGAGATCCAACAACATGCCAGAGGCTGCTGAAGTCCGCCATGAACACGCGAACGCGTCCTGCGGTGATAACTCGCAAACATTCTGATAGTCACACAAACATGATGTTAGCACCAACAGCCCGTAGCCTCCTTGCACTCCCACCGTGGTGCGCGCCGGACTCACCTGCCTCGTTTATATTGTGGGTTGCTCGAAAGGAGAGCGCCCGAAAGCTTGATGAGTTCACCTCGAGAAGGGCATTAGAAGGTCTCGGGTCTACAACTAAACACGCAACCGAAGCGGAAACGAAAGCATTTTCATATGCTGTATTAGCAAGCGAATGGGTAGGACGCAGTCCATACTTTGCACTTGCTATCGGCGGTATCCATTTGGAGCAACTTGTAGTAAAATCAGTGTCAGCGACGATATGGCGTGCAACACATGGAGGATCGCCTGCCAAGGGTATCAGAGCGTCATTCGGCCCACTCGTAATGTGTGGAAGGATTGTTGATGTTATTCCTCGAAATCGAAAGGCTGAAGGATTCAGCGCAACGCCTGCAGAGTCACTGGGAGGTGCCTCAAGGGACGACTCTGATGAGCAGCTACCGCCCCTACCCATTTGTGGGACGCTGTTCGGTACGAGTCCTGTTAAATTGGACTCAGTATCCTATACCTTTGAATGTGTACCTCGAGCTTTCATTCCGCCGCAGACTCCACTTCCCCTAGTAGCGCCAGAGCTGTGCACACTCGTGCATACTGAGTCGGTTCACTCTCACAGCAAGTCATCACGACAACATATGTATTCCAGAACGGCGCATCAATCGGAGCCCATGGGGCAAGCGTCAGCTGTAAGATCATTTGACGCGCCGAACGAAGACAATGGTTCAATTAGTGAAGCCTCTGATGGTCCCGATGGTCACCGAGCGTCAGTAGTTGCTCGCTGTGGATCGCTTTGGCAGTGGTGCGCGACCGAAATACCCTTCCCGTTACCCAACTCATTTAACTCGTCTGGGACTCAGCTTGTCTTCCCGGCTGGATCACCTGTCCCGAACTTACCTGCGGATCTAGCTCTTCAGCCTGTCTTAATTGATATGATTAATTCACGCTGGGGCTGCCCTATCCTGCCAACTAACGCGAGCCTGCTTCCGGTAATTCGGCAGCAGTTTTGCATTGTTGGCGTCAAACTAGTTGTCGAGAGTATCAGCATCGTGTCCGTAAATTCGCCGCAGCTTCGAGAACTCTTGCGTAAGCGAGGTTTGGCTCGCTTGCGATGGACCGGCAGCAATCGCGTTGTCGTCCACTATTATGAGAACCAACGTTTCCGATTGGGGGCGGGGTGGTCAAAAGACAACCTACTGCCGACTGATCGCCCGGCGTTCTCCACGAAGGATGGCACGCGCCGTATTGAACCGGAGGCGATCAAACTACCTAGTGCAGATTGGGTCTGGGTAACTCCATGGGAAATCGATCTACCGCTTCGTGAGGAAGGCGAAGTTGATGAAGAAGGGTGGGAATATGCGCATGACTTTCCGCGCTCATTCAGTGGCAAGAGACATTGGTACTCGAACGTGCGGCGCAGACGCTGGGTGAGAGTGAGAAAGTTGGTCGCAAATAGGCGATCTCATCGGGCGCCGTCGCTCTTCGCAGGATCTGCTACAGTAGTTAGTGAGAGGTCGGTGGTTTCGTCCCCTAGTCGATCCTCTGGTCCTAAATCGATCCCCGAAGACTTAGGCTCGATGTCAGACGCTACTGCTGCTCGCGCAAGGAGCCTACTTGGGCGCGTACCAGGCGTATATCAACCTAGAAAGCTCAGCACTTTGGCATCCGAGAGGCTGGCTCGGCTCGTCACCCCACCAGCCAGAAGACAGTTTGCGCCAACCAATGCCATACCCATTCAGGTATTGCAGCACCATGGCCAGAGGATGATGCGAGATATGTGCGCGTATCATCTAGCAAATCTTCCTGCTTACTTAAACCGTCCCCGAGGAAAGGTATGCACGACTGGTATCCGAGAGTTCGATGAAGATTTGATCGACGCATTGGAAGAGAAGTCATTGTCCCTCAAGAACCAGCAAGCTGCTGATGGTGAATACGTCGATGAGGATGACGAAGATATTGATGCGGAGCTGAATGTTCTGATGCGAGATACCCCAATCATGTATATCCACCGGATTACCTTCTTCCAAAACACGCCACTCCTGGACACAACTCGAAATGGCATTGGGTACCATCACTCGTCTACGAACAAGTTTGCCGAGGCCAAGACTCGTAAATTCCAGCTGCCAGCTGCATCTGGTATTAGGGCCAGCGTTGACGATGTGAGCCCGGACCTCCAACTCCAGCTTGAAGCAGAAGAAGAGCAAATGATAGAGCGAAAGTGGCTCCGCCTGGACATCAGCAAGGCTAGACAATATTTTGTCCATGGGTATATGCTAGATCCTGTGCCAGTGGGCGACACAATTGGTACCAGCCCAGCGGCAATGCTTCGTGCGAGTGCGAGCCTACTAGCAGCCCTTCGGTACTATCGAAGCGCCTCCACAGCTGTTGGTGAGACTAAGACGTCCCCTTCTCCATTTATCTCATATCCACAGAGTGTGGCATGTCGCAAGGTCAGTTCGATTATTTCTAGACGCTATTATAATCTGATTCAAAGTAAATACTACGCATTTGTCGCTGAGGTGCGCGAAACGTTGCAGTCCGCCGCCGGAACTCTCGGATCTGGTAGTTGCGTAGGAGCCAACCGGAATGGTTTGACTCATCATTTCGATCTTTATGGACTGAAAGTACTTGCGAGTCCTGCGAGTGTCCGCGACTCAGTGACAATTGCTGCGTTCTATAAGGATGCAGCAGAAGAAACGGCCCGCACCTACCGTGTCCTTTTATACCAAACCTTGGGAATGGACACATTGGCTCATGCGGATGCGGAAGGAATGTTAGCTCCCCCCAAGCCGCCGAGTGAAGTATTCGGTTTCGGAGACATACTCACGGGTGGTGTGATTGAAGGCCACGCTCGAAGCTCTGCTGATGTATTGCGGCGCAAGATAGATACGAAGAAGCTGACGCGGCTGGCAAAGCCGGAGGGCGGCGCACTAAACCAAAGCTTGACAGCAGCCATGCTAGGAAGATTTGCCAACCAAACTGGTTTGAGCCGCGCATCATGGCAGCGCATTGCGGCAGAAGAGATTGCCGAGGCGAGGACCGAGCACTATTTCGCGCACAAGCGTCTCTTAGAGAGTAAGGCTCTGCTAGCATCTGAGGCTCGAAGGCTCTTGCAAGCTGCTAGGCTATATGTTGCTGCAAATGACCAACTTACAGCACGCAAGCTGTGGGAGGCTCAAGAGAGTGAATTCCTGCGAACAAACGCGCCTCCGGATCGCTTTGAGCGCGTGGATGATGCGAGCATACTTAGCGCTCCGAGCGCACCAAACACAGAAACCAAGGTATCCCAAGGTCTCGATGACAGAATTCTAGACGCCGGGGATACATTCGATGATGACACATTGACAAACTTTTTGCTAACTGAGGCCGAGATTACCGTTGATAAGAACCACAAAGATAGTGCCTTTGGTACGGTAGGGTCGCCTACGCAAAGCGAGAGTACGCTGCGCTCGGTACCACCGTCTCCGACTCAGAAGAGCCCGAGTAAACTGAAAGGTTTCTTCTCATGGTTTAAGAAATTGGGTGGCTCAGGCAAGGACACGAAAACCCAGGCTCAGTCCACGCTAGATGTTCACACAACTGCTGAAACTGCTGTCCACGAACTGGCTCTCGATGAGGCACTGGTAAAGCCACCTTTCCATGAGGAAGAAGAGCAAATCAATGATGCTGAAATTGCCGCCGCAATCGTTGAGGATAATCCTGAGCAATCTGCGAGAATCACGAAAATGGGTGAGACAATTTTACCGCTTGAGGCCCTCTTCGCAGAGCACAAGCATGATACATCTAATTCGTTGAGGCAAATCCCGGAGGATGGCCATAGGCGCGATGCTGATGACGTCCCCCCTTCAATGGAACTTGATCGTTTCAATGCCTTCATTCTTCCCGTTTCCAAAGATGGTCGGTCTGTGCCCCTGTCACTAGGTCAATGCCTTTCAACCCAAGAATCCGACCGAGTCGAGACTCTTCAGCCTGATCGGCAAAGACCTGCGCTCACTCATTCAGTGTCTTCTGAACCCACTCCCTCCAAGATGTGGAGTTCAAACCTTAGATCCCTTAAGACGCTGCGAGTGTCAGAGCCGGAAGAAACCTATGCAAATATCTTGGATGTACGGCTGCGCGATGTCCAGGTGCAAATTGATCTTTCAACTAAGACTAGTAAGTCACGGCTACTTTTCTCCGTCGCCACGGTGTTGGTGGACGTGCAAACCCATTTCATCGCCCCGAATGTGCTGATCATTCCCATCGGCATCCAGGTTGAACCATTCCAACACAAGCTGATTCCGGCTGTGAACGCTCTCACGGCGAATGTACGGCTTCTGGGAATTCAGACGTGGATGTCCCCAGCAGATATTGACGTGAGCCGAGGACCGTCTTGGGCACCTACCGAGCTTGTCGCTTCGGGAATACTTGCACAAGAAGATGGCGGCTCAGTAGCTGCAGATGACAAAATGGACGACTCCGATGAAGCGACTCCAGGACGAACTACAAGACCACTGGAACTAAGCGACTTACCAGGCCTTGTAGTTGATTCTGCACCATCCGAGGTGAATTCCGCGCTTGTCAATGATCGAAAATCACGTCTGCTCAGTACGGCTCGGACTGGCTCCATTGATATCAATCTCCTGTCTGGACCCAACTACGAGACCACAAGGAAATACTTTGCTCTCGCTTCCCTCCTAGAGCCATTTGAGTCCGTGAAGGCCTTTAATTTCCGTGATGAGGCCATCCGCGAGTGGTTGAAGACAACCTCACTGCATGATTTGGCAGCGACCACAGTGCTTGCTGCGCGCTGTGGCCAAGCTACCTCCGCTTCCAACGTAATGAAGTTTGCATACGGTGAAGTTCCAACGGCAGTTCCTTACGAGGCTAAGCTGCGAACAGAAGCATCATCAGCCGAGACCAATCAGATTCGTAAAACAATGGAATCTTTAATGGAGTGGTTTGATATCGTGATTCATTTATTGCGAAATCTTGACGGACTCCAGGATCAGCAGCACTTTGGTCCAGGTCCGACTGCAACGTCAAGTTTATTATTTGCGCAAGCCGCCGCCCCGGGAACATTGAAGCCTTTCATTCGGTTGCCTTCTGTGAGTCTAGCTGCCAATCTCTACCCACTCGCAAATCTGGTTTACGACCATCCTCCCATGTTGGCCCACGAAGACTCTTCCGTGCGCGGACGTCAACAAAGCATCTCTGAACAGGGTCAGGAAGTTATATCCCTTCAGGATTTTGGCATAATTGCGCCAGTCATTCCCTCTGCTTCCCCCACCTATTCGCCTCAACAACACTATCGAGCCACGCTACATGTTCTGACCGCAGGTCAAGTCCTTGATTTCAAGAGTAATTTGTCGGACGAGACTCTTCATCGAGTCCATGTCAAGGATTTTATTTATTCTCCCCCTGACCCCTACACACGAATTGGACGAGGACGCCATCAGCTAGACGTGGCTATACCGACTATATCAATCGATTTGAATCCCATGACGCTTGCTCTCTTTGTTGGGTTCATTCGGGACTTGGTAGCGACCGAGGGTCTCTTGTATGGAACTGTGCTCGGGTCTGCTCGTGAGCATGCGGGTGGAGACTCGTCCCAAAAGCAGATACAACGCGAAAACATCCTGAAGCAGCTCGCGCTTCAAGCCGCCGCAGGTCCTACTGGTCGATTGCTTCAAGCTGCGAACGAAATCGCCGATGCACAGCTTGGGGGTGTAGTTGATTTTGAAAATCCAGTCCTGAAGGCATTACTCCCACTCTCCTTACCCTCGCTTGGTGAATGTTACCGACGGGCACGGAATGCTCATAGGTTAGCAACGTGGACCCTCGCTGAGATATCTATGTTCACGCGAGATCGAAGTGAGTCGGCATGGCTAGTTCCGAAGTTCACTCGATCCCCCACTACGCCAGCTGCATCACGAGCGAGTCAGCAGGCAGGTCTTGATGAATCGAAGGTTGCAAGCGTCTACTTCGAGCGTGAAGATTTAGGTCCCTTGGTGCAGGCATTTGAACGCCTGGAAATCGCATGTCGTAGTTCTCCCCAAGTTGTTGAGTCGCATTCGTCTGCACAGCCATCAGGTGGTACTACGGTGTTGAGTCCCGCATCTGTACCCTTAGTATACAGCATGTTGAGATGGGCCATCGGATATGAAAACCAACATACTATACGTCCACCGATGAGCGCTAGCTCTGAGGCAATACCTTGTACATTTGAGCGTGTGGTGCCGGAGCCAATTATCCAACACCTTTTCAATTGGGAACTATTGCGACACCTGAATAATCATTTCGATGCAGATGAAGGCAAAACACAGCTTTCTATACTCCTTGATGATATGGTGCCAAGTATTCGTAGGTCGACGACCACCCTTGCTCCGGAGCCCGCTGTGCCGCAAATATACGTGATTCGCGCATTTCTACGGCACATGCAAATGGCGATCGAACGGAAAGCCCTTCAGGCCCGTCTAACGCCAGCGTACGTTCACGATCGTGACTGCGTTCCTGAACCTGGCGGCGATCTATCCTTTTACCAGTCCGATGCTTCGGTCACCTTCGTCGAAACTCGAATTCTTTCCAGCGAAATGCTTGACGATTCACAGCTGTACGCGTATTTGAAAGAGCGCCTTGTTAACCATTGGAAGAAATGCAGGAGAGCAACGAACGATTTGAAGACCAATGTAGCCGAAGAAGACCAGTATCTGCATATCCCGTTCTTGAGGCTCGTCGAGAACCGGCGCACCCTGCTCGAAAATCTACATGGGGCAGCTGTAGTAGCACGGATTGTTTCTGAATCGCCCCCACTCGACGATTGGGTGCATGAAGTGGAGAAATCGCTCCAAAGTGCTTCTTCGGACCGCGGCACACCGCAGATGAGCAATCATGCGCCCTTTGGGAGTGTATTTTCTGTTTCTAACGGTTCTGATACAGCTTTCGTACTTGATGGCCCTCATCAATCTTCGCGGTGGGATCCGTCTGGCAAAGAAAATATCCATCGACCCGCCGTGTTGAATCGTTCAGCGTCGCACACTCCGCTGCATCATCAATTTGCATTTGTCACATTTGAGGAGCTGCGAGAACTCTACTCATCTCACGTGAAATCTGCCCCGAACCTCCAGGTTAATGAAGCCCCACTTCCTAGCAACGCTCAGCACGAAGGAGGACAGACGCCATTCGTCCAAGAACTACTGCGCGTACATGACGTTCTACGCGGACTTGACGCAGACCTCAAGGTTGCTCCAGACCTCCACTCACCTAGCAATGCCCATGTTGTTGACACTGCGCCTCACCTCCAGATCCGTGCAGATCTTCAAGCACGTCATGCTATTATGACAATCTCAATGATGATAGATTTGCGCGAGCGTGTCCTCGAATTAATAGGAGCGCTTGAGAAAAGGTTGCATGCACTGCAGCTTCTCATCGAGTTCCGCGCAGCCGAACTCGAGACGGAGAAAGCTTCTACGGAGACCAGCCTGTTTGGCGGAGCGCAGCAGATGCCCCAACAGCTTGAAGATCAGTCCACGGATCCCAATAAGCATGCAATCGACCCCTTTTCAGCCTCAGATACCGAGTTTTTGGAACTTAGTGAGCAAGTCGCACGGATAGCAGCGGGACTAGCCGTCAAGAATGCAAAGACGCATTCAGTCAAAATTTTGCGCGATCGTATTGATGCGGCAGGAGCACACCATTCAGTGGTTAGGTGGGGAAATCCGGAAGTCAAACTTCATATGTCACCAGACCCAGTCGATTCAACGGGACATCAGCAAGTCCGGGAAATGCAGCCATTCCCTGGACCTGCATGTCACGCGGCTTCGAGTGCGGCCACGTACTGGCTTAGTCCAACCGTGGGTGGGGATAATGGGCAACAGCACCTCGCCAGTGGCAAAAGAGTTCCAGCCGTACATCCTATGAGTGCTCCGATTGATCCAGCCCGCCATGAAGGTATCTCATCCCTTTCCCCCAGGGTGTTAAGCCAGCAGAATTCGCAGGTTGTTTCGCCGACAACCTGTGCGTCGCCCACAGGCTCCAAAAGCTCAGCAACTCAAAGCTCAGCGATACGCCGTGCGAGTGCATATAGTTACGCCCACTCGGTTTTGTCAATCCCAAGCGAGGATATTGATCTAAGGGTGGCAAACTGGACTTCACAGATGGCTTACACTTCCCCTTGGGATCTCCGGGTACGCTTTGAACCGTCGCAGACAGCAACGTACTTGCTGCAGCCGCTGAAGCCGACGAAGCAGAGCTCACCAAAATCAAAGAAGCTCCTACCGCTATCTCCAATCGAACTCTTTCCTCTTGGAAATGTCGACCTGAGCACAGACATAGGCCAGCTGTCGATCGCAGTTGCGACCGATGGAACGCCGTGGCTTACGATGCAATTATCGCAACTCGCTCTTAATGTGCGGCTAGAGGACATCGTCGAGATGCCGGAGGCCCAGCACTACCTCCGCTTTACAATCCAGGACCTCATAGTTGCCGTGAGTCGACCGCCAGCTCCGCCACACGGCCGCCATACGCTTCTTGCCAAAACGATGTACACAGTCCCGAATCCGGCGCCTTTTATCTCCCTAACAACCGCCTGGCGTGCACGTCTGGTTGGAAATCGCGGACGTAGCTGGCCTCATACGCTTGCTGTGACTCGACGTGCGGTTGCAGACCACGTACGTCGTATCCTGCCAGATTTAGCAAACGAGACATCAACTTCCACGAGCCTCCTTTCAGACGCGCTTTTGCTTCCCGTTGCCCATGTGCCAGACTCGCAAGAATGGCAATTGTTGCAGCGGCTCCGGCTCACTACACAAGCTCTTCCAAAGTCACAAGCATTACCCAGGTCAGTGACATCCAGATGGGAAGCGCAGACCCAGTTCGTAGCGGACGCAACCTACTTTGTTTACCCTGCTGCATACTACGACAGCATGGGCCGAATTCTTTTACTCGTTGATTCAGCACATGGGCCTTATATCGCGCTCTCTACCAGAGCTGGTGAATTCCAGCATGAGCAGGACAGCGACCGCAACGTCTTCACTGAGAGACTAAGTGTTGCACGGATCTTGAGTGGTCAAGCCCTCTCGTCCACAGAAGCGGATCCTCCACCCTTCCTTGTTGTGCACCACGACTTGCTAGACAGCAGTGCCACTTATGCTCTATGTACTTCGCAGCCTTCGTTAGTCGATGAAGATGCCATGCGCAATCAGCACTGCTCGCACCCACATGATGCCCCTGATAAAAGTTCGAGAAGGAATAGATCAAGGTCGCAACAACCAATGGGACCCAGCATGACGAAGAGCATTGCAAACCGAGTTGATGAAATGAGTAAGAGTAGGCTTCTGATTACGATCCCGTTCGAAGTCGCAGCATGCGACGTTCTGTCGCGCCCCAAGACAAATCTTGAGGTAAGTTACGTGGAGGTCGCACTGCACCCTGTGGAGATTTGTATCACTTATGAAATCATCACTGCGTTGATTGACTTCGCCAAGCCTGCGGTTGATGCTAGTAAGGTGCCTATTATGTCGCCTGAACCCGATCGGTCCGATCGCGTAGAGCGACAAGAGAAGCCAGACCGTGGGGACCGTCAGGCTCCTGTCTCTCGGTTGGAACCTGATGATGGTCAAGGGAGCGGGGCGATCCAGGGCAAAGATGAATCGCTATATAGCCGAAAGCCTCAGGATGCTGTTGCATCTGCGCAAGTCAAAGCGTCCACGCTCGATGCGCTGAGAAGCCGCTTCTTGGGAAGGAAACTCGAAGATCGTCTCGGAGATCACCGAGGTGATGATGCCTTGCGAATCGAGCCTCTAAGGGAGCTAGAAGATAATGATCTCATGGAAGATGCTCAACTTCCGTCTGATATGCTAACAACGGGCAGTATGACAATGAACGCAAGCAACGTGCGAATAGCTACCGTTGATACCCTAGACAGCGCGGATCTCGGCAAGCCTGTTCGGAAGTACAAGATCAATGTATTTGGTCAAGATATTCAGCTTACGGACAATGAGGCAGAAAGCTTGCTCGCAGATACAGATGCAGATACAGATGCAGATACAGATGCGGATCAGGGCACGTTAACGGATCGAGTCCCAGCACAAGCCTCAGTGCATCCGGTCGAGGATGCGGTGGTCGCACGTAAGCAACGCAGGAGCATCCTCGCCCGATTGTTCAGGCGTCGTTCCCAAAGCCTGCTTAGGAGACCCTCACTTTCTCATAACTCGACGATTACCGACTTCATGAGCCCCTCGTCGCATCTCAATGAGTTCTCATCTCGTGACTCAATGGCCTACGCCCGATTGGACGAGCTAACCAATCACCCTCCGCTCATTGAGGCCCTGGATAATATCCGTGACATGCTGCGGACCGCCAAGCAACTTGAAAGTTCTCTCGTGTCTATGCTTGATAGTCCGCTGATCAGCAGCACGAGTACTGCTGAATTGTGGAAGACGTGCTTGGATGTGGGTGCGCTGACTCTAGCCCCTGATTCAGAAAAGATCAATCCACGGCACCCAGCGGCAGCCGCCAATGATGAAACGAGTATTTATATCATCTTACTTGCGATCCTAGCGCATGAAAATGATCTCGTGACCGTGTCCCAAGATGGAGGTGGTGGTAAAAAGGAGCTACCCTCGTCGCCTGAAACCAAGCCCTCGTCGCCACTTCCACCTTTGAAAACTTTGAGCTTTGCTAAACGGCGTCGAGTGCTAGTGCGCAAGGTTAACAGCGCGCTCAGTTCACTGTTTTGGCGTCAACATGCCCTGCAGGCCGTGACGTCTGCCCTCTTTATCACACCAAATTTCTACGACCCTACATTTGGATCGCTGCAGAACATCATATCAAGCAGCCGGCTTCTGACCTCGGTACCTCAGAATTACTACTCAAAGGGCGTTATCACTCCACCCTCCCTCAGCTATGTGGCAGCCGCACTTATGGATAACCTCTATGAAGCGCAGTCTTCCCAATGTTCAGCGCCTTCGGCAGCCCCCCATCCGATGTACTGCGCCCAAGAATGCCTTCCCTATTTGCCATCTACAATAACGTGGAGTCATCTCATGACATATCTGTCATGCCTGCCCTGCCCAGCTTCCCTAGAGCTTGAAATTATGGCATTAAATGCCTTGACTGTACCAGCTGATCGCATCTCCCCTCTCGCACTACTTCGTGCTCGTGGCAAAGTCTACCACGACCAGGCGGTCTGGAGTGTACCATCGATCGCAGTGGTCGGTCATGCAGCCATTGAGCTTGCCTGCGCTTACGAGGCCCCTTCTCGAGCGAGGGGCCCTGACCGCCCGACCAGACATACGCAAGAACAAACCGGAACTCGTGCTTTCAGGTCTGGCTCAGAGCTCCGACGGCTTCATTCAGACGACGTGGAATTCTTCGAGGACACTCCTGAAGCCATCATGTCATTCGACGAGCTCTCGCTGGAAGACAAGGAGATACTCCCTGATTCCAATCACGGTCGGAGCCGCGCAGCTTCAATCACTCTAGCTCTTGCTCATGTGGATGAAGATCTAGAACTTTCTCGCCAAGCACCCAGTGTAGAGCGAGCTATGGTCCAAGAGAGCAACCTCAGGGCGGAGAGGTCTGACATGCGAATGTCCTCCCACATCACCATGAGTTACGATAATACTCAGCCGCCCAACTGGCTCGTAGAGTGCCCCTTGGTCCCTATTTCCGTGGTGCCTCCACGCTCCCACTTACGGCCAGGGCTTTTTGAGCATGTCATCCGTTTGTCTGTCATGCTAGCCACGAGATTGAATACGCTGCTCGCGGTAGAAGAGTCTACGTCTGAGACCTCATCGCAGGCAAGCTTTGCTAACCGACATGCGAAGCGGCATGATGACACCGCAACCTTGCTATCAAGGCTAGCACTCCTTCATCATGAAGGATCCCACTGGAACCGACGTAACCACATCAGAGTGGTCGAAGATGCCCCAATCGAAGCGAGGCTGTTCGCACCCGAACAACTTGACTGGGCTCTCCAAGCGATCTCAGACCAGTCGCCTGATTCCCATGTCATCACTTTTCTTAGAGCTTTTGACGTGTTCTTGCGTTACTCTCATCCAGAGGATGACGCTGCTCGTGATCTAGTCATAACGCTGAAAGGGTCCGAGGACACGGAGGCGCAAAGTCACGCAAGGGCAGCCAAGAAGCATAAGGAAAGGTCTTCATCCGGCGCATCGAAGTCAACGGTAATCGAAAGAGCTGCTTCAGCATGTATTGCAGACCCCTGCCTAAGCTGGGATTTCCTTCCGGTATGGATATATGAAGAACTTAGAGAACTCCTAGGATTGGAGCAGAGACTGTCTCAGCAGGTGTATATTGGCAAACACTCTGTTCGTTCTTCCCTCCTTATAGCTCTCGAAGAATCCAGCAAGGCCCTTCGCGTAGAAATCCGATCGAGCCAGATGGACTATGTTAGAGAGGCCGCGATCCTTGCCAGCCGTGCAGCGGTTGCCTCGGGTCTTGCTTATGCACTCTCAGCCCAGTTGGATGTCTTTGTTTCTGCGTTGTCGAGCTTGCCACAGCCGAGCATGAAACTTGTGTCAAATGAAGTCGCTCAAGCAACCAAGTCTAGCGCTGTAAGCGCGCTGATGACAGGCTTGCGAATCATGATTACTCACCGGCTTCAGTCAACCATGGATACACTGACTATGTGCCAAAATCGCATTCGTATGGAGGTTGTCAATCAAATCCTACATCTGATCCCAGCGCCACGTAATAATACTGCAGGCTCTCAGACCTCGGGTCTGGGAGATCAATCGCCTGGGGAGGTACAATGCATTCCGCAGCTTCCGTATTTGCTAGATCCTTGGAAGAGGAATGGCCCCATTGCTGTGACTCCTGGGCTCGTCCTGAGCGATATGAGCATGAAATGGGCCAGGTTTGAATCTCTCTTCGTTCAGAATCTCTCGAGTCGAAAGCCTCCGTGGACACGGATCCTGGAAGCACATCAGCGCAATCTGGCAGAAAGGCGAAGCAGTTCCGTAGATGTGGCATTCCTGAAGAACGTGGTCGAGTACAAATGGATCCATATCGCCAAATCTTATGCTGTCATTTCTTATTATGGTGGCTCTGCAGCGACTGCTCCGACGTCATCATCGTCTGCATCGACCTCCATTTCATCCAATTTGGGCCTTCAAGAAAGCGTCGTGTTGAGCTCCAGCATCCAGGATGTTGAGAACCTTACATTCACTTTTAAGGCCATAGTGTTTGAAAATAAGCGGTGGACGCTGACTAAACTAGGTAAGCATCTCAAGGAGGCCATGATGAAAGTTGTGTGGGACCAGATTGGCGCAACCATGACCCAGTTCTTGATGTATAAGTTTGGAGTAAATCTCGCCAAATCTCCTGAAGACAGTAGGGACCGCCCCAACACTACGTTTGGCAGTGTGGGCGTGATTCCTTCATCATCACCCCAACGTGTCATTCATCCTCCGAACCTGACACCGACCTCACGAGTTGATATCACTCTATCAGGCTCGCTCGACTCACTCGGAAGACAAGTCCCAGCTCATCGAAGCCTCGTCCCACAAGCCATGTCTAACCCTCAACCAACGGCTAGTAGTTCGACAGCTGCACCAGACCAGTCAGCCGATGCCACTGACGAGGACGCGAGCACGACTCCGGTGCTTCAATTCACCCACGTTCTCTTAGACGAGACGTCCGCAAAGCCCAAACGCTCCTAATGTTCCGAGATCCGGTCGGACACGAGCCCATGACGTTCCGCTATGATCCACGTATTGGCAGGCGCTCGCTTCTTAGTTCTCAAAACGTTCACTCATGCTGTACAGTTCCTTTCCGCTCCCGTGCCTTAATTCTTCCCTCCTTTGCATGTGTGTTTGTTACTATAGCAGTCCTATCAACCACTTTCGTCTCATTGGAGCCTTCCTGTCCCTGATCTTAAGCACACCTTCTATCTTCATACAGCGTTTGGTTTATTTCCATGACATATCGAAGAAGGCGACAGGTTATTATAACAGTGTCAGCAGCGACGTGTTGCACATGTTTAGTACCAGGAGAGCATCTTCATTCCTGCCCGGGTTTATCAGCTATCCTGAGACTGGCTTGGCTGCTGGTTGGTTGGGGGTGAAGACGACACAGCCCCTGAAGCACCGTGCTTAGGTGCATAATACACTGTCGTGACAAACCTCGACTCTGCTGCCACGTGTGGGCCAGTTTGAAAACGTTCTGTAATTGCGGTAACATTCGTAGCTGCACTAGCCGCAGCTAGGAGTTTAGCTAAGGAAGCAGCTGCTGCTTCTGCGATCGGATTTGCTCCCGATTGTTTGGATTCTTGAAGAGTATTCGATGCCGCCAGATTGGACCAGACAGCGAGGTGATTTACAGCCACGTGCAACGGCGGTTCAAGCTCGGTTGGGTCGCCTAAGGTATCATTTAGAATTGTGTTCTGGACGAGCTGAGTTGGGACTTTTGGTGGCTCCTTTGTATATGCCTCAATAGGTGGCACCAAGAACCCATAAGTCGCTGACGGGAAATTAAAATCCGTGGAGTATCCACCTTCATCACCGGTCGCACTGGCTGACGCCTGAGCCTGATTTAGTTCCTCTTCATCATCAGATTCCGCTCCTCGTTTTGCAGGGTTTTGATAAGTTCCAAAGACTGGTCGTCGCACCTCGATCACGTTAACAACATGTTCTTGTCCATAGTGAGAAATCATTGGCGCATTTGGATCAACGCGCCAGGCATCATCAACAACGTATCTGTAGAGGTATGTGCCAGGAGGTAAGTCTACAACAAGTTCGTAGTCACCATCCCCGGTTGGCTCCATTGGCGCCTTGCCCCTCCACTCGTTGAAGGAACCTGCTAAGTAAACCTTACCTGTTGTTGTACCATGAGTCCACTTGAACAGCGTAGGGACAAGCTCTAATGATGTCATATCGGTGCTAGTGAGTTGCGCTTGTGTTGCGTCAACCCCGACGCCGTCACCAGGAGTGACCGCAGGGTGCGTCTTCGCGCTTGAAACCGCAACGGCTTGCCCCACTGGTGCTGACGATGCAGTCGTAGAAGTGATTCCCATGTCACCTGCAACGTGTCCGCTCATGATGGCTCCTCCTGCGTGGATCGGAGCATTTCCTGGCACGCTAACATTCGTGGAGCCGTAGTGGTTGGCCTCTTGCGTTGCTGCTAAAGCTTGAGATGGTGGCACTCCAACGCTGACTTGTTCCAGGGCCCTTGTCCCATGCGGGCTTCCAACAGCCCTGGGATAAATGTGGCCGGTTGCTGCTGCTGCTGCTCCAATAGGAGCTTGTGTCTGTACCAGTTTCTGATCCTGGGTGTCTTGATACCGTTCTTGAGGTTGCCCAATCGCCTCAGCCTGTAGCCTTTCAGGGCTGCCTAGACGATCCAGCTTCGGGAGGTTATCTGCCTTATAGCTTCCGATAGCCATGGCCTGATCCGTTGTCATAGACTCAGGTGGTTGTTGCTGTTGATGTTGCTGCTGCTGAATCTGTACCTGACCACGCATCGCACGCACTCGATCTGCTAGGGGTAAACTTGACTTTCCCATGTCTACTCCCACTGAGGCAAGTCCGGTAGATCCGCCTGATACATGCCCAGCCGCTCCAGTCGCCGCACTGCCCACTACATTGTCAACTCCCCCACGAGAACCACCCTCAGGCCCGCTACCCGAGCTTGGGTCGAGATGATCTGTTCGTAGACTTCCGGGTGTCATGGTGGTAGATTCGGGGCCCTGTGCTGTCGATACGGGGAAAAAGGTGTCAGGATACTCTTCATCCTCTGGTATCGTGCATGTCGTCCGGTCTTCGATGTGGCTGGTGTGATGATGTGAATGAGCCATAGACGCTCCGGAGTATGTCGAATCGCTGCCCGGTGACGCGACCGGAGTTTGCGATGAGGTTGAACCTGCAGTCGCAGCACTGGATGGTGTTGCAGCTGGGCTGGTCCATGGTGGAGGTCGGCCTGCCATTCCGCCCTGGGTCGAGGGCGAAGCGGGATATGGGGACTTCGTGACGTAGTGGCCCACCCCCTCTTGAGACTGTTGCTGTCCCATTCGTGGGATTAAATAGATTGTTACGCCTCAGTGTTGAATCCTTTGTTAATATATGTCGTTAGATTGAGTGTCGACCCTGTGGATGAACAGATTTCGAGACAGAGTAATTTAGGGAACCTTTTGAAGCTAGGTTGAGTGGGTTTTATGCATTTTCCACGGTATCTCGGATTTGGTCGACAGCAAGACGTGGACAGCACCCGGGTGAGTAAGAATTACACTACATACTGCTGAATCGTGGTCCGTGTATACGTGTCTTACCACAGTCTACGCGTAGATGCACAGTTGTCGCCGACCTGAATAGTCACATCTTGCTCGTTTTGGAGCGACTTTAGCGGGAGCTTCAGGATTCTAAAGATCAAACAAACACTATCCATACTGCCCAACCTCTTTCTGCGCCTAGCACCTTAGATTCTCCCTCATTACCCGTTAGAATCCGTCCGAAATGGCCGTACCAAGAGAGACTGGAAAAAGCTGGCCAGGCTGGATCCTAGCCTGAATCCGTCCTGGCCCGGAAATGTGGCCAAGACTCACAGTAACGGACAGAAAAAAAAAACGGCTTTGGTGTAGTGTTTGGAATCGTTTTGGAGACCCATTGGGTTCGTGCGCAGCACTGACGTGAATACTATTCGGTTAAGACTTCAGTGCAGAATTAAATTCCCTACTTGTAACAAGGAACAAGCCTTGAACTTGCCACAAAAAAGATGCACAAAAACTCCTACACTTCAAGAACTTTGATAGGTACGTTGCTCATGTCTCGCCGCGCGACCATGCTGTCGTCGTGGCTCCGCTTGTAGGGGGCTATGAAAGCTCGTTTGATCCGCGCGAGACTTACCTGTGCTATGCTCATTGCTCGATGCTGACGATGTCAACCCCGATCACCACCCATCCCTCTCCATTCCAGATAACTGGTACAACAGCAGGCTGGACCCTCAGCGGGACTCGGCGACGTTTGTTTCGTCGCGTAGTGACTCATGTCCGATCAAGATGGAAAGTGGGTTTATCCCTGACCGATACATCACGACCAACCGCGCAACCTACAAGTACCCCAGCAAGCCGATCGAACCCAAGGATGTCGAGTTTCGCAATCTGACCAAGCAGCTCTACGACAAGTTTTCACAGATCCGTGCACAGCGCGGGGATACAGATCCATCCACCACTGGCATTGCTTGCAGTACAAAGGACGGTTGGCTTGTTGCGCCATCTCCCATCCCAACGGACGGCACAGAAAACCGAAGACTGTTCACAACTACCCACACGACGCATGGCGGCGCCTACAGTGCCTACCCTGATAACCGAGTGAGTGGCGCATCGGTTGTCCGAAAGTCGCGAAAGATCGGCTATGATGACGATGGACTCGTTCTGGATATCACAGATCTCGGAAAAAGCAACCATGCGGCCGAGGACCGTGACGCGCTGGATGCAGCAGTTCAGGATGCTGCGCTAGCACAAGAAATTGCCCGACAGAAGCGACTCGCGGAGCTTACGGCTACTTCAGCGAGCGTACGAGCGGGCCTCACAGGCACGGCACCACTCACAGCAACCGGTGCAACTGGTACACGCCGTCGTCCCTTTTTCAGTGTACAGACGAAGAAGGAGATGACTTGTGAGGCTCATATTTCTGCAATCGAGCCTCGACCTGTTTCACACATGGCTGTTCTTGGTGGTGAGCAGCTGAAGCTCCGAGGAGACCCCAAGAGTCTTACTGCCGTACAGCGTGCATGGATTCACAACCCTCTTTTGCCTACCTTGAAGCGTGTTGCTCAGGAGGAGATGCTCGCGCAAGAGGCCCAGCATCAGCAGCAAGAGCAGGAAGAACAGGCCAGTCTGGCTCAGCGAACTCAGCAGACAATGAAGCCTTACTCTAGCACCCAGTCCCAGCCGACTTCGCAAATCGCTCTGGATGAGACCTCTCGGGCGCCTTGCTGGGCATCTCGGCAAGTACAGCAGCCTTCGTATTAATAAGGTGTTTCTTGTAGCTCCTGAATACAGACATAAATCCCAAGTGCAAGCCAACAGCACGGCTTGTGTGTGTATTATTCCTCAGATGTTATTCGGTCCAAAGGCGACGATGTGTATGCAAGAGCCAGGGAACGGAGCCTCAAGGAGCCGCTGAAAAAGCAAAGACCGTGCACACTTCCTAGAGTTCTGAAACTCAGTATTATAGGTGGTGGATTCGCAAACAAACTGTGTAATCCTATCGAAAGCCCGTGTTGTTCTCCATCCAATACGTTTAAGTTCCTATGTCTAGTCTCGCAACCGCGCCTATTACACGCGGATGCGGATTCACCAGTGACGGTTCGGAGAACTTCGTGAGTGCAAGCGACTTGCGAGACGGGACCCAGGCCGCAGTGCTTGAAGCAAAGCAGAATCATGGTGTGAGCGCTTCTCTAGCCGCCTCGGGCCTCCCGCTTGAGCAGTTCTACGATATCCCTGGCGTAGCTAGGTTCATCAGAGATCACAGGCTGCGCGTCGTCGCGCTCCAGTTCCCAGACGAGCTCCTCATGGATGCGTGGGCGATTATCAGGGCAGCCAAGGCACAGCTACTTCATGATCAACAGGCTGTGTGCGAATCGGAAACTGCTGCCAAGACAGAAGATGTTTCGTTCGATGCCCAAGATGTTCAATTCTATGTTCTTGGCGACACCTCCTACGGCAGTTGTTGCGTGGACATCATTGCAGCACAGCACGTTAGCGCAGACGGTATTGTTCACTTCGGCTTTGCATGCATGACTCCGACGCGGAGTATGCCTGTCTACTTCGTCCATGGTGTACGTAAGGTGGACGAATCAGCGATCGTCGCTACGCTCTCGGATCTACAGAGTCTTCAACAGCTGTTTCCAAGCATTGAGCAGGAGATCCTCAGTGGAGCCTCACCTACTGCTACTGACTCACAAGACAGTCCTGAAAGGTGCGTCACTGTTCCGGTGGCAAACTTATATATACTGTATGATCGAATGTTCACTCAGAGCATTCCTAGCATTGCCAAGCGACTGGCAGCCAAGGGTGTGCAAGTGACAATGGGACCCAAGGCCGAGCCAATCGCGGCAGATGAACCCATCTCGGTGGGGAAGCGCCCTCACAATATTCGTATCATCTTTGCCGCAATGCGCGATTCTGATGATTCGCAGCTTCACAATGCTCAGGCATCCGGTTCCCATAAGATCCCCATCTCCGAGATCGAATTTGCCGGGTTCAAGCTGCCTACTGGAAATGAAAATGTGCCACTAGCAAAGCTTCCTGATGTCTGGGGAGACGAAGACGACTGCGACAGTTACGCGACTTATGAAAATGCAGATCAAGCTCAGAGCAAGGTATATTTGGAAGCTCGCAAGAAGACCATGCAGCCGGCGCAATCTGCTATTTTGACCTTGTGTGCGCTCCAGACAACGGCTGATGAGACTACAACCGATGCTCCTGCTGCAGTTGAGGCGCTACGTGCACCTAAGCCCACTACAATGTGTGGGGGATACGCTTCGCAAGCCTTTGAAAAGTCTAGCGCGGCATTGCTTATCAATTCCGTGGTCAATTTTTCCGGATACACTGTTGCTGCGATGAGTATTCCTGGCCATAAGCCCGGTTCCGAAGACTCAGATAGAAAGCTGACGATTAGCGTGTACAGTGGTCAGAAACGGTTTGCGCAGTTGTTGGGTAAAAGATACTACCAAGTAGTATCAGCATGCAATGCCAGTGTGTTCGGAATCGTAGCAAGCGCACTCAGCTCAGCCACGCAACTTGCAACGATCCGACGGATCCAGAATTTGGTCAAGGCGTATGGCAAAAAGGCATACGTCCTCTCCATTGGCAAACTCAACGAGCCAAAGTTGCTAAACTTCCCCGAGATTGAGGTGTTTGTTATCGCGGGCTGTCCATTTACATCATTGGTTGAGACCCCGCATGGGTGGGCGGCAAAGCTCATCACTGCTGTTGAGCTAGAGTACGCTTTGACGGGAACGGAGTGGAGTGGAGACTACTCGACTGATGCAAGTGTAATCGTTGGAGAGACGGCACTAGACACTTCAGAATCTACTGCCACGAAAGAAAAGGTCCTTCTAGTTGATCGAGAGGAAGGACCCTCGATGCTGGCCCTGAACGACGAAGAGGCGGAAGCCATGACGGAAATTACTGCAGACTCCGAGTTCATGAATAGTCACAGCAGAGTAGAGGAGTCTCGTGAAACGAATCAGTCGAGGAACCCCCGGACCACACAGAACCTTCGAGTTGGTGATGAGCCAACGGAGGCTGAAAAGTCATTTGGTTTTGTCAATGATGAAGATGCGCCGCGTTTTTCGTTGATTGACCAAAAGCTGCATGTCAATGTCACACGTAAGCTCGTCCAAGAAGCCAAAACAAGCACGGGCTCGTCAAATCAATTGGTAGACATTAGTGGAAAATCAAGTGGTGCACTCATTGAGGACATCAGCTACAAACCACTTCAGCGCTCATTCACTGGCCTGGACCCATCAGTAGAGAATCTTCCAGAGGCGGCATTGCGTATTCAGAAAGGGTTGCATGGCGTAGCTCGAGCATATGTCACGTACGGTGAATCTTATACGAATCACCCCACCATGGGGCCCAAGGGTGAAGCGAAAACAGACCCAAAATAAATTCGTACTGTATGATGGACGACAAGCGTCACTTAAGAAACTCGCCAGTCAAATGCTATAAACTAAACTAATGTTGAACGCCAACACTGAGACCCAATTGCGTTGGACCATACTTCGCGAGAATTGGACACACTGGCTATCGCCTGCTCTTTGCGGGAGTCTGCTTGAATTGCGTTCGAGAGGCACGAGGGGTAGGTACCGATTGGAAAGGATCGAGTGCTGAGATCTTGACGCGCTTTTGGTTACGAACCACCGATGGAGACGCCTGAGGAGCCGGTACATCCTGATCTAGACGCTTGGAGATGGCCTGGGCAGCATCACTCGTCCTTATCCACTCGTTGAATGTTGGGAAATCGCACTTCTGCTCGGCGGTGTTAGCCGCAGGGTCAACTCGGCTCGCTAGGGCTCCTTTTCGAACGCGTGGCGTGCCGACGGGCCTTGTACGGGACGGTGCAGTGGCGCTGGAGCGTTGACTAGGTGCCGGTGTGCTGACACGTGAGAACTGAGGGTGCTTCATGGGGGTGTCTGAAGCGTGGACTCGTGCAGTCGATGCGGCACTCTTGAGAGATCGTTTAGATGTTGAGGTTGTGGTTGTTGCCACAGGCGAACTCGTCGTCCCGGAAGCAAATGAGACTCGCGTCTTACGCTTTGAGGCTGGAGTCTTAGTTGGTGACTTGACTTGAGAGGCCTCTTCGTTGGATTCATCATCACTTTGTTGTGCTCCATGTCGAACAGCCTCCAACTTGCTACGAAGCTCGTGACCAATGGCTTCGGGCTCGGCCTGAACTCCAAATGTTCGTGCGAATGGAACATCGAGTTCACTGATCACCGCTGCGAGCTCCTTGCGGGTGGTGGCCACACGCTCTGCACGTGAGGTAGGTTTTTCTGCTGGACTCGTGGCCTCCGCCTGTTCCAAGTGCCGGCGCGATCGACGAAGCGGGGTGACGACGTAGTCACTTCCAATTAGGGTCTTCATCTTCTTTGATGTGGGGATGACTTCGGCAACGATTACGGTGCCACCTTGCTCTTCTCCCTCACTCGTTTCCCGAGCCTTGCTACGGCTCTGTCTACGTGCGCTTGGCACTGAACTCTGAGTGATTACTGCATCAATATCAGCTTCCCAATTGATAGACATGATGAGATCATCATCTACGCCGGCCTTTTGCATTTCTGCTGGGAGAGGTGGAAGATCTTGACCACCGAAACTCTCGAGAGCGGCTTTGCGTGCCGCGATCACCGCCTTCATCTGCTCAACTTCGGTACGATGAGCTATGTCTGATGTTTGCTTGTTGGCCATTTTACGTCGTCGCAGATCGTCCATCAGTCGCTTGAGGACTCTTTTACGTTGGTCATCTGACATGAAGCTCAGTTGAGGCCGTTGTTCGTCAGCAAGGTTGCCATCCTCTTCATCCTCGTTCTCATCTTCGTCCTCGTAAACGAGCTTACCAGCAATTGATATGTCATCGCGAGATTGCAACTCAGAGGGACGGCTGGCCCTGCGGTTTACACGCGAAGCAGAGCGCGAGCCCAAATCAAGGACTCGCTGCTCATCGAAGGCGTTGGGATCTGCGAGTGAGACGCGGATGGGTGAATCGAGAGCCAAGCGCTTACGTACGCTCCCACAAGGCGAATGCTGAGAGCGATCTGCTTCAGAAGCCGCAGATGCACAATCCGACAAGGATCCAAACGGAGTGCGTGGATCCGATGTGATGTCCACGCAAGATGGCGTCATGGGTATGCAGGTTGGTTTAGGCAGATCAGGTAAATTATGGTCACCACCCGGGCCGATTGTAAGGCTCGAAGTCTCGTGGACGCTAGCGTGGCTGGCAGCACATGGAATTCCTCGCAAGGATTCATGGGATGAGTGGATAGAGAGAAGTGAAACGTCACAGCTCGCAGAATCATTCACAATCTGAAGTGAGACGTCGAGGCTGTCCTCGCCAGCGTGATCTACAACAGGTGCATTCTCGGCCGCTGAAGCCTGGCTTAATTTTCGTTGATGACGCACTAACCTCTGAGCTACATCTATGCACTGGCTCTGAGTAGATGAAGCGCTAGTTCCGACAGACCGCGGACTCGCGTCCTCAGAGACCTTCTTTACGCCCTTAGGACCAATGACCAGCTTGACAGTTGAAAGAGAAGGACTTACGCATTGCGATCCGGCTGCACTCAGTGTCTGCGCTGCAATTTCATGGGCAAGTTGTGGGATTGCTGGATCGCTTTCGTGGCTGAGCACTTGGCTCGAGACCGCGCTTTCGTTCTGGTCGTCAACGGGCAAAATGCTTGAAGTGTCGATTTCAGTCACTACGACACCTTCATCATGTCGGTCCTCCAGCTTTGATTTCTCAGGTGCGCTTTTCTGGCGCTTCCGCGTAGTTCGTGTCGATATTGACGAGCGAGGCAGCTTGCGATCACTATCGAGGGGTGCGACATTGCTTGGAGCTTGGGATAGTTTGTCAGGGGACAGGAATCTCTGCAAAGAAGATTCTTCTTTCACGATGCGAGAGCGATTGTTAACCAACTGTTGACTTGGGGACACTCCAACAAGGTTTACTTTGTGTACATCAAGGTTATAGGTTGCAGTGAATCCATCCGGGTCTGCGCAAACCGTAGTAACCTGACGAACTAGCTCGACTCCAGAGGCATTCCCTGAAATGTCGAGAATAGGATCCAAGGTCGGTACCGCTGGCATAGTGGTGTGAGACACGTATTTAGGAAGCGTCGAGAGCGAAGCAGCGTGGGCAAACTTTTCTTCGACAGGCTTCGTAGGACTTGGAACAAAGTCAACAGGCTTCGTGGGACTTACATCACCTGCTGCGCAGTGATCTACCAGAGCTGCCTCGGCTTGGGCCAGTGACTCGTCAAGAGATCTCTGCACATGGTTAGGCATTGGAGTGACGGAAATACTGTTGGCCTCCGTTGCGATGGGCTTGGAGTACGAGTTAGACGCCGGCTCATCCTCACTATCTTCGAGGATTAATTTCCGAATCGACTGCGCGATGGGGGTCTGGCAAGTATCGCGAATGTTGCGGCTACCTGCCTTTGCACTTCTAGAAACCGACTTTAAGATGCGATCCGCAACTTGCGTGGAAAAGGATTGAACTCTATCGATAACACTCGGACTTGATTCTACCCCATGTGACGACAACCTCTGCTCATAAATTTGTTCCAGCGACTCCTCAAGTTCGCATAACGACTCATCCAGGAGCCTCTGTTCGTCGGTGTCGATCGCATTGTCATCGAGCCCAGGCTCATCCAAGTCATCCTGTGATGCACCTGCTGCATCCGACTCTGACTTGATGAACTCGCACACCCAGTCGAGGTCGTAGAATTTCTCAGGGGCACTCGCAATGTTCGCTCTTTCAATGAGCCCGATCAGCGCTTCTCGAATCTGACCCTTTGGTTGGATATCATTCCTCGCTGCTGATACAAGCGTCTTGTAAGCCCCCGCGATGTTGCCGAGCACTTCATGGGCACCGGCCGTCACGATCGCGAACTGCGCTGATTTTATAGCAGTCTGTGCCGACTTGAATCGTGCACGTTCGGATGATGAAGCTGGGCCAAGGTTCAGATCCTCGCGACGCTCCTCAGCGAGTTGCAAAAGATCGTGGTCGCGCTGGAGCAGCTTCAACAGTCGCAGTGCCCGCTGTGCGTCACCCTCCAGCAGGGCGCTTTGGGCGGCGAGTAGTAGCGTGCGTGGACGAATGCTGTTAACGGTGATGGAATCACCACTTCCGCCTGTAGAAGAACTTGTGTGCTTCGTTACATGAGCAGAATAGTTACTTCGCATGACAGTATTGGTTCGAGCACTCGCTGCTTTACGTCCAGACCGACTTGGAGACGCAATGGTTGGTACCATAAAAATGGAAGTGTGACCATAGGACTTCTTTAGGCTTGCGATTCTGGATTCGCGCTCGCGTGCGTCAGGGCCTTTGGATGAAGGAGTCGATGATCCTTTGAGGATGCGAGGGCGGGAGGGAAGGGATAGGATCACCTGCTTCAGTCCAGCGGGTAATGTGCCTTTCGGTGGATCCACACGTTCGTTCTCCTTATCCTGCCCATCGCTGGCGGTAATGACGATTTCTTCTTGCTTCGCAAATGGATCCTTGACCAGACCTGAGCGTGCCCATGTGCTTGAACTGCGGCGCTTTCCGCTCGCCAGCGGGGATGACATCGGTGCGCGTCTAGACGTGCGTGATGGGATAAAGAATAGCACATTTGGGGGTGAGATCGAGATCGAGCCAACCTCCTATCACTCAGTCAACCAGAGGGACCTCGAGCTGGTTAGTCTCAGGTCTCAAGTATTGGGACGTACACAGACATTTCGAACCGCAGGGCTGAGATTCGATCGTTTAAGTAAGTAGATCTCTGGAGCAAGTTGGATGGCCTCTGAACAACTTCCAAGTCGAGGCACGCCTCCGCAGTGAGAGGTTTCAGAAAGACGGAACGCCGAAAGCTCTCAGGGCGATCCTTCTGGTTGAGGCCTATGAGTGGGTATGTCGGAAAGCATGACGGAGGGTCGGAGCAGCGATGGATGAGAGTGTGAGATCTGCAGTATGTCGACTCAAGTCCGTCGTGGTTTGTCACAAGTGCTATCTAATCGCAGAAGATCAGCTTAAATGTCACAACGGCTAGTTCACTTTGTACAATCGTACGCGACACCAGACGTATGCAAGATAATTTGACCTGCGTAAATACACAGCCACTAGTACGATCTTACTAAATGTAATATCATATCTTCACAGCAGTCTGCCTACACCCTAGATTCTCCCCTCTACTCAGGCAAGATCTTTGTCGTTTCACTTTCCTGGAAGAGTTTATTATAACCGTATCCGGTTAAAAAGACCCCCAGAGAGGACGAAACACGGGGTGAAGTAATGAGTCCACCGCCTGACAGGATACCATGAGGAGCGCGTGGAGAGCATGGGAATCGTCTCTCCAGCCCAATACAAAGATGCTCGAGTTGTCGTGAGGCTGTGGCTTCAGAGCACGATTTGTTCAGTTGAATAATAAGTTGTATCATCGCCTGAGTGACAGGATTCGAATGCCTGACACTCTGCTTAATGATCGATGCGGGAGTCACACCGCAGATAGATGCTAGGCTGCTTTAGCTTTGTTGCGTATCCATCTCAAAGCTATGTGTGTCAGTCCAGACGCAGCCAGGCTAGCAAGCATCTCACTGCCATCAGCAACATTGCACTCCACTTGGAAATCGGCCACGAAATCTTCCTTTCATCGCCATTATCACATTAAATTTCGTTAAAGCTCTATAGAGAAGATATAACAGACAAGAAAGACGTAGCTTTATGAACATTAGCTTAAGATCGAGATCTGCGCTCGGGCACAAAGGGTCCGACATTCCCTTAAAGCAGAATTGTGTGATATCCAGAATACGACGCTATGTACATGTTGGAGAAAGGGACAAAAGAACACGATGTAAGTTAATACTTGAGAGATGGTAGCTGCAACGACGACAATGCCAACGGGTTTGCCCGCTATGTGAGGCACTTATTCGACCTCATTCAGCTCGACTGGCAAACCGAAGTGTTTCATGAACTGCTCTTCGTTCCACTCGCTCATTCGGCTCTTGTAGAAGTCCATAACCTGGTAAATGTTGTCTGTCCATCGGTTTGCCGCGTCTCTGGACACAACGACTCCTTTTTCCAATTGCTTGAGCTTCTCGGGGTCGTTAGCTGCATACATCTTGAGCCTCTCATCGAGCTTCGCGTGTTTGACTCTTAACTCGGAAAGCTCAGACAAAGTGGCAGCGCGCTCAGCTGTGTCAGGTCGGGCCTCCATGGCCTTGCGTTTTCGATCGGTCAGCTCCTTGATTCCGTTCTCCAGATTTTCAATCTGACTGTTGTACTGCGCGAGCTTCGCTTCGCGAGTGGTAATCGCTTTCGAAGGGAAAGCCCAGAAGTAGTTACCAGATCCGATCTTGTCCTTCTCGATAAGGTTGTCCGAAGCTAGTTCATCCAGTAGGTCCTTGACCGCCTGAGAGACTAAATAGGTAAGATGATGACACGAGCCGACGGGGTGAGTGGAAGAAAGCAACCAGGAGTGTTCTTGATTTGGCATAGAGCCCCAGCCATCCGAGCAATTAATTACATGGGCGGTTACATCTAGCGAAAGATAGGCGAATTGAGAGCAATGCAATGTGACTTATAAGCTCCTGTCATACGTACTGATTCCCTTCTCCTTCGGGAGCCTGCTCTCCAACTCCTTCAAGTTGAATAGCGTTTTCTACAGACGGAGCGATGGGTTTTCACACAGTTTGTAAGATGAGTCCAGTATATGTCATGGATTTGGAGTGTATAGACCCAGATATTCGTGTTTGGGATCCATAAATCGCAGCAAATGTATGGGCGAGCACAAACCTACCTGCTCCATGAGATATTCTACAGCGCGATGGCGCTTCTCATCGGCGGATACGCGAGCCTTCTTCATCTTGTTATGGTGCTGACTAGAGTTCAGAACAGTGTGATGATATTGATAAGTGAGCGCAACCGCGAGATCCCTCAGTTTTGATATTCAGAAAACGTGCTCACAGAACCTTTCACTTCCCGCCAATTCGAGTTTCCCGGGAAAAAATTCAAATTTTCCCACTGCCAAAGTTGCTGCTTGAGCTGCACCCTGTCGTGAGGCCGTGGATGCCTTTCGCGATGCCCATGTGATGACAAGTGTAGACATACATCTAGGCACTTTGGTCGTGCTTATGTTGACGAGCTTGCATTGGAAGTTCTCCACATGCCAGTCTGACCCTTCGTTACAACCCTTTCGGTTTATTTCAGGATGCTGCTCCTGTTGACAAACTCAAGAGATACACTCACTGTAACCCTAGGACGATGAATACGAGGCTACATGCACCGCGAGCTACAATAAATTTCAAATGCTACGACAATGTGTACTTCCAAACCCAAACTGAGGATCAGGCAGATGTAGCTGGTCTGACCATTGTCTACAACTGTCTTGCGGTGATGGCTGGCCGGTTAGTGCCACGAGAGGCTGGAATAGCTGGGAGAGTCTGACTTTAGAGTCGGAAAGTTGATGAGGACCTAGTAGCTGCGTATGTTGCAGGCTGGACCGAGTTGACTACCATAGACGAAAGATCCTTAGCAAGAGGTCTAGCCTGCGAACTGGGGGCAAGGTGGGGAAGGAGAAGAGATCCGAATGGCACTAACTGCGAATGAATGTACAAGTGCACAGACCTTGATACGCCATCTATATATACCGCAAACGCCGGGCAGGCCTGTGCATTGGCGTCACACAGTGATGATTAGACGAGACGTGCAACACACTACCAAAGGCAAGGCAGCCCGACAGCGTAACCCTCTTCATCCACTACTCCACATAGAGGCGTATATGGATGCAGGATGGGCAAGACTCATGTGGGGCAAGTATACTCATGCCCTTCCCGGGTGCTTACTTCCTGGCCTCCTCTGCCGCCTTTTCGTCTTGCCTCTGAATGTTAATCAGTGTATCTAGCAGCGTCTGATACGTGTCAACAGTAATGATATCTCGTTGTGGGAATCGGTATAACTCAAGCTCTTCGGGAATTGCCTCCAGCATGTTGCGCTCCTCACCCAACTCATGCGACGTCTTCCAGTTGAGGTACAAGATAAAGCGGCAGTTGGCAAGTTCCGGAGCACACAGCAGAGTATGTAGCTCCATTCGGTCTTCGACGATTCTTGCCGCTCGATCCGTTTTCCAGTACTTCTGTGCATCAACAACGTAGATAACGATATCAAAGGCGACGTTCTTATAGACACTCTCCCAGAACTGGATGTAGTTGGGATCACCCGATGGATCCCAGCACTCAAACTTAATTCCGTGCTGCTTTAGCTTGACAACTTCATTGTTCATCACGGGCGTGTGTACTGTTCGGAGTTGCGGGATACCACCGACCATTTGATACATTGTGTGTGTCTTGCCCGAACCCTGCAGCCCCACAAACAGGATGTTCTTCTGCACCTTGATATCGTAGCAGCACTTGCAGAGCATGCAACCCATCTTTAGTCACTATTCAAGGCCTTGACAGGCTCCAAGAGATGATATAACCGATTCAGACAGCGCTACTGGCGGGAAGAATGAACCAAAATCGACGCAAAGCGATGAACTGCGCGTCAAACAGGCCAGAAGACGCTCTCCTCTCTGCTTCTCAGACCAAGCAAGTGAGTCTTGGACGGCTGTAACTCTATAAGCGAGGAATATTATACGGTTAGAAGTAATAAGTCAGGTTAGTCATCACTATCCCTACGCAATACAAAACGTTACACGCCTCATCACGCGCAGCGCACGCCGCATTCCCTACGCAAACTTCCCACCCTCAAAATATCCTCCAGCTCTGCGATGACCAAACGCGCTGGAGTGAAGCTGTCCACCCTCATATGGAACGTGCAAATTTTCCAGAGCTGAGGCTCCTGCGCACCTCAGCTGCAATTCAAGGACGAAATATAGCAGAGATTCACATCAGACTCATATAAAAATACTAGATATCATTGACCAGTGCATTATTAATGCATGTATGTGTTTTTGGTCTGTAATTCCCATGCTCTAATTTCCTGTGGATACGGCCGCATGACTGAATTGCGAGGCAGTCCTGCTGAGCAACTCTTGATGGTATATCAATGTCATGATACGGACTAGGTCCAGCTAAATGATTTATTACAGTCTATATACAGTCCCAGGCCGAGAATATGTGTATCCTTTATATGTAACATCGATCCACCCCTCACTGGTTCTCACTGAATCTCACGAGTTCTTGTTGCTCATCGACCGCTCCTCCTCGAAAGAAGCGAAAGAGGCGATCTGCGTAGTGCTCGATCCTTCTGATCTCTGCACTACCCGCCGATGTCTTGGGGTTCTCTAAATCCCGCCCCAACGCATCCGCGAGTTCCGATTTTGTCATATTCGCAAGCTGCGTCCAACTATAGTTCGAGAGAGCGTATTCTACCCGCTCGGGTGGGACCCTTGCATCCTTGCTCAGGATTTCTCCTGCCCGCAACACCGCAGCCTTAAGGCCCAGCTCACCGCCTCCCTTGTGCGCTGCAATAGACGGTACTCTGCTTTCCTCTTGTTTTGCGTCGTCTGTCGCTTCCTGCTGGATTCCATTCCCACTTTGCAACTGTATACTATGGCGGAGAATCAATCGAACATGCTCCGCAGCTTCAACATTATTACGAACCGGGATCACTTTGAAACCACCTGGTGCAGACGCTGACCCTCGAAGTTGCAACTCGCGCAGGAGTGGATAATGCGAGTTGTCAATGAATGCAGTGGGGCCCTGAGGACGCACCAGCTCGGTCAGAATGGAGTCAGGAGGAATGACCGCGCCATTTGAAAGCTTCGAGGCCCCGCCATCATCGGGAACGATAAAACCAGAAGGTGTGGGGACCTGTACAAGAACAAACAGCTGTGTGACATTCACGTCTCCAGTACCATCTCCATTCGCGCCTCGACTCCTCCCTTGCTGGAAGGATGCATTGGCAATCTGGTCAATGGCGTCCGTCACGCGCTTCAAATCGGCAGGCGCAGGGGGCCATCTATCACGCATTGGCATGAGCCTCAGGACCTCGACCCCCACGGAGGTCATTGTCCGGTCAATACTCGTGTTCGCGAATCTGAACGCTGAGCATGGGATGTAAACGAAAGGAACAATGGTCTGCGATTGGGAAAGAATAACCAGCAAATCTGGCCGAGAAGGTGTATATACCGTGAGCCCCTTTGATGATTTTGAGCCGCTGGATGCGTCTCCATCGTGCGAGTCATCAACTTGCTCCGTTGGCAGTGATACTGAATGTACTACGACATGTTGATCCTCTGAGTTGAAATGGGTGTGGGGAGTAGAGCCGGTGTGATGAGTGAAGGCAATAAAACGCCCATCATGACGCATGTCTAGTGACTGAGGTGACTGAAGTCTTCCCAGATATAGCAAGCGAGACAGAAACGTGTCAGAAGGTCCTTGAGTAGAATCTCACAACTTACCTTTCAAGTGCTTGGCGATGGATATACCGAATATAGTGCGAGGGTATACATCGGCCATCAGTGGCGGAGCAAACGGCGACGCTATATCCACGGGTCACTAGGCCGTACCGCGAGATATACAACAGCTGACAAAAGAATTCCCGGGAACTTTGGCACTTTACCATAGTGCTTGGAAACGCAGCATGGCGGAGGTAGCGCGTGAAAATGACCCCGGTCTGCTGGATGATATTGATTTTAATGACGAGATGATCCAGGCGATCCTCCGCGGCGAAGACATTGACCCCGAAAGCGCGAACAAGAGCGAGGCCAACAAGTCAGTCGACCAGAGCAACCCGAACTCGAGGATACGCGGCGACACGACGCAGATATGTCAGGACTGCGGGACGCAGAACTGCTCACGCATGTTCCATGAGCACTTTGGACTGCATGTATGCTTTGATTGTCTCCGAGGCGAGAAGTACCGGCTTGCTTCGAAGTCGACTCTGAAGCGAGACTTTCTGCTGACTGACGAAGAGATCGATACGTACTTACCTTGCATCACGAAGGTGAACCCGAACCATCCTACGTGGAGTGCCATGAAGCTATACCTCAGATCAGCTGCCAAGGATGTGGCTTTAGCGCGATTTGGGAGCGAACAAGAGCTGGAAAACGAAAAGCGAAGACGTGAGTCGGCTAAGTTCGACAACGCCCTAAAGCGAACGCGACAGAAACGCGAAGAAGAAGAGTTGAAGAAACGCGTTCAGCTCGAACTTGAACGTAGGTATCTCGAACGTGGAGAGAGTTTGGAAGGTCTCGATGATGCTGCTAAAACGAGTGCGCTTATTCTCTCCATGCAAGTTAAGCGGGAGAAGCAACGGTTAAAGAAGCACCAACAGAAGCAAGTGGATAAAGACGACGACGATGATTATGATTCACATAATAACGAAACCAAGTCACAGCAGACACATCAACGCGGAGACCAGAGCGGCGACGAGGCAGGCGAAGAAGGCTCTGAGCAACGGCCAGCCAGGAAGGCAAAGGCGACGTCGTCTAGGAAGTCAGAACGAGCTCGCGTCTCCAGAGCAAGCCCATCTTCGAAACCACGTCGAGCTGCGTCGCAAGATGCTGATGGGATTCTTGGGAGTGATGCTGCAAGACTTCGTGAAGCAGCAAGCAGGGTGCACATCCATAACTATGTTGTACCTGAAGGACGTGTAGGTGTCAAGGTCTGCACCATCTGCAATGTCGAGATTGAGTACGAAGAGCTATAGCTTGCCTTCGATTCCCGCAACCATGTATATTAGTTCAACACTCTTTCCTCATGAATAAACCCTAACTCGTATCGCAAACTAACGGAGAGAATGTACAATAACAAGACAGCATGGAAGTGTATGAGTTTACGCACTTGGCTCGGAGCGATCACAATGGACAGAGCTTAGGCTTATTCACGATTGAGTCGATCTACGGCGTGAAGCGAATTTAGTCGTAGTGAACGGTAGGAACGCTAGGGAAGGAGCGAGCGAATGCAGTGACCTGCTCGCGAAGCTCTTCAATCTCAGGGTAGTTGTGCGACTGGAGGCGCTCACGGAATGCCTTGATGGTGGTGGCACCCGCCTCCTTCTGGACGCGATCTGCAATTTGGATACCGCGGTGGACGAAGTCAGCAACCTGCTCGAAATCACCCTCCATCAGACCACGAGTGGTCATGGCAGGGGAGCCGAGACGAATACCACCAGGGTTCATCGCAGAGAGATCGCCAGGGACGGTGTTCTTGTTGAGCGCAATGTTAACAAGCTCCATGACACGCTCGACCTTGGCACCATTCAACTTCTTGGGGCGCAGGTCAGCGAGGAGCAAGTGGTTGTCAGTACCACCAGAGACAAGGGTGTAGCCGTGGTGCTGGAGACGCTTAGCAAGAGCAGCGCAGTTCTTGATCACCTGGTCTGCGTAAGCCTTGAACTCGGGCGAAGCTGCCTGTCGCAATGCAACGGCGAGCGCGGTGATGGTGTGGTTGTGAGGACCACCCTGATGACCAGGGAAGACGGAAGCGTTGATCTCAGCCTCAAGGTTATACATCACGGGCTTACCATCCTTGTCCGTAGAGCGCACACCCTTACGGTAGAAAATCATAGCACCACGAGGACCACGAAGGGACTTGTGAGTGGTGGTAGTCACGATATCCGAGTAAGGGAAAGGTGAGGGCAGGGCCTTGCCAGCAACGAGACCAGAGATGTGAGCCATATCCATCATGAGGTACGCACCCACAGAGTCTGCAATAGCACGCATACGAGCGTAGTCAATGTGGCGAGGGTAAGCGGAGGCGCCCATGACAATAAGCTTGGGACGGAAGAGCTTAGCGTTCGCCTCCAAGGTGTCGTAATCGATCAAACCCGACTTCTCATCCAAGCGGTACGGAAGGACCTCGAAGTACTTGGACACAGCAGAGATGTGCTTGCCGGGAATGGAGTAACCATGCGAAAGGTGACCACCGTGGGGGAGATCGAGGGACATGATGCGGCCGTGAACAGGCAGCAGGGCGGTGTAGACCTCGAAGTTAGCAGGCGAACCCGAGAGGGGCTGAACGTTCACACCCCACTGCTCAGGGTCAAGATCGAATGCCTGGAGCGCACGGCGCTGGCACAGCGACTCGGATTGGTCGATGAACTCGTTACCACCATAGTAGCGAGCACCGGGGTAACCCTCGGAGTACTTGTTCTGCATGATCGAGCCGAGCGCATCAAGAACAGCTTGGGAAGTGAAGTTCTCTGAAGGAATCAAGCAGATAGAGTCGCGCTGGCGCTTAGCCTCGTTGACAATAATGCTGTAGATCTCAGGATCTGACGCCTTGAGCGTTTGGTTTAGGACGGGGGACACCGACGCAAAGCTGCGAGTGGAGATCTGGCTCTTGACAGCGTTCAGTCCGCGGAGAGCGCTCGAAAGTCGCGTAAACATGCTGGCTGTAGATGGTTACGGTGGGGTTGATGTGCATTATCCAATGAGTGAGTACGGATTACACCATATGCATGTGGATTTGTGTGTCGCAGCAAGGCGTGTGACCCAGAAAACGGTAATTTCTGTGCTGTACCCAAAAATCCGTAACTCAGCATGGAGTACCGAGGTTAGAAAGCGAGGTTACTTTGCTCGTTCGTAGTATGATAATACACTTTTTGGGCTTATATCCAAATAAAGATACCGCCGAATTAATTTATACATCCATATAACTTGAAGTATACTCCGTTTCAACTCACTCAACTAGACTCTGAATCATCCTTTCTCATGCTTGGAAAAACACGCAAACGGCCGTATCGCGCCCGGTGCACCTGCATAACACCGACATAATTCGATGAAGCCTTGCGTGATCTCTTAAGATCTACTGCTCATCTGTGTAAGCACGTCTTGTATTGTGCAACATCTCTGGAAAACTAGCTCCAGCATCAGCACTCATTTGTCCCCACTTCGAAAACGCCACACTTTGTAGGGTAGTCACGTGCCATGTCAAGCCACAACGTGGTGAAGAAGCGTGTCAAGTATGCATATACCGCCTCAGACGCTCAAGAACTCACGATCAGTGTCGGACAGGTCGTGGAACTCATTCGTTCCAACCAGACTGGATGGTCGCTCGTGCGTCTGACTACGGGTGAAACCGGATCCGTTGCCTCGGGCTGGGTCCCTACGAGTTATCTAGAGGATTTGCCTGCGTCAAATGAGTCGAGCCGGGCACCTGCTTCCGACGCCCAGGTGGAGGCAGCCAAAGCGAGCCTCCAAAGTGTTTCTATTTCAGCAGGGCACTCAACTCGCCCGCCCGATGGTTCTCGGGGCGGAAGTGAGAACCAGCCGGGGCAACAGACACAGCATCAACAACAGCAGGTATATGTGCCCCAACCTACATCCCAGGTCACAACCCCAGCTGCTGCTTCCACGAGTCGCCTGGGACAGGAAGAGATCAGCACCGTAACTCCAAGTGGTGCAAGCCTCACGTTTGTTAGTGCACCGGCCAGCACGGCACCGAGTCAGTCCCACACCGCACAAACCGATGGTGCCGCAGAGAAGAAAGACTCCGTAGTCGCTACGACTTCGCAAGCTGGTGCTGTCACTTCTCCCGAGGGATCTTCAGACAGCGCTCCTTTGTTGGATGACCTCATCAATTGCTGCATCTGCAAGGAGAAGGTAGGAGATTCTTATTACCGCATTCGCAAGGGTGAGCGCAAGTACGTGATCCACGGTGAGTGCTTCCGCTGTCACAGCTGCAAAGGACCTCTAGGAGATAAGTACGTTGTCGGTGATGATGGCAATCTTTACTGCAAGGATGACTACCTCAAGCATTTCGGCACGCGGTGCGCAGGTTGCAATGAGTTCATTGAAGGTGCCTTTGTCACTGTCAATCAGAAGTCATTCCATCCTGATTGCTATACCTGCCACTTGTGCAAGAATAAGATCACGGGAGGAACCGTGCTGGACGACGCAGGCAACTTTGTCTGCTTGAACTGTCAGGAGAAGGTGCTGCCGAAGTGCACAGATTGTGGTCAAACCGTTTCTGGTTCTTACATTCTCTTCAACGATAAGCCTTATCACAAGACTTGCATCCGCTGCAGCGTTGACGGAGAAGTTATTGAAGACAACGTACGTCAGACGGAGGATAACAAATTCATCTGCGAAAAGCACTTCCTGGAAGCACTCCCGAACTGTGGCGCTTGTAATCAGAAGCTGACAACGGAATGGATGTCAGTCGGAGATCAAAAGTACCATCCGGACTGCTTCAAGTGCACAAAGTGCGGCAAGAAGATTGCTGGCAAAGTGTTCATGATTCAGGGCAAGTTCCACTGTGATGGCTGCGCATAAGTGAAGATGAAGTGTCTGCGTTGGTATTATGACTGCTTCTTCGTCAGTTGGAGGTTTCTTTATTTATTCTGTGGGTTCCCTTTGCATCTCTAAAGTCATGACGGTAGCATGCTCCTGTAATCCTGTTCTCCGCGTAACTAGACTTCCACCGCTTGGATTCTGGTTCTTCACGAAAAGATGGCGAACAACAAGCAGAGATCCATGAACATGCAGATTGCCGCCTACAGCGACAACTGTTTGTTATGTACATTTTCTGCAGCATCTTTATGGGTCAGCAGTGCACTGCTATGCTCGTGAAAACTAACGCCCTGTAGGGGCGAGACATGGTTCAACTTCTATGTTTTCTATCACATGGTTATAAATTGTTCAATGACTATACTCGACAATCGTCGCAAATCGTCCATATTCGTTGCTTCATCGATGGTTTGCATGTTATCTCCTATCGATTGACTAGAACTACAGCTCACTCACAAGAAGGGAAGTGGCATTGGACAAGCGATCCAGGTAGTTCTTGTCGGTTGAAAATGCAATTTGGTGTCTACTTGCATATCTAACTCGCAACTAGGCGCATACGAATACACATCAATGCTAATACCGCTCACCAGCATCTGCACTTGTTCGATGTTTGCCATGTGAGAACATCGCCATCCACCTGCCCAAAAATTTTTGACCGTTTCTCTCTCTTTTGCGACAGTTGGATATCTCATCACTCGTCGACGCGGAAAGAGTGATTTCCGCATGAGTGAGTCAAATACTGAGAATATAGATGATCTGCTGGAGGATGACGTTGCGCTACTCGTTATCGCCAGCGTACGAGACGAAAAATGGATTCTCGTAGTGGAAACCCTGAATCAGCAGGCCTTGAGTCTCACCAGGCAAGGTACGTAGTAGGTGACGTCTGAAATGGCATTGGTTCTATGCGTTTTACGGGTGGAGATACGATTATGCAGCGCCTCACAATTACCTCCCTTCTCTCGCCCTCTGAAACCCCACACTAGGCGACTACAAGCAAGCTCTTGGAAAGCTGCGCCGTGCGCTGGACCTGACACATCCCCTCACTGAGACCAAGGATGATCAGAGGGACATGCATGTACGTTGTTGGATGAATAGTGTCAAGGAGGCCTGCCCCATGTCACTGCATGGTGTCGCTGTGCTGCTGTGCTGTGAAAAATCCGCCTCTCCACCTGACCTGACTTGACCTGCCCTGCCCTGGCGTTCTCTCTGTGACTAACTTATAGCTCGAAATGATTTTGCGGTCAGCGACTTATAATAACCTTGGCGTCCTGTTTCGCGCTCAAGGCAAACTACGAGAGGCATGGTACTATGTAAACAAGGCTCTTAAACTTGACTTGTTGGTCTCATCTGTAGCCAACGGTAGCATTGCCCTAACTCATCAAAAACGAAACACATCGCGGCTTCTACTAGAGAGCGACGCGGCTATCAGCTATCTTAATCTGTGCGCAATTCTATCGCGCATGAAACGTCATCAAAGTGCCCAGGTCTATGCAGAGTGCGCGCTGTCGGTGCTTTCCAAGCGAATCAAGCGAATCAGTTCACTGAGAATAACATTGGATAAGGCGAAACCATGCAAAGAAGCCAAGATCCAAAATGATGACATTACTGGCCAGTCTGACTCTGCAGGGGCAACGCGCACGTTCTCCGCACAGCATTTGGCAACTGCCAAGCAGATTTGTCAAGCAAGTCTTCTCTCGACCATCAGACTCATGTCGGCTGCTCTGCATAATCTTGCTGTCGAGTACGAGCACCAAGGCTTGTACACTGCCGCAACACGTGCCTATGAGCGAGCTTCCGAGTTCGCTCGATACGAATTACCAGTGGGTAACTCTCAATCAAATGACAATGTTGATGAGAATGAAGAAGAGAGTGGTGACAGTTCTGGTCGAGGAAGTAGACTGAACATCAAGGGCTTAAGCGAGCTTGCACGAATGGTAGAACGGTCTTGTGAACAGGCCCTGCGAAGTGCAACTGATGAGGAAGCAATGCGAGAACGAGCCTCTGCGGAGGCGAAAGAGAGAGCTAGAAAATTAGCTTCGTCTGAGGATGGAGGAGAAGACGAGGATTTCGGCTCCGCCCGAGCAGATCATTCTACGAGAGGAGCAACTAGCAACGCGAATGCGCATGGACCTCGAATCTACTTATCCCCGCGTGAGGCTGCGGCGAAGTTCCGGTCGGAGAGAGCGAAAACTCTTCCCATCCAGAACGACTTCGCGATGCTAGGAGATGGCGATGTGTCGCTCGCGCACGCGCTCGGTGATGTTTCAAGACTATCAGGTATACCCAAGCCTATCAAACGCGCTTTAACGCAAATCAAGTCTACTGCGCCCGTGAGTCCACGTCGGCATTCCAATGCATTTCCAGCACCACCTCAGCCTGAGGCGAAATGGTCGAGCCCTGAGCAGCAGTCGCTAAACAATAGACCCCGTCCCATGACGGCAGGACAAGCTGGCTTCACGCAGACCAGGCCAGTCCCACCTCAGCGCCCTGAACGCAGGGGCATCATCACTCAAACCGCGGTGCAGTTCCCTCAAATTGCTCTCATGGCGGCGCAAGTGTGTCAGAATCACGGGGGAAAGAACAGCCTAGCCGAGGCATTTCAATCTTCAGGAGGTATCCTCTCCTCCCATCAGATCAAAACGAGCTTTGATGCCGGTGATGGTCTTGACGGCGATGATGAAGACGCCGCTGCAGCAGCGATTGAAGAAGACATCCAAAATTGGAGCGCCTGGGACCCAGCCTCGTCACGACGCCTAGCCCAAGAGAGCGTAAAGACAACCCAAGACCCCGCGTTAAAGAAGGCTCGAAATGCCATGGTGTCACTCCAGCAGCGCCACCACATTCAGCAACTCGAACACCGTCAACTCCAGCCCCTGAACTGGGGCCAGCTGCGGACGAGACGAACTGCCCAGATTATTGAAATGTCTCGAAATGCAGAGCGGCTTGTCGGTCCCAGAGACTACCCATCGCATCCGAATTTAGGGCTAAGACTACCCGTTCGGGATGGCACTTCAAGGTGATTGTAAATGAAACAATGCAGAGAATGTATTACAAAGCGTATCAATCACATTGGGTGGACGGAAGACAATTTCGTTGCTTAAGTTGATCTATACAAAATGTCACTGCTATTCTGAAATGCTATGGAGAGCCCTGTGCATGGATTACTCATCATCAAGGCTGACTTCCTTCATTACAACTGCTGGATCTGGCTGGGTCGACTGAGTCTTCTTCTTCTTACCTCTGGCCCCACCCTTACTTGAGGATCGTGTGGTTTCTGTCGATGGACTCGTGGCTGCTGCTAGGCTGCAGCTAGCATCTGGGCCGGTTGGACTTGCTAGTTCTGGCGAAGTTGGGCTAGTTGGCGCAGTTGCATTGGCATCCGGGTTCGAACCAGCCGCGGATGAAGTATCTGATGTAGTTTTCTCGGCATTCACCTTCGACTCCTCGCTCGTGGAAACTTCAGGAGTCAGGGAATCCGACGTACTGCTCGAGACTGCAGCGGCTGAAGTGCTCGAAACTGCAGAAGCATCTGCCTGTGGTAGGGTGGGCTCGGTTTGCTTGCGTCGAGGTGTAGGATCATCTGACCAGGCTGTAGGGAGACTTCGCAACTTTTCTCCATGCTCGTACTCTTCTAGCAGCGTATTTCCATTACGCATCATAAGTGTGCCTGTTCCGTGGATCTCGTCCTCAGCCCATTTACCTGTGAATACATCGCCGTTTTGATACATGTACTTACCACTGCCGTGGAACATGTCATTTTGGAACTCGCCCTCATAGCGATCACCTGTGGCAGCGAAGACATACACACCTCGGCCGTGCTTCTTGCCCTCGAACCACTCGCCGGTGTACTTATCACCATTGGGGTAACTGAATGTGCCCATACCGTGCTTCTTATTCTTGAACCAGTGTCCTTGGTAAGTGCCAGACCAAACCATATCGCCCGTCTCGGGGTCCTTGGTAGCAAAGGTCATGATGCCCTCACCGCATCGCTCGTCATTAACCCACTCGCCTTCGTAGCGATGGCCCTGTGCGCTAATGTAGACGCCTCTGCCGTGTCGCTTACCGTTTACAAACTCTGTTGTGAGGCGTGGGATCGGTCAATCAGCGAGTGTGGGAGAGAGCAAGCAAGAGGCGAGGTGAGATCAGTTCGATCAAGAGGTGCATCATGGTCACGCAAATCCCGTGTGGAATGCATTCCACGGAAGAGAACACAGGAAGACGTGCTAGTGGATGTACGAGGAGCGGATAAGATCCTATGAGATCCTCAGAGCAGGCATGGCAGGGCTGCTACGTACCGCCTTTATAGACGTCGCCGTTCTCATAGGGTTGTTCGCGTGTGCCGGAGAACTCGTTGCCCATGTGAGAGTTGGGTTGGGACTGGATGGACTAAACCGTGTGGATTGAGACAACTTGAGAAGATACCAGGATGAGTCAATTTCATCAGTACATCCGCGCCATATACACTTTTTGATATCTTTCCTCTTACCAGTCTCATCCTGATTTTTTTCGAATTCCGGTCTGAATGCGCAGTCGGGAGCCCAGGCGGCGTGGAGACCGCGCGTGACAAGAGGGTACTATGATCTAGGGCGCAAACGACTCGCCAGCAAGCGGGCATTGCGCAATGATGCCTGATTTCCTCAACGACCTTGGTCCATGTGAGATATCTCTCCCAGATCGTCTATCCAGTGCAAGTTCAAACTACCCTTCATCGCACAAGCGTAGGTATCACCCCAAACTACATCTCGAAAAGGGTACGCCGGCACATTTTCTGGCCAGATTTCGAGTGTCGTTGTAGTGCGATTCAGCTATAACCTGGTAAGACGCGGGCCAACCTGCGATCCCGCGAAAGGGTGAAAAAATGTTGCTTTCGACACACTGCACCGAGTGCTGAAAGTAGGTAGTAGTGAAGTCAGACAGCATTTGCAACAGTTGAACTCGTTTGAATAGGCTATTCCTATCCTGAAGGTACCATTATTATCTCCTGTTCGCACGCGCAATCTTGATAAACTGAGGAGAAACGCGCTCGTCCCGGAAATCAGACTCACATGTCCTTCCTGACGCGGCTGTTTGAAGCGCCATTGAAGCTCCTGAGTGAGTGGGCGTGGGATAATCCCCTCACAAGCGCTGTTGTGGCAACTGGCACATCGGTTGTTGCTGGGTACACTCTCGTGCGCACCCAATTCTGGGCCAAGTACAAGCGGGTCATCGCAATTGCAACACTCGCGACAACGGGCTATGTGGCGTACAAGAAGCTCGGTCCGCTGATCCAGGAACTGCGCAAGATGAAGGCCGTCTGGGACGAGCTTCAGGCGAATGCATCCGTTGCCGCTGCCAAGCAGGACGAAGACGCCAAGAAGGCCCTCGAATCAACGTAAGTATCTTCTAAACAGGTGAAGTCTGAGCTGTATGGCGTGATTATTAAAGGAGCACTCCGAAATTGGGGCGAATAGTGTGCTGCTAATGAGCAGGCAAGCTGTTGAGTTGACCCACTGAGCAAGGTAACCGAAGGCTCGACTTTGTCCCTGCTATGGAGACAAGTCGCGCAGTTTAGGCCAAGCCAAGATCGAAATGACGTCGAATGACGTAGTCGTAACGTGGTGAGAAATTGTTCGAGATGGCTTGAGATATTCCTGCAAAATGCACTGGAGCGGTGTCCCAGCAGTTGTGTTCTTCTCTACTTCGTAGCCTAGGCTTTGTGTGCCTTGTTTGCTGATGGTCCTGCTGCTTGACTCGGCTTACTCTCACTCGCCTAACCGCCTGCTCTTGAACCCTAACCCGCGTCCTTTAGCCGACTGCGATCATTGGACCAAACACTGAGCGCAGCGTATAGATTACTGAAGGATGAACTCAGTTCAGCCCAGGTGGTTCTCAGTGCATTGTTCCCGATCACACAGATCCGTGCCGAACTTCAAAAGGCTCGGCAGCTCAACACAGGCAACGATACTGCACTTCTCTACGAACTAAAAGTAGCATGCTTGGCACGAACGCTGGCTGCTATCTACTACATTGCCATCGCTGAAGTGCTAATCCACGTTCAGCTTGCGATCTCGGCACGTCATATGCTTGACTCTGCTTCGGGCCAAAGAACGACTGGTGAACCTGCTGCACCACAAGGTCTGTTGCACGGACCGCACGCCTCTCTCACGAATCAGCACCAGCGCAACGACTTCTCCGTAGCGGCAGCTGCGGCACGAGCAACCCTTACATTCGCTTCCCTGTTCCCTGGTCACTCGTACGTCTGCGCCGCAGAGCCTCTCCCTCTACCCGATCCCTCGTCTACCGCACAGGTCAGTCCCAGCTCGAGCTTATTCCTTGACGCAGTCGTTGCAGTGCCAGAGGTTGGTGAGTCGAAGTCCACCACCCGTGGCCCGCTTCTTCTTGCCCTGGCCCGACTCGCGCGTGTCTGTGTAGAAGACTCCTTACACGAGGCGAAGGCTTCCACGACGAGCTCTAAGTCGCGTGTTGAGACATTGATCGAGGACTCCACGAGTCTCGAGTGGGCCAAGACGTTGCTTACAGAAGAAGAAGCACAACAAGTCCTTGTCATCTGCAGACGTCGCATGGATCGCGTGCTCTTCGCGCCGCTATCACGCCTGATCGCTGCATATGAGATCAAACCCAGGCAGAACGCTGACTCGCATGTTGTTAGCAACGAGAGCCATCCCCCGACCATGCAAGTTGAATCAGTCCATGATCTGGTGCACGTCACAGAGATCCCAGCGTATTCTCGCCATCAACTACTTCAGGAAGGTAAGGGCGAGGATGCCTCGAATGAAGATAAACCATGCGCTACTATGTCGAAACAGGTCTACTGCCAGATCCTCGTGAATGCGCTCCGACAGTACTCAGAAGTACAGCGGGCCCAGTCCGCTCGAAAAAGGTTTGTTGACCCTCGCCTTGGCAGTATCATTGTTGATACTGCATCACGATTTGGCTCGCTGCCACTCTCTGAGACCTACCACGTCCCCTCTGCATTGGCCGCCCTGTGCTTTGGTATTCCCGAGTTTAAAGTCCAGAGAAAGCAGGACGAAGATGCTGGCTCTACGACTAGTGTACTCGCACATCTCATCTACCCATCCGCGCTTTCACGAGAGATCCATCTTGAAGCCAGACGACGCAAGTTTTTGCGCCAGGCGGGACAACGAAAAGCGGAGGAAGAGGCACTCAGGCCGAGTGCCGACCAGGCGAGTGCCACAACAGGGGAGGAGACCAAGTCGGTGGCATTATCGTCACAGCAGCCAGTATCGCAAGCGTCTGTAGAACTCGATCAAAACCTAAAACTGCTCGGCGTTTACGCGGAGCAGCTCGAAGAAGCCGCAACGATCATTCGAACGCGGACATTCCGTGCCACTTTACAAGCTCAGCTGGACAAGCTGTTCAGTGGCCTGAGCTTCGACGTCAGCAAACTCTATCCCATCCCAACCGACGCAGTCGCGGGACCGCTGTCGAGCGCACCCCCTCAGCCTGCGCTGAAGGTCTTCACTCGCATAGCCAGTCACTTCGATGACCTATTTGGCGCGGTTGACTTGACCCCTATCGTTGCGAGCGATGAATCGTTGTATATTCCTCAAGATCCTAACTTTGCGCTCGTTTCCTTGTGTCGTACAATCTACATGCCCATGAATCAACTCGAAGAGAAGTTCGGTAAGCGTTCCACTACAAGACCTCAACTACCACAAGGAATGGGCGGAATCCCGGGCTTGCCGCCGAATCTTGGAGATCTCGATAGTATGTTCGGCGATCAAGGTGATCTAGACCCTGCCGCGCTCGCAGATGATCCCCAGCTGCAGCAGATTATGTCGATGCTCCAGAACACCGATGGACAAGGGCTGGATGTCGATAGGCTGGAACAGCTCGTGTCCGTGCTTGAGGAAATGGAGAGAAACCACCCTCCAGTGGGCCAGCAACGCCCCCATCTCCCACCATCCAATGGATCGAATCAATAAGGGCGTAACTTTACCCGTCATTGGTTAATTAGAGCTGCTGAATCAATCACTGATTCTGTGTGAGGACCAAGTTCTCGTTTGGTTAACTCTATTGTCGCACGACCTTCGTCGCAAACATTTGTATTTTGGAGGTAAGAATGGTTAGAATACATAGGTTAGAATACATAAGATTGCGCGCGTGATACAGAGGTTTGTTTGGTAGCAAACCTTGCCACACACCAACAAACCGGTTTACTTCTTTGCAGGTCCCTTGACAGAGATATTGGTTTTGGACTGGATAAGTGACTTCGTGGCCTGCTGGTACGCCGAGATGGAGGTCACTGTGCTGAGAATCTCCTTCCATGAGGTCTCAAGCACCATACCTGCCATGACAACCTCGTCGAGGATGTGATTCACTTTGTCAATGTGGAAGATAAGATCGAGTTCGCAGACGTTGGAGAAGCACTTGTCGAGGGACTCGACAAAGACTTGGATGAGATCGAGAATACCAAGCTCGCTCTCGCTCTCATCCACTGCAAAGATGAAGTAAAGGGTCGCGTAGTGCCGATAGATCAGTCTCACGTCGCTACCCCAGATTGTGTTGCCTTCAAGGAAATTGCAAAGCGAGTCGGGACGCTTGGACACAGCAGTGAAACACGACTTGATGGTTTCCTGTTGTTTCTCGAAGGGCATCTCATCGTAGAACCGCGCCAGGCGCGTCTGGCCCTGGTTGTTCACCACCTAGATGCGAGGGTATTTCAAGATAGTAAGGGATCGATGAGATGAAGAACCTTTGGGGCGCAAGTTGGTAAGCATGTAAGGATACGGTGCGGATGTTAGTGATAGTATACGTACCATAATGGCCTTTATCGTCATCTCTGATACTTCCTAGCTTGCGATGGACTCGCCAAGTACCAAAAATGCAATAGAAACGAATCTGGTTCGAGCTTGCTCTTGACTTTGGCCTGATCGGGCTAAAGATGGCTCTCGAGGGTGGATTCTCCGTCCCGCTTGCAAGGCACGCTGACGCAAGAGCTAAGGAGGCCTGATCAGGCATCATGATTCCAGACGGAGTCAGCAAGCTGTTCGGACCATATCCCAGCGATCCAAGTTCGAGTAGTCTCAGGCCATGAGGAAATTCAATGCGAAAGCCGTCACCGAGTTCAACTCTCCGAGGCATATCCAGCGAGTCTGGTGTGTTTGAGCCACATTCGCAGCGGGGACCGAATAGTAGAGTTACTGGAGATGTTTATTCAGTGAGTACAATGGATGCATGATACATGTCACCGTGCCAAGAGTCGTGTCCACGTAGCTCAAAGCATTTGGAAATTCAGAAAAATTCCAGGAAAATGCGGGAAAATCCCAGGAAAATCCGAAAAAATCCAGAGCCGGAGATGAAAAATCAAGATCGAGTTGCGGAACAATGAAGCTCTCATATCTCGTTATCCTTGCACTGCTCGCTCTTGCAAGGTAAGTAATCTGATTATTTGCATTACGCATGGCATGTAGATAATTATATTATACCCGCACACTCCCGGCTATTATATCGTTTTCTCCCCACAATACGGAAAAATTGATCTCGTGGCCAAGTCCGGCTCACTGTTACCCTGAGTAGGTGACGCGTGGAAGGACTGGATGCTCATTGTGATCTATAAATGAAGCCAGAATCAAAGCTAACTTAGTTGGTAAATTCTCTTCACCCTCCCAATGCCTATCTCTTTGTCTATCGTAGCGTCGATGCTACTCGCATCCCGCTCAAGAAGCGACACGTCGACTATTTCTCGACCGGCATGTCTCACCGTGAGTACCTCGGTGCGTCCATCCCCGTTCACAACTACATGAACGCTCAGGTACGTCGAACTTTCGCCAGTAGTCTCACACTGGTGCCATTGTCAGCTTGTCATTACTTTCGATTCCGAACGAATCACACAACCCGGCCTCGCGTTGAGTCACGTCGTACTTGCCCAATAGGTGCGGAGTGCTATCGCGTCTTCCTACGGGGGGAGAGACCACAGACCTCAGGCTAGATGAAATTGCATGAATAATTCACTTGGTTACTCGATGCTTCTGAGAGTGCCGCGAATGTTCTAACCTATATTTTACTCTTAGTCCACTTTTTTTCTTCTTGCCTGTGTTGCCTTTGTTGCGCAACATCAGCACTCTGCAATGTATTACTACGACCTCGCCCACGTGAATCGGTTCTTGTCCTCACATGTTTTGCCTGGCTGCCTCTGCTTTATGACTCTAGTACTACGGCCCTATCTCTCTTGGTTCCAACCAGCAGGAGTTCATGGTCATCTTCGACACTGGTTCCTCCAACCTCTGGGTTCCCAGCACCAACTGCTCTTCCTGCGGTAGCCACCCCCGCTACGACCACAACACCTCCTCCACCTACGTCCGTGATGGCCACAAGTTCGAGATCATGTACGGTTCTGGCCCTGTCTCAGGCTTCTGGTCCAACGACACTCTCTGGTTCGGCGAGTACCCTGTCAAGGACCAGCCCTTCGCTGAGATCACTGACGCTCAGGGTCTTGGTCTCGCCTATGCAATTGGCAAGTTCGATGGTATCCTTGGTCTCGCTTTCCGCTCCATCTCTATCGACCACGCCATCACTCCCTTCGAGAACCTCTACCGCCAGGGTCTCGTCAAGCAGCCCATCTTCTCATTCTACCTCTCCAAGCAGGGTGACACTGATGGTGAGTTGATCCTTGGTGATGTCGACAAGAGCAAGTTCACTGGCGACCTCCAGTGGATCCCTCTCGCTTCCGAGACCTACTGGCGTGTCAACCTTGACTCTGCCACGATGAGCGGCTTCCCTATCACTGCTGCTAAGTACGCTATCCTCGACACTGGTACCTCCCTCATGGCTGGTCCCACCGCTGAGGTCAAGTCCCTTGCACAGGCTATTGGCGCTTCCCCCCTCAACGACAAGCAGTACTTGATTGACTGCAACAAGCGTGCTACCCTCCCTGAGATCCAGTGGACCATGAGCGGCAAGACTTTCACCCTCAACGGCTTCGACTACACCATCGATGCTGGTGCTGGTGTCTGCCTCTTCGGCTTCATCGGCCTCGACGTCCCTGCTCCCTCTGGTCCTCTATGGATTCTTGGTGACGTCTTCCTCCGCAAGTACTACTCTGTTTACGATCTCGGCAACAGCCGTGTCGGTCTTGCTCCTGCTAACTAAGCGGAAGGACTTTGCGGTCTATTTATGAAGCTACCGTCAATGCGAATAGGGTATGCTGGGTTCAATTCGTGTGAAATTGTATAGGCGCAATTCTCAAATTTGAGTGCACACGGATGGTCCAATCGTATCGATCTCGACTCTTGCTTAGAATTTTTACTCCCTTTTCTCAGCACGGTGCAGGTCTGCACCTGTTGATTGTGTAACTAATACTTTTGTTGTACATGTCTGACGCGACAAGAGCCGCCACACGAGCGTCGTGAGTCTGCACCTTGTGAAGTTCATGAGTTGGTTATGGAATCCATCAAATAAACCAGTGCTACACAACGGGCGTGCCAGACGTTCCGGTCTGCTGTCGCTTTAAACCATTGACCCCCGATTCCTCTTGCTCGTTCAAATTGAGTGTTTTCGTAATTTGTATTCTCGTGCGGGTGGTGTGCACGCTCGCAAATGCAAAGCGTCTGGTTTCGTCTCTTTACTTGCGTCCCTTACGGCCGACGGGTGTCTGGCCTGCCTGTGCCTCAGCTTGAGCCTGGGCCTGGAGTTGGGCAAGCTGCTCTGGATCCATGCCACCGAGCTGTTGTTGTCCTGCGGCAGCAGCCATATTTGATAGCATGTCACGAGCAGGCTTGCAGAGCTTGTACCAATGGTAGACGACGAGCACAAATGCAAGCACATACAAGTACCATGCCCATCCCGCAAACGGATGCAAGAACATGACAACGATGTTCAAGTACAGAACGTCGTAGAGGTATCTAGAGGTGACGAACGTGACAGTCGAAATTGTGAAGCGACGATGAGAACGGGTTCAAAAGGAAGGAAATCAACCGCTATGCAGGAACGACCATTGAACCAAACTTGTGACGAAACGTACGAGTAAGTCGAGACATCCATTCGCTGCTCAACGCTGGAGGAGATCTTACTGTAGCACCATGCGTTCAGGATCGAGAAGAAGACAAAAGACCAGAGGCCTGGCTTAGCGTAGAGTTGCCATAGCTATAGGCGTGTCAGTAGTGGTGGCGGGCAGAATATGATGTTAGTCGACGTTGTAGCCATGCGACGTGAGCACAGCAATTCCTTGACTGTCTGGAGAGGATAGCTCTCATCTGATCCAGTCGAGCTCTCGTGGCCCTTGTCCCATTGGGACCTGGAGCCATGTGTCCCGGAGCCAGACCAGTCTAATTCGGCAGCACGATTCAGGTGGTGATGCTTTATCCTCCAGTCCGCGAATGTATCGTCGTAAGAGGAACCTGGGTGCGCCAAAAACGATGACTCAACTTCAAGTCCGCACATTTGCGGGGCAAATCTGGAGACTTATCGCAGCACATCCGCAAGGTTTGGGGCGCGATTCGGTCAGGTGTCAAAAGCTTCATCGGGATCTCGGGTCAGATGCGCAGATGTACATGCAGAGTTACGTACTGAGGCGAGCACGATGACGATGAGATTGGTCCTATTTGCAGCGGCTTGTTGTTTCTGCGCTTGCTTCTGACTGGAGTTAGCCTAGAGGATATAAGTGAGAGATGGAGTACAATATGAGCACATGAACCGTTTCATACAGTTTATCCGCCGAAATAATGTGCTTTACGTACCATTTTAAGTGTTGTTCAACTCTTGACAGAGTACTAATGAAATGAAACCATCCACCGCTTTCCCCGAATTCATTTCGAACTCATATTCTCATGACTCCTTCGTGTCTATGAGAGCAGTACAGCACGTGGAGGCACCGTTCCGCATGCTTCGTCATGTTCCATAACGCAATTCGTGAAGTATCTAATGAAACAACTGTATTCACAGGAAAGATGGTTTGCAGGATCAATCAAGGATTCCTTGGCGAGTACCTTGCGACAGACACGCTGAGGGCAATTCAGCTAGGTGGAATGCCTTTTGTCATAGCGGAATGGGTCGAAGTGGGTTCGACGTTCCGTAGGATAGACACGCAGATACAACCAGATCACGAATGTTAAATAGAATAGCATCTGGAAGCACCGCACCTACTACGAGGACCTTCCATCAAATTGCTCTCGTGTCTGTCTCTGCGACGTTCACTCTTCCGAGGTGCCCAGCAGTGATTCCAAAAGTGCTGTCGCCTCGCTGCTCTTGGATCGGACCTGTGCGTGAGTCTGAGACGCCACAGCCAGCGCAGCTGCTAACCGCTTAAAACCCTCGAACAGCTTAATGCATTTGTCGATGCGCTCCTCCTGGACAATGTCAATTCCTGCACCTTGGGCATCGCCTTGGGCGGCCGCTGCCAGCGTTGACAAGATCCTCTCCGAGAATGCGCGAAGCACAAAGACAAGGTACTTCAAGGCAAGCAGCGCGTGTGTCTCGACGCGTGAACGCATGAGGCGGTCGAGGACATCCAAGAGCGGTAGAGTCGTGTCCAAAGTTAGCTGCAATTGCGACCTCGGATCGGTTAATGCGCGCTCAGCCGCCGACAAGAAGTCAAAGCACACTGCTGCATCCTGCATACGCTCGAGAGCCTCAAGGGTTCCACGAACATTATTCTTCGCCCAGAAAGTTTTCAACACGCGGATGTTTTGCAAGCGGCGGTTTACCACCGTCGCCATGACCGCATGGTGCTCCATCACAGCTTGTCGCGTTGCCTCAGGGTCAATCGTAGGTGTAGCGAGCTGTGAGGAGTCGACGGCGGGAGGTAAGAAGGCGCTTGGATCGAGACCTAATGGCTGGGCGCGATCTTGGACAACCGCTGAGACGGGTACAATAGTTCCCTGCAGCGGATCGCGTGGCAGCCGACTTGCTGTGCCGGGCTGAGTAATGTGCACAGGCTCTGAGGCGGATGGCGTCTGCGCGGGGGGTGGAACATCACTCGAAGTCGGTGATGGACGCACCCTCGTTGGCACGGGAGGTTGCGTAACTGACGAAGAGATTGAAGAACGAGTTTCACGAATCGGTTGTGGTGACGCGGTAGTCGGCGTACCGGCCGAGGTTCCCGCAGATGGAGCGTATCCTTCACCTCCGAGCCGTACGCCGGATGGAGAAGGCGACTTCATGGGCATTGGATTCGGACTCGCATTACGAACTGCCGTGTGTGGTTGCGCCACATACGATGAATGGGCGCTGGTGCTTCGATCGTCAGCGGACGCATCCATTTGCTGAGTAGGTTGAGCTCGCGCGGAATCGACTGAACGCACGTTGACATGTTCGTTGAAAGCTGTTGCGAGAGCTTGCTCCTGAGCTGGTGGAACCGACGATTTGTTTGAGGTTGCAAACGAGTAGTTTACCTGCAGTGGGAAGTTCGCTGACGTCTGGTTGCGGAGCGCTGTTCTCGATGACCGGTGGATAGGCACAGCATTCGGGACTGAAGACGGCCCTGGAGATTGGGTCGTTGATTGTCCAGGAGTTATGCTGCTTGGGTACACGCTGGTCCCCGATTGAGGATAAGAAGCGGGAGAGTGATGGTGTGGTGACTGTGCTGATAATGATGTGAGTGCTGCGTACTCATCGAGCGCAGATACGGAGGTCTGAGGAGGTACTCGCGACACAACACTATTGGCAGGTGTCTTGCTTTCAAGTGGCTGAGGTTGTGACCCTTGTGACTGTTGTTGTTGTTGTTGTGGATGTGATGCATGTAGATGAGTCGACTGCACGGCGTTTGGTGTCGCTGACGATGACTGTGGGGTATAGGAGGGTGCACCCACGTCATCCCGTACGTGCGCAGCTTGCTCGCTAGGATAGCTCCCTGAGACTGCTGCTGCCGAGCTTGCTGCTGCCGAGCTTGCTGCTGCTGGAGTCTCCGGTAACGATAACGCATTGATGTCAAGCTGATATACGGATACCACATTATGATACGCCGATAAACCAAGAAGTGCGTCGCGGATTGGATCGATCGAGGTGTCTAGCAGTTTGCCCCATGTAGCCTCAACATTTCCATGGCAGGTGATGGGTTCCCAAGTCCAGGATCTCACGTTATCCGTCGAGGCCGCAATCAGCGCGTGTCCAGTCTCACCATAAAAGTTTAACGAATGAATTGGGCTGCTCTGCACCGGCGAAATTTCCAGCGGAACAAACCGCTCAACGTCCCAAAATGCAAGCTGGCGCTCGTTGCAGGCGATGGCCAACAGGAACTCGACGGGATGGAAGACCATACTCGTGACTGCAGCGGATCCACCCTTTCGTCCCGTTGCCGCGGAAGCCTGGAAGCCTAGCAAGAACTTGGCTGAGCTGATATCCCACACCTTGACGTTGCCGTCTGCATCGGCGGAGAAGACCCATCGGCCATCGGGGCTATGTCGTACACTTGTAATCGGAGCCGTGTGTCCCTTGTACGTCTGGATTGTTCCCTTCTTCCTCACATCCCAAAGTTTCAGGTTGCAATCCTGTGAGCCTGATGTGAAGTACTTGCCGAATGGGTGGAAATGCAGCGCAGTGACCGCGGATCTGTGACCTGCCAGAGTGCGCAGTGGCTGTGAACTGTTCATGTCCCAAACATTGATCGCACCACTCGAGGTGCCGCCCGCGATATACGTCTCCTGTGTATCGAATAGGATCGTATCGAGCTGGCTTCCAGAGCCCTCGAGGATGAGTTTGGGCGCATCATCTACATCCGCACTGCTTCCGGTTCCCAGTCCGAGCTGATCAATATTCCAAACATGCGCCCTTCCGTCATCGCCACCGGTTGCGATTAGTGTCGAGCTTTTCGAGATGCAGCCGGAGGTGATCACGCTATCCGACGCATAAAAGTTTTCTACATGGGTTCAATGATAAGAACATGGGAGTTTGGATGAGCGGGAAGTCGAATATACCGTGACAAGAGGCATGCACATGTCTTCGGTTTCTTATGCTCAGGCTTGACTTTAGGAAACGCTTGCAAAATCCAAGGCACGTACTGAGAAGCTGGAGCTGGTCTCGCTTGCGCGGGCGGCTCATGGTGTGCTACAGCAGAATTCACTACGCGTGTGTGCTGCTCCGCGCTTCACAATCCCGAAATCGACCTAAACCAGAGTGTGGAAGGGAAGGTGGAGTGTGGAGGGTAAGAAAGTTGCGCAAAGAGAAGGATTTGGTGATCAAACTGTGAATATAAACTGGTAGTATCAATTAAAATTCATGGCTCACATCAATATATTATGATAACACCACACCCGCACTTGAACATATCATCCAATCATACAATCGAAAATGAAAGAAAGCCGTTGGAATTTTTGAACGAAATGCACGAATATCCCCGCCTGGACCCCCTTGGCACCCCAGCACACCGACGATATCCGCCTTGGATGCTATGTTATACGCGTTTTGCCGCACATTGCATCGCGAGTTCATATAGATGCGCACAAATTCGCCCTGAAGTGCTTCCAGCGAAAGGCATCAGACCCGTATATCCAGCTCGTGCGGTGGAAGGAGAGTGTGATTTGTGCTGTCATCAGCAAGGTATATATAGTGTGTCCTTGCAATTGCATCTACATCGTCTTACCTGCGCTTGCTTGCGAGATGTGGTGAATCAGCTCGGATCACTTAACAAAGGCCGAAAGCGATGTGGTACTTTTCGCAGAGTCGATGCAAAGCGCTTCAGTGGGTGTAGCCTGCATCAAGTTGTGACCCCAAAGCAACCATTTCTCCTTATTAGAGTCAAATTTCCCTGTCTTTTCCTCACGATCTAGTTGGGCTTCGATCAATGGCACGACCAGACGGCAAGATCAACCTCAGCAAGGAAGAGGAGGCTTCGGGCGGCCTCTCCAACGATCAGGTACGTGTGTCAGATTGAGCTATAGACTGATTCCTGGTAATGGGCCTTGGCAGTGGTGATCCCAGGTCTCGCTCCCCTCGTAACGGTGGTTGCATTCAGGTGCTGATATCACAGCTGGTCCTGGTGCAGCCAGTCCTTACATACTCATGGACGCGAATGAGAATGTTGATCTTGTATGCTCCTCGGTTTAGTATTTGAATGCACTTGCTATGTCGACTCTCGCACTGCTTCTAGGCACAATCCTTGTTGAACGCTACTGCTGCACCTGTAGCTGACCAAGCTCAGCAGGCACAGGCTGAACAGCGTGCCGCGCTTGCCAAGATCAAGGTTGACCCTAAGGATGTACAGTACCTCGTGAACGAGCTTGAGATCAGCGCAGAGAAGGCGGATCGTCTCTTGCGAGTCAACAACAATGATGTCGTGGCCGTGCTCAAGGCAGCGGTGATGCAGAAGTAGGTAGAATAGAGTACAACCAAGTTTTTTTGTGCTATACTGGAAGTACAACGAGTTGCCCAATGATTTATGCATATTTGAGTGCAGACTGACCTGGAAGAAAGGCACCAATGTGGACCTGCCGGTGTCTGCTCCGTTTCGCTTGCGCTATGACATGTCGAATCCAGTGCTTGAAGCCGCGCATGCATCCGTCCTGGCCCGGAAACCAACGGTTAAACCCACCAAAAGAGCCGTTTTTTCAGCGACTCTGGAACTTCGTTTCATGTTGTGAAACTGGGATTGGGTTCATAGACTAGGTATATGATCCTGGCCGAGTGATGCAGTTTAGTATTTTGCATTGACTAATCCTATTGACTTATCTGACTACCCCTCACATCGCACGAAATCTACCCCAAATCACACTACACTGGAAAAAGTCACTGATTCTCGGCATACGCAGTGCCCAAAATGGACATGGCCGAGCAGGGTGCAATTGCAAATGGTGATGCATCCGAGACGAGCTTTCTTGCGATGTCGGAAGCACAAGTGAACTCGGGTGAAACCTCCCTTCACCCCCAGCAGGGCACCCCCAAACTGGCTTCAACCGAAACCTCTCGAACTTGCACTCCGAGTAGTCGGGATACGAGTGGTGTGAGCCGATCTGCGAGCCAGAAGTCTGAGCACGCGGTTGACAGTTCGGGAATGAGCCCAGAAAGCGTGAGTGAGACGATCTCCCAGCTTATCGATGCTTATCAACTGGTACGTTTTGGGTGTTGTGGCTGAATTTACTCACTGAGAAGTTACATGCGCTCGTACATAACTTGCGCGGACGGCTGAAAGTTGGTGCAACATGAGTGTTGTGAGCCGAACCCTCAGCTGTGACTGCATGCTCACTGCATAATGTGATCTTACCCCCGACTGATGCTCTCGTGTAGCTCTGCAAAAAGTTAAAACGGCTAACTGCAACCGCCCACGTAGTTGCCTCGGCGAAACCACTGCCTCGCTTGATCAAGGCGTTCAAATTCCGCCTGCTACATGATTCCACTGCAAGTGCATCCGAGGCATCCGCAGATGCGTCAAGACCAGCAGATGAATCTGCCTCTGCTGAATACGCGATCCCCGACACACCCAGTTCCCAGCTCTCATCTTCAAGTGCCGAAACCGCGGCGACTCGGGATCTGCGCCGTCGAGGTAGTTTAGTGGAAATCTGCTCAGTAGTGAAGAATGAGGCCACAATTGTTGAGTCGCATTTAAAGCAGGCACAAGAAGTCATTGACAAACTCTCAACATTGCTCCTCAACGCGTCTCAACTCGAGGCGGGAGTTGAGAACGTGTTCCGTACACTGTCGGATATTCAGCGCCAGCTGCTTGCCTATGCAACTTCCAGAGGAATTGATCTGGAGTCTCTGAGCCAACCGGATTCATTGACGAACACTGAGCCTGACTCCTATTACCTGGATCCAATCGAAATCACTCCTCTTGGGGATGAAACCGGTTCACCTTCGCCGATACGCGTCCCGCGCTTCGTGGCTATTCTTTATGACGCTTTGAAGGCCCTGGACGGCACGTCGACGTATGTTTTTGACCCGCTCGCACCCTCGTCGCTGTTCCTCTCTGAATTCACAATTGAGCAGGCTATCGAACTCGGGCACTTGCTGAGTAACAACACCAAGGAGGTTGGCATGCGACTGCAGCAGTCGGAGGCTGAACTCTTCAAGAAGGTGGAGACCCTACTTGGAATCAAAGAGGAACTCGAGCGTCCTGGTACACCAGTAAGGAGCAGCTCCGAATCACCTTCAGCTCTGACCTTTATGGATGCTTCCCTTGAAGTCTTCCGCCACATGACACAGTTCTGGGAGCACGTAGTCGGTCTATGTGAGCTCTTCGTGCGGAGCATGCAATTAAGCGTTCGTAGCTTCCTTAGTTACTTTGTCCTCCAGGGCTGGTCTCGTGAGATGAGAAGTATGCAAGTAAAGGACGTCGAGCGCCTCTCAGGGTGGAATCTGGCCAAGAAACTCGTCGAGGGTATGCAAGTCTCTGTGATGGATGAAGAACAACAGTGTGTCAAGCTTGTTAGCAATGAGCAGGTAGTGTTGCTGGACGATGATATTCTCCGCACGCTGGACACACTGGACGCCTTAGTCCCAAAGAGATATGTTGCCTCAGCGTACCATGATACAGAGGCGCTCAGCGCAGATATCTCCGAGGTCTTGACTGCACTCAAGTGTGAAGTCGAGCTCATCATGAAGCGACGTAATGTCCTTCACCAGTCTATTCAAGATCTTCATGCACACCGTGTTGTGACACAAGAGCTTCTGTCACGGGTTGAAGGGGGTCCTCAAGAGGACCAGTCCTCAATTCTATTCACCACGGTGAAACAATCGGACTTATCCGCACAGGACAGCGAGAAGCTGGGCATGGAACTGGACCCTAACCATCTGCCTGTGATTCATGGCTACCAAGCCAATCCCCAGAGTCATTCTGAGTCCCGTCGAATTAGCCAGATCTCGGGCATCTCATCGGATGGCAACATTAGCACGGATGATGGAGTATCGAAGGTTTCCGATGCGTCAGCCCAGTTTGGCCTAAGTAGTACTGCGACACTCCAGGCCTTGTGCACATCGCCTGCAAAGCCTGAACCGGTCGGAAGGATGCTTTCAACCGAAGCACCGTCCTTGGGTGCAAGGGCGGCAGAAGCGGGCACGACGACAACGGCAACGGCGGCAACCCCTGGACTGAGGAAGCGAAGGCCGCATAGCATTGGCGAATTCCCTCAGGAGGAGATTTTGGATTTACTACGGGCGGTTCGATCTAGAGTAGTCCCCGAAGAACCCGCATCTCTAAACGGACATGCGGCTAGTCCCGGCACAGCTCTCACTGTACCGACCATCACCACAGTTACGCTTACAAACACGACCAACACAAGTAGCATCAAGCCTGACGATTCAGGCTCGAACCAGAACGTGTCAACCACGGACGCAGATGTGTCTGGCTCGCTTGCCGAATCCTCACGACGTGCGACCTCCAAGGTCCAACCGCTCACTGCCTTGGATGGCGAGGGCGACCGTCTCCTCGAGCAGAGCGCAGGTGCGCGATCTCGGATTACCATCGTTGAGGAGTCACCGGAGGAAGGTCAAGCCTATCCGACTGAGGATCAAGCGGAAGAAGGCGCGAACGAGGTTGATGGAGAAACTGTGCGCATCCCCTCTGGCTACGCCGGAGATGCGCTCAGAGAGGTTCCAGCAGACGCTGATCTTCCTCAGGCGACTCCAATCCAAGCCCTCACTACCGAGTCAACGGCATCGCCACATGCCCGCGAACTCGTGTTTGGCCTCAACATAGAAGACGCTGAGTCTCTGGTAGCAGCCCAAAACGCACAACGCGCTGCAGAAGATGCTGCTCTGGCAATTGCAGAGAAGCTCGAAGTAGCTCGGGTTGAATTGCAAGAATTGGTGTCTACGCGTACCAAGGTGGGTCAAGAGCTCATCGATCTAGCCACCGAGAACGCAAGCCTGCTTCAGGAGCGTAATCGACTTAAGCTTGAAACACAAGAATTGACAGAGAAGGCATCGCAACTCCTCGCAGATATGCAGGCTGTATTGAGGGAACGTGACGAGGCAATGCACGTTCGCGACGTGATTCTGACGCAAAAAGCAGAGCTTGAGGCAGACCTTGCTAAGCTCGCCGAAGGTGTCCGTACGAGAATGGAGGAGTACAAGAACGCCGAACTTGACCTAAGTGAGGTCGAGACCGCGATTCAACGAGCGGTCGAAACGCGAGATAGCCTCACTGCAAACTGCGATCAACTCCGAGCTCGAATCCAGGAAGCGAAGGCTGAACAGGAGCGCTATGAACGGGAGGCTTCCAAGGCACACTTGGATCACCTGCAGCTCTTGGAAAAGTGCGATGGACTTCGAGCCCAGATCGCCGTCTTGGAGCAGCAGCGCGATGCGACACTCCGCAAGAAGGAAGAAGAGCTTCGTCGGGAACTCGAAGAAGAGCGAGTCGCAATCAAAGCTGAAGCTCGAGCCAATGGCCAGCTTCAGGGTCGTAATGAGATGCAGGCGTTGATCGCGCAAGCCGCAGAAGAGAAGCAGCAAGCTATTCGAGAGAAAACCCAGGCGGAACAGATCCGCGCCGCCGCCGAGAGAGAACGTGCAGAAGCGGACCGTCTGCGGTCCGAGATGGAGCGCAAACTCGAGCAAGCCGAGCGAACACGTGCGCAGGCTGAAAGTGCACTGAACCAGGCACGCATGGAGGCACAGCGTATTATTCAGGCAGCTGAGTCGGAGCGAACGTCTATGCGACTCCAGGCCGAGTCTGATATGCATCGTGCGACTCGTGCGCGCGAAGATGCCGAAGCCATGCATCGCCGGGCGATCGCTGAACGCGATGCAATGCTGGAGGAGGCCCGCAAGCAAGCTGCGGCACTCGTTGAGCAAGGTCGTCAAGATGCTCTTGCTGCGACGAGCTCAATCCGAGACAAAGCAGAGGTTATCCTAGCCGATGCAAAGCGACAAGTAGAAGAAGAAGTCGCCAAGGGACGAGCCACGGGCGAACGCGAGCGATTGAAAGTCTTGGAAGAGGCAGAACGAGAACGTGATGAGCTCCTCACGATTGCTCGAGCACAGGCTGCTGAGTGGCATATAGATGCCGAAAGTAAGAATGCTGAGGCGGTTAGAATCAAGGCCGAGGCACAACAACTGTACCTGGCAGCCGAAACGGAACTCAAGCGAGCCCGTGAAACGATCCAATCCGAGCGAGATCAGCAAAGGACGGAGTTGGAGGCGGCTGAGAAGGCGCTCTCCCTGCGAAGCCAGCGAATGCTGGAAGCCGCAAACGTCCGAGCTCAGGAGATTGAAGCGCTGGCCAAGGCACGAATTGAGGAACAAAATAGGATTGCGAGCGAGGCACGCATGGCAGCGCAAGAGGCGTTGGAGAAAGAGCTGGCTGAACGGCGTGCCGCTTGGCTTCAAGAGCAGAGTGAGCTCAAGGCCGCGCTATTAGAGCTCGAGAAGGACGCCAAGCGGGCTCTTGAAGCAGCGCAAGAACAAGCTGAGTCTATTATCCGCGGAGCAGAGACTGAGGCACAACGCATTAAGGAAGAAACCGAGCGCCTTCGTGCGGAAGAGCTGTCGGAGGAACGACTTCAAATCGATCGCGAGCTGCGAGAGCTGCGAATTTCGCTTGGACGGCTCAAGTTCGAGGAAGAGACCTGCCTCGCGCGAACTCAGCGTGCGCAGAACGAGCTTGCACTGTTGGAGAAACGACTCGAGGAGGGCCGCGTTGCAGAAGAGGCTCATGCGCGCGCCGTTGCTGAAAACACTCGAGTTGTCACTGCACTTGAGGCGCGCGCCGAATTCCTCCGTAAAGCGATCGCAGAACGTGAGCAGATGCGTGATTCGCTGACGAAATCGTACGAAAAGCTACAGGAGCAAGTTGAGCAAGCACGAATGAACCGAGATCAAGCCCTCGATGAACTTCGCGAAGCGCAAGCACAGGCGAGAATTGCCCACGAGGAAGTGAATGCAGCAAAGATTCGTCTGGCAGAAGCGCACGACGAAGCGCGACAGGCTGCTGAACTCAGCCGTAAGGTCGTCGAAGAGGCCCGAAAGGCAGCAGAGGATGAGGCTAACATAGCAGCCCGCGGAGTCAAGCATGCCGTTGATGCGCTCAAGGTTGAGCAGTACGAGCTCGTCAAGTCGGTTGCAGTTCAACGTGAACTTGCAGAGCGCTTGACGAAGCGAAATGCAGAGGTATCCCGAGCGTTGCAAGAGAAAGAGGAGCGTCTCAAGCAACTCTGTGCTGAGATTGAGCTGAAGGAGAGGCATCCTCTGTATGCGAAACCCATGTATGGTGCCGGTCCCACGTCGACATCACACCCATCCGCGCAGTACACTGAACCCACTAAGTTCAAATCGACGCTAGGGGAACTTTATTCAAGTGCACCAGAAGCTCTCAATCAACCCGATCATCCATTGTATTCCCGAGATCTCGCTTCTGGTCAGTCGATTTGGGGCCGACCTGCACGAAAGATTGGCTTCCCACCGCCGATGCCAATGCCTGCTCATACTACGAGTGTAGAACAGTCTCGACAGCAACAGCAACAGCAACAACCCATGGAAACGACGCAGTACTACCAGGGAGCCACCCATGCACCGGAGCTTTTACACTACCGCCTGCAGCGTAACGGCTCCGCCGAAGCAGACTCGTGCACAGCAGACCGCAGAGGCGACGACTCTGCTCCTGAGATCCCTTCGACTGCGCTGCGAGAACGCTCACCTGCTTTGGCTAACTTGGAGAAACTGTACGAGAAGATCAACAGACAATCCCAACTTCTGAATGCACTGGAGGAACGCGACCGTAACGCATACTCAGTTGCGCTCTCTCCAGCGAAGCAAAAGACGGCAGCAACGACAACGGCTGGCTCGACCTATCCCGTCACACTCTCGGCGTCGGTTTCAAGCCTTACGACATCCCGCTTCGATCCCAGGCGATCGGATGGAGGAAGGCTTCAGGAGAACCAAATCACAGACGATCCGGAACTCGCACGCGCACTGGCTTCGAGTCGCTCGGGGCCAGGTAATGTGTTTGGGCTTAATGCATCGATTTCATCGCAGCAGCCACAGTCACAGCAGCATCGCTATGGACTGGATGCTAGCATTCCAAAGAGGTAACTTTAGCGCGACACTACTCTAGTCTAGTCTAGTCTAGTCTAGTCTAGTCTAAATGAAACTTACAGTCTGAAAAATAAGATTTAGATCGTGTGTGGAACATGTATCTTGTCTTTATCCCATAAAGCCATCAGCTATAGCGAAACTCCAATGCGATGCCTCCTCTTCTCCCCGAACGACGAGACTTGAAATGTCGAAAATTTTCGCGTCCAACTACATTTCCTGAGGTGCGTGCTTGCTGGGTTTGGGCCTGTGCACAGTGTGATATACCTGTGTATTCGCTTTAGAATCACTAAAAGGGATATATCAACACAGATTTAACGGCACTTGTGTTGAAAACCCCCTCAACAATCGCCGCTGAAGGTTTGTCCCAGTCAGAGTGACCTCACAAAGTGCCCTGTTTCCGACCGAAAATGCACGCACAGGACGTGACACGCCTGCTACAGAGCGAGCAGTGTGCGCGGCATATCCTCCAATACTGCATTTCGGAGCAGGACACCATCATCACAACGGTGTGGACCCCCGCACTTCATAAGTTCAGAGCCACCTGTGAGAACATGGACACGCTGCTGCCTAGGTTGCTGGCCGTGGCGAGCCTTCCGTACGACCATGAGTCCGTAGAGCAGACGGCAGCACACCCTCGACCAGGACGACGGATATATCACACGCCCAGCTCAATCAGCCGCATTGAGCAATGCGGAGTGCTTGCCTTTCGCCAGGACCACAACCATTCGGTCGTGCTTCGACTCGCAGCCAAGGCGTTTGAGCAGATCGAAAATCTCGCTGCGAATCTCGTTACACTTGCCCAGCGCATGGACGATGCGTGTGCTACACTCGACGAGCTCAGGCGGAAGGGCATGAACTACTACCAGGACTTCATGGGAAGCGCGGTCAGTGGTGGCAAGTCGGAGGTGGCACCTTCACCTTCACTTTCATCCTCACCCTCGACAGGAAGGGGAGTAGAAGGCAACCCGAGCAAGTCTGAGGCGTTCGGCAACACCGCCACGGTGACGACCTCACAGCTCTTGACAAAGACGCAGTACCTACGGAGCGGCTTCACGCCAACAATGCAGCCCACGGCACACACCGCCTTGAAGGGTTCCAACGTCTTTGGCCAGGGTGCAGCGATCGTCGGTGGAGCCAGCAGTATGGCCTCAGCATCAACCTATAACGTCCCAGTGTGGGTGGCCCCTTCGCTCGCTGAGTGTCTCTCCTTCCTGGACGTCTTCACTCGCGGCCCATCGGATGCCACTGCTAGGTTGTTCTCATTGGCGCACGAACTGAACTATCGCATTGCGGGTTTGTATTTGCATGCTGCTTCGTCAGACACGGCAGAGAATGCGAACAGAGAAAAGCAGAAGGTAGTAGATGCCATTGCGCCCTCTGAAGTCCTCGTAACTCGTCCGCTGATGAATTCGACCATGCGACTCGCAGACTTTCCTGTTTTTTATCCAAAGCTGTTTACGAGGACTCCCGAGATCGCTGCCGCTGCGAGGGCGGTCATGGCCTCCTCAGCCTCAGCCAACCTGCATGCGCACGCCATTGATGGCAATGAGTTTGCTCATCTCTCAATTGTAGAACTCATGGTAGCCTTGATCCGCCAAGTGAGCAAGATCTATGAAGATGTCAACGCAGGAGGGACGTTTGTTGACGACTCCGAATCATCCGACGCGACTCAAGCGAAGGAGAATGAGGGCTTGAAACAACTCGAAGGTGATGACATCGTGGGAGGTGTCATCGTCGATGAGACCAAGAACAAAAACGAAAACGAGAACGAGAACGAGAACGAGAGTACGCAAACTAACAAGACTAATCAGAGCAGGCATGAACACAGCAGCAAAGTCGACGAGTTGTGTGACGCCGAGTTTAATCTAGTTCCCAGGTCGACAGGCTTGTCTGTAGAAACGATGACAGGAGCTACCTCCGCAACGTGGTCAACGATTCGCACGGCACTCGCGCGGTGTCGTAGGCCGACGGCTGCTGCTTCCACAACTTCGTCTGCAAATGGACAAGCTCCCCCGAGTGCTTCACCCAAGTCGTCGCCTGTAAAAGACGCATCGAGAAGCGGTAAGCTACAAGGAACAATGCGGTAGCATAATGTACAATAGAATACAAGCTCCTATATTACTGTTGTAAGCCGTGCGGTCCTGATCGATCTTGTTGTGGGGAAGGTCTCTGTTGTGTTTCTCTGTCCTCCACGCACGCTGTGATCGTCCGCGTGAATGTCTGGATGGATGTGCTGTCACCAAGGGTGGGAGCGCTCCTCCCATGTCCCAGTCTCGCTGGTTGTATCTGACGTCCCGGGATGCGGCATGCCGGATGCGCAAGGATGTCGTAGCCCTCCACAAAACCACAGGAACGAAGCGCTAGTCCTAGTCGACGTATATACAGTGCGAAATAAGATGCCTTGCGACCGTGACGGCTTGGATGGCATCCTATTCGGATTGCCGATTACTTCCTGATCTCGGCCTGTAGCTTCTTACGGAAGTCCTCGCCCACGGCCTCGTCGTCCCAGTTATCAGTGAACATCTTGTCCAGAATGCTTGTTGTGCTGGTCCAGTCTAGAGGGGAGGGATGCGGCGAAACGGTATATTCGGGGGCGTAGGTGGGTAAGGACCGGCTTGAGACGTTACGTTATGCAATGTCATGCCATGGCAGGGCCAGGTCACTCGGCCTCATGCACGCTCATTCACCCCTACGAAGCCCTTGGGAAGAGAAGCTGGCATTGTGATACGGTTCCTGGGGGATTCGGTAAGAATCCAGTCAGGATGAGGGTGCATGTGCATACTACGTACTCTCCGTAGGGAACTCCTCGAACTCATCGTCGTCATCGACAATAGTCTGTGGCTAAACATGGAAGATTAGATATGCACATCAGGTGTAAGTTGAGGTGATCCTCGATCGAGGTGTAAATTTGGGTGGATCTGGGACGGATATGCAGGATCTGATAACGTACCTCGCCTTTCTTCTCCTCCGCGGTGGGGGACTTTACAGTGGTATCTGTCATCGCCGACATGTTGCGTCGATTTCAATGAACGATATCCTGTAGTGTTTTGACGATCCAAGCCTGTTTCCGGGCCAGGACAGATAGCATAAATTGTGCCAGAGCTGGAGTTGGACCTGGACTCCTCCTGAGCAGTGGGAATGAACATCAAGTAAGCTGCCGGAGGTCAAGTCGGCGGGCAATAGGGTGACTGAGGATAGAAAGCTGGGTTCAATGTGTATTTCGTTCATAACGTTCTATACAAGCATAACTCGAGTTGGTTTGGAAAGTGACGGGATGAAGGTTAGAGGAGAGAACCGCATTTTGTTTGGCAGCAAAACGATTCCACAGTTAGTCTTGATTCGAGGCACCGTGACACTAGCAACGGTAAAGCAACACATCCTTCATTTGAAAGGTCCGAACTGGGATGTAAACCTCGTGGAGGGATTCGAATTCGCCGCCTGGTCCGACTCACTCCCGTCGGTACCACTCGGAGTGTGAGATGGTGGTGAAGATGATGGATGACTGCCACTTGAGGAGCCTTGTGTGCGCTCACGTCTCGAGATTAGGCTCTGTATGGACTCTTCGGTCACCAAGCTCGCGACCGGACTGTCCTCGGCAGCGAGTATAGAGAATGCAACGGCGGGATCAGTGACTCGAGCAACCATTGGAAGGTATGAATCGTTCTCAGGCACACCATCCTTGGATATGGAGGCCTTCTGACGAAGCTCGTGCGTGGCCAGTTCATTGGGGTTCGCCTCGTGAGCATCATCCGGTACTGAGGCCGCTGCCGCTGCTGTTGCTGCTGTTGGGGCGGACTTCGACTCTACCACTTCTACAGGAGTTGTCCTCCGCTGCGATGCTAAGACAAATCCTCGCATCACATTTCTGACTGCCCAGGGCCTTAGAAACATATTCTCTGTACTGCACACCCGTCGGATGGTTGCCACAAGCCTTGGGTCGTCAAGCTCCTGCTCTTGGTTGCGACCTCCTAGGAACCGCTCCAGGTAGAAGTGCATGTTCATGACGAGATAGAGCTCTGGCATGGGCAGAGCCTCGCGTAGGTACGCATGCGCTGAGCACAGCAGTTCTAGATGGTTGTTCAGTTTGATCAGACCTATGTTGCATTGACCATCGGCCTGTGGGGTGGCCTGGGACCAAGGATGATCATCCTTCTCCTCGCTGCTGAGAGGCGAAGGTATCACGGTCGTGGCTTCAGTGTGCTCAGCCGGGTCGGCTGAGTGTGCTACTTTCGCTTCGTCGTCGGAAGCACTCTCTCTCGCGTCCCGACGTGGTGGAGAATCCATCGCACCTCCGTGTGCCGTCAACGCGTCCCCAGAGAAGCCAATGTCTTTCGTCCAAGAGAGCTTGCGAAGAGGGATTCTAATTTAGCACCCCACATTGGAGTAAAACACATTCGAATTCAAATTTATGGGAATTTACTCATCGGACTTTCACGTAAGAACTGAATGGTTGAAATTCCATCCAGCCCTAGAAATTTTCCCGGGAAAACTAAACTCGGGAGTGGGGACCTTCGCGGTGGTGTGAGAAGGGTGATGACGTAGGTGGAAAGGCTGCGAGTTGGGAGTGACGCGTGGTGGAGATGGAATCACTCGACATGTGTTGAGCGTTCCCTGAGGGATATCACGAGCGTATGGTTGTATCAAATTCTTCTCGGCACACAAACCAAGCACAGCACAGCACAGCACAGCACAGCACAGCACAGCACAGCACAGCACAGCACAGCCTAACACAGCAATAAGTTCATAATACATGAGCCTCCACGCATGAGGAGGAAACGTGGGTCCTCTACACTTGTAGTTGCCCCACCTGTCAAGACCCCATGCCACGGCTTGGTAGTACTAACATCTCCTTTCCTGTGTCCCCAGGTGTAACTACACAGACCCCCTTGGATTTGCATGGCGTTGTGGTGGTATCGCAAGCCAACCTGGTCCTTGAGTCTGAGGTTGAGTCCACCATCGTTGGTGGGAAGCTTCTTGTTGAAGGCGCTTTAATCAAGAGCGGTCGTGGACGGATCTCCCTGCGTCCGGTGGTCGCCCAGGGTACCTATAACGATTTTCCTGATGGATATAACATTTGATCAAGAGGCTGTATGTTTGTGTATGTTTGTCTCCCCACCCAAGAAATCTCCTTAACAAGAACGACTTCGCATCCATAGATTCCCAGGATCACAATGTCTCCGAGATGGCATCACAAATGTCAAAACCATGAAGGTTTCGAGACATCATCGTTCGTGATTTGAAATTGAAATTGAGCTGGAAAGGGTGAAATCTACACACACACACACACACACACACACACACCCACACGCACTCACACACACCCACACAC